>Ga0194121_10000666_pt1 | contig 60068 bp, 49 predicted proteins | sample TA2MahCa50mmetaG_FD_148609 | JGI IMG/M metagenome (GOLD analysis project Ga0194121, IMG submission 148609) | Freshwater microbial communities from Lake Tanganyika, Tanzania - TA2015020 Mahale Deep Cast 50m | ecosystem: Environmental > Aquatic > Freshwater > Lake | place: Tanzania: Lake...
CAAAGACGCACAGGAACCACTGCACCTGCCAGCCCCAGAGCCAGTTCTCCCGCTGCGCGAGCGAAAAGACGATCAGCGAGACCACGGCGAGCAGCCATGTCGGAGCGCGGCCGCCGAATGTCGCGCGCAACATCCCGGCCAGCAAGGCGAAGGTCACGCACGCGACGACGAAGCTCGCTGCGAACTCCCAGTGGATGTTCCAGCCCGTCAGCGCGGCGAGCGACACCATCAGCGCCAACGGAGCGACGAGCCGGTGCTCGTTGTGCTGCTTCCACAGGTCCGCGAACGCGAGCTCGCCCGTGTGGAATTTCTCGAGGAGCGGCACCAACTCCCACGGATCCCACATCGGCACCGGCACGCCGTAGACCCCGATCAGCGCGCGCACCGCGAGCGCGATTCGCGCCGTCCTCGCTCTGCCCAGCACTCGCTCCATGCGCTCCCGCGCCTACCCCGCCCACCCGAAGGCCCGATAGCGCAGCTTCGAACGCGGACTCGCGAGCGGCGATGCCAGCCGAGTGGTCCACCCGCGCTCGCGGCCGCGCGCTATTCCGCGGCCTTGGCGCGGCGCCAGGCGGACATCATTTCGTCGAGGGTGCAGGCGCTGAACGGGCGCGCGAGGTCGCGCTCCATGGCGCGGAAGCGCGACTCGAAACGGCGCAGGGCGGCGCGGGTGGCGCGCTCGGGATCGAGGCGCAGGTAGTTGCCGAGGAACGCACCGGCCATGAGCACGTCGCCGAGTTCCGACTCGAGGCGCTCGCGCTGCGCGTCGCTGGGCTTGCCGTCGCGCGCGGCGAGCAAGTTCGCTGCCTCGATCTCGCGCGCGAGCTCGTCGACTTCTTCGCGCAGCTTGGCGAGCGCGCCCTGCACGTCGTCCCAGCGGAATCCCGCGGAGAGCGCCTTCGAACCCATGCGCTGCGCGCGCTGCAGCGCCGGCAGCGCCACGGGAATGCCCGCGAGCGCACTTGTGTCCGCAGCCTTGGCCTCGCGCTCCTTGCGCTTGATCGCATCCCAGTTGGCGAGCGCCTCGCTGGCGTCCGCCGCGACCACATCACCGAAGACGTGCGGATGGCGACGCTCGAGCTTCTCGCTCACGGCGAGCGCCACGGTCGCGAGATCGAAGCGTCCGTCCTGCTCCGCGATGCGCGCGAGCAGCACGAGCCCCATCAGCACGTCGCCGGCTTCCTCGACGGCATGGTCGAGGTCGCCCTGCTCGACGGCCTCGGCGAGCTCGTGCACTTCCTCGATCAGGTGCGGCACGGTGCTCGCGAGCGTCTGCTCGCGGTCCCACGGGCAGCCGTCCGGCGCGCGCAGGCGGTCGACGATCGCGACGAGCTTGCGCAGCGCATCCGCGCGCGGCTCGCCGATGGGCGCGGGGACTTCGAGGGGGCGGGGCGCGGGCTTCGCTTCGCTCATGTGCCCAGCATGACCCGCCACGCGCCCCGGAGGGAAGCGCCATGGCGGCGTGCAGACCAGACGCAGGAACCGCGCAGCGCTGCGTCGCCACAGGCAATCTCGCGGGAGAGGTTCGAGTGTCGCCGAACAACAGGCCGGAGAGCCGTCCCCCGACGACTCCCCGGCTCGCCGCCTCCTCGCGGGGCGGCGCGGTGCTCGCGCCCGTCGTTTCCGGTGCGCGGCCCATCACACTCCGATCTCAGGAGCGGCCTATCACGCCGCCACTTCCTTGGACGCCCGCGCGCGAACTTCCTTCCCGCATTCCTGCGCCCGCCACAGGCTCCGCTTTGCGCACCCCTGTGCGCGCCCCGCGGGCCTTTGATTCCCCCGCCCCCCCACCCGATCATGCCCCCACCATGCGCGTGGGACTGATCGGTGCCGGCAAGATCGGACAGCTGCGGGCGCGCACGCTGCGCGAGCATCCGCAGGTGGAGCTCGCGGCCGTGTTCGACCTCGACGCCGAGCTCGCGGCGAAGGCGGCATCAAAGAGCGGCGCGCGCGTCGTGCGCTCGCTCGACGAGTTCCTCGATGTGCCCATGGACGCCGTGGTGATCTCGACCCCCGTGCATGTCCACGAAGCTGCGTGCCTCGCGGCCTTCGCGCGCGGCCTGCATGTGCTGCTCGAGAAGCCGATCGCGAACACGGCGGTCGGAGCGCGCAAGCTCGTCGAGGCCGCGCTCGCCGCCCGGCGCGCCTTCGGCGTCGGCTTCAACCTGCGCTACTACCCGGCCTTCCGTTGCGTGCGCGAGACGCTCGCGCAAGGGCGCATCGGCACGCTCGACCATCTGCGCGTGTACGGCGGCCACGAAGGGCTGACGAAGTTCGCGCACGAGTGGGAATACAAGGCTCCGATCTCGGGCGGCGGCGCGCTGTGGGATGTCGGCATCCACATGAGCGACCTGGCGCGACACTTCCTCGGCGAGATCACCGAGGTGTACGGCGTCGCGACGGAGAGCGTGTGGAATGTGCCCGGCTCCGAAGACAACGCGCTCGCGCTGCTGCGCTCGCCGGCGGGCGTCGCGGCCTCGTACCAAGCGACGTGGAGCGAGTGGAAGGGCTACGGGATCTTCGTCGAGGCCTACGGCGAGAGGGGCATGGTGCGCGGCGCCTACGCGCCGATGTCGAACTTGCTCGTGCTGCAGGAGCGCGCGGGCGCGCCGCGCACGACGACCAAGCTGCGCTACCCGTGGATCCAAGTGCGCGAGAAGCTGTTCTCGTGGCAAACGACGGCGCTCGAGTCGTTCCGGCTCGAGCTCGACGACTTCCTGCTCCTGTGCCGAGGTCGCCGCGACCTCGTGATCGCCGACGGCTACGCGGGCCTGCGCGCCTGCGAGATCGCCGAGGCGGTACGGACCTGCACGCGCACCGGTGAGCGCGTCACGCTGCCGGAGCTCGGAAACATGCCCGCATGAGCGCGAGCGCGTCGGCTGCAGTCGTGGCGGGGCGCATGAGCCTCGTGATCACGGTCGTCGAAGGCGGCGACACGCTGCGCGCGTTTCTGCACGCCTTGCGCGCGCAAGTCGACGCTCCCGCGCTAGAGATCCTCGCGCCGTACGACGACTCGCGCCCCGACATCGGCGCACTCGCGAGCGAGTTCCCCGAGGTGCGCTTCTTCTCTATCGGAGCCCCGACCACGACGCATCCGCTCGCGTCGGCGGGCGGCCAGCACGAGCTCTTCGACCGGCGCCGCGCCGCCGGCCTCAAGGTCGCGAGCGGCGAGCTCGTCGGCATCCTCGAGGATCGCGCGCCGCCGCGGCGCGACTGGTGCGCGACGATGGCGCGCCTGCACGCGAGCACGAACCACGCGGCGATCGGCGGCGCGATCGACTGCGCCTCGAACGACTCGCTCAACTGGGCCTTCCACGCCTGCGACTTCAGTCGCTACGCGCCGCCGTTCGAGGCTGGAACGCGCATGTGGATCTCCGATGTAAATGTCTGCTACAAGCGCCGCGCCGTCGAGCTCACGCGCGACCTGTGGCACACGCGCTTCCACGAGCCGGAAGTGCACTGGCGCCTGCTCGAGCACGGCGGGACGCTGTTCCTCACGCCCGAGGCCGCGGTCGACTACCGCACGCGCTACACGAGCCTGCTCGGCGTGCTGCCCGAGCGCTTCGGCTGGGCACGACTGTTCGGCTGCGTGCGCGCGCGCAATGTGTCGGCGCTCGAGCGACTCAAGCTCATCGCCGCGGGACCGCTGATCCCGTTCGTGCTGTTCGCGCGTCACGCGCGCGCGCAGCAGCGCCGCGGCTTCGGCGCGCAGTTCTGGCGCTCGGCGCCGTGGATGTTCCCGATGCTCTGCGCGTGGTCCGCGGGCGAAGTGTGGGGCTACATCACGAGGCGCGGATGAGCACGCCCATCGAATTCGACGCGCTCGTCGTCGGCTCGGGCGCCGCGGGCGGCTGGGCGGCGAAGGAGCTGTGCGAGCGCGGGCTGCGCACGCTGCTGCTCGAGGCCGGTCGCACGCTCGACCCCGCGCGCGACTTCCCGCCACCGCCCGCGAAGGACACATCGAAGCTGCAGGTCTGGACGCGCGGCCGCGCGTTCCTCGAAGGGCAAGGCATGCAGGCGCGCTGCATGTCGTTCAGCCGCATGACGCGGCACTTGTTCGTCAACGACCGCGAGAACCCGTACACGACGGAGCGCGGCGCGCCGTTCAACTGGTACCGCGGTCGCCAGCTCGGCGGTCGCATGCACCTGTGGGGCCGCAACGCGCTGCGCATCGGCGACAGCGAGCTGCACCCGCAGGACGGCGCGAGCGGCGGCTGGCCGATCGCCTACGCGGACTTGGAGCCTTGGTACGAGAAGGTCGAGCGCTTCCTCGGCGTGCACGGCAGCGCCGCCGGAATCGCGAGCATTCCCGACGGCGTGTACGACCAGCCGCTGCCGCTCACAGGCATCGAGCGCCGCATCCTCGCCACGCTGGCCATGTCGTGGCGCGAGCGCCCCGCGACGACCTGCCGCATCGTGCGCCACACGACCGATCGCCGCACGCTGCCCGTCGCCGCCGCGCTCGCCACGGGCAAGCTCACGCTCCGGAGCCTCGCCGCGGTCTCGCGCGTGCTCGTCGATGCGCAAGGGCGCGCGAGCGGCGTCGAGTTCGTCGATGTCGAGACGCGCGAGCGCCACGAGGCGCGCGCGCAGGTGGTCGTGCTCGCCGCCTCGACGATCGAGACCCTGCGCATCCTGCTGAACTCGCGCTCGGCGGAGCACCCCGCGGGCCTCGGCAACTCGAGCGGCCTGCTCGGCCGCGCACTCACGGACCATGTGATGGTGTTCAACGCCGGCCCCGCGCCCGTCGAAGGCGCGCCGCGCACGGATCCCTACGACTTCGGCTCGCAGTCGGGCCTCTACATCCCGAGCTTCCGCAACGCGCACGGACGCAGCGACGCGCCCTTCCGCCGCGGCTATTCGATTCTCGGCTCGGTCGGACGCATCGAGCCCGGCTGGTTCTTCATGGCCGTCGGCGAGATGCTGCCCAACCTCGACAATCGCGTGACGAGCGACCCGAAGGTGGTCGACGCGCTCGGGATTCCCGTGGCGCGCGTGCGCTGCGTGCACGGCTCCAACGAGGCGGCCATGGTGCGCGACATGCAGGCGACGCTGCTCGAGCTCGCGAGCACCTGCGGCCTCGAGGTCGATCACCTGCGGCGCGAGAGCTTCCTCGCGAAGCTCGTGCACGGCGCCACGCGGCGCATGGTCTACACGCCCGGGGGCGCGCTCTTGCCGGGCTCCGCGGTCCACGAAGCCGGCGGCGCTCCGATGGGCGCGAGTGCGAGCGACTCGGTCGTCGACGCGCACAACCGCCTGTGGGACTCGCCCAATGTGCTCGTCACGGACTCGGCCTGCTTCCCGACCTCGCCGTTCCAGAACCCGGGGCTCACGATCATGGCGCTCTCCGCGCGCGCGGCGCACGCGGCGGCGGACTCACTCGGCGCGTGACGGCCAGCCGAGCGTGCGGCGCGCGAGCTCGCACGGATAGTCGAGCGGCCGACAGCGCGCGGCCAGGCGCGCAGGATGCAGGGAGCCCGCGCTCGAGCCGACGGCGCTCGCGAGGCGCGACGCTGCGTTCAAGAGTCCCCACGGAAGAGAGAGCACGAGTGGACGCGGCCGGATCGCTGCCGCGAGCGTGCGCAGGTACTCGCCGCGCGTCGTGACGCGCTCGTCGACGACATTGACGGTGAAGTCGCCCTGCCGCACTTCCGCGGCGAGCACGAAGGCCTGCGCGCAGGACTCGAGCGACACGAGCGGCAAGCGCGCGGTGCCGCACAGCGCGATCCACGCTCGCCCACCGAGGGCGATACCGAGGTGGTGGAACCACTCTCGCCCGGGACCATGGATGAGCCCCGGCCGCAGAATGCGCGCGTCGAGTCGACTGTCGCGCGCGAGCCGCTCGACCTCGAGCTTCGCCGCCACATAGGGCCCGCGCGCGGCGAGATCTCGCTCGAGCGGGGCCGACTCGTCGAGACGCTCCGCGCAGCGGCGATGGTCGTAGACCGCGAGCGAGCTGGCGAGCACGAGGCGCCCCACGCCCGAGCGTTCGAGCGCGGCGAGGAGCGTGCGGGTCGCCGCGATCGTGTCGCGCTGCTGCTTGGTCTCGTCGTTGCGCATCGAGGCCGCGCAGTGGATCACCGCGTCGTGGCCCGCGACGAGCGCCTCGAGTTCCGTCGATTGCGCGAGATCGCAGCGCACGGCGCGCGCAGGCGCGAAGTCACCGCGCGGCTCGCCGCGCACGAGCGCCGTCACCGCGTGGCCGCGCGCGAGTGCGGCGCGCACGACCGCGCCGCCGAGAAAGCCGCCTGCGCCGGTGACGAGGATCCGCATCGGCTCCACTACACCGCGCGCCGAGGCTCGACTCCAGAGCTCGCACGCGGCGAGCCGCCAAGGTGCGCTCCCGAGCGCCGCGCTGCCCCGCGCCCTCGAGCCTTCAGGAGAGGTAGGCGATCGGATCGCGCAGCCCGGCGCGCGCGAAGCCCGCGAGCCGCAGCTGGCAGGCGTCGCAGCGGCCGCACGCCAGCCAAACCCCGTCGCGCGAGACGGGGTCATAACAGGTGTGCGTCAGCGCGAAGTCGACGCCGAGCTCGAGCCCGCGCGCGACGATCTGCGCCTTGTCGAGCTCGAGCAGCGGGGCGTGCACGCGAAAGCGCGCGCCAGCCTCGGCCCCGGCGGCGGTCGCCACGCTCGCGAGCGCCTCGAACGCCCGCAGGAACTCCGGTCGGCAGTCGGGGTAGCCCGAGTAGTCGATCGCGTTCACGCCCACGAACAAGTCGCGCGCGCCGCGGGCTTCTGCGAGGCCGAGCGCGATCGAGAGGAACACGATGTTGCGCGCCGGAACATAGGTCACGGGAACATCGTGGCCGAGATTCGCGGCGGGCCGGTCCTTGGGCACCGCGATGTCCGCCGTGAGCGCCGAGCCGCCGATCTGGCCGAGCTCGACCGCGACCTCGATGTGCTCGGCCGCCCCGAGCGCGCGCGCGACGCGCTGCGCGGCTTCGAGCTCGCAGGCATGGCGCTGGCCGTAGCGCACCGACAGCGCGAGCGTCTCGAACCCGCGCGCGCAGGCCTCGGCGAGCACCACGGCCGAGTCCATGCCGCCGGAGACGAGGCACACGGCGCGCGGCGGGCGTTGCGGAGAGGTCACGCGCACAGGGTAGCAGCCGCGCCCGACGCGCTCGCGCCTCTCGAAGCTCCGCGCGGGGGTGCTAGGAGAGGCCGTGTGCGAGCCTGCTAGACTCCTCGCCCTTCCATCCGCTCCCGCCCCCCTCGCCCCGCCCCATGCCCGCTACCACCAAGGCCCAGATCCTCGACGCACTCCGCAAGGTCCAGGACCCCGACCTGCACCAGGACATCGTGAGCCTCGGCTTCGTCAAGAAGGCCGAGATCGAAGACGGCATCGTCTCGGTCACGATCAACCTGACCACGCCGGCCTGCCCGGTGAAGGACCAGCTGAAGGCCCAGGCCGAGGGACTCCTGCGCGCGCTGAGCGGCGTGCGCGAAGTGAGAGTCGAGATGACCGCCGAGGTGCGCGGCCAACAGGGTGGCGCGCCGCGCGTGCTCGCTCCTGAGGTGCGCCACATCGTCGCGGTGTCGTCAGGCAAGGGTGGCGTCGGCAAGAGCACCGTGGCCGTCAACCTCGCCGTCGCGCTGGCCCAGTCCGGCGCCAAGGTCGGCCTGCTCGACTGCGACATCTACGGCCCCGATGTGCCGATCATGATGGGTCTCTCCGGCGCGCCGGATCAGGTCGGTCGCAAGCTGCTCCCCAAGGAGCGCCACGGCATCAAGACCATGTCGATCGGCTACCTGCTCGACGACGAGAAACCGGCCATCTGGCGCGGTCCGATGGTGCACAAGCTGATCGAGCAGTTCCTCGGCGATGTCGAGTGGGGTGCGCTCGACTACCTGCTCGTCGATATGCCGCCGGGCACCGGCGACGCGCAGCTCTCGCTGGCGCAGATCGTGCCGCTGTCGGGTGCGGTGATCGTGACGACGCCGCAAGCCGTGTCGACCTTCGACGTCGGCAAGGCGATCGCGATGTTCCGACAGGTCAATGTCGAGATCCTCGGTCTGGTCGAGAACATGTCCGGCTTCGTCGTCGAGGGCCGAGTCGAGGGCGCGAACGCCGGCCAGAAGGTCGCGTTCGACGTCGGAGCGGGCACCCAGACCGTCACGACCAACGAGGACGGCCGCTTCCACGCGGTGTTCAACCTCTTCGGCGCCGGCGGCGGCGACATGCTGTGCAAGAAGCACGGCTTCCCGCTGCTCGGCCGCGTGCCCCTGAACCCGGTCGTGCGCGTCGGCGGCGACGCGGGCGATCCGGTCACCATCGCGCACGCCTCCTCGCCGGTCGCAGGCGCGTTCCGCGAAGTTGCCGGGCGCGTGGCCCAGCGCCTCGCGATCAAGTCGATGCAGGCTCTGCCGATCCTGCAGTAGCGCTCAGGGACAGAAGTTCACGCGCAGCGCGTCCGAGGTGTTGCTGAAGCCCGGCGCAGCAACTGAGTCGCGGTACCAGAACTGGAAGCTCCACGCGGAGCCTGCGCTGATCTGGCCTTGGGGCGCGGGGGGCGCCGTCAGATCGAGCGCGAGGTTCGCGGCACCGCTCGCGCTCGTCGCCACCAGCGGCAGGCGCAGGATGCCGCCGCCGATGCAAAGGAAGCCGTTGCGGAAGGGCTGCGCGGCGATCGAGTTGGCGGCGTAGAAGAAGATCCCGCTCGTCGAGGGCGTCGCTCCGGTGACCGAGAGTTGCAGCGCGTTCGCGGACACCGAGGTCGAACCGCTCCAGCCGATGCGCGCGCCCGCTCCGCTCGAGTTGGCCGCGCCGACGCAGTAGGTCGCGGGCGCGGGGCACGCCGGGTTGCCGAGCGTGCCGTCGTCGTTGAGACGCTGCGCGTAGATGTCGCCCGATGGATCGGCGCGGTTGTCGTCCCAGTTGAAGCACACCGAGCCCGACGCAGTGCGCACGAGCTCGAGATCGCCCTTCGGCGCGAGTGTCGGCGTCTGCTCGCTCACGATCACGTTGCCGCCGATCCACTGGGGCACGCCGCTGGCGTCGAGGCGCTGCGCCACCACGCGCGCGTCCGGAATGGCGCCGCTGGGATTGTCGAACCACGCGCAGATGGCGCCGTCGCCGTGCGCCACGATGCGCTGGAACGACTCGTGCTTCGTGTCGAGCGGCTCGAGGATCACCCCAGCGTCCGTCCACTGGCGCACGCCCGCTGCGCTGATGCGCTGGGCGCCGACGCCCCACGCGCTCTGGTTCGTGTTGCGACGATGGAAGCACACGACGATGTCGCCGGAGGGCTGCACCACATCGATCGCGGGTTCGAGCTTCATCACGCCCGCCTCGAGCGACACGGCGACTCCGTTGTGCGGGAACACCTCGAGTCCGGCGCTGTTGAGCTTCTGCACGAAACACTGGAACACGCCGCTGGGCGCGTAGTGCCACGCTACGGCGGCTCCGCCCGCCCCGTCCGCGCGCAGCACCGGCCAGTAGGCGATCGGCACGGCCGCGGCATCGAACACACTCACGGGAGTGCCCCCGTTCCACTGCGCGACACCGGCCGAGTTGAACTTCTGCAGCTTGATGTGACGCGGGCTCGAGAAGCTCGCCACGTTGCGCAGGAACGAGACGATGTACGCCCCGCCGGGAGCCGCGACGACGTCGGCGAAGCCCGGGCGCTCGTTCACCAGACCGCTGATTCCGAAACCGTCCATCGCAAAGCGCGGCGCGCCCGCGGCGTCGAGCACCTGCACACGGATCGAGCCGGTGCCCGAAGTCGGCATGCGGCCCCACACGAAGACGCTCGAGCCGTCGTCGAGCACCGCGCAGCGCGGCGAGGCCTCGTACTCGCCATTGCTGGAGAGCGTCACGCCGTTCGAGCCCCACACGAAGCTCCCGCTCGGCGAGATGCGATAGGCGTAGACATCGAGGTCCGTTCCCCCGCGCGTGTCCGTGAAGACGAGCACCGCGTCCCCGTTCGCCGCGACATCGAGATCCCAGTCGACGAGCGACGTGCTCTGCGGCTGGCTGGAGACGAGCAGGCCGTTGGAGGCAAACTGCTCGTTGCCCGCCGCGTCGAGCAACTGCACGTAGACCGCATAGCCGCTGCTGCGAGCGTCGAACCAGCCGTGCCATGTGCGACCGTCCGCGGTCACGCCGATCTTCGGCACGGCTTGGTCGTTGGCCGCCACGGCGATCGGCGTGTTGAGCGAGGAACTCGATGTCCACTGCGCGGTGGCGAGCGGCGCGAGGAGCACACAGGGCACGAGCAATCCGAGGGTCTTCATCCCGCCCATCGTACCCCTCTTTCGAACATCGAGCCAGGCCCCCGTGCAGCGGGGCCGGCCGCCCGAGAAAGGCGACCGGCCCCGCACGATTCAAACCTGTCAGCGTGATCCGTCAGGAGTGCTCGGCAGGTCCACCCCTATCAGGGACAGATCGTGAAGCTCACGGCATTCGTCAGGCCCGTCGTGAACGCGTCGTTCGGGTCGCGGTAGTAGTACTGCGCGGCGACGAACTGTCCGGGCACGAGCAGGGCGTCGATGCCCGAGCGGATGCGCGCGTTCATGTCGAATGTGAAGGTGCCTGAGCACTCGTTCGGGATCACGCCGCCCGAATCCTGCACTGCCGTGCGGCGGATCGGCGACTCGACGCACAGCGTGCCGCCCTGGAAGGGCACATTCTTCGTCGCGTAGCCGTAGTACAGAAGGCCCGTCTTGCTGCGCAGGATGTTGGTCGCCGTGATGTCGAAGGCCGTGCCCGAGGTGAGGCTCGGGATGCCGACGAAGTCGATCGCGGGCAGGCACAGCTCGCTGTTCAGCTTGCCCACGCAGTAGGTCTGCACATTGCCTTGGCAGCCGACCGGGCCGAGCGTGCTGACGCACATGTCGTCGATCGCGGCCTCCGTGACCGAGTTGTTCGGGTTGTCCGAGCAGCTGAAGCGGATTCGCGTCGTCGCCGTGGGCGTGACCACCGAGCCGACATCGACCACCGCCGTGTTCCACCCGCCCGAGAGGCCCGTGTAGGTGCGCGCAGTGACCCAGTTCGTGCCGGCCGCGTTGGTGGCGATCTCCACCGTCAGCGCGTCGGCATCGTTGTCGTCGTTGTAGAACCAATAGGCGTAGCTGAGCTCGGCGTTGCCCGCAGAGAGGTCGAACGGCGGTGAGGTCAGGATGGTCGGGCCGCCGTCGACATCCGCCGCACCGACGCTCGTGCTGCCCGCGGTGCCTTGGCCCGTGAAGAAGCAGTTGACGCCCGTGCCAGCGGGGTTGTCCGTCTCCGGCTGCGCTTGGACACCGTTCTGGGTTGTTCCGTTCGGATCGCCGCGCTCCCACGCGCCGGTCGTCAGCGAGGTGTTCGTCACGGTCCAGGCATTGGCGCCCGTGTCGAAGTTGTCGCAGAAGACTTGATTGAACGCGCCAACGGAGAAGGTCAACACTCCGGCTGTCGGAGCATTGAGCGGAAAGGCGAGCGAGTTGCCGTTGCCGTCCGTCCCGCGCACGTAGTACGAAACGACCTTGGGGGCGATCTGGCCCGGGATCGCGCCCGAGTAGACATTGCCGCCGACGGGCGCCATCGTGACCGCGGTGTATGACGCGGCCGAGCCAGCCTTGTAGAACAGCTGCGCGGCGCTGATCGTCGAGCCGAAGTTCGAGACCATCGTCGCGTTGACGACATAGGGCCCGTACTGGTTGGTGGTGTTCGGAAGCTGCGTGACGCTGGTGATCCCGATGGGGATCAGCGTGACGCCCGGGAAGCCCTGCTCGCGGAAGGCCGAGTCGATGTCGTTGAAGTGCGGCGTCCCGTTGTTGATGTTGCCGTCGGTGTCATCGAGCGTGAGCCACTGGGTCTCGATCACGCTCTTGATCTGCGTCTGGTTGTAGCTGTTCATGTAGCCGAGGAAGAGCGCGTTCGCGATCGACCCGCCCACCGCCACGCCGTTGGTCGTCTTGAGGTTGCGTCGTACCTTCCAGACGGCGCCCATCAGGGGCTCGCCATCCGCGTGCACCCCGCCATGGCAGCCCGGGCAGCAGTCGCCGCAGAACTGGCGCGTGTTGAGTCCCGTGCGGATCACGCCACCGGTGGTGAAGAAGCCCTCGCCGACGAGCGGCGTGTCCCATGTGTACATCGCCCAGATGTCGGCCGTGCCCTCGCCCGTGCCGTCCGAGCCGTTGCCCGTGCCGTAGAGCACATTGAGCCAGTGACCGTCCTCGTGCGAGACGACCGTCGAGAAGGCCGTGTTCACGCAGCTGCCACCGGCCTGATAGAAGTTGATCGACGAGCCGTTGAAGAAGGCGTTGCAGGTCGAGGCGATGTTCGCGTTCGCGGTGTGAACGAAGTCCGCCTTGCCGTCGAGCGGGTTGACCGAGCGGATCCAGTCGCGCTGCACATTGATCGACTGGAAGATGTTGGCCTGACCCGTCTCGAGCGCGCCCGAGGCCGGGTTGAGCACGATGTTCGCGCCCGTGCCGACCGGCACCGTGGTGACGAGCGAGTAGGCCGCACCCGCGCTGTTGGCGACGTTGTTATAGGTGCCGACGTAGCTGAACGTGCAGGAGAGCGGCGCCGCGGCGCCGATGTAGTTGAAGTCGCCGTTGGCGTTGGTGTAGACGGTGCCCGCCGAGCTCTGCACGCGGGCGTACTTCATCGGCTGCTGGGTCTCGGGGTTCGCGGCGTTGTCCGGCCGCGATCCGGGGCTCGCCATGGTGAACACGCGGCCGCCGACATCGAGGTAGTGGATGGCCTCGTCGCGACGGGCGACTTCCCCGCTGCGCGCGTCGAGGTAGTAGACGGTGCCGAGCGGCTCCATGTCCGCGGGCAGGTACAGCACGCGGACCTTGTAGGCGAGCACACCGCGGCGCGTCTCCGCGTCTTCGATCTGCGCGATCACCAACTCGGGCTCCTCGGAGACCGAACCGACGACGCCCTCGTCCAGCTGGAACTGCTCGACGGCGCGCAGGGCCGCCTCGTCGGCCGTGTAGGTCGGCGTGACATCGAGACCCGCGATGCCCGGCAGCGCGCGCGTTTGGATCGAGAGCAGGTCGCCGCGCGCGTTGAACAGCACATTGACGAAGCCGCCGACGACGGGCACGCCGCCGACCATCTGCTGGAACTTGACCGTCTGCTTGTCGGTCGAGCCGATCATGCCGAGCGGCTGGAACAGGGTGCTGAACTCGACCAGCGTTCCGGCCTCGATGCCGTGGATGGCCTGCGCCTGCGCCAGCGCGCCGCGCGCCAAGGTGAACCAGTCGGCCTCGCTCACCGGCTCGAAGGGCGCCGCCACCGAGCCGCCGTAGAGAAAGTCGGCCATGCCGGTGCCGCTGTCCATGAACATCGACCAGCTCGAGCCATGCTGTTCGCGCCAGCCGGAGAGGGCCTCTCGAAGGCTGGGTTGCTGGGCGAGGGCGGGCGGGAGGGCTGAACCGAGGGCGAGCAGGATGGTGAGTCGCATGAGCATGGAGAAATTCCCTGAGGGGCTGGCAACGCGGTCGACCGGTGTGGGAACCGCCTGTGGGACGGGACACGATGAGACCCGCGAGCAGGGCTCAGGGTTCCGTATCGGTGGACATACTGCCGAGCGGCCTTGCCTTCAGTCTAGTCTCCTCGGGCGAGTCGCGGAGGATCCCGCGCGAGCGCTGCGCGGTTTTCCCGCAGACAGATGTTTTGAGGCTCAGCGGGGCGGCTGGCTGGGCCGGGCTGAGGGGGGCCGCCGGCTCCAACCCTCGGGACCCTGTCGCGAGGCACGCGGTTCCAAGAGCGCGCTCGGCGGCGCCCAGGGCTGCCACGGGAGCCGCTACACCCGCCGGACCGCCGCGAGCACCGAGCGCGTCGCGAAGCTCCGGTTGAGCGTATAGAAGTGTAGCCCCGGGGCGCCGCCCTCGAGCAGGGCCCGGCACTGGAGCACCGCATGCTCGATCCCGACCGCCATGACCGCCGCCGGGTCGTCGCCCGCCGAGCGCAGGCGCTCTCCGAGCTCGGTGGGGATCTTGGCGCCGCACATGCGCGTGAAGCGCTCGACCTGCGCCACATTGGTGATCGGCATGATCCCCGGGATGATCGGAACGCGGATGCGGGCATTGCGAGCGCGCTCGACGAACGCGAAGTAGTCGCGGTTGTCGAAGAAGAGCTGCGTGACGAGGAACAGCGCCCCCGCCTCGACCTTGAGCCGCGTGTGCGCGAGGTCGAGCTCCGCGCTCGCGCTCTCGACATGCCCCTCGGGGTAGCAGGCCGCGCCGATGTCGACTTGGTAGTTGTCCTCGAGGTACGCGATCAGTTCGCTCGCGTGCGCGAAGCCGCCCTCCGTCGGCTCGAAGCCACCCGCGCCTTTCGGCGGATCGCCGCGCAGGGCGAGGATGTTCTCGATGCCCTCCCCCACCAGCGTGCCGAGCTCCTGACAGATGTCGTCCTGCGTCACGCCGACACAGGTGAGGTGCGCCATGGCCGTGAGCCCGAGCTCGCGTTGCACACGCGTGACCGTCTGCAGCGTGCGCGCGCGCGTCGAGCCGCCGGCGCCGTTGGTCACCGACACGAAGTGCGGCTGCAGCGCCGACTTCAGGTCCGCGATCGTCTTGAGCAGCGGCTCGACCTGCTCGTCGTTCTTCGGGGGGAAGAACTCGAAGCTGAACACCGGCCGGCCGCGGCCGTGCATCTCGCTGATCCTCATTCCACGCGGTCCTCGAAAATCTGCTCGAAACGGGGGCGAAACTCGTCGGGGAACCGCACGGGCGCGAGCGAGTCGAGTGCCACGCAGGCGGTCACATGGCGCGCGTCGACCGCGAGAGTCCCGGCGTTCTCGATGCGGTAGCGCAGGCCGAGCGAGGTGTTCCCAAGGCGCGTGCAGGTGATGCGCACGAGCGGCCGGTCGCCGAAGCGCAGCGGCGAGTGGAAGTCGACCTCGCTGTGCACGAGCGGAAAGCCCAGCCGCCGCACGGCGATCAGTTCGTGGTAGCGCACGCCGACATGGCGCTCCCACAGCGCCTCGAAGGCGTCGTGGAGGAACCCGTAGATGTTCGGGAAGTAGGCGATGCCGGCCGCGTCGACGTCGCCGAAACGCACGGACAGCGGGTATTCGAATCCGTTCATCCGAAGAGCTCCGGCCAAGTGGCTCTCACCGAGTCGAGCACGGCCTGCGCGAGCTTCTCGACGCTCTCGCGGCCCTCGGCGGCCGAGGCCTGCGCCGGATCGCCGCAGTAGGCCTGCGCGATGCCGATGTCGACGAAGTGGATCGCGCCGCGCCCGATCTCGCCCACCAGATCGACATCGACCGGCTGCAGGCTCGCGCGCACTTCCTCGCGCACATTCTCGATGTCTTGCGCGAGCACGAGGCTCGTCTCGTAGCGGCCGGCGTGATCGCCCTTGCAGAAAGCCTCGCCGAGCGACTGCGCGAGCTTGCGGCGCGTCATGTCGACGAAAACGACGCGCGCTTCGTCCGGCTTGGGCTCGGAGCGGTCGAGCGCCACGCCGCGCAGCACCTCGACATGCGCTGGCTCGAGGTGCCCGTTGACGAACACGATGCGCTTCACGCCGTGGTCCTCGAGCGCCTCGACCAAGTCCTGCAGGATCGACCACAGCGTCGCGGGCTGAATCGAGAGCCGTCCGGCGAAACCGTCCGTGAAGCGCGTGACGCCGTAGTTGACGGCGGGCAAGACCAGCGCGTGGATGCGATGCTCGCCGAGCAACTCCGCCGCGCGCCGCGCCTGAGCGAGCGCGATCGTCACATCGGTGTCGAGCGGCAGGTGCGGGCCATGCGGCTCGGTGCAGCCCACGGGCAAGATTGCAACGCAGTCCGGTCCGAGCACCGCAGCCGCTTCGGGCCAGGTCAGCTTGGCGAGGTCCATGAACGGTCGTAGAGGGTAGCAGTTCGCATGGCCGCGCGCTCCCGCGCCGCTATCCTCTTGCGCATGCGAATCGCGAGCATCGGAGGCGGTCCGGCGGGGCTGTATTTCTCGATCCTGCTGAAGAAAGCCTTCCCGGCGGTCGAGCTCGACATCTACGAGCGCAACCGGCCCGACGACACCTTCGGCTGGGGCGTGGTGTTCTCCGACGAGACGCTCGGCAACTTCGAGCAGGCCGACCCCGAGAGCTACCGCGCCATCACGGGCGCGTTCCGCTACTGGGGCGAAATCGACACCTACATCGGCGACGCGTGCGTGCGCTCGACCGGCCACGGCTTCTGTGGCATGTCGCGCAAGCGCCTGCTGCAGCTCCTGCAGGCGCGCGCCACCGAGCTCGGCGTGCGCCTGCACTTCCAGTCCGAGATCCTCGACGAGCGCGAAGTCGGCCCCGCGGACCTCGTGCTCGCCTGCGACGGCGTCAACAGCTCGCTGCGCAAGCGCCACGAGCGGCACTTTCGCCCCGCGATCCGGCTCGGCACCTGCCGCTTCGCGTGGCTAGGCACCACCAAGGAGTTCGAGGCCTTCACTTTCCTGTTCCGCGAGAACGAGCACGGGCTGTGGCAGATCCACGCCTACCCGTTCGAGAAGGGGCTCTCGACCTTCATCGTCGAGTGCCACGAGGAGGTCTGGCAGCGCGCGGGCTTCGAGCGCGCCAGCGAGGCCGAGACCTGCGCCTACTTCCAGCGGCTCTTCGCCGATGTCCTCGACGGCCACCCGATCCTCTCGAACCGATCGCTGTGGCGCGTGTTCCCCGAGGTGCGCTGCGAGCGCTGGAGCCACGGCAATGTCGTGCTGTTGGGCGACTCGGCGCACACCGCGCACTTCTCCATCGGCTCGGGCACCAAGCTCGCCATGGAGGATGCGATCGCGCTGTGCGAGGCGTTCCGCGAGCACGGACTCGGCGATGTGCCCAAGGTGCTCGCGGCCTACGAGCGCGCGCGCCGCGTCGAGGTCGCGAAGCTGCAGCGCGTCGCGCGCACGAGCCAGCAATGGTTCGAGGAATGCGCGCGCTACATGCAGCAGGATCCGGTGCAGTTCACCTTCAACCTGATGACGCGCTCGCGCCGCATCACCTGGGACAACCTCGCGGTGCGCGACGCGGCGCTCATCGAGCGCACGCGCACCGAGTTCGCGCGCCGCACGGGCGTGCACATCGAGGCGGGAGCGCGCGCGCCCGAGCCGATGTTCACGCCGTTCCAGCTGCGCGAGCTGCGTCTGCGCAATCGCGTCGTCGTCTCGCCGATGTGCCAGTACACGGCCGTCGACGGCGTGCCCAACGACTGGCACCTCGTGCACTTGGGGAGCCGCGCGGTCGGCGGAGCGGGGCTCGTGATCGCGGAGATGACGAATGTCTCGCCCGAGGGCCGCATCACGCTCGGCTGCACGGGCCTGTGGAACGACGCGCAGGAGAGCGCGTGGCGCCGCGTGGTCGAGTTCGTGCACACGCACTCCGCCGCGCGCATCGGCCTCCAGCTCGCGCACGCCGGCCGCAAGGCGTCGTGCAGCGTGCCGTGGGAAGGCGACGCGCCGCTCGCCGACGCGCGCGCGTGGACCGCACTCGGCCCTTCCGCGGATCCCTTCGGTCCGAACTGGCCCGCGCCCAAGGCCATGGAGCGCGCCGACATGGAGCGCGTGCGCGACGCCTTCGTCGAGAGCGTGCAGCGCGCCGACCGCGCGGGCTTCGACCTCCTCGAGCTGCACATCGCGCACGGCTACCTGCTCTCGAGCTTCCTCTCGCCGCTCTCCAACCGCCGCACGGACCACTACGGCGGCGCGCTCGAAAATCGCCTGCGCTTCCCGCTCGAAGTCGCGCTCGCCGCGCGCAAGGCGTGGCCCGCGCACAAACCGCTCGCCGTGCGCCTCTCGGCCACCGACTGGCTCGACGAGCAGGGCGGCTTCACGCTCGCCGAGGCCGTGGTGGTCGCGCGCGAGCTCAAGCGCATCGGCGTCGACTTGATCGATGTCTCCTCCGCGGGCAACACGCCGCTCTCGCGCCCCGAGTACGGTCGCATGTACCAGCTCGGGCTCGCGGACACGCTGCGGCACGAGGCCGAAATCCCCGTGATGTCGGTCGGCGGCTTCCAGAACGCCGACCACGCCAACTCGGCCATCGCGGCCGGGCGCGCCGACCTCGTCGCGATCGCCCGCGCGCACCTCGCCGATCCGTACCTGACGCTGCACGCGGCGGAAAAGTACGGCTACGACGACCCGCACTGGCCCCTGCAGTACCTCGCCGCGAAGCCGCGCTAGCGCGAGCCGCTCGACGCCGACGGCCCTCGCCGCGTTACGATCCCGCGCGAACCTGCGAAGCCGACCGCGGCGATTCCATCGGAAAGAAGCGCGCGCCTCGCTCGTCTCATTCGCTCTCGAGCGACCCATGAAGCGCACCCTGATCGTCGTGCTCACGCTGGCCGTGCTCGCTGGAGCTTGGTGGGCCCTGCGTGAGCGGCCCGCGGCGCCGCCCGAGGCGCCCAAGGTCGCCATCGAGTCCTCGGGCGACGCGTCGACGCTCGCCCCGCCCGCGGTCGAGGAGCCAGCGCAGGAAGATCCCGCGCCAGCGCCGCCTGTGGAGAGCGCGCCGGAGCCGGACTCGCGCGAGCCCGAGGTAATGTGGACCCTGCGCGGCAGCGTCGTGCGCGCGGGGCTCGCGGAGCCGGACGCGACGCTCGCGCTGCAACTCGGCGCGCGCCGCGTCGAGGCGCGCACCAGCCCCATCGGAGTGTTCGAGCTCGAACTCCCGCGCTCGCTCGCGGCGCCCGGTGGCATCGCGCACTGCACGATCGCGGATGCGCTCGGCCGTCCGTGCTTCGACGGCGCCGTGCGGCTCGAGCAGGATGTGCAAGTCGAAGTGCGCGAGTCGCTCGAGTTGCGCGGTCAGGTGCTGTGCAGCTTCCCGCGCACGGACGAGCGGCTCGTGGTCGAGTTGTTCGAGCCCGCGCGGCGCGCGCGAGGGAGCCCGCGACGCCTCGCGCAGCTCGAGACCGACGCGCTCGGGAACTTCGCCTGCACGCTCACGCTGCACGAGCCCTGCGAATTCCTGCTCGCGGATGTCTCGCTGCTGCGCGGCGCGAATCCGTCCCAACGCATCGCCCTGCGCGGACTCGCGGTCGCGCTCGCCGAGCTGCTCTCCCCCGCCGGCGCGACGCTGACGCTCGATGTCGCGCGCGTGCAGGTCTTCGTGACCGACGAGCGCGGCGAGCCGTTCAAGGCGTGGCTCACATGGACGGAGCCCGGCGAGCAAGGCGAACTCCCCGACCGCAATCCGGAGCGCGGCACGTGGACCGACGAGCAAGGCAGCGTCGAGATCACGGTCGCGACCGGGCTCGTGGAGCTCGCCGCGCGCGCCCCGGGCCGCGCCGCGCGACGCGAGCTCTTCCAAGTCGGCCCCGACACGCGCTCCGTCGAGCTGCGCCTGCGAGAGTTGCGCCCCGAGCACGAGCTCTTCGGCACGCTGCTGCTCTCCGACGGACGCCCCGCCGCGGGCGCGCGCGTCGCCGTGAGCCTCGGCTTCGCGCACTCGCGCCGCCGTTGGTGGTTCGCGAGCACCGACGAGCTCGGCACGGACGCCGATGGCTCGTTCCGCCTGCCCGTGCACGACGAAACGCCCGTCGAGCTCGTCGCCACGGGCTATGGAGCTTCGAGCGGGCCGTGGTCGGTCTCGCCCGCCGACTCGCCGCTCGTACTCACGCTCGCGCCCACGCGGACTCTGCGCGTCGAGCTCGGCGCCGATGCGCTCGCGCCCGAGCTTCGCCCCGGCGCCATCGACTGGGTCGCGCACCAGCGCGAGAGCGAGCGCGTCGTCCACGGCGTCGCCGACAGCACGCCGTTCGAAATCTCGGGCCTCGCGCCGGGCCTGTGGGACATCTACATCGTCGCCGCGGGGCTGGGCGGCGCCGGCACCGCGACCGCGGATCTCGGGCCCCTGTCCGACTCAGGCAGCGCGCGCCCCGCGCTGCTCGTGCCGCTCTCCCCGGCCCACTGGGTCGACGCGCGCGTGCTCCACCCCGGCGGCCAGCCGCTCGCCGAACTCTGGCTCCACGCCTACGGCGACTGGCCCCCCGCCGTCGCCGACCTCCTCGGCGCCGCCCGCACCGACAGCACCGGCCGCGCCCGCGCCTTCTGCGACGCGCCCCGCGCCACGCTCCTCTTCTGGCCCGACTCCACCACCGCCGAACCCGAGCGCGCCGAAGTTCACTGCGACACCCCCGCCGACCTCATCGTGCAGCGCTGACGCGCGCGCGGGACGCGGGTCACCAGCGCAGGTCGAGGTGGGCGCTGGCGGCGGTGGCGGGGTCGGCGCGCTCTCGCAGGGAGAGCCACAGGGCGCGGGCGGTGCGGGGGAGGATGGCGGCGTGGAGTTGCTGGTCCCCCACTTTCACGGTGACGGGCTGGTCGAGGTCGAGCAGCTCGTCGGAGAGGCGTAGCGAGAGCGCCTTCGCGGCGTCGCTCTCGAGCTGCACATGGTTGCCCGCGATGCGCGCCTCGATGCGCGCTCCGGGTTGGGCCGTGCCGGCGGGGAGCGCGAGCCAGTAGAAGCGCTCGTGGGTGATGTCGTCCTGCAGCCAGACGATGCGCTCGGGCCATGCGCGGCGCGTGAAGCCCGCCATCCACGGCACGCCCTCGGCGTCCTTGCGCTGCATCCAGTGGCCGAGGCCCTCGTAGATGCGCACGAAGTGCTCGTAGCCCTGCGGGTCGGCGGCGCGCAGCTCGCCCAGGCGCGCGCCGCGCGCGGCCGCGATCTTGTTGCGATCGTAGGCACCATCGTTGGCGCCCATGAAGATCGCGAAGGGCAGGTTGCGCAGGCCGTCGAGCTGCGCCTCGTTGGGATGGCCCGCCATCATCGCCGCGGCCGCGAAGCGATCGGCCATGCGCGGCGCGAGCTGCCACACGCCGTCGCCTCCCGCCGAGTAGCCCATCAGGTACACGCGATCGGGGCTCACGCCGCGCAGCGCGACATAGTCCTCGATCAAGCGGTCGAAGCACGGGTCGATGTGGCCCTGATGCCAGAGATTCCATGTGTCCGTGGGCGCGCGCGGCGCGACATAGAAGCCCTCGGCGGGCTCGTACAGCTTGATCTGGTTCTGCCATTGCTGGTCGTTCACTTCCTTCGGCGCGCCGCCGCCGCCGTGCATCGAGATCCACAGGCTGCGCGAGCCCTCGGGCGCGTCGCCGAAGCGCTTTTCGAGCCAGCGCAGCGTGACGCCGGCCGTGGCGAGCTCGCGCTTCTCGAGTTCCTCCGCGCGCTCCGCGCGCAGCTCGTCGAGACGCACCAGCGCGAGCCGCGCGCGAGCCTTCGCCGCCTCGTCGCGCGTGAGCGGCGTCGTCGGCGCGTCGCCGCGCTCGGCCGCGGGCTTCGCCAGCCACGCCTCGAGCTCCGCGAGCGCCGGCGAGAGCGCCTCGAGCTCGCTCCACTCGAGATCGAGCGTCGCGACGCCGCTTGCCCCCGCGACGAGCGAGCGCGTGCGCGTCTCGCCCGCGAAGGTGATCGCGAGCGTGTACGAGCCCTGCGGCGCGAGCGCGAAGCTCGGCATGTCGTTCAAGTCCGCGGTGCCCGCGCGCGTCTCGCCGCTGCCGACCTCACGGCCCTGCGCGTCGGAGAGGCGCAGGCGCGCGACGACGCGCTCGCCCTTGCGCAGCACGCGCACGCCGACGGTCGGCTGCGACGGAGCGGCGAGCGGCTGCGCGTAGCGCGCGGTGACATCGACGGCGGCGACGCTCTCGACGCCCGGACTCCACACCATCGGGAACGCGAGGCCCGCGCGCTTCCAGCTCGTGGCATAGATGCGGTGCTCCGGCAGGTCCGCGCGCGCCTGCGAGGCGTCGCCGACGAACCAGCCGCGATCGAGGCCGTTGGAGTCGTACTCGTCGGCGCCCGCGAAGTGCCAGTCACCGTCCCACAGCTCGATCCAGGTGTGGTTGCCCCGCTTGTTGGCCCACAGCGGCGTGCCGACGGCGCGCGCGGGAATGCCGACCGCGCGGCAGGCTTCGACGAGCGTGATCGAGAGGCCGGTGCAGGTCGCCTTGCCCTGCTCGCGCGACTCACGGAACGACTGGTTGGGGCGCTTGCGGCCGGTGTTGTAGTGCAGGCCGAGCGTATGGAAGAGCTTGGCGTTGAGCGCCTGCGCGGCCTCGCTCGCGCTCTTCGCCTCGGCGACGATCGGACGCGCGAGGCCGAGCAGATCTTTGCGCCAGGGATCGCGCGGCTCGTCGAACACCGCGTAGGGCAGCACATCGTTCCAAAACAGCTCCTCGGGCACGGCCTTGGCCCACGGGAACTCGGCGCGCGCCGCGAAGGCGAGGTCGAGATTCTCCGAGAGAAACGCGGGCGAGAGCGCCGCGCGGTCGGCCTCGGGCATGTGCGCCACGAGGAACGCCGCCGCGCGCTTGCCGGCCTCGCCGTGGCGAGCCTCGGAGGCGCGCACGAAGGCGTCGAGAGCGTCCTGCGGAGCGGTGGCGGCGGCGGACAGGGCCGAGAGGGCGACGAGGATGTGCAACATGGGCGCATCATCCCCGACAGACCGCGCGAGAGCGAGTAGGATCGTGATGGCCCTCGTGCCCTCGGACTTCCGTCCATGCAGATCCCCCTCACGCCCCTCGTCGCAGCGTTCGTCGCACTCGCGCTCCCTTCGGCGGCCCAGTCTTCGCTCGCGTGGTCGCGCAACCACGATGCAGCACCTGCGCAGGCGGACTATGGCCGCGCTTGCACGGTCGACCAGGCCGGTAACCTGCTGGTCGCGGCGAAGTCCTACAACCCGAGCTTCGGCTCTCCGCCGCTGCCGCCGACGGCCGACTTCGAGCTCGTGAAGTGGTCGCCCGCCGGGGCGAAGCTGTGGTCCGCGCGCGTCGATGCGTTCGGCGGCGACGACACTCCGCTGGATGTCGCGTGCGCGCCGAACGGCGATGTGTACACCTGCGGCTATGGCTGGAACGGCAACAGCGTGCAGATCGTCGTGCTGAAGCACAGCGCGAGCGGCGTGCTGCAGTGGCAGCGCGCGCACCAGGGCCCGGGAACGATCTCGGCGTTCGGGCGCGCGCTGGCGCTCGATACTGCGGGCAATGTGCTCGTGTGCGGCCACGAGTCGAGCCTCGCGAGCGGGCAGAACGCGGTGCTGCTGTGCTATTCGAGCGCGGGCGCCCTCCTGTGGAGCACGGGCTTCGACGGCGGAGCGAACGGCGATGACTCGCTGCATTCGATCCTCGTGCGAGCGAACGGCGAGCTCGTCGCGTGCGGGCAGTTCACGGGCGCGAGCGGCGGAGCGAATGTCGGGCTCGCGCGCTTCGCGGCCAACGGCGCGCTGCTCGCCCAGCGCAACGACGACGGCGGCGCGGGGCTCGCGGATGGCGCGGCGGTGCTGTGCGCGCTCGATGCGCAGCGCGTCGCGGTCGCGGGCTGGAGCACGGGCTCGAGCGGCGGCGAGGACTGGCTGCTCTCCGTGTACGACTTGCAAGGAACGACGCTGCAGTGGACGCGCATGTTCGGCGGCTCGGCCGGCTCGGGCGAGCGCGCGCGCGGCGTGGCGTTCGATCGCCGCGGCGTGATCTGGGTCGCGGGACCGGCGACGAACACGGGAACGGGGATCGACACGCTCGTGCGGCGCTACGACCCCTCCGGCAACCTGCTCTCGTCGAGCGCGTGGAACGGCGCGGCGAACCTCGACGATCCGCCGTGGAAGCTCATGCCGGGAAGCGCGGGCCAGATGTATGTCGCGGGCACGACGGCGCTCGCCGGAACGCCGACGCGCTACGAACTCAGCGTGCTGCAGTTCGACGAGAGCGGCGCGCGCAACTGGGTCGGCACCTACGCGACGCCGGGCGTGAGCGATGCGCGCATTCTCGAGGCCGCGCTGTCGGCGCAGGGCGCGATCGTCGGCGGCGGCTTCACCACGGACGGCGCCACGGGCACCTACGATGTGCTCGGGATCCGCGTGAGCCTCGACGGCTCGCCGCAGGCGTACTGCACGGCCAAGGTCAACACGCTCGGCTGCTCGGCCGAGCTCTCGTTCGTAGGCCAGTCGAGCGCCGCGTCGAGCTCGGGTTTCGTGACGCACGCGCGCAACCTGCGCAACCAAAAGTCGGGTCTCTACTTCTACAGCCTAGTCGCCGCATCCCTGACGCCGTTCCAAGGCGGCTACTACTGCGCGCAGCCGCCGGTGCGGCGCGCGGTGTTGCTCAACACCGGCGGCAGCATCGCGACCTTCGACGACTGCAGCGGCGCGCTCTCGATGGACTGGAACGCGTTCGCGCGCGGCGCGCTCGGCGGCGCTCCGGCGCCCGAGCTGCTCGTCTCAGGCACGAGCGTGTGGTGCCAGGGCTGGAGCCGCGACCCCGGCGCGAGCGCGCAGACCAACCTCACCGGCGGCCTGTACTTCCGCGTGCTGCCGTAGCGAAGTCGGACTTTGCGGCGCGCGAGCGCGCACCTGCTGTTAGCGTGCTCCTGTCAGACTCGGATCATATCCACGGAGGACCTCCCTTGAACCCGTCGCTCTCCCGCCGTTCGTTGCTCGAGTTTTCGGCCCTCGCCAGCGGCGTCGCGCTCGCGAGCTGCGCGGCGCCGCAGGGCAAGCGCATTCGCGCGCAAGGTCGCCTGCGCCACGCGGGCATCGCGGTTGGCGGCATGGGCGGCGCAGACCTCGACCAGATTCGCTCGCACCCCGATGTCGATGTGATCGCACTGTGCGATGTCGATGCGAACAACCTCGCGGCGGCAGCCGGTCGCTGCCAGGGCGCGCGCACCTACACGGACTGGCGCGAGCTGCTCGAGAAGGAGCGCGGCAACATCGACGCCGTGCATGTCTCCACGCCCGACCACATGCACGCGCCGATCACGCTCGCCGCGCTGCGCATGGGGCTGCATGTGTACTGCCAGAAGCCGCTGACCCGCACCGTGCGAGAGGCGCGCGCGGTCGCTCGCGCGGCGCGCGAGGCCGGCACCGTGACGCAGATGGGCATCCAGAACCACTCGAATGCGCCCTACGACGCGGCGCGGCAGCTGTTCGGGGCGCGGCACATCGGCGCGATCCACGAGGTGCATGTGTGGAGCGATCGGCCGGCGGGCTGGTGGCCGCAGGGCATCGAGCGCGCGAGCGGCGAGGATCCGGTTCCCCCGACGCTCGACTGGGACAAGTGGACCGGCACGGCGCCGGAGCGGCCCTACAAGCAGAACGCCTACCACCCGTTCCGCTGGCGCGGCATCCGCGACTTCGGCACGGGCGCGCAGGGCGACATGGCGTGTCATCTGATGGATCCCGCCCTGTGGTTCCTCGGACTCGGCGATCCGCTGCGCGTTCGCTCGACCGGCCCGCGGCCGACGGCGGAGAGCTTCCCGCTGTGGTCGGAGGTGCGCTACGAGTTCCCGGGCAACGAGTGGACCACGCGCGGCCCGCTGCTCGTCACCTGGCGCGACGGCGGCAAGAAGGTGCCCAAGGAGCTGCTCGCCGAGCTCGGGCTCGAAGGCATCACCGCCAACGGCTGCCTGTTCGTCGGCGAGCAGGGCGCGCTGCTCGCGGATCCCTACGGCACGCAGGAGCTCTACCCCAAGGAACGCTTCGCCGATGTCGCGATCCCGCAAGGCACGGCCACGAACCACTGGCACCAATGGGTCGACGCGTGCCTCGGACGCTGCGAGCCGAGCGCTCCGTTCGAGTACGCGGCGCACCTAACCGAGATCGCGCTGCTCGGCAATGTGGCGCTCCAGTTCCCGCACGAGACGCTGGAGTGGAACGGCGGCAAGGGTCGCTTCGTCGGCCGTCCGGACGCCGACCTGCTGCTCGGCTCTCCGCAGCGCGCGGGCTGGGAAGTGCCCGAGCTGCGCGGCTGAGCCTCAGTCGGCCGACGGGCCGGCGTAGAGCACGAAGTCGCCGCGCCCGACATCGTCCGCAGGCAGTGCGTCGGGCGCATCTTCGTCGACATAGCTCACGACCAGCGCGCGCGTCCCCGGACGCAGGCGCTCGAGGGCTTGAGCCGTCCCGCCGCGGAAATCGGAGTGAAAGCGACCGATGACTTGCACGACCGGCGCCTCGTCGCGCTCGAGCGCCCGGAACACGGACTCGGCCATGGTCCAGTCCCACATCTGCTGGGAGCGGAACACGCGCGCGAGTCGCGCCTGCTCGTCGGCGGCCTGCGGATCGCGGCCGCTGGGCGTCATGATGCGATCGAAGTCATCGCGGTAGCGACCGGTGAGCAGCTCGTCGGGAACGCGGAACAGGCGCCGCTGCTCCCACGAGAGCTGCTGCAGCGGCTCGTAGCCCTTCTGGCTCACGATGCGCACATATTGGCGCGGCGCGTTCGAGGCATGCACGGGGCGGCCCTTGGACTTCGCGAGCTCCACCATCGCGCGATGGCCCGGCGGGTAGTTGCCCTCCGAGCGCTGGGTGCGGCGCTCGAGCGTGGCCGCGTCGCTCACGCCCGAGAGATAGTCGTCGAGCCGCGACTGCTCGTCGCGCTCGAAGAACTCGAGCGACAGCGAGGCGCGCTCACAGCGCGCGAGCACATCCTCGAACAGCGCCGCGGCGCTCGCGAGTCCGAGCGGATGGCCGTGGTTCTCGCCGACAAGGACGACCTCGGCTGCGCAAGCCGCCTCGACGAGCTCGCTCCAGCTCGCGGCCGTGCCGTCGCCGCGGAACAGTTTCACCTCGCGCGGCGCGAGCGGGGCTTTCGGCAGGTTGCCTGCCGGAGCGACCGACGCGCAGGCACACGCGAACACGAGAACCGCCGCCGAGAGAGTGCGTTGCAACATGGCGTCGACCTTCACGCCTTCGAGAGCCCGGCCTTGAGTTCCTTGCGCGCGACCTTGCCGCGATCGTTCTTCGGCAGCGCGTCGCGCCACATGAACCAGCGCGGGTACTTGTACGGCGCGAGGCGCTCCTTGCAGTGTGCCCTGAGCTCGGCCGCAAGCGCATCGCTCCCGACATGGCCCGCGCGCGGCACGACGAACGCGATCGGCTTCACGAGCCCCTCGTCGTCCTCGCGACCGAGCACGCACACCTCCGCGACGGACGCATGCGCGAGCAGCACATTCTCGATCTCCAGCGGCGACACGAAGATGCCGCTCACCTTGAGCAGGTCGTCGTCGCGGCCCTCGTAGAAGTAGTAGCCGTTCCGGTCACGGCGAAAAATGTCGGCCGAGGTGCACCACTCGCCCTGGAATGTCGCACGCGACTTGTGCTTGTCGCCCCAGTAGCACAGCGCCGTCGAGCCGCCGCGCACGCGCAGGCGACCGGGTTCGCCGTCGGCGACGATGCGACCTTCCGCATCGACGATCTGCGCCTCGTAACCGGGCACGATGCGGCCGAGCGACGCGGGCTTCACATCGCCGGGCCAGTTGGAGATGTAGATGTGGAACATCTCCGCGGATCCGATGCCGTCGAGGATCTCGACGCCCGTGCGCGCCTTCCACTCGTCGTAGAGCTGCGGCGGCAGCGCTTCCCCCGCCGAGAGCGCAACGCGCAAGCCCGAGAGATCGGCCTTGGCGATGCGCTCGGAGCGCAGCAGGTTGTTGAACATCGTAGGCACGCCCGTGAGGAATGTCGGGCGGTGCTTCTCGATCTGGTCGAGCAGCTCGTCCGCCGTCGCGCGGCCGGGGAACAAGACGACGCTCGCTCCGACGCGGAACGGGAACATCAGGTTCGTGCCCGTCGCGTAGCCAAAGAACAGCTTGGGCACGCTCAGGCAGATGTCGCTCTCGCGGTAGCCAGCGACCTGCAGCGCATAGGTCTCGGTGCTGTACGCGAAATCCGAGTGCACATGCACGCAGGCCTTGGGGTGTCCGGTCGAGCCCGATGTGAACAGCCAGCCCGCGAGATCGTCCGGCCCCGTGGGCTCGAGCGCGGCGAGCGGGCCGTCGGGCTCCTCGGCGGCGAGCGCCTGCTCGTAGGGCACGAATCCCCCCGCATCGAGGCCGACCACGAGCGCGACCGGCCGCAGCCGAGCCTCGCGCAGCGCGTCGCCGATCTCGGGCAGCACCTCGCTGTGCGTCACGACCACGCGCGCCTTCGTGTACTCGAGGTAGTACTCGAACTGCTCGCGCTTCATCAGCGGGTTCACCATCGCGAACACGCCGCCCGCGCGCAGGGTGCCGAACCAGGCCTCCGCGAACTCGAAGCCGTCGGGCAGCACGATCAGCACGCGCTCTTCCGGCCGCAGCCCATGGCGGCGCAGCACGGCAGCAAAGCGCCGCGCCCGCTCGGAGACCTGCGCGTAGCTGCGGCGCTCGTTTCCCACCAGCAGTGCGACCTTGTCGCCGCGCCCTTCGCGCAGATTGCGCTCGAGGAAGTAGTCGCACAGGTTGAACTGCGCCGGAAACGGGGCGACCGCGGTGTAGAGGTCGTCTCGAGCCATCGCGCCTAGGCTCCGGCGTCCGCGAGAGCCCCGCGGAATTCCGCGGCGTTCATGTAGCGCTCGCGCCGGTCGGCGAGCAGTCCCTTCACGATCGCGGCCTCGAGTTCCGGAGGCACATCGCTCTTCGGAGCGCGTCGCTTCATCGACGGCTCGCGGCGCTCGAGCTTGGCCTGGAACAGCTCGAGCATGCTCTTGCCCGGCCACGGCAGCACCCCGGTAGCGCACTCGAACAGCACGGTGGCCACGTTGTAGATGTCGGACTGCTTGTCGGGCGACTCGCCGCTGAACTGTTCGATCGGCGCGTAGTAGGGCGTGCCGATGAGCGCAGTGTGTTCGCCCAAGTGCTTGGCACTCCACATGCCCGTCGTGACGCCGCCATCGACGAGCACGACGACGAGAGCGCCGTCGCGCTCCGCCACGAGGATGTTCTGCGGCTTGATGTCGCCGTGCACCAACTCCTGCTCGTGGATCGCCTCGAGCGCCAGCACGAGCTGCAGGCCGAGCGCGCGCGCGTCGGAGGGCGAGAGCGGTCCGTGCGTGCGCAGCCATTCCTTGAGCGGCACTCCGTCGGCGCACTCGGCGACGAGCAGCGTGCCGTGCTGCGGCAACGCGACGATCTCCCGCACCGCCGGCACATGGGGCGAGCGCACCTTGGTCCACGGCTTCCATGTGGCGCGGAACTGCTCGACCTCCTTCGCGCCCCCGAACAGCGCGCCGCTGAATACGACGAGCGAGCAGCGCGCCTGCGCGCCGTCGCGCTCGTCGACAGCCTCGAACGCGGCGGAGAGCCCGCTCTGGCGCAGCGGCTTCACGATGCGGAAGCGTTCGAGCACGGTGCGGCCGGGCTGGAAGTCAAAGATCGAGAAGGTCGCGTGAGACATGGCGAGCGTCCTAGGGAGGTGGACGCCCATCCTAGCGCCGGCGCCGCGCTACTGGAGCGTGTCCGCCGCAAAGGCGAGCAGGCGCCCGAGTGCCGCAGCCGCGTCGCTAGCGCGACGCGCGGGGCTCGGTGCGCCGAACAGCTCCGGACCGCTCTCCGCACACTCGAGGAGCTCGATGTTCTTCGCTCCGAGCTCGCACTGGCGGCGAAACAGCGCAACATGCTCGGGCGTCGCCCGGCAGTCGCGTCCGCCAAGTACCGCGAGCAGAGGCACATCGAGGTTGAGCAGCAGTTCGATCGGCTGGAACGGCCGCGCCGCGGAGAGGTCCGGAAACACGAGCACGGGCTGCAGACACGCCACGGCGCGCACGCGCCGGCTGGTGCAGCCCGCGAGCAACGCCAGCGTGCCGCCGAGCCCGATGCCGATCACTCCGAGGTTGCGCTCGTCGACATCGGGGCGTGCGCCGAGCTCGCGCAGCGCGGTCTCGATGCGCGCGAGCGAGGCGCGATCCGACGAGACATCGAGCTCGATGTCCGAGCACGCGAACCCCGCGTCCGAGAGCGCGCGCTCACCCTCGGCCCAGCGAGCCGCCCCGGGCTCGCGGATCCACAGCCACCCCGGGCTCGCCATCGCGCCGCGCCTAGTAGCCCTTGGCGGCCGCGGCCTGCTTCCACTTGCCGCTCTCGCGCAGCTCGGCGAGCGCCGCGACGAACGCGTCGAGCTCGCTCCAGGTCGTGTAGAAGTGCGGACTGACGCGCAAGCCCGCCTCGGGCCGATGATCGACCAGGATGCCGCGCTGCTCGAGCGCCGCCACATACGACGGACCGTGCTCGTCGGCGCGCAGGCGCACGGTGAGTGAGCCGCCGCGCTGCGCCGGATCGACGGGACTGCCCGATTCGAAGCCCTTGGCCGCAAGCGCGAGTCGCAGCGTCTCCGTGAGCGTCACCGAGTGACGCCGGATCGCATCGACGCCGACTTCCAGCACGATTTCGTAGCCTGCGCTCGCCTGCAGCAGGCTCGGCACGGCGGGCGAACCGTTCAGGAAACGGCGGATGCCCCTGGCGTAGCGCTGCGCACCGAGCTCGAACGAAAACGGCGCCGCGTGACCCGCCCAACCGGTGATCAGCGGCTCGAGCTTGTCCTGCAGCTCCGGTCGCACATACAGGTAGCACGCGCCAGCTCCTCCACAGAGCCACTTCACCGACCCCCCCGTCACCATGTCGACGCCGAGCTCGCGCACATCGACCGGCAGGGTACCGAGCGACTGGTAGGTGTCGAGCAGCACCAGCGCACCCACCGAGCGTGCCTTCGCGCACACGGCCTTCGCGTCCTGCACGCGGCTCGTGCGGAACAGCACATGGCTGATCGGCACGATCGCCGTCCGCTCGTCGATCGCGGCGAGCAAGCGCTCGGTCGGGACGATCCCGCCCGGGTCGCTCGGCACCATCTCGATGCGCGCGCCATAGCGCTTCCAGCCCTCCCACGCGTACATGTTCGTCGGGAAGTTCTGGTCGGTGTACACGACCTTGTTGCGCGGACCCGAAAAGTCGAGCGCGCTGGCGACGAGGCCCTCGATCAGCGAGACATTGGTGTGCATCGCCACCGATTCGGGCTCGGCATTCAGGATGCGGCCGAGCGTGTTGCCGACGCTCACCGGAGCATCCCACCAGCCCTCGCCCCAGGCGCGCACCCCGCGCGTGGCCCATTGCTCCGTGTAGGCGAGCAGCTTCTCTTGCGCCGCGAGCGGCATCGCACCGAGCGAGTGCGTCACGAGGTATGTTGTCTTGGCGAGAATCGGGAAGCGCGGGCGCCAGCGCGCGGCGAAAGCATCGCACTCGGCGAGTCGCGCGCGGAGCTCGGGCGTGGTGGTCGTCGTCATGGGACTCACTTCCTCTTGGGAGCGGGAAGCTCGAGACCGAGCGCGGCGCCATCGGGCAGCGCGAGCTGGCAGCGCATGAGGAACGGCGCGAGCGCGTCGAGGTACTCGCGCACGATGCGCGCGACGGACTTGCTGCGCAGCGTGAGCTGCAGCGCGCGTACATCGCCTGCGCTGTCGGGGCGACCGAGCGAGAGCAGCGTGATCACGAGCCAGCGGTTGACGAGCTGCTGGCCCTGCGGGCGATTGGTGGCGTCCGAGCAAAACTCGAGAAAGGCCGGGTCTTCCGGCTCGGCGAGCGGACGCAGCTCGGAGAGGCGGGTCGACGCGATCTTGGCGAACTCCTCGCAACAGGAATCCGCGTAGGCCGACAGTGCGTGCCACGAAACGCGCTCGCACAGGAACAGGCACACCGCGAGCTCCATGCGCGTCGTCGGATACGGCACGCGCTCCATCTTGTTGCGCACGGAAGAAACCAAGTCTCCCATGCCGAGCAGCGCGTACAGCCGTTCGACATCCGCGAACTGCTCGAGCGAGGCGGCGAGCGCGCGCGTCGCGCGCAGTTTGTCCTGCACTTCGGGCAAGAAGCGCAGGCCGTGGCCGCGGATGTTCGATAGCATCAGCTGCCGGTAAGCCTGACCCTCGAGGATCTTGCGCAGGATGCCGCGCGTCTCTTCGTCGTAGATGCGCATGGTGGGTTTTCCGCGGGTTTCCGCAAGCCGCACAGTCTACGACGGCGGAGCGATCCCAGTCAGCTTGTCGTCGGGGATGACGAGCCGCTGCACGACCTCGCCACGGCGGATGTGGCGCTCGATGATCTCGTCCACATCGGCCACCGTGACGCGCCCGTACCACACATTGTCGGGGTACACGACCACCACGACGCCGAAGGCACACTGGTCGAGACAGCCCGCCTTGTTGGGGCGCACGATGCGCCGGAAACCCTGCTCGTGGAGCTTGCGCTTGAAGGCTTCCGCGACCTCCGACGCGCCGCGCGCCTTGCAACAGCCACGCTCGTCGAGCGCCTCGCGCTCGTTGGTGCAGATGAAGATGTGTCGCTGGAATTTCGCCATGGCTCAGCTTCCGCCGTGCCGCGAGAACAGGGCGCGAGAGAGGATCAGCTTCTGGACCTCGCTCGTGCCCTCGTAGATGCGCAGCGCGCGCACATCGCGCCACAGCTGCTCGACGATGTTGCCGCGCACGACGCCCTGCCCGCCAAAGTGCTGCACGGCGCGGTCGCACACATACGAGGCGTTCTCGGTCGAAAACAGCTTCGCGCGCGCGACTTCCTCGATCGCGCGCTCGCCGCGATCGACGGCCTCGGCGGCCTCGTGCACGAGCAGCTCGGCCGCGCGCAGGCGTGTATCCATCTCCGCCACATCGAACGCCAGTCCCTGGTTCAGCGCGAGCGGCTTGCCGAACTGCGCGCGCGTCGAGAGGCGGCGCAGCGACTCGTCGAGCGCACGGCGCGCGAAGCCGTTGGCCGCCGCAGCGACGCTGGTGCGAAAGCGGCCGAGCGTGGCGAGCGCGACATCGAGCCCGCCACCGACCTCGCCTAGCACGGACTCGTCCCCCACCTCGACGCGCTCGAGCAGCACATCGCCGATCGGATGCGGGCTCGTCACCTCGAAGCGCCGCGTCGCGAGGCCAGCGGCATCGCCGCGCAGCGCGAACATCGTCAAGCTGCCCTTGCCTCCGTCGCCCGGCTCGCCGCAAGTGCGCGCGAGCAGCGTGTAGAGGCCCGCGACCCCCGCGTTGGAGATGAATGTCTTGTGCCCGCTGATGCGCCAGCGACCGCCGACGCGCTCCGCGCGCGTGGCGATGAGCCCGAGATCCGATCCGGCGCCGGGCTCGGTGAGGCCGAAGGCCGCGACGAGCTCGCCGCGCGCCACGCGCGGCAGGAGCTCGCGACGGGCCGCTTCGCTGCCGGAGCGCGCGAGACTGTAGCTGCCCAGCCCCTGCATGACGAGCATCACGTCGAGCATCGCGCTGTGGTAAGCGAGCGGCCCGCGCAGCGCGCACAAAGCGCGGCAAGAGACATCGTCGTCGGCCGCGAGTCCCCGCGTGGGTGCTCCGCCCCATTTCGCCGGCACGGTCCACGCCGTCAGACCGGCCTGCGCGACTAACGCGAGCGCGCGCGTCGCAGCCGCCGTCTCGTCGAGGCCCGCAAGCTGCGGCTCGCCCGCGCGACCGACCGCGCGCGCCGCCTCGCGCAGTGCATCGAGCACCTGCGCGCTCACGAGCGTGCCTTCACTTTGGGAAAGTCGGGCGCGCGCTTCTCGAGCGAGGCGCGGTAGCCCTCGAGGTAGTCGGGATGCTTCATGCACTCGGCCTGGATCCAGCCCTCGGCCAACATGGCCTCGCCGAGCGTCATCGATGCCTCGGCGTTCAGCATGCGCTTGGTGACCGCCATGCCCATCGTCGGTCCCGCCGCGAGCTTGCGCGCCCACTCGAGCGCGCGCGCCTCGAGTTCCTCGGGTTTGCAGATCTCGTTGTAGAGCCCGATCTCGTACGCGCGTTGCGCCGCCATGAAGTCGCCGAGCATCAAGAGCTCGCTCGCACGGCCGAGGCCCACGATGCGCGGCAGGAGCCACGCCGCGCCCATGTCCGCGCCCGAGAGCCCGACTTTCGTGAACAGGAAAGCGATCTTGGCCGTGTCGGCCGCGACGCGCATGTCGGACGCGATCGCCATCACCGCGCCCGCGCCGCAAGTCGTGCCGTTCAGCGCGGCCACGATCGGCTTCTCGCAGCGCCGCATGTTCAGAATCAGGTCGCAGGTCATCCGCGTGAACGCGTACAGGTCGGCCTCGGGCACATCGAACAGACGACCGATGATGTCCTTCACATCGCCGCCGGAGCAGAACGCGCGGCCCGTGCCCGTGAGCACGATCGCGCGCACGCTCGCGCGCGCGTGCAGCGTCGCGAAGGCATCGCGCAGCTCCGCATAGGACTCGAATGTGAGCGCGTTGAGGCGCTCGGGGCGATCGAGCCGGATGGTCGCGACACCGTCCTGCTCGCCGTAGCGGAAGTGCTGGGGTTGCATGGATTCCTAGCGCGCCTTGCGCCTCGGCTTGGACTGCGAGTTGGACTTGCTCGCGCGCCGTGGGGAAGTACCGCGGCCGCTCTGGGGGGCGACGAGCTTGGGATCGAGCGCCGCGTCGAACACGCCGTCGGCAAAATCGGCCCGATCGAACTGCGCGCGCAGCTGCATGTCCGTGAACAGCCCCCGTGCGATCGCGAGGTCGGCAATCGCGCGCACGACGAGCGCCACGCGCGCGAGGTCGCGCTCGACTTCCTTGAGCCTGCGCACGGACTGGGTGCGGCGGTGAGCGCTGACGAGCGCGAGCTCGCGCGTGCGCTGCTCGAGTGCGCGCAGCGCGGCGAGCTGCGGGCCAAGCGCGTGTTCGAGCGGAGTCTTGGCATCCATGGCAGGCTTCCTCGGGGATGGCGAGTAGGGATCGAGAATCAGGGCAGCGCGGCGAGCGCCTGAATCTCCACCAGCGCGCCCTCTTCGATCAGGCCGGCCACCTCGACCAAGGCCATGGCGGGATAGTGGCGCCCGACGAGCTCCTTCCACGCGGCGCCGAGTTCGCGTGTACAAGCGAGGTACGCGCCCTTGTCGGTGACATAGATCGTGAGCTGCATCAGGTGCTCCGGACCGCCGCCCGCGGCGCGCACGACGGCGACCACATTGGCGAGCGCCGTGCGAAACTGCAGCGCAAAGTCGCCGCGGCCCACCAGGCGCGCTTGGGCGTCCCATGCGACCTGTCCAGCGACGCACAACAGCCGCGCGCCGGAGGGCGCGAGCACGCCATTGGAATAGCCCTTGGGTGCGGCCCATCCCGGCGGCTGGATCGATTCGAGCTTCATCGCGCCGCAGGATGATAGCGCGGCACGCTGCCGTCGAGCTCGACCAGCGCGCCGTTCGCATCGCTCTCGAGCAGCCCGCGCACGACGACCGCGATCTGCGCCGGAAGAACCAGCTTTCCGGCCGGATTTTCGGCCGCGAGCAGCGCGCGCGCCTCGGCTTCGCTGCGGCCCGTCTTGGCCGCGATCGTGCGTACCGAGGCATCGGTCATGGGCGAGTCCACATAGTGCGGACACACGGTCGCGACCTGCACGCCGCTCGATTCCAGATCGAGCGCCGCCGCGCGCGCCCAGCCGAGCAGCGCGTGCTTAGACGCGCAGTACGCGGCGACATAGCGGTACCCGCGCAGCGCGGCGGACGACGCGACATTGACGATGCGTCCGTAGCCGGCGGACTTCATCGCGGGCAGGAGGCCTTCCGCCATGCGCCGCGCGCCGTGGAAGTTGACGCGCATGTGACGCTCGTAGAGTTCGTCCGTCGAACCCTCCCTCGGGAGCAGCGGGGCGCTGACGGCGATGCCGGCGTTGTTGACCAGCCAGTCGATCGGACCGGCGAGCTCTCGCGCGCGTGCGATCGCCGCCGCGATCGAAGCGCTCTCGCCGACATCGAGCTCGACGGCGAAGGCCGAGCCGCCGCGCGCGCGCAGCTCCGCAGCCGTGCGCTCGCACTCCGACAGCGTGCGCGCACCGAGCACGACCGCCGCTCCGCTTCCCGCGAGCTCGGCCGCGATCGCCGCGCCGATCCCGCGGCCGGCGCCGGTGACGAGAGCCACATGGGGAACGCTCATGCCCGGATTGTCGCGCCGGCGGCGCGGCGTTGTCGAGGCTGCGCACGAAAGCGGCGGGGAATATTGCTCCCTCGGCGCTGGGGCCGGACCCCATGTCGACAGAGGAGCACGGGCGCGAGGAGCTGCGCTTGGTCTGGCTCTACCGCGAGATCGCGCGCAGCGAGCGGGCTCCCACGGCCGGCGTGGCGACCTGCGGCATCGGCCTCTTGTTCGGCGTCTCCGCAGGCTAGGCCATCCGGTCGCTGGGTGACGCTTCCGCAAGACGGACGCGAGCGCCAAGTGATCGCGACGAAAGCGATGTGAAGCAGGCCCGAAGCGCGGCCGATTTCCGGTCTGTCAATCCGCTCTTCCCACCCCACGAGCACGACCGCTCGCCCTTCGGACGCCTGCGCGAACTGCACCGCCTGTTCGAGCAGCGCGATGCGCTGCTCCTGCCCGAGAAGCAACGCGCTCGCCACGCGCAAGCTCGTCATCGGACCGTCTCAACCCGGCGCGCTCATGAAGAGCACCTGCACGCCGATGGCGATGCCGGCGAGGTCGGCGACCACATGCGTCCACCAGCCGGGCCAGATGGAGCGCCAGCGCAGGTAGCACAGGGACCAGACGCAGCCGGCGACGAACACCGCCAGGGAAGCCGCGAGGCCGGCCTGCGCGCCGAACAGCACGCAGAAGGTGACGACATGGTGCGAGGTGAAGAGCGCCGCCGCGAGCGGGACGGCGCGCGGCTCGCCGACGAGCTCGGCGCAGCGGCGGAACACGAACCAGCGCCAGAAGTACTCCTCGAGCAGCGAGTTCACGAACGAGATGGCGAGCGCAGCCACCACGAAGCGCAGCGGCGTCCCGATGCCGGAGGTCTCGACGCTGCGGCGCAGGGCATCCGCATCGAGCAGGCGCTCTCCGACCAGCGCGTAGCCGCCGAACACGACGACGAGCACCGCGAGCGAGATCGCGCCCGCACCGAGCCACGCCTCGCGTCGACTCTCACGCGGCAGCCCTGACCACGAGATGCGCTCGCGCGCGATCCACAGCAGCCACACGAGCGGCGCGAGTGCGATCCACGCTCGCGCGGCCATGTAGATGCCCTGTCCCGTGGCGCCGGGCAGGAACACATAGGCGGCGAGCGAGCCCACGGTCGTCGCGGGTGCTGTCAACACGAGCGCGAGCAGCGCGCGGCGGGACTTCGAAGAGCGGGTCACGCACACCAAGATCGTCTCTGGCGGGCCCGCGCGCGAGTCAAACGCGTGACATGTCGCGAGAAGCCTCGCTTAGCGAAGCCGCTCAGGCCATGCCGCCGTTCACCGACAGCACCTGCCCCGTCATGTAGCCGGCGCCCGGCGAGAGCAGGAACGCCACCACGCTCGCCACTTCCTCCGGCTGGCCGAAGCGGCGCAGCGGGATGCGCTCGACGAGCTCTTCCTGCGGCAGACCGGCCGTCATGTCGGTCTCGATCAGGCCGGGCGCCACGCAATTGACGGTGATCTGGCGCTTGGCGAGCTCCTGCGCGAGCGAGCGCGTCGCGCCGATGATGCCGGCCTTCGAGGCGCTGTAGTTGACCTGTCCGCGGTTGCCGGCGACGCCGGAGACCGAGGAGAGCGTGACGATGCGGCCGCCGTCGCGCAGCTGCACCATCGGCATCACGAGCGGCTGGAGCACATTGTAGAAGCCGTCGAGGTTGGTGCGCAGCACGCGGTCCCAGTCCTCGCCCTTCAGCGAGGGGAACGGAGCGTCGGCGGTCACGCCTGCGTTGCACACGACGCCCCAGTAGGCCCCCGACGCCGCCACATCAGCCTCCAGCGCGGCTTTCGCGGCACTGCGGTCGGAGACATCGAACGCCACGAGCGCCACCGTCGCGCCGCGCGCGCGGCAGCCTGCGGCGACCTCTTCGGCGGCCGGGCCCCCGGCGCGGCAGTTGAGCGCGATGTCGAAGCCCGCGCGAGCGACCTCCAGCGCGATGGAGCGGCCGATGCCGCGGCTGGCTCCGGTGACGAGGATGCGGCGGCGCTTGGGGCCCATGGGCCGCACAGGGTACGCGCCGAGGCGCTGCGCGTTCCAACGCCGGCCGTGATTCGCGGTTGCAAGCGCCGCACGCGCGTCGAAGATGCTCAGGCATGGCCCGACCCCACCCGATCCCGGAGACCCGCTGGCCGACGCGCCTCGAGGCCGCGTCGAGTCGCCTGTTCTCGCCGCAGCGCTGCGGCGCCTTCGTCGCTCGCACGCGCTCGTGGGTGCCAGCGATGGTCCCATGGCGCGCGACCGAGGACGGCGAGGCGACCGACGCTGTCATCGACTGGTACCGACGCTTCGCGGACGGTCGCCCGGGCGTGATCGTGATCGAGGCGACCGGCGTGCGCGATGTGCCGAGCGGCCCGCTCCTGCGCATCGGCCATGATCGCTTCGTGCCCGGCCTACGCCGCGTCGTCGAGGCCGTGCGCGAAGCGAGCGGCGGCGAGACGCGTCTGCTCGTGCAGTTGATCGACTTCCTAGCCGTGCGACGGCGCCCGGAGAAGGACAAGTTCGTGCGCCGCTTCCTCGAGCTGCGCGAGGCGCACCGCGAGCGTCTCGCGGCGCTCGTCGGCGACGAGCGTGCGCAAACGAGCGAGGCACAGGTGCGCGAGCAGCTGCTCGCCCTCCCCCACGAGCAGCTGCTCGCGATCCTCGCGCCGCGCGAGCGCGAGTCGCTCGAGTACGGCTACCGAGAGCGCGTCACCGACACGGGGCTGCCCCATGTGGCGTCGCTCCCGCAGGCGCTGCCGCCGCTGTTTGCCGACGCCGCGGCGCGCGCGCAGGCCGCGGGGTTCGACGGCGTCGAGCTGCACTGCGCGCACGCCTACACGCTGGCCTCGTTCCTCTCGCGCACGAACGATCGCGCCGATGGCTACGGCGGCTCTCCGGCCGCACGCGCGCGCCTGCCGCTCGAGGTGTTCGCCGCGGTGCGCGCCCGCGTCGGCGCCGGCTTCACGGTCGGAGCGCGCTTCCTCGGCGACGAGATCATCACCGGCGGATCGCGCAGCGAGGACGCCTGCGACTATGCCGAGCGTTTCGCGCGCGCAGGCATGGACTTCCTCTCGCTCTCGACGGGCGGCAAGTTCGACGACGCGGCGCAGCCCAAGGTCGGCGAGGCCGTCTATCCGTACACGGGCCCGAGCGGGCACGAGTGCATGCCGACGGTGCGCATCGACGATCCTGCGGAGCCCCGCTCGCGCGGCCCGTTCGGCCGCCACCTGCACCTCGCGGCCGCGGTGCGCGCGCGCGTGCGCGCGGCGGGCTGCGAGACACCGGTCGTCGGCGCCGGCGGCATCGCGACCTTCGAGGTGGCCGAGCGCGCGCTCTCAGACGGCATGTGCGACTTCGTCGCCGCCGCGCGCCAGTCGCTCGCGGACCCTGACTGGTGGCGCAAGGTCGAGGAAGGCCGCGGCGCGAGCGTGCGGCGCTGCAAGTTCACGAACTACTGCGAGGCGCTCGACCAGCGCCACCGGCAGGTGACCTGCCAGCTGTGGGATCGCGAGCTCGACTCGCCCGCGCCCTGGGGCCGCGAACGCGTGACGCTCTCCCATGACGGCAAGCGCCGCTTGCTCGCGCCGCCGGAGAGCCCCTGAAACGGCGCACCGGCGCCGCGAGGGAGCTCCCCGCGACGCCGGTGGTGTTGCGAACGGTGACTCCGTTCAGCCCGTCGTGACGGTGGCGCTGAACTTGATGTCGCCCTCTTGGATCGACTCGCTCTTGAACGAGGTGCCCTGGAACTCGCCCTCGCGGCGCGACTCCATCTTGAGCGTGCCGTCGATCGAGAGCTGGGCCGGCAGCTTGGTCTTCGGATCGAAGAGCAGCTTGCCTTCGAGCTCGATCGAGTAGGTGGTCTCGACGAGCGACGGGCCCGTGGGCTCGAACGCGCGGCCGCGGCCGCGGCCACCGCCGCCCATGCCTTGGTCTTCCATGCTGCCCGAGGCCGTGATCTCGAGCTTGATCACGCGGAAGCTCTGGCCGTCGACCTCTTCCACTTCCTCGGCCAGCGTGGCCTTGCCTTCGAGCGCCGCCTGCATCAACACAGCGCCGGCCATGCTGCCGCGGGGACCGCGGGGACCGCGACGGCCTTCGCCGCCGCCACCCTCGCCGCCGCCCTCCTGGGGGCGCTGGAACAGCACGCCGCCGAGGTCGAGGCCGAGCCCGCGCTGGATCGCATCCTTCTCGAGCTCCCAGCTGTCGCCGGCCGCGACATCGCCGTCGGGCAGGAACTCGTCGAGCGCCAGCGTCAGGTGGTGGCCGACGAGGGCCTCGCCCGGCGCGTCGCCTTCCTTGACCTCGGCCGCGACCTTGCCCTCCTCGTCGAGGCTGAGCTCGAGCGTCACGCCATCGAGCGCGCCCTTGCGCTCGCGCGTCTGGTCCCCGCCACCGAAGCTCATGGTCGTCGAGCCCTCGGCCGTGCCGAAGGTGCGCTTCACCTTGGTCGGCTGGCCGTCCTCGTGCTCGAGCACCGTGTCGGTCCATGTGACCTCGCTCGACTCGCCCATGCCCATGCCACCGCCCCCACCGGGCATCTCGACGGGCTGCCCGTCGCGCTCCATGCGCATGGAGGTGGTCTCGATCTCCATCTCCATGGAGCCCGTGTAGGTGAGGCTGCGCTCGGCGGTGTAGTCGGTGCGGAGCTCGACCAGCGCGACGGCAGCGAGGCCGAGCGAGGCGACAGACCAGTTGCGGACATTCATCAGAGGTTCTCCTCGTGGGACGGCCCGCCAAGGGGTCCAGGTTCCGGGGGCGGGGGAGAAGAAGCATGGTACGAACCGCGCACCAGCCGCAAGGTTCCACTCTCGAATCGCGCTTTGGGACCCAACAGGGCCATAACTGCAACCCTGTTAGCCTGAGCCGCATGCGGAGGCTGGCGGGGCATCAGGTCGCGGGACTCTCGATCGGAGGGGTCGAGACATGCATCGATTTTCCGGAGCTGAAGCTGTGCTTCGACCTCGGGCGCTGCCCGGACGAGGCGGTGCTGCGGCCGACGGTGCTCTTCACCCACGCGCACATGGACCACATGGGCGGGGTGGCGTGGCATGCGTCGACTCGCGAGCTGCGCAACATGCCGCCCCCGAACTACATCGTGCCGCGGGAGAACGCGGAGGACTTCGTCGCACTGTTCGAGACATGGCGCAGGCTCGACCGCGGCTCGATGCGGCACACGGTCACGCCGCTAGGGCTCGGCGAGGAGCTCGAGCTCCCCTGCAAGCTCTTCGCGCGGCCGTTCCGTTCCCCCCACCGCGTGCCGTGCCAGGGCTACGGGCTGTGGCGGCGTCAGCGCAAGCTGAAGCTCGGCTACCTCGGGCGCTCGAGCCACGAGCTGCGCGAGCTCGGCGAGCGCCACGGTGACGAGCTCTACGACTGGACCGAGATTCCCGAGGTCGCGTTCACCGGCGACACGCTCGCCGATGTGATCGACCGCGAGGAAGTCGTGCGCAAGGCGCGGCTCTTGGTGATCGAAGTGACCTTCGTCGACGAGCGCGTCAGCGTCGAAAAGGCACGCTCGAAGGGCCATGTGCATCTGGACGAGATCGCGGAGCGCGCGGATCTATTCGAGAACGAGGCGCTGCTCTTCACGCACTTCTCGTCGCGCTACCAGCGCCACCAGATCGAGCGCGCGCTCGACCGGCGCCTGCCGCAACACCTACGCGAACGCGTGCACACGCTCCTGCCCTGCACCGACGGCGGCTTCGAGGTCGAGAAGCACTAGCCGCGTGCGACGCCGGCGCGCCGCAGCTCGGAGAGCGCGCGCTGCACGAGGAACAGCGCCAGTCCGACCAGCACGAGCGCCACCACGCCGTTGGCGCGCGATGCGTCCCAGCCTTGGCTCGCGGCGAAGCTCGAGCTCGCCTGTGCAATGAGCGCCCATACGGTCACCACGAGCAGGAACGCGAGCGGGATCACCACGAACAGGTTTCCGCGCCCCTCCTTGCGCAGCCAGACTGCGATCGAGAGCAGAGTGAGCGCTGCGAGCAGCTGGTTCGAAGCGCCGAACACGCTCCAAAAGCGCATGTAGGCGCCGCCTTCGCTGGTGTAGAGGAACAGCGCCGCGGGGACGAGCGTCGCGAGCGTGCCGAGCGTGGCGCCCGGGACGCCCTTCAGCCCGAGCAGCTCCTGCACGAGGTAGCGTCCGAGGCGGGTGGCGACATCGAGCGTGTCGAACACGAAGGTCGAGAACGCCATCGCGCCGAAGGTGATCGCGAAGGTGCGGTTGTCCGGCCCGATCAGCAGCGTGAGGAAGTCGCCGATGCCCTGTCCGTAGATCGCGCCCGGCTTCTTGCCGGCGAGCTGCTCGCTGGTGCAAATCGCCACCGTGACGAGCGCGATCAGCGCGACGAAGGCCTCGGCGAGCATCGCGCCATAGCCCACCATGTGCGAGTGAGACTCGCGATCGACCTGCTTCGAGGTCGTTCCGCTGCACACCAGCCCGTGGAAGCCCGAACACGCCCCGCAAGCGATCGTGACGAACAGGAACGGGAACAGCTGGCCGCCCGCCTTGCCGGTGTCGAAGCTCGTGAAGGCCGGCTGCTGGAGCTCGTAGCCGCCGAACAGCACGCCGATCACTCCGATCGCGAGCGCGCTGTAGAGCACGAAGCCGCCGAGGTAGCCGCGCGGCTGAAGCAAGGCCCACACGGGTGTGACCGACGCGACGAGGCAGTAGCCGAGGATCAGCAGCCCCCATGTGCGCGCGTCGAACACGAGCCATGTCGAGATCTCGGTGCCGAGCCACGAGAGCGCGAATGTCGCGGGCACGAAGAAGAGCGTCACCAGCCACAGGGGCGGCGAGAGGAGCTTCTGCACGATCCCCATCACGATCGCGAGCAGCAAGTACAGCACGCTCGCGGCCGCGACCGCGCCGCCGGCGTTGAAGGCCACGCCCGTGCCCTCGAGCTCTTCCGTGCCGCTGACGAAGCTGCCCGCGGTGATGTCCGCGAAGGCGACGATCACATAGATCAGCGAGAGCCAGATGAACGCCATGAACGCGCGGCCGGCGGGCGTGCCCAGACGCGTGCGCGCGATCTCGGCGATCGAACAGCCGTCGTGGCGCAGGCTCGCGACGAGGCTCGAGAAGTCGTGCATCGCGCCGATGAACACCACGCCGAAACCGATCCACAGCAGGCACGGCAGCCAGCCGAACTGCTGGCAGGCGAGGATCGGCCCCGCGATCGGACCGGCCGCGGCGATGGCGGAGAAGTGCTGGGCGAACAGATAGAAGCGCGGCGTCGCGACGTAGTCGATACCGTCCGCGCGCACGTGCGCCGGAGTGGCGCGCGCGTCGTCGAGCCCGAGGCGCCGGGCCACGAAGCGGCCGTAGAACACATAGCCCGCGGCGAGCAGGGCGAGGAACGAGAGCGCGAGGAGGGGCAGGCTCATGCCCCCAAGGTGTAGCGCGCGAGCTCGCCCCGCGCACCCCCGAGGCGACGCTTCAGAGCATGTACTTCACAGCCACGAAGCCGAGCGCACCGACGACGAGCAGGACCAGCGTCGCGAGCTCGAAGTACTTCTCGAGCCACGTCTTGACCGTGGGGCCAAAGAAGAAGATCGCGCTGGCAACGAGGAAGAAGCGCCCACCGCGACCGAGGATCGAGGCGAAGATCAGCGTCGAGAGCGCGACGTCGAACACGCCCGAGGCGATCGTGAACACCTTGTACGGGATCGGCGTGAACGCCGCCGTGAAGATGGCGAGGAAGGCGTGCTCGTTGTACTTGGACTCGACGAGCGCGTAGTTCTTCTCCGTGAAGCCCGGCACGTACTCGAAGAAGAACGACGCCACCGAATCCCACAGCGTCGTCCCGATCCACCAGCCGGCGATGCCGCCGAGCACGGAGGCCACGACCGAGACCGCGGCGTAGAAGAAGGCGCGCCTCGGGCGCGCGACGGAGAGCGCGATCTGCAGCACATCGGGCGGGATCGGGAAGAACGAGCTCTCCATGAAGGAGATCACGAACAGCGCCGGCGTGCCGTAGGGCGTCTGCGCCCACGAGAGCACCCAGTCGTAGAGCCGCCGCACGATGTTGGGCTTCTTCGCAGGCGGGGTGGGCGACGCGGCTGTGCTCGGGGCTGCCATGGGGGCTCTTTCCAGAGGGCGCGGATCGGCTCGGGCGCCGCCGACCTTATGCCAAGCGGCGCCGTGCGCTTCCACGAGCCGGACGGAAGTTCCCGTTCCGTCGCCAACGGGTGTGCAGGCGCGGACTCGGAGGCCTCCTCGGAGAGGCCGCAGGCGCCTCTCGAACTTCTGCCGCTCGATGCTCGGCTCGGAGCAGCTCGGCGAGTCCGAGCTCGGGCGGCCGAGGCGGGGTCGCGCTTGCATCGAGGGGGTGGGCCATGCAGGACTCGAACCTGCGACCAAGCGATTATGAGTCGCCAGCTCTAACCAACTGAGCTAATGGCCCGCGCGCGAGGCAGTGTAATGAGCGCGGAGTCTACTGCGCGGTGCGAGAAAACTCGTCGCTGTCGACGCTCAGGGAGCGGGGCGCAGCACGACCGTGCGCGGCTCGGTGAACTCCTCCATCGCGCTGCGCGGCCCCTCGCGGCCGATTCCCGAGGCCTTCGTTCCGCCGTAGGGCATGGAGTCGATGCGGAAGGCGCTCGTGTCGTTGACGATCACGCCACCGTACTCGAGCGTGCGAACGGCCTGCAGCGCTCGGCCGAGGTCGCGCGTGAAGAGGCCGACCTGCAGTCCGTAGCGCGTCGCGTTGCAGAGCTCGAGAACATCGCCGAAGTCGCGCCAGGACTCGAGCGTCGCGACAGGGCCGAAGATCTCTTCCGTACACACGCGCGCCTTCGAGGGAACTTCGGCGAGCACGGCGGGCTCCACCAGGCGTCCTGAGCGCCCGCCGCCGCACAGCACGCGCGCGCCTTGCGCGCGAGCCTCCTCGATCCACAGCGAAACACGCTCGGCCGCGGACTCGTCGATCATCGGCCCCACGAGCGTGCGCTCGTCGAGCGGATCGCCGCACGGGAGCGAACGCGCGGCTTGGAGCAGGTGGCGCTCGAACTCCGCGCGCACCGACTCGTGCACGAGGATGCGCTGCGCCTTCACGCACACCTGCCCCGCGTAGGCGAAGGCTGCGAGCGCCACCGGCTTCGCGAGCGCCGCGACATCGACCGTCTCGTCGAGGATGCAGGGAGCGTTGCCGCCGAGTTCGAGCAGCACATGCTTGCGGCCGGCGAGCGACTTCAGGTGCCAGCCGACGCGGTCGCTGCCGGTGAAGGAGAGGACGGCCACGCGCTCGTCGCGCACCATGCGCTCGGCCACATCGGGCGCGCAGTGCAGCGCCGAGAGCGCCGCGGGCGGTGCGCCGAGCTCCAGCAGCCACTCGACGAGCAAGAGCGCCGTCAGCGGAGACTGCGGCGCGGGCTTCAAGATCACGGGCGCGCCGACCGCGAGCGCGGGTGCGAGCTTGTGCGCGACGAGGTTGAGCGGAAAGTTGAACGGCGAGATCGCGGCGACCACGCCGCGCGGCACGCGCACCGTGAAGCCGAGCCGCCCCTCGCCGCGCGGCTCGAGGTCGAGCGGGAAGGTCTCGCCGCCGAAGCTGCGCGCCTCGCCCGCGGAGAGCTCGAATGTCAGCGCGGCGCGCACGACCTCGGCGCGCGCGAGCGCGATCGGCTTGCCGGACTCGAGCGCGATCAGGCGCGCGAGCTCGTCCGAGCGCGCGCGAATGCGCTCCGCCGTCGCCTGCAGAAGCGCCGCGCGAGCGTGCACGGGCCAGTCGCGCAGCTGCGCGCGCGCCGCGTGGGCGCGCTCGATCGCCTCGTCGATGTCGCGCGCCTCTCCGACCGCGACCTCGCCCACGATCGCCCCGTCCCACGGGCTCGCGATGCGCTCGCGCCGCGCCCCGAAACGCCGTTCCCCCGCCACGAACATCGCCGCCTGCCTCACGCGTGCACCCCCGGCGGATCGTAGCGCGGACGCGGCTACACTGCGCCCATGCAGCGCCACTCCGTCGCCCTCGCCGTGCCCGCCCTGCTCGTCTTGATTGGCTGCGCCAGCGCCCAACCGCGCCCTGCGAGCCAGCCTCAGGAAGTGCGCGATCCCGCGCGAGCCAGCGTGCGCCTGTCCGCTCCGGAGGAGCACGCCTACGAGCAGGAGTTCTTCCCGAGCACGACCTACGACGCGGCGCTCCCCACGCCGAACTCGATCCTCGGCTTCGAGCTCGGGGCGCAGCCCGCCTCGCATGCACAGGTGCTCGCTTGCTGGCGCGCATGGGCGGCCAACTCGCCGCGCGTGAAGCTCGAGACCTTCGGACACACGCACGAGGGCCGCGAGCTCGTCCACGGCGTCGTCACAAGCGAGAAGAACCTGCGCGAGCTCGACGCCATCCTCGCGCGCATCGACAAGCTCGCCGACCCGCGCAAGCTCGCGCCCGGCGAGGAAGAGCGCATCCGCGCGACGACGCCCGCGGTGGCGTGGCTCGGCTACTCGATCCACGGCGACGAGATGAGCGGCGTCGACGGCGGCCTCGCACTCGCGCATCACTTGATCGCGGGAACATCGAGCGATGTGACCGAGTTGCTCGAGAAGCTCGTGATCGTCATCGACCCGATGCAGAACCCCGACGGCCGCGAGCGCTTCCTCGCGCTCTTGCTGCAAGCCGCGGGCGCGACGCCGGTGCTCGACGGCGAGGCGCTCTCGCACGGCCGCTGGCCCAATGGCCGCGGCAACCACTACCTGTTCGACATGAACCGCGACTGGATCGCGGGCACCGCGCCGGAGACGCGCGCGCGCTGGAAGGCCGTGCAGCGCTTCCACCCACAGCTCTTCGTCGACGCGCACGAGATGGGGCGCGACGACAGCTACCTGTTCTATCCGCAGGCCGACCCGATCAACCCGCACCTGCCGCGCAAGCTCGTCGAATGGCAGGTGCGCTACGCCGCCGATGTCGCCAAGGCCTTCGATAAGCACGGCTGGAGCTACTACACGCGCGAGTGGGCCGATGGCTGGGGCCCGTTCTACACGGACTCGTGGTCGAGCCTGAACGGCGCCATTGGCATCCTGTACGAGCAGGCGCGCTACGACGGCCAGACGGTCGAGCTCGAGAGCGGCGAGATCGCGACCTACCGCTCGGCCGCGCACCACCAAGCCGAGGCGAGCCTCGCCAACCTCCGCACGCTCGCGGCCGCGCGCGGGGAAGCGCTCGCGCACTACGCGGAGTTCCGGCGCCTCGCGACCTTCGGCGACGGCACGCTCGAGCGACCGTGGTTCGTCGTGCGCAAGGGATCGCACGCGGCGCGCTTCCAGCGCCTGCTCGCCGTGCTAGCGGAGCAGGGCATCGAGTACGCGCTCGCCCCTTCCGCGAAGCTGCGCAACGCGCTCGATTCCTTCGGCGGAGCGAGCGCGGAGCACTCGACCGACGACGAGGTCGCGGTGATCTCCGCGCTGCAGCCGCAGGGGGCGCTCATGCGCGCCTACCTCGAGTTCGACACGCGCTACCCCAAGGCCGACCTCGAGCGCGAGCGGCGCGAGCTCGAGCTCAAGGGCAGCTCGAAGATCTACGACTCGACCGCGTGGAACCTCGGACACGCTTTTGGCCTCGAGTGCTGGTGGGCACAGTCGGTCGACGGTGCGGGCGCGGCGAGCGTCGCGCTTCCCGCCGCGACGCCGGCGGGGATTGTGGCCGCTCCGGCGGGTGCGCCGGTCTACGGCTGGATCGTCGACGGCATGGACGACGGCTCGGTCAAGTTCGCCGCGCATGCCCTGCAGGCGGGCCTCGCGCTCTCGCTCGCCGACGAGCCGTTCGAGAGCGCGGGACGGCGCTTCGCACGCGGCAGCCTGCTCGTGCGCGCGCACGAGAACAAGGGCGATGTCGCCGCGAAGGTCGAGAGCGTGGCGCGCGCCGCGGGCGTGCAGGCCTTCGCCGCGGCGAGCGCGCGCGCGCCGGGCGAGGGACACGACCTCGGCGGCCAGCACTTCGAGCTGCTCGAGCGCCCGCGCATCGCGCTGCTCTCCAACGCGCCGGTGGCGAACACCTCGTTCGGCCAGTTCTGGCACGCGCTCGACTTCGACCTCGGACTGCCCGTGTCGTTGCTCGATGCGCAGGATCTCGGCGGCTACGACCTGCGCCGCTACAATGTGCTCGTGCTGCCGCCCGCGGGCGGGATCGCCTCGGTCTTGGAGCCGCGCCTCGATGCGCTGCGAGCGTGGGTCGAGGGTGGCGGCACGCTCATCGCGATCGGCAGCTCCGCGGGCGCGCTCGCGCGCGAGTCGCTCGGCCTCTCGGGCGTGCGCCGTCGCGAGGATGTGCTCGCGAAACTCCCCGAGTACCTGTTCGCCGCGCAGCGCGAGCGCGCAGCGCGCTCGATCGCGATCGACGAGCAGCTCGTGTGGAACGGCGTGAGCGCGACGGCTCCGGCCGCCGACGGGAAGCCCGCCGAGTCCAAACCGGCGAGCCCGGCGCTCGCGGTGGATCCCGACGCGGAGCGCGAGGAGCACTGGCGCCAGCGCTTCGCGCCTCAAGGCGCGTTCCTGCGGGCGCATGTGCGCGAGGATCACTGGCTCACCGTCGGAGCGGGCGCGCAACTGCCGGTGTTCTTCGACGGCTCGCTGTCCCTGTGGTCGCGCTCCCCCACCACGACTGCAGTGCGCCTGTCCGCAGCGGCGGACCTGCGACTCTCGGGGCTCCTGTGGCCCGAGGCGCGCGAGCGGCTCGCCGAGAGCGCCTACGCGACGGTCGAGCGGCGCGGCGCGGGGCAGGTGATCCTGTTCGCCTCCGAGCCCGGCTTCCGCGGCTTCCATCCCGCCACGGGACGGCTGTTCCGCAACGCCGTGGTGTACGGACCGGGCGCCGGCGCCAATCCGCCGCGCCTGCGCTGATCGCGGGGCCTAGGGGCTTGGGCCCGGGGCCCGGCGACGCTAGAAGCTCTGCGGCCCATGTCGCCTCTCTCCCGCATCGCGGCGCCGCTCGCGCTCGCCCTTCTGTGCGCCTGCACGGAGGAGCCCGCGCCCGTGGACGCGCCGCCGCGCGCGGAGCCGGGTTCCTTCGATGAACGCTGGCCGAGCTTCGATGCCGCCACCGAACGCACCGCCGCACGCGACCTTGGCACCGTGCGCGACGGGCGCGTGACCGAGTGGAACTCGAAGGGCACCAAGGGCGGCGAGGGGGAAATGAAAAACGGCCTGCGCGAGGGCGCGTGGAGTTTCTTCCACCCCTCCGGCAGCCTGCGCTGGCGCGGCACCTTCGAGCGCGGCGTCGCCGTGGGGCCCGAGACCGCATGGCACGACAACGGCACGAAGATGCTCGAAGGCACGCTGGTCGAAGGCAAGCGCGAGGGCATCTACCGCTTCTGGTACGACAACGGCCAGCTCGAGCTCGAGGTCGAGTTCCGCGCCGAACTGCGCCACGGCACCTGCCGCCGCTGGACCCGCGACGGAGTGCTCGACCGCTCCGCGAGCGGCACCTATGCCAAGGGCCGCAAGACGGGCGAGATCTGAGAGCGCTGGCCCAGAGCACCATGGCCTGCGCCATCGGAGATCACCCGTGAGCGCGCCCGAGCGCCTGCCGTCCGTGTCCCTGCGCGGAGCGATCGTCGAGCTCGTACCGCTGCAAGTCGGACATCGCGACGAACTCTGGCCCGTCGCGGAGCCCGCCGAGCTATGGGAGCTCACCGCGAGCCGCGTCCGCAGCCCCGAGGAGCTCGCGGGCTACATCGAGACAGCGCTCGCGGGCGCTGCGACGGGGCGCGCGCTGCCGTTCGTGACGCGGCTCGTCGCGAACGGGCGCATCGTCGGCTCGACGCGCTTTGGGGCCTACGAGCACGCCCACCGCCGCGTCGAGATCGGCTGGACTTTTCTGCATCCGTCCCAGCACGGCAGCGGCGCCAACGCCGAGGCCAAGCTGCTCATGCTGCGCTGCGCCTTCGAGGACTGGGGTCTCGAGCGCGTCGAGCTCAAGACCGACCTGCTCAACCTGCGCTCGCAGCGCGCGATGGAGCGCCTCGGCTTCACGCGCGAGGGCGTGCTGCGACGGCACATGGTGGTCGCCGGCGGCCGCGTGCGCGACACGCTGTACTACAGCGTCGTGCGCGGCGAGTGGCCCGCCGTGAAGCGGCACCTCGAGCGCCTGGTCGGTCGCTAGCGCGACGCGAGGCGACCGTCGGACGGCGTGCGCAGGGCGCGGCGGAAAAGCTCGAGGCGCTCGCGCAGCTCGGCGGCCCAAGGCGCACCGGCGGCGAGCGCGATCGCCTCTTCCTCGGTCGCGATCGCGAGCGCGACGGAGCCACGCTCGAAGTGCACCACGGCGAGTGTGTCGAGGATCGCGGCGTTGCGGCGCTCGGTGAGCTCGGTGGCACGCTCGGCGGCGGCGAGCGCGAAGTCGAGGTCGCGCGAGGCGCGCTTGGGCGCGCGCGGATCGACCACGGTCCACGCGATGACATTCAGCGCGAGCGCATCGTCCCTGAGGAGCCCTTCGAGTGCCGCGCGGCCATAGGCCCACGCTTCCTCATCTCGACCGAGGTTCAGGAGCGCCGTGAAGCGCCATGCTGCCGTGCGCGCCTCACTCAGCGGGTCGAGCGCGCGCATCTCCTCGATCGTCTCGAGCACCTTCTGCCACTGCTTCTCGCGCACCTGCATGTTGAGCGTCGCCCGCAGGCTGCGCACGCGCACGCGCTTTTGGTGCTCGAGCTTGGCCTGCGCGAGGTCCCATGTCCCGGCGAGCACCTGTTCGAGCGGCGCTTCGAGCGAGTGCGTGTCGCCGATCCACACGATCGTGCCGCTGCCGTCGACGAGGAACGCCGTGGGCAGCGAGGTCTCCCCGCTCGGCTTGAGCCACGAGAGCACCATCGCGCCCTGGGCCGATGTCGCTCCTTCGAGCACCGAGTCCGCGGCGACGGTGTAGCTCATGCGCTCACCCTGCCGCGCCACATAGGGCGCGACCTCGCAGGCGCGGTCCTCGAACACGCTCACGCCGACGACGCGCACGCCGCGCTCGGCATGGCGCGCCTGAAGACTGGAGAGCAGCGGGATCGACTTCTCGCAGGGTAGGCACCAGGTCGACCAGAACTCGATCACATACACCCGCCCGGCCTCGAAGCCCGCGATCGGCTCGCCCTTGAGCCAGCTGCCGACGCGCAGGCGCGGCGCCGGATCGCCCACACCGAGGCCCTCGACCACCGGCGCGGGCCCGACCGAGCGGCAGTCCCCGCCTTCCTGGCCGGAGTCGTTGTCGGCCGCGGCCCGGCCCGCGAGGGCGAGAGCGCAGAGGGAGAGCAGTGTCGCGAGCTTGATCACGCACGGAGCGTAGCAGCAGGGCGCACGCGCGGGTCGTGCGCCACGCGTAGGGACTGGGCAAGAGTTCCGTAGCGATCGCGCCCGAAAAGGCCGGAAACCCGCGCGCGCAGGCCTTCAGGCTCGTTCGAGCAATCCGCGGCGCGATCGCCCGCAGCCCGTCCGCTCTAGCTGCGCGCCTGGTCCGCGAGCACGCTCGCCACGCAGGCGGTGAGCCGCTTGCCGGTCGGAATGTGCAGGAACTCGTTCGGCCCGTGGGCGTTCGAGCCCGGCCCGAGCACGCCTGTGATCAGGAACTGCGCCTTGGGGAACTTGGCGCCGAGCATGCCCATGAAGGGGATCGAGCCGCCCTCGCCGTTGTACACGGCCGGCTTGCCGAAGTACGCGCGCGAAGCGCGGTCGACCGAGTCCTCGAGCCAGCGCACCATCGCGGGCGCGTTCCAGCCCGAGCCCGCCTTCTCGTACTTGAAGCTCACCTTGGCCCCGTAGGGGGGATCCTTTTCGAGCAGCTGCTGCAGGCGCTTCGCCGCACCCTCCGCGTCCATCGTCGGCGGCACGCGCAGGGAGAGCCGCGCGACAGTCCGCGGACGCAGCACATTGCCGGCGTTCGAGGTCGAAGGGATGCCGTCCATGCCGACGATCGAGAGCGCCGGACGCCAGGTGCGATTGAGCACGAGCTCGACGAGGTCGTTCGACATCGGCTGCATGCCCGGCACGAACGGGAACTTGTCGTAGATCTCGCTGCCGAGCACCTCGGCGACCTTGCGCGCCTGCTCGAGGCGATCCTTCGGTACCTCGACATGGAATTCCCTCACGCACACGCCGGTCTGCGGATCGTCGACGCGCGCGAGCAGCTGGCGCAGGATGCGGAAGCTCGACGCGACGATGCCGCTCGCATCGCCGGAGTGCACGCCCTCGGCGAGCACCTCGACCGAGAGGTCGCCGCCGACCAGCCCGCGCAGCGAGGTCGTGCCCCACAGCTGCTCGTAGTTGCCGCAGCCCGAGTCGAGGCACACGATCAAGCTCGGCGTGCCGATGCGCGGCGCGAGGTGATCGACATAGGAGGGCAGGTCGAAGCTGCCCGACTCCTCGCAGCCTTCGATCAGCACGACGCAGCGCGCGTGCGGGATCTTCTGGCGCTCGAGCGCCTCGATCGCGGTCAGCGACGCGTAGGCCGCGTAGCCGTCGTCCGCGCCGCCGCGGCCGTAGAGCTTGTCGCCGCGCAGCACCGGCGTCCACGGCGACAGCCCCGCGCTCCAGCCCGTCATCTCCGGCTGCTTGTCCAAGTGTCCGTAGAGCAGCACGGTGTCGTCCGTCTGCCCCGGGATCTCCATGAAGATCACCGGCGTGCGCTCCGCGCCCTGCTCGTTCACGAGGCGCACGACCTCGAGCTTGAGCCCGGGGATCGCGCGCGCGCGGCACCAACTCGCGATCAGCTCGACCGCGCGGTCCATGTGCCCGTTCTTCTTCCACTCCCTGTCGTAGGCCGGCGACTTGTTGGGAATCGCGATGTACTCGGTGATCGACGGGACGATGCTCGCGTCCCAGACCTGCGAGACGAAGCTCTCGACGGCCTTGGGATCGAGTGTGGGAGCCGCGGATTGGGTGTTGGGCGTCATGGCGAGCGCAACGATACCCCCGTCCGCCACGGCGCGCCACGCGAGCCAACGGCGGCGCTCGGGCCTCGTGCGTCGTGCGCAGCCAAGCCGCGAAACTCGGCCTACAGCAACTCCGTCAGCGGACTTCCGACGCCGAAGTCGTGGCGCACGAGCGCCTCCGCGCAGCCCTTGGACAGGTGCACGAAGTGCGCCGCTACGATGCCCCGCGATGGAGGGTTGGTACGAACGAAGCCTGTTCAACCCGCTGATGGACCTCGCGCTTCGCCAGCCGAAGTTCCAGCGCCTGCGCCAGCACCTGCTCGCCGATGTCGTCGACGCTCCACTCGAGATCGGCCCCGGCACCGGCCTCAACCTCCCGCACTACCCTGCGCGTGTCCGCGGCGTGCGCGTCGTCGCACGCGAGCCCGAGCTCGACCCACGCCTGCTCGAGCGTGCGGCGCGGCGCGGACTCGCGGTGCAGCACCTGCGCGGCGATGCAGCGCGCATCCCGCTTCCCGACGCGAGCGTCGACGCGCTGGTGTGCACATTCGTGCTGTGCTCCGTCCGTGCTCCGCGCGAGTGCCTGCAGGAGTTCGCGCGCGTGCTGCGCAGCGGCGGCCGCTTGTACTTGCTCGAGCATGTGCGCTCGCCGCGCCGCATCGAGCTGGCCGTGCAGCGCGCGCTCACGCCGCTCCAGCGCGTCGTGGCCTGCGGCTGCGAACTCGACCGCGATCTCCGCGCCGAGATCGAGTCTTCGCGCTTCGACATACGCGGCCTGCGCTGCACGAAGAGTGCCGCACTGCCCTTCCCCGCCAGCGAGTTGCTCGCAGGAAGCGCGCTGCGCCGCTAGTAGCCGAGTTCGCGCAGCTCCTTGAGCTCGTCTTCGGTCGGCTCGCGCACGCCGACGCGCGCGCGCGCACCTCCCGAGCGCGCCTGGATGCGCGCGAGCGTGTCGAGCAGGAGTTGGGCTTCTCTCGGCCGCTCCGCGAACAAGTTGCGTTCCTCGCGCGGGTCCGACGCGAGGTCGTAGAGCTCGTGCTTGCCGTCGGAGGAGCGGATCACCTTCCAGCGCTCGAGGTACAGCGCGGAACGCTCGCGCAAGAAGCGCTCGCCCCACGGCGCCGCCATGTCCTTGCCGCGGCTGTAGTTGATTTCGGCGAACAGCCCGCGCACGCCCGCCTGCCCGGGAAACTGGCCGGCGTGCTTGGCGCGCACGGCCTCGGGCAACTCGGCGAGCACGAGCCCGGGCACGTCCGCGATCGACGCGGGTTCCTCGATCACGCGTCCGCGCGACTGGCCGGGGCGCTTCACGATCAGCGGCACGCGCAGCGCCGGCTCGTAGACGTCCTTGCTGTGCTCGACGAGGTCGTGCTCGCCCAAGTACTCGCCGTGGTCCGCCGTGACGATCACGAGCGCGCCGTCGAGCAGGCCGTCCTGCTCCAAGCGCGCGAGCAGCTCGCCCGCCCCGCGATCGGCGTTGGCGATGCCGCGGTCGTAGGCGTCGATGGCCTTGCGCACGAGCGCGGGATCGGGCGGCGCATCGGCGCCGTAGACCTGCTCATAGAGGGCGTCGAGCAATGCGCTGGGATTCTCTTCGCTCGCGGGGGGCAGCGCGGCCTCGTTGGGTCCGTCGACGGGCGCCACGTTGTAGGGCCGGTGCGCGTCCATGTAGTTCACGAACAGGAAGAACGGCTGGCCCTGCGGGCGCGCCTTGACCCACGCGTGCGCGAGCTCGGACATCCCGACGCCGGGATGACGCTCGTTCACGAAGGTCGCGAAGCCCTGCGTCAGACCCATGCGCTCGTTGACGTACCCGCGGTTCGCCGCGAAGGCCGCCGTCGCGTAGCCCTCGGCCGCGAGCGCCTCCGCCAGCGTCAGCTCCTCCTCGGAGAGCGGGCGAGCGTCGTTGAAGACCGCGTCGACGAGCTCGGCGTCCGCGAGGTGCTGGAACGGGAACTTGCCCGTGAACAGGGAGGCGTGGCTCGGCAGCGTCCAAGGCGCGGTCGAGCGTGCGAGCGCGTAGCGGTCGGCTCGCTCGCACAGGGCCGCGAGGCGCGGCGAGGTCGGGCGCGAGTAGCCGTAGGCGGACAGATGGTCGGCGCGCACGGTGTCGAGCACCAAGAGCACGACATTGGGAGCCATCTCTGGCTCAGCGCAGGAGGGCGCGGCGACTGCAAGGCTCGCGCACAGCAGCAGGGCGCGGGAGTTCATCGGTTCCGTGGAAAGATTAGCATGTGGGAGGCCCGCTGCCGCCGCCGGTGTGCCTCGCCGGTGTGCCTCGCCGGTGTGCCTCGCCGGTGTATCTCGACGCGGTATCTCGACGCGGTATCACGACACGGAAGGTCGCCGGGGTTGTCCTTGGGGCGTGGCATGCGCTCACCGCGGGCCCGACTTCGGGAAGCCCCTGCAATTCCCGCCGATGTCGAGGCAACCGACATCCGCCGTCGCTAGGATGTTTCAGCGGCGAGAGCGGGTTCTTTCAGGGTCCTCGGACGGGCGGCCGATGAGGATCGGCCCCCGCCGGAGTTCCCGCTCCGCTCCATCCCATGGACTCGTCGGTCAAGCGCAAGCCTCATCCCGTAGCGCCTCTGCGGCCCGCCGACCGTGTCCTTGTGATCGGTGGCGGCCCCGCTGGCCTGACCGCGGCCTATCTGCTCCAACAGGTGGGCGCCAAGGTCACGGTATTCGAGGGGACCGGCATGCTCGGCGGCATCTCGCAGACGGCGCAGTACAAGGGCTACCGCTTCGACATCGGCGGCCACCGCTTCTTCACCAAGGTCGAGCCGGTCGAGCGCTTCTGGCACGAGATCCTCGGCCCCGAGTTCATCTCCGTGCCGCGCCAATCGCGCATCCACTACCGCGGCAAGTACTTCGACTACCCGCTCAAGGCGTGGAACGCTCTCTCCGGTCTCGGCCCGCTCGAGGCCGTGCGCATCCTGTGCAGCTACGCGGCCGCGAAGCTGCGCCCCAATCCGGTCGAGGAGAACTTCGAGCAGTGGGTCTCGAACCGTTTCGGCAAGCGGCTCTACCAGATCTTCTTCAAGACCTACACGGAGAAGGTCTGGGGCATCCCGTGCACGGAGATCCGGGCCGAGTGGGCCGCCCAGCGCATCCAGAACCTGAGCCTCGCGAAGGCCGTGATCAACGCGGCCTCGATCCAGCGGCGCTCGACCAAGATCAAGAGCCTGATCAACGAGTTCCAGTACCCGCGCCTCGGCCCGGGGCAGATGTGGGAGACCTGCGCGCAGAAGCTCGCGAATATCGGCGGCGTGGTGCACATGCACCACAAGGTGCGCTCCATCGAGCTGCGCGACGGCCGCGCGGTGGCCGTGCGCTGCCTGACGAAGGAGGGCGAGCGACGCTTCGAAGGCGAGCATGTGATCTCGACCATGCCGGTGCGCAGCCTCGTGCGCGCGCTCGGCGATGCGGCACCCGCGGAGACGCGCAAGGCCGCGGAAGGCCTGCGCTACCGTGACTTCCTCGTGGTGGCGCTGATCCTCGAAGCCGAGAACCTCTTCACCGACAACTGGATCTACATCCACACGCCGGGCGTGAAGGTCGGCCGCATCCAGAACTTCAACAACTGGTCTCAGGCGATGGTCCCCGAGCCGGGGCGCACCTGCCTGGGCCTCGAATACTTCTGTTTCGAGGGCGACGGCCTGTGGAATTCCACGGACGAGGAGCTCGTCGCGCTCGCCCAGCGCGAACTCGGCGAACTCGGCCTCGCGGATCCGAACAAGGTGGTCGACGGTACCGTGGTTCGCATGCCCAAGGCCTACCCGATCTACGACTCGGAGTACCGCGGGCACCTCGATCGCGTGCGCGACTTCATCGACGGCATCGACAACCTTCACCCGGTCGGACGCAACGGGATGCACAAGTACAACAACCAGGACCACTCGATGCTGACGGCGATGATGGTGGCTTGGAACATGCAGGGCGCTGCTCACGATGTCTGGGATGTGAACACGGACTTCGAGTACCACGAGGAGCAGCGGCTTGAGGCCCAACCGGCCGCGGCGCCGCGCGCGGACTAGAGGCCATGGCCGCCCGCGAGCTGCAGCCGAGCGCCTATCTACGCGACTTCAATCGCTTCGAGCAGAAGTACCTCGTGCGCATCGACGACGCGCGCGCGCTCTCGGCGGAGCTCGCGGGCTTCGCCGAACCCGATCCGCACTCGGGGCTCGAGGGCTACTCGATCCACTCGCAGTACTGGGACTCGCCGGAGCTGCGCTTTTTCTGGGAGAAGCTCGACGGCCAGAAGTTCCGCCGCAAGCTGCGCCTACGACGCTACGCGCAAGGCGACGAGGCCTTCGTCGAGATCAAGCAGCGCATCGACCGCACCGTGCAGAAGCGGCGCGCGCGACGCACGGTCGCCGATCTCGTCGCGCTGTTCGAGCGCGGGGCGATCGACACGGAGCTCGAGCGCGAGGAGACCGATCCGGTGGTGCGCGAGGCGCTGGTGCTGTGTCGCGAGCACCGTCTCGCGCCCAAGATCGCCGTGAGCTACCGCCGCCAGGCGTGGTTCGCGCGCTTCGAGACCGACCTGCGCATCACGCTCGACACGCGGCTCATGTTCGACGAGCACGCGCTCGACCTCGCGCGGCCGTTCGAGCGCGGCAGCTGGATCCTGCCGCCCGAGCTCGCCGTGCTCGAGCTCAAGTACAACCAGCGCGTGCCCCTGTGGCTCGTCGCCCTCGCCAAGAAGCACCGTCTCGAACTGGTGCGCTTTTCCAAGTACTGCGCGGCCATCGACCTCGCCTTTTACGGCGGCCGCCACGCGCTCGCGCCCCAACCCCGCTGACTCCGGAGCCCTTCCAATGAACGAAGCCCTCGACCAGCTCACGCGCAACACCGCCTCGATCGGCGGCGGCACAGCCTTCTGGCATGTCCTCTACGCACTCGGACTGAGCTTCTTCCTCTCGCTGGTGCTCGCGTGGGTCTATCGCCAGACCCACCGCGGGATCAGCTACTCGGTGTCGCTCGTGCACACGCTGATCCTGATGGCGATCACGACCGCGCTGGTGATGGAGATCATCGGCTCGAACATCGCGCGCGCCTTCAGCCTCGTCGGCGCGCTCTCGATCATCCGCTTCCGCACGGCGATCAAGGAGCCGCGCGACGTCGGCTTCCTGTTCGCCGCGATGGCGGTCGGCATGGCCTGCGGCACGGGCTTCTTCGACCTCGCCGTGCTGTTCACGCTGTTCCTCTCGCCGGTGGTGTACTTCCTGCACCGCTTCCGCATCGGCGCCCAGCCGACGAGCGAGATGCTGCTCAAGGTCCAGCTCGCCGACGGCACCGACCACCGCACTGCCTTGCAGGAGCCGTTCTTCCGTCACCTGCAGGAGCACTCGCTGCTGTCCATCGAGACGATCCAAGGCGGAAGCGCGCTGGAGCTGGTGTACTCCGTGCACCTGAAGAAGGGCGCCAAGGAGAGCGAGTTCTTGGACGCGCTGCGTGCCGTGAACGGCAATCGCAAGGTCGTGCTGCTCACCGGCGCCCAGAACATCGACATCTGAAGCGCGTCGCGCGATGACGCCGCACTCCCCCACGCCGCAGGACAACGCAATCGAGCGCATCGTCGCTCGCCACGAGCGCGCGCTGAGCGTGATGTGGCTCGCGTTGTGCGCCCTGTTGCTCGCCACGATGGCGATCTGGGGTCTCGCGCTGAACGGCGCGGAACGCGCGGTCGATGCGGCGAGCGAGAGCTGGGTGCAACAGCTCGCACAGGCCGAGGAACTGCTCGCGCAGGGCCAAGTTTCGCTCGCGCTCGCGGCGCTGGAGCGGATCGATCGCGACTGCCCCGCCACCTTCGTCAAGCACCGTCACGATCGCGAGCGAGAGCGGCTGCTCGCGGCACTCGCGAGCGCGTACCGAGCCGAGGGCCGCAAGCGGCGCGCGCTGGATACGCTGGAGCGCGCCGTGGCCTTCGACCCGAAGAACTTCGGCAACCACTTCGCACTGGCAGAGCTGGCGCGCGAGTCCGGCGAGGACGCTCGCGCGCGCGAGGCCTACGAGTCCGTGCTCGCGATCCACCCGACGCACCTGCGCAGCGTCGAGGCGCTCATGGACATGGACTTCGCTGGGGGCGAGTGGGAGCGCGTCGTGGCGACGTTCGAGCGCTACATCGAGGCCTGGCAGCTCGCGACCGTGCACCTGCGAATCGGCGCGGACCGCATCGCGCTCGACGTGCCCGTCGACGGAATCCCCCGCGCCCTCGATGCGGCGTGCGCCGTCGCGGCCCCTTGGAGCGGGACGCTCGCGCTCCAGACGCACGGCTACAGCGTGCGCGTGCTCGCGCTCGCGGCCCTGCCGCCGCTGCGCGCGGGCGAGTCGCCCCGCGCCGCGCTCGGCGTTCCGATCGACGCGCGCTGGAGCGCGACGGGCTGCGCGAATTCGAACGAGTGCGACTGGATCGCCAGCGGCACGGACGCTTCGATCGAGAGCGCCCCGCTCGACGCTCCCGACGGCATCGCCCGCGTGCGCCTCGAGCTAGCGCTGTTCCGCACGGTCTCCGCCCCGATGTGGAAGCAGGCGGAACAGAGCTTCGCGAACTGCTTGCTCACGGCGCGCTGGCGCGAGCTGTCGGCGCGGCTGCGACAGGGCGGGGCGCCCGAGGCCGGATCGGTGTTCTCGGATTGAGTCCATGAACGCGCGCTCCAGCAGCCTCGAACGCGGCGCCGCAACGGTCCTCGCCGGACTGCTCCTCGCCTATTTGCTCACCGAGCGTCGGCCCGATGCATGGATGCTCGGCTGGAGCCAACGATGGGTCGCAGGGATCTTCGTCGCTCTCGCGGCGTGCGTCGTGACGCTGCGCTCCTACACGCTCGAGCTTCGACCGTGGATCGCCGCGGCGCGCCGCACGCTCGTCGCTTGCGCGTCCGCCACGCTGCTCGCTCTCGTCGGCGTCGAGGCGTCGCTGCGCGCCGCCGACTCGCCCGTGTTCGAGGAACTCGACAACTCCGGTCGCCACGCTCCCGATCCCGACGTCGGCCATGTCTATGTGCCCGACCACCGACAAGTGCTCCAGACGCGCGAATACCGCGTCGAGTGGGCCAGCAACGCGCAGGGCGTGCGCGGCGAGCGCGACTACGGCACGAAGGCGCCCGGCGTGACGCGCATCCTGTGCGTGGGCGATTCGTTCACGGCCTGCGACCAAGTGCCGTACACCGAGAGCTGGCCAGCCGTGTTGGAGCGCGAGCTCGCCGCGCGGCTCGAGCGTGCCGCGAGCCCGAGCAAGGTCGAAGTGGTCAACGCCGGATTCCCCGGGTTTTCGACCGCCAACGAGGCGGCATGGATCGCGAAGTTCGGCGCGCGCTTCGCGCCCGATCTCGTGCTCGTCGCCACCACGCCCAACGACCTCTCAGAAAATCAGTTCCCGCTCCAGTACACCGCGCGCGACGGTCGCCTGGTGTCGGCGAACGCGACCGAGGAGGACGAGCGGCGCTACGAGCACCGGCGCGCGTGGTGGTGCCTCGCGGGTGCGATCGAGCGCAGCCTGCTCGCGCGGCGCGTGGTCGCCTCCTCCGCCTGGGCCCGAGCGCTCGGCCGCTCTCCGTTCCATCACATCGAGGCCTACGAAGCACCGCCCGGTGAGAAGGCACGGCGTCTCTACCAGCTCGCGGAGCGCAGCATGCTCGCGGCTCGCGA
>Ga0194121_10000671_pt1 | contig 59917 bp, 50 predicted proteins | sample TA2MahCa50mmetaG_FD_148609 | JGI IMG/M metagenome (GOLD analysis project Ga0194121, IMG submission 148609) | Freshwater microbial communities from Lake Tanganyika, Tanzania - TA2015020 Mahale Deep Cast 50m | ecosystem: Environmental > Aquatic > Freshwater > Lake | place: Tanzania: Lake...
ATCTTCTCGGCGAGGCCCGACGGCACCGACCTGCGGCGGCTGACGAGCGCCGACGGCTACGACGCGGAGAACACGATCTCGCCCGACGGCAGGAAGATCGTGTTCACGTCCACACGCGACGGCGATCTCGAGCTGTACGACATGAACGTCGACGGCACGGGGCAGCGCCGGCTGACGCGCGCGCTGGGCTACGACGGCGGGGCGTTCCACTCGCACGACAGCCAGTGGATCGTCTGGCGGGCCGGCCGTCCGACCGCGCCGGCCGACGTCGCGCGGTACAAGGAGCTGCTCGCGAAGGACCTGGTGATGCCGAGCCGGCTGGAGATCATGATCATGCGGGCCGACGGCACCGACCAGCGCCAGCTCACGCGCAACGGCGCCGCCAACTTCGCGCCGTTCTTTCATCCCAACGGCCGTCAGATCATCTTCGCGTCGAACGTGAACAACCCCGATCCGCGGAGCCCCAACTTCGATCTCTTCCTGATCAATCGCGACGGCACCGGCCTGCAGCAGGTGACGTTCGACGAGGGGTTCGACGGCTTTCCGATGTTCACGAGCGACGGCCGGAAGCTGATCTGGGCGACGAACCGGCTCGCAAAGACCCCCGGCGAGACGAACGTCTTCGTGGCCGACTGGGTGGACTGACGTCCCAGCTACCGGCTACCACCTATCGGCTCGTCACCGTCACCGGTCCGCCGCGCAGGTCGCGCAGATCGAGGGCGTTCACCTGGTCGATGATCTTCGCGAACGCCCGCGCCGACTGTTCCAGCCCGTAGGCGGGCACCGCCGCGAGCGTGTCCATGTCGGTGTGGTACACCGTGTGGTCGATGATGTGGACGCTCGGCGCGTGGGTGTAGACGTGGCTCAGCTCGCCGCCCGGACGTCCTTCGGCCTGCGAGTAGAGCGCGATGCCGTACTCCTGAAAGACCTTCAGCACGAGATCGCGGAGCCGATCGCTGCCGCCGACGTACCAGCGGCGGGCGCTCACGTGGTTCGACGTGATGAAGGCCTCGCCGATGAGATACGTGGCCACCTGCGCCGTGTGCTCCAGGTTGATGAGCAGCGCCGTCTTCGCCCACATCTCCTGCATGTTGTGGTGGACCCACCGGATGCCGGCCTGCTCGCCCGACGGCGAGTGATGCGCGAACGTGGTGAAGAACGTCATCGTCCGCCGGCGCTGCGCCCGCGGGACCTTGGCGTAGTGCTCCGCGAGCGCCACCAGCGTGGCCATGCCTGAGGCGTTGTCCATGGCGCCTTCGAAGAAGGCGTCGGCGTGGGCCATCAACGCGACGTTCTCGTCGGTGGCCCCGGGCAGGATGCCCCAGACGTTCGCCGTCTTCAGCCCGGTGCGCGTCTCCGTTGCGAGACGGATGCGCACCGTGGGCGACTCCCGACGCTCGATCAGCTCGCGGATCGCGCGGCCGTCCTGATCGCCGAGCATGATCACCGGCACCGTGGCCGGCGGCGTCGTGGCACCGCCCTGCGGCTGATTCACCACGTTGCCGGGGAATCCGACGATGAGGAGGATCGCGGCGGCGCCGGCCTCTTCGGCGCGGCGCAGCGCGCCGAGCGTCAGCGCGGTGTTGCCGCGTCCGCCGGGATTGGGAAAGCCATACAGCACCGCGGCCTTGCCCGCGACCTGGCGATCGGCGAAGTCGGCCCCCGTGCCCATGCCGACCCACACCGGCTCGAGCGTGGCGGCGCCGTTCGTCCCCACCGAATTGAACAGCGGGAACGCCGTGGCGAGACGGGTGGTGCGCCCGCCGCCGCTCACCGCGACCTCCCAGGAGGTCGGGAACCACTGCGGCGGCAGATCGAACTCCTGAATCCGGACCTGTTCCAGCCCGATGCGTCGGAAGTGCGCGGCCGTCCACTCGTTGGTGATCCGCTCGTATTCCGTGCCCGCAATCCGGCCCCAGTACTGATGGCCGTCGTCGCGGCTCCTGCGCGAGATCGCCGTGACCTCGTTGACCAGCGCCTTGATGCGGAAGCCGTCGAGGTCGGCATAGGCCACGTCGCCCGGCGGATACGGCCAGCGGAGGAACTGGTCGTCGGCGAGCCAGTTCGGCGGCAGGTAGGTCCCGCGCGGCAGGTCGGGGGCGGGATTCGTCAGCCGTCCCTCCTGAGCGCTCAGGACCCGGGGGCCCGGCAGCATCCCGAGGGCGGCGACGAGTCCGAGCAGACAGGCGAGGGAAAGTCTCATGGCAGGGGAAGACTAGCACGGGTAGAATGCGCGCCGGGGGTGCGGCATGGCGACACGACTCATCCACGCATCCGCCATCCTGCTGGCGCTTGCGGTTGCCGTTTCGGTCGCAGGGACTCCGGTCGCGGGTCAGGCCGGCGCGCCGACGGACGCCTACCAGCGTTCGGCCGAGATCTTCGAGATGAAGACCAGCGCCCCGCACGGTCCGCGGCGGGGCGAGGAGATCTACTACGTGAAGTGCTGGTTCTGCCACAACCAGCACGCCCAGCGCGGCGGCCCGCCGCTCACAGGTCTGTTCGCGCGCCCGACGCTCGCCTCCGGTGCGCCCGTGAGCGACCAGGCCGTGATCGACACGATCCGCAGCGGCGGCCCGGCGATGCCGGCCTACCGCCACGCGCTGAGCGAGGCCGATCTCGCCGACCTGATCGGCTATCTGAAGGATCCCGGCTGCTGTTTCGAAGGAACGGAGCCGCCGCCCAATCCGCGCTATCGCGCGGGCGCCGCGAGCGCAGCGGCACGGCCCGCGGCGCGGCGCAGCCTCCAGGGCGGCGCGCGCGGCCTCGTGCGGATGGCCAGCGGGGAGCCGCTCGAGGGGATCATGGTGCAGCTCGTCGCGCCGGCCACCGCGATCCGGACGACGGTCTCCACCAACGCGGAGGGGCGCTACGAGTTCCCGGTGCTCGACGCCGGCACCTACACGCTCCGCATCGCGCGGCCGCTCGACTTCAAGCCCTATGTGAAGGAGGCCGTCCGGATCGACGGCGCGACCCGGCTCGACGACATCGTGCTCGCGCGCGTCAGCGACAAGGAGGTGCTGCCGCCGACCCGCGAGATCCTGGCGCAGCTCACGGGCGCCGACTGGATGCTCAACCTGCCCGGCACGGGCGAGGAGAAGCGCACCTTCTCGCTGACGTGCGGCTTCGGCTGCCACTCCTATCAGCAGATCTTCCGCGCGCGCTATGACGAGGCGGGCTGGCGGCTGATCGTGCGGCGGATGCTGCGGGGCGCCGGATCGCCGCTCATCAACATCCGCGAGCCCGGCCCGCAGACGCGCGGCCGCGCCGGCCGGCACCTGCCCGAGGAGGAAGAGATCGTCATCAAGTGGCTCGCGCGGGTGCGGGGCCCCGGCGCGTTCGATCCGCCGCTGCACCACCTGCCGCCGGTCCGCGGCGCCTCCACGCGCGTCGTCGTCACGGAGTACGAGCTGCCGCGGCAGCTCCTCGCGCCGCACGACGTGCACGGCGACTCGCAGGGCAACATCTGGTACACCCCGCATCGCAGCCCGTACGTCGGGACGCTCGATCCGCGTACCGGCGTCGTGAAGGAATACCGCGTGCCCGACACGCCCGGCGCCCTGCCGGGGACCCACCGCGTCTGGGTGGACAAAGACGACGTCGTCTGGTTCTCGGAGAACTGGGCGCACAACCTGACGCGCTTCGACCCGAAGACCGAGCGGTTCCAGCAGTTCCACTTCGACACCGGCGATCCGCTCAACTCGCCCGGCTTCAGCAACTTCCACATGGACGCCGACGGCTACGTCTACGAGACGATCGACCGCGGCGTCGTCCGGATCGACAGCCGGAGCGGCAAAGTCGTCCAGCACTTCCCGTTCAAGCGCCTCGTCAGCACCTACGACAACATCGTCAGCATGGACGGGCGCTACTGGTCGGGCGGTCAGACGGGCACCGGCATTCTCGGACTGCTCGACATCAAGACCGGCAGCATGTGGGAGCTCGACACGCGTACGCCGGTGTCGAGCCCGGCGCGCGGCGGCTTCGACCTCGACGGAAACGCGTGGTTCGGCGGCCGCGGCGGCATGCTGATCAAACTCGATCCGCGGACGCGCCGCATCACCGAGTACTATCCGCCGATGCCGTACGTCACCTTCTACGAGGCGCTGCCGGACAGGAACGGCGAAGTGTGGGCGGGCGCGCTGCACGCGGGGCGCGTCGTCCGGTTCAACCCGCGCACCGAGCGGTGGACCGAGTACATGATGCCGGAGCCGTACTCGCACAACCGCCGCACGTGGATCGACAACTCGACGACGCCCGTCACGGTCTGGTACGTCGATCACAACGGCTACATGGTGCGCATCCAGCCGCTGGAGTGAGGACCGCGGTCGCCGTCGCCGCCCTGACGAGCGGGATGTACAATGTACGCCCATGAAGCGATACACCGTGGCGGTCGTGCGAGAGCGGCTGGCCGAAGCGCTCGATGAGGCCGAGAGGGGGAACCCGGTCATCATCGAGCGCAAGGGCGTGCGGTACCGACTGACTGTCGAGAGGCCTGTATCTCCGCGGACAGCCCGGCGCTCGCACATCGAGATCCGGGATCCCGCCGTGTTGCGCGGACAGTGGAGCTGGGACTGGACGCCGAAGGGGCTGGCTTTCCGAAGCCGCCGGCGGCGGTGATTCTCCTCGACACGAACGCGCTCATCTGGATCGACGCCGGGCACCCGCGCACGCGTGCGCTGCTGCGCCGGCGCGACCGTCTGTACGTCTCTCCGGCGTCGCTGCTCGAGCTGCAGTTTCTGCACGAGGCGGGCAGGATTCGCCTGCGGCGCGGAACCGTCCAGTGGGTCGTTGACGACGATCGCTGGCTGGTGGACGAGCCTGCGCCGAGCACCTGGTTCCTGCGTGCGGTCGACGTGAGCTGGACGCGCGATCCCTTCGATCGTCTGGTGGTGGCGCATGCACAGGTGCGGCACTGGCGCCTGGCCACATCCGACGGGAACATCCTCGAACATCTCGGTTCCGCGGCGAGTCTCGAGCTGTGACCCTTGACCGGCCGAAGGCTGGCCCTTACGATACCGGGCACGGTTTCCCGCCCGGAGGTGGTGCGATGCGACTGGGATTGCGTCCCGCAGGGCTGGCCTCGATCCTGCTGGGAGCCGTGGCCGCGGCGGCGTTCGCCCATCATTCGGTGTCAGGCCAGTTCGACACGTCGAAGGCGCTCACCCTGACCGGCGTGATTTCCAAGGTCGAGTGGATCAACCCGCATATCTACCTGCACATGGACGTCAAGGACGACAGCGGGACGACGACGACGTGGGCGCTCGCGTCGCTCCCCACGGCCATGATGCGCCGGGCCGGCTTGACGGCGGAGTCGGTGCAGGGCAAACCGGGCGAGGTCGTCACGGTCGTGGCCAATCCCGCACGAGACGCGGCACGGCGCCTGGCCTGGGTCACCAGGATCACGTATGCCGACGGCCAGACGATCCAGCTCACGGGGCAGTAGACGCGCGGTGAGGAAGACGATGATGGCGAACAGTGCGCTCCGGTGGATGACGCTCGCGGCCCCTCTCATCATCGGCCTCGGCGCGGCCCATGTCGCCGCGCAGGCTCCTCGCATGACCCCCGAACGGCTGGCGGAACTGGCCGCGCGGCCGACCCCGAAGGCGCCCGACGGCCGACCCGACCTGAACGGCACCTGGGATCGCCTGGGCGGGATCGAGTTCGTCCGCCCGCAGCGTCTCGCGGACGGCACGCTGTGCATCCTGGGCTGTCCGCCGCCCGCCGGCGCGGCCGGACCCGGCGCGGGAGGCCGGGGCGGCGCGCCCGCGGCGCCGAACTTCCCGAAGTACAAGCCCGAGTTTCTGGCGAAGGTCAAAGATCTGAGCGATCGCCAGGTCCAGACCGACACCTCGCTCCGGTGCCAGCCGCCCGGCGTACCGCGCATGGGCCCCCCGGGCAAGATCGTCCAGAACGCGCGCGAGGTGGTGTTCCTCTACGACGACATCAACGGCTCGTTCTTCCGCATCATCCCGACCGACGGGCGGCCGCATCGCAAGGGGCTGCCGCGCAGCTATCTCGGCGACTCAATCGGACGCTGGGAGCACGACGCGCTCGTCGTGGAGACCGTGAACTTCAACGACCAGACGTGGCTCATCGACAACGGAGCCTTCCACACGACGGATCTGAGGGTCGTTGAGCGCCTGCGCCGCGTCGGCGACACGCTCGAGTACCAGGCCGTGGCGCACGACCCCGCGGTGCTGGTCGAGCCGTGGGCCACGCGCCCGCGGACGCTGTGGCTGACCGATCAGGAGCTCGAGGAGCCGGCGCGGTGCGAGGATCGCGACATGGATCTCATCACCGACGGCTCGCACCACGACAACCCGCGCTGACGGGACGCCGCTCCGCTCGCTGATGGCCGAAGCAGCGGTCTGACGGCCTAATCGTCATCCCCGCAGCGGTCGTCGTCGTCATCGTCGCGATCGTCGCGCTCGGTGAAGAACGGCCGGCCGCGACCCCGGTCGTCGTCATCATCATCATCGTCGTCATCGTCGTCGTCGCGTTCCCAGCGCTGGAACTCAAAGGCGCCGACGTCGATGTGACGATTGACAACGCGGCGGAACCCCCGCTGGTCGGTGCATGGTGGATTCTTCAGGAACCGGTCGCCCGCGTCGATCGCGACGCTTCCTGGCAAAAGCGCGTGCGTGAAGGTCGGTCCGCCGTTGTTCTGGAGGGGACCGATGAACGTCAGCAGATCCTGGTTGTTCAGATCGCCGGGGCCGGCCAGGTATGCGGGAAACAGCGTGAACGAGTCGTCGTCAGCGTGGTTGTAGCCCTGGCTCGTGGGAGGCTCCGTCCCGGACCAGTTCCCGCCCGCGGCCCTGTTGGCCAGCAGCGTGTGGTACAGAGAAGCCGCGCCGTCATTCCAGACGCCGGCCGAATTCCCGACAAGCGTAGAGTGCGCGAGGGTCAGGGCCCCTCCGGAGTTGAGAACCCCTCCTCCAAGGTTGGCGCTATTGGCGCTGAGGGTCGAGCTCGAAATCGTGACGTCAATGTCGTCACCCCCGAACCCATAGGTCGCAATGTAGCCGCCCCCGCCCGTCCTGGCCGAATTGCCGTTCAGCGTCGAGTGCGTGATCGTGAGCCCCCCACTCGCATCCCCGTCGCCCTCGGCCGAGAAGCCGCCTCCCCACTCACTGGCGCTGTTTCCGGCGATGGTGGAGCCCGCGATGACGGTCGTGGCGTTCCCAACGAAGAAGCTCTCGTTGTAGACCCCGGCCCCGAACAGGGCTGTATTCTCGGAAACGATGGAGCTGGCGACGGTGAGCCTGGCACTGCCTTCGAATTGAACACTGTTGGCGAGTCCGCCCCCGACAAAGGCGCTGTTTCGCCTGAACGTGGACTTCTTCACGCTGACCCGGGCGTCCCCTCCCTCCCAGCCTTCGGAGTAGAGGCCGCCGCCGTAGTTGAAGGCCTCATTGTCGATGAACGTGGAGTCGGTCACCGTGAGCCAGGCGCGGCCGTCCACGCCGTTGTTGTAGACCGCGCCTCCCCAGATGGCCGTATTCCCCTTGAAGACGACCCGTGACACGGTCAGCCGCGCGAACCCGCTCCGGCCGTTGTTGTGGATGGCCGCCCCGGCATTGAGCGGCCAGTTGAAGAAATCCAGATCGGTCGTGCCATCGGCGACGGTGAGCCCCTCTATCCACGCCGTGGTGTGGTCGACGTGAAATACGCGGGTGACGCCCCCGCCGCTCACCGTCAGCCGGTGGGCTCCCGGGCCCTTGATCGTCAGCGCGTCGGTGATGCGCAGCTCGGACGCCAGCACGATGGGACCGGCGAGGCTCCTCCTGAACGTGATCGTGTCGGCCCCACGCCTGGCGTTCGCATCGAGGATCGCCTGGCGCAGCGTACCGGGGCCACTGTCGGCGCTGCTCGTGACGCGGAAGGTCTTTCCATCGTCGTCGGCGTGGGTAGTGCCGAGCGGCCAGGTTGCGATGAGGGCGGCCACCAGCCAGCGCCGCGTGGTGGTCATCGGCGTGCGTCTCGTGAGCATGGCGATCATCCTGCTGTCGAGTAGCGAGATACTGGTGTGACGAGTAAACTCCGACTCTACCGAACTCTCCAGCCTCCTGACAACCGCCAATCCGTCGGATAGGATTGGGAACACGCGGGGAGCAGCCCTCCGATATGGCGCGTTCGAAAGCCCTCAGAAAGGTCCTCATCGCCGTTGTCGTCATTGCCGGCTTTGGCGTGCTGTTCGTGCGCTCGATTCGCGACACGCAGTCTGCGCCGTATGCGGCCGATCTCGCGCGTCTGCGCAACTGGACCGTGGCGATCGCGCCGGCAACGATGCCGACCGACCCCATGCTCGTGCTCCGGCCGCCGCCGGAGCTCGTCGGGGCGCTCTTTCGGCAGATTTTCTCGCGGACGATGGAGTCGCTGAACGTGCCCGGCGTGCCGGGGATGCCGCTCGTGCTGCGGGGAGAATTCGACCGCGCGCTGGCCGCCCACATGACGCCGGAGTCGGTGGCCGATGCCGCCCGGCAGGCGGGCCTCGAGCAGATGACGCTCCAGCCCCGCTGCGTCGGGTTGCGTCGCGTCAGCGCGCCGGGGGTGACGCGCCAGCTCTATTTCATCCTCTTCGATGCGCCGGCATTCGAACGGTTCCGGCAGCAGATCGCGGCCAGCCAGGCGCCTGGCCAGGCCGCGGGGGCCGGCTTCGATCCGGCGGCGCTGTCGCCGGTGCTGCTGATTGCCGAAGCGGCGCCGGCGCCCGGCGGCTGGCTGCCGCTGCGGAGCGATCCCGACGCCGACTGCCTCGCGCCGCTGACCGTCGGCTGACGCTCAGAACCCGAGCTTCATCCCGAACTGGAGGAGGCGCGGCGCCGCTGGCCTGCGGTGCCTGGTTCTTCGCCCATTTCGAGACTCAGAACCGGAACAGGCGGTTGACCTTGATGATGAAGGCCCGGTTGACGAGGTCGGGGAAGCGGCGCCCCAGCGTGTCGCGCTCCTCGTTGTAGACGACGAACAGTTCGCTGCCGGGGCGATACTCCCACCGCAGGCGCACGTTGGCCGCGACCGCCCGTATGGCCGAGTTGTACTGCACGAGCGCGCTCACGAACATGAGCGGCGTCATCGTGTAGGTGATGCGCGAGCCGGCCAGCTGCGTCGTGAACGACCCCTGCGGGAGGTCCACCCAGTTGACCGAATAGGTGGGCTCGAGCGACAGCTGTGACGCGACATTGACGCGGCCGCGGCCCACGCTGAGGGCCGTCATCTCGCCGCCGTAGAAGGTCCCGCGCTCGGCCGCCAGGTTGCCGGCGAACCGCCGGTGCTGCCCGAAGTTCATCCCGACGCGCACGCTGCCGAAGTCGTAGCCGCCCACCGGGAGCACGACGCCGGGGCCGATGCGAAACGCGCGGGGGAGGAACTCGTACGTGTCGCTGTAGCCGAGTGAAAAGCGATCGCTCGTCTGGAACTCGATGGCGAACTCGCCCGCGAGGTCGCGCGTCTCCAGGCGGCCGGCGCCGCTCGTGATGTAGTCAGCGGAGCCCGTCCACGAGAACCTGCGAATCGACGGGAGGGCGCGCGGGCGCGGGCTGAACCGGAACAGGCCGTAGCTGCGCTTCATGTCGTCGCGGCGGAGGAACCCGAGCTCCGGATTGAAGTTGTCGCCGATGACGAGGCGCTCCGCCTGCACGCCGTAGCGATCCCCCGCGTAGTCGAGGTGCGCGCGGTAGCTGGTGTCGTCGCCCCGGCGGCCCTCGGTGCGCGTCCGCGCCCAGTACGTGTTGATGGCGAGGTTGTCGAAGAAGGCGAAGGTGCCGTCGGCGCCGTACGCGGTGTTGGCGCCGGCGCCGCTCAGGTCGACCGATCGGCCGGTGTAGAGCAGGCCGACGCTGCTTCGCCGGAACACGTCGCGTCTCAAGCGCACGACCGAAAACGTGGTGGGACGCGCGCCCGACGCGGCCTCCTCGGCCGCCCGCATGCCGACCAGGCCGACGCTGTAGCGTCCGACCCGGCCCGTCAGCCGTCCGCCGCCGTCGATGGGGACGACGCGCCCGGCGTTGAGGCCGATGCGGCGGCTGTAGAAGAGCAGCGGCGTATTGCTCGGCCCGCCCCAGGTGCCGGTCGTGGCGCCGCCGAAGAGGAACGTCCCCTGATTCTCGAGGAAGAACTCCCGCTTCTCCGGAAAGAACAGGCTGAACCGCGTCAGGTTGACCTGCTGCTCGTCGGCCTCGGCCTGGGCGAAGTCGGTGTTGTAGGTGAAGTCGGCGGTCAGGTTCTCCGTGACGCCATACTTGACGTCGAATCCGACGTTGCCGCCGACGTCGTTCGAGACCCGCGGCGTCGCACGGTGATCGGTCGCCAGGTCGGAAATGGCGTAGGGCTTGATCTCCAGGATGCGCGAGCCGGCCGGCGCTTCGAGCCCGACGAGCGTCGCCGCGAGCGAGGCCTGGTTGAGGCCGCGCATGCCCAGGGCGTTGGGGATGCGCGTCACGAACGACAGCTCGTTCTTCCACCGGTTGGCGCGCAGCGCGTTGAAGCCCCAGATCTGCGCCCGGCCCGGCTGGTACCGGAGCGACTTGAAGGGCAGCGCCGCCTCGACGGTCCAGCCGCCCTCGAACCGCCCGGTCCGCACCTCCCAGACCGGATTCCAGTCGCCGTTCCACTGCCGCTCGTTCGTCACCTGCCCGTCCGAGCGCCCCCCGAGGGCATTCACGATGAACTGAAACGAGTTCCGCCGGTCGTAGAACGTGTCGAGCAGGAAGCCGACGACGTCGTTGCCCTGCCAGAGGCTGCTCCCGTCGCGCCGCATCTCGTTGGCCACCAGCCGCGTCGGGTCGCTCTCCCAGCAGCGGAACGAGACGTACACGTGGTCGTCGTCGAAGGTGACCCAGACTTCCGTCCGCTCCGTGGCCGGCGCGCCTTCCTGCGGCTCCACCTGGATGAAGTCCGAGATCGGGGCGACGCTCGTGTAGACGACCTCGTCGAGCGCGCCGTCGACCCGCAGCGGCGCGGTGAGCCGCACGGCGCGGATGGTGGCGCGCCCCGACTCGTCCCGGGAGATGGTCGCGGGCGCCGCTGGCGGGGCCGGACCGTCGAAGGCGAACGGGATCTCCGTCGAGGCTTCAGGGCCCCCTGCGGACGCTGGTGGCGGCAGGGCGCTCTGACCCGCCAGCGAGGCGGGCGCGAGCAGCACGCAGAGAGCGGCAAGACACCAGGCCCGGACAGTCATGATGCGGCTTCCATCTTATCCGCTGCGCCCGGTCAGAAGTCCAGGAGCCGCGTGTACTTGACGATGAAGGAGCGGCCGAGCAGTGTGTCGCTGGTGATGTCGGAGGTGTCGCGCCGATCGTTGTAGACGGCGAAGAGCCCCGTGCCGCTCCGGTTGAGGAGCGCCAGCCGGATGTTCGAGGAGATCGTCGACGACTGGCGGTTGTACTGGAGGAGCCCCTGCAGGCTCGCGAGGCTCGTGAACGAATAGCCGATGTTGAGCGGCACTAGGTCGTTGCGGAAGTGGCCGAACGGCAGCTTGATGTCGTCGTGGTTCCAGCCGATCGACGACAGCAGCCGGGCGCCGGCGCGGGCCCCCAGGAGGACCTCGAAGCCCCAGTGGTCGCCGTCGTAGAACCGACCGTTCTTCGATTGGAACGACAGGTTGACCGGCGCGCTCGGGTCGGAGATGTACTCGAGGCCGCCGGTCCAGGATACGTACTCGCCGGGCGGAATGATCACGCGCCGGCCCTCGACGTCCTGATACACCGTGAAGGGCCGGAGCGGCCGATCCTGGCCGAAGTCCATCGCGTAGGTGATGCGGCCGCCCCGCTGCGGCTGGATCTCGAAGGCGTGCCAGTGGCCGAACGTGCTCTCGAGCCGGTTGTGCAGGTCGAGGAACACGTTGTAGTTGAGCGACGAGAGGAAGCGGCGGATCGAGGGCCACCGCTGGGGCTGATATTGGAAGACGTACCGGCTCTCGACGCGCCGGTAGGCCCGCCGCTGCAGGAAGCCGACCTCGGGGTTGAACCGCTCGCCCACCTGCGAGTAGCCGACGGCGGTGCTCCAGACCGGGCTGGCGTAGTTGTAGTAGACGCGGCCGGCGTAGTCGGACCCGCCCTTGCGGTCGGGGGAGTCGGTACGCGCCAGGAACGCGAACAGGCGCCCGTTGGGCGTCGCCTGCCACGCCGCGTCGACCGCGTACGCGCGGTTGAAGTCGTCTTCGGGCGCGAGGCGCCCGGCGCCCTGCCGGTTGACGAAGATCCCGCCGAAATTCGACCGGCCGACCTCGCGCTGCAGGCGCACGACGGTGAAGTTGTTCGACGGCGCGAGCGCCGCGCCCGTCCGCGGGTCGACCGCCTCCTCCGTCTGCAGGTTCAGCAGGCCGACGTTGTAGCCGCTGCCCAGCTTTCCGCTCAGCCGGGCGCCGCCGATGATGTCGATCGGCCGCCCGCTCGGCGTGCTCGATCGCCCGGCCGTGCCGCCGGCGTCGAACGCGCTCGACCCGAAGCCGATGCGCCGCGAGAAGAACAGATCGATGGCCTGCGGCTGCCCCACCTGGAAGAGCTGCGCGTTCTCGAGGAAGAACGGACGCTTCTCGGGGAAGAAGAGCGCGAAGCGCGTGAGGTTGACCTGCTCCTCGTCGGCTTCGACTTGCGCAAAGTCGGTGTTGACCGTGGCGTCGAGCGTCAGGTCGGCGCGCACGCCCCATTTCATGTCGAGCCCGAGCCGCCCGTTGCGGTCGACGCGGCCGGTGCGGAGCGTCTTGTCGTCGTTGACCGCGCCCGCCACGTACGGAATGAACCGCAGGTCGCGGCGGACCGGCAGCGTGAGGCCGTTCAGCTTGCCGGCGGAGGAGACGCGGTACAGGCTGTACCCGCGCGAGACCGGCGAGAGGAAGACCTGCTCGTTCTTGCGGCGGATGTTGCGCATCACGTTGACGCCCCACGTCCGCTCCGCGCCCGGGTTGTAGCGGAGCGTCCGGAGCGGGATGGCGAACTCGGCCTCCCAGCCGCGCTCGGTGATGCCGGCCCGCACCGTCCAGTCGGCGTCCCAGTTGGCGTTGAAGCCGCGGAAGGCGCCGCGCTGCGAGCCGCCGATGCCCGAGCCCATGAAGCCGCCGGCCGCCGTCTGCCCCTCGCCCATCACCTGGCCGTCGAGCTCGATCCCGAACGGATTGGTCCCGAACACGAACGCGTTCTGGCCGTCGTTGAACGTGTCGAGGAGGATTTCGATCGAATCGGTGTCGGCCAGCGCCGCGTCGCGCCGGCTCTCGCTCACGACGATCTCGCCGGGCGAGGCGTCGTAGCAGACGACCGCGATGTAGAGGGTGCCGCGGCCGATCAGGAACCGGACTTCGGTGCGCTCGCTGGCCGGCTGTCCCTCGAACGGCTCCTGCTGTACGAAGGCCGTGTAGGGCTCGGCGAGCGACCAGACGCGCTCATCGACGCGGCCGTCGATCTGCGGCGCATCCTCGCCGGTCAGGGGGCCAACTGTGAGCTGAGGCACATCCTCCACGCCACCCCGCACAGGCCGCGCGGTGGGGACCCCGTCCTCCACCCCACCGCGCAACGTCCGCGCGGTGGGAACCCCGTCCTGAGCGGATGCCCAGGACACGCAGGCGGCGAGCGTGAAAATGGCAGTGGCGAGTATCCGCAGGATCAGGAGGCCCTCCGAGATCGGCGGTCGATGATACTACGGCCCTGCGGGGCGGCCTCCGCACGTTGACACTGTTCGACGGCGGCGGCTAGACTCCGCCGAATGGCCCTGGGAGTCCTGCCCGGGCTCGCGCTGATCCTCGCGATGCTGGCGGCGCTCGCCGCCGGCGCACGCGCGCAGGAGCCGGCGGCCTCCGCCGCGGCGGCCGACGTCGAGGCCGGCAGGAAGCTGTTCGTGCAGCGCTGCTCCGTGTGCCACCTGCCGCCGCTCGGACCGGGCCAGCCGCGATCGATCGCCCGCGCGCTCAACGGGCTCGTGAAGAGCGCGGAGACCGAAGCCGCCGCCCGCGTCGTCATCCAGCGCGGCATCCCCCAGCGCATGCCGGGCTTTCAGTACGGGCTCGAGCCCCGCGCGATCGACCGCCTCGTGGCGTACCTGCGAACGTTGCAATAGTCGAGAGACCAGAGTCGAGAGACCAGAGACGAGAGACCAGAGACGAGAGACCAGAGACGAGAGACCAGAGACCAGAGACCAGAGACGAGAGAGTCGAGAGACGGGAGACGAGAGATGCCGGTGCGCAGATTCGCCGTCGTGATCGCGGTAACCGCCGGCGCAACCGCCGCGCTGCTGGCGATGCCCGGCTCGCGGCAGGGCGCGCCGGCGGCCTGGGAAGGGACGCTCTTCGGCACGATTCAGTCGACGGGCCGGCCGCTCGAGGGGGTGGCCGTCTCGGCGCGCGCGGACGGACGGCCGATGACGACGAGCGTGTACACGGACGCGCGCGGCCGCTACTACTTTCCGCGGCTCGACCAGGGGCGCTACCGCGTGTGGGCCCAGGCCGTCGGGTTCGCGACGGCCCGCGCCACCGTGACGCTCGCCGCCCTCGGCGAGGAAGACGTCGTCGCCCAGGACTTCTCGCTGGCGCCGATCGCCGACTTCACGCGGCAGCTGTCGGGGCCCGAGTGGATGAACGCGCTGCCGGAGGACACGTTCGAGCGGCGGCGGATGAAGGCGATCTTCCGGAACAACTGCGCCGGCTGCCACCAGCCGAACTTCGTGCTGCAGAACCGGTTCGACGAGGCGGGCTGGCGCGCCGTCATCGACCTGATGGAGCGCGTGGGCATCTACGGCACCGCGCCGCGGCCCGACGCGGCGCCGCTGCCGCTCATCCGCGCGTTCAAGGATGACCTCGTGACGTACCTCACGGAGATGCGCGGCCCGGGGCCGTCGCCGATGACGTTCACGCCGCTGCCGCGTCCGGCCGGCGAGAGCGCGCGGGTCGTCATCACCGAGTACGACGTCACGTCGAACGCGGATCCGCGCGCCTACGTCGCGCAGGACGGCAGCAACTGGCTCGAGGGCGTCCCTTCGGCGTACGAGGCGCGCGGCCCGCACGACGCGGAGGTCGACTCGCGCGGGTTCGTCTGGATCGTCGACTCCCAGGACAACCGCGTGCGCACGATTTCGAGGCTCGATCCGAAGACCGGCGCGCTCAAGGACTTCAAGCTCGAGCAGCGCCCGCCGACCGGCTGGGCGATGGGGAGCCACGGCATCGTGATCGACGCGAACGACGTCGCGTGGTTCAACGCCGACGGCGGGCTCGGCCGGATCGACACCCGGACCGAGCGGATCGACTGGTTCGAGCCGCCCCCGTCGATGCTGCGCGTCGACGGGACGCTCGACGTCGACCCGACGGGCATCGTGTGGACGACGACCGACGAGGGCGCGCTGCGGTTCGATCCGCGGACCAGCACGTTCCAGGAGTTCAGGTCCGCCACGCCGGGCTACAAGTGCCGGACCTACGGGATCGCCGCCGACATCGACGGCAACGGCTGGTGGGCGCAGATGAACTGCGACATGCTGGCCAGAAGCGACCTCACAACCGGCCGGTCGCTCGAGCTGACGCTCCAGCCGCGCGCCGGGCTCGACGCGCTCGCCACGCCGCGCGACAAGGAGCTGTACGCGCTCGCGGGCTCGCAGTGGAACTCGTCGATCGTCTGGGCCCAGGGCCCGCGCCGGCTCGGCGCCGACCGCACGCGGCCCTACGTCTACGTCGCGAACTGGTGGGGCGACAACCTCGCGAAGATCGACATCCGCACCAACCGGACCACCTATTACCAGTACCCGCTGCCGGGCTTCGCCGGCGTCTACGACGCGACCGTCGACCGGAACGGGAAGGTCTGGGTCAATCTGATGAACGGCGATCGCGTCGCGCAGTTCGATCCGGCGGCCGAGCGGTGGACCGAGTACCAGCTGCCGAGCCGCGGCGCCGAGACGCGGTTCATCGCGGTCGACAACCACACGCCGACGGTCGAAGTCTGGACGCCGTACTGGCGCACGAACCGCATCGCCCGGCTGCAGTTCCGGACGCCGGAGGAGCTGCAGGCGGCGCAGCTCCGCGCCGATCGCCTGCGGGCCGCGCGCCGGTGACGCGCGGCATCAGCCGCCGCGCGCTGCTCCGGTCGATGGCGGCGGCGCCGCTCGTCTCGACGCTCGGAGCGCAGACCGACGTCGACACCGACACGATCACGCTCCGCTCGGGCAGCGCGGAGGTACCCGCCTTCGCGGCGAGGCCGCGCGCCGCCGGCCGTTCCCCGGGAGTCATCGTCGTTCACGACGCCCGCGGACTGAGCGATCACGTTCGCGAGCTCGCGCGGGCGCTGGCCGCGGAGCGGCTCGTGGCGCTGGCGCCCGATCTGCGCGGACGCCTGCAGGGCGGGCAGCCGCTCATGGGAGCCATCGAGGATCTCCAGGGCGGGTTGGCGTGGCTGGCCGGCCATGCCAACGTCGACGCCGGGCGGCTCGCCGCGATCGGGTTCGGCTGGGGCGCCTGGCGGAGCGTCAGGCTGGCCACCGTCGCGCCCGCCGTGCGCCGGGTCGTCGTCTTCTACGGGGCGAGCCCCGACGCCGGCTACGAGACGATGCAGGCGGCGGTTCTGGCCCACTACGCCGAGTGGGACAACCAGGTCACCGGCAACGCCCGCGCGATCCAGGAGGCGATGGCGGGGGCCGGCCGGTCGTTCCAGTACTACGTCTACCCGCGAACCGATCAGGGGTTTGCCAATCCGGCCGATCCCCGGTACGCGCCCGAGGCCGCCCGGCTGGCGTGGCGGCGAACGGTCGAGTTCCTGCAGAGCTAGCGCCGCTAGTTCGGCGGCGCCACGCCCGGGAACCACCGGAAGCCGAGGCCGCGCATGTGCTCGCCAGCCTTGTTCCCCTCGTGGCAGGCGGCTTCCCACATCTCGGCGGCGTAGGCATCGCCGGCCGCGGCCTGCGCCCGCCGGAGCGGCAGGCGGATGGTCCACGTCCTCGTGAAGACCGCCGGATCGTCGATCGTCACCTCGTAGTCGATGATGTTCGCGTGGACGAGCGTGAAGCGCTCCACCAGGTGCGCATTCGCGCTCAGGAAGTTCCCCACCTGATCGAGCCAGTTCCTGCCGTTGACGTTCGTGACGTCGACGACGAGCGTCGCGCCGTCCCAGCGGCCGCGCGAGTGGCCCATCCACAGCTTGACGTTCGGCGAGAGGCCGTGCGGCCGGCCGTCGGTCGGAATGTACCGGTAGTAGTGGCCGAAGTTGAACATGACGAGCACGTACCCGCGGCCCTGCAGGATCTCGAAGCCGCCGCGGTAGGTGGCGCGCGGCGTCATGTAGAGGCAGTAGGTCTGCGGGTCGGCATAGAGCCGCTCGCCGGTCTGCCCCGGCCAGCCGCGCGCGAGCCCCGCGCGGATCGCGTTGCGCTGGGCCAGCGCCCACGGCTGGTACGGCACCCGGCCGCCAGGCGGATCGGCAATGAAGGTCTCTTCCGGCGGCGAGCTGATGTCGACGTAGTCGTGCTCCTCGATGTCGTCGCCGCCCGGCGTGCCCGCCCAGCGCCCGCGGAGGTCGGGGACGCCGTCGGCGGTGCGCGGCGGCACAAAGGGTGGGAGCTTCGCGCGTTCGATCGCCCAGCTCGGCGCGCCCGGCTCCTTCGGGGCATCGCGCGGGTAGAGCGCCTGGGCGGCTGTCTGTCCGCCGAGCCACAGCACCAGGACTCCGCCGGCACAGATGGTGATTCGACGCCGCCCGTCGATCCTCTGCAACAGTCCTCCTTCGCGGGGCAGGGGTCTACTGCACCCCGACCTGCCGGCGGATCTTCTGCTCGTTGAACTGCTCCGACTCGGAGGGCACGCACATGTACTCCCAGAGCTCGGTGCCGGGGCTCAGCTGAATCGTGCCGCGCGTCGTCCACGGCTTCGTGAAGACGACCGGGTCGATGATCGTGAGCTCCGCCTCCAGCGCGCCGAAGCTCGTGCGCCGGTAGCGCTCCACCACGCGAAGCTGGTCGCTGTGGGGAAATCCCCAGCGCCGGTCGCGGCGATCCTCCTGCAGCCACGAGCGGTCGTCGAATCCGCTCGATTCGACGACGAAGGTGTCGCGCTCCCAGCGGCCGACGGCGTAGCCGAGCCACCGCGGCTGGGGCGGGTTGTCGGGGAGCGTGCGGCCGTCGGTCCAGATGTCGCGCCAGGTGTGCCCCCACTCGAAGAACTGGACGACGCGGTCGGGCAGCACCACGAACTGGAAGCCGTAGTTGTACGCGAACAGACGCGGGTACCCCAGCGGATCGCAGATCAGCATGCCGTCCTTGGAGTTGGACAACGCCACCCCGTCGGGCGTTTCGTCCGCGCGCGTGGCGTCGTACATCTTCTTGCCCTCGGGCGTGAACGGAGGCACGAGGACGCTCAGCTCGACCCCGTTGTTGCCCCAGATGCCCGAGAGGTCGCGCGGGTTGAAGGCCCGGCCGTCCACGTTGTACTGCTTCCGCGCCTCGGCCCGCTCCTGCGCGCTCTGGCAGCGCGGACAGGGGAGCCAGCCCGGGGGCGTCACCTTGCTGGCCTGCGCGAGCACGAGTGGTGCGAACGCCGCCAGGGCCAGGACCGCCGTCAGTGTCGTCGAGAGTAGCGTGCGCATGTGCGGTTCTCCCATGGATCGGATGGTCCGGCTGAAACCGGACGCCACGACCTGGTCCGGCTGAAACCGGACGCCACGTACTTCGTTACTCGGCGTCGCCGCCGATCACGGTGCCGTCGGCCTTGACGACGCGCTGGAGCAGGAGCACCGGCGTGCCCGCCTGCGACCGGATGCCGACAACGGTCACCGGCTCGCCCGGCTTGAAGGTGTCCTTGGTCAGGCCGCGGCCGATCGTCGTGGCGACCGACCCGAACTCGGTGACCCACCGCACGACCGTGCCGTTCTCGTCCTTGACGTCCCAGAAGAACAGCACGTGGGGGTTGCGCCACCGGTACTCGGCCACGGTGCCCTTCAGCTCCACGGACTTGTCGTTCGGGTCGAATCCCGTGCGGCTGTGATGCGCGGCGAGCGTGCCGCCGGCGCTCATCGCTGCGAGGAGGATTGTCGCAAGCCACCAAGATGTCATGTCGCCTCCCGGACCTAGTCAATTGCAAAACAATAGAACTGGCCCGCGCCGCCGGTGGAGCCGAGCGCCGCCTGGCTGCACCCCTTGCTCGGATGCGCGGAGATCCACGACGAGCCGCCGCTCCGGTCCGAGTGTCCCACCTGCGCCGAGCCCCGGTCGCTGCTCGTGTAGCCGTTGCACGTGTGATCCATGCCGTCGGTGTACGCGCGGCCGTTCCCCTGGCTGCCGGTGATGATGTCGTGCGTCGTGACCACCCCGCCTTTTTCGGTGAGCGCGGTGTCCTTCGTCAGCCCCGGGCCGTCGTGCAGCTCGTCGACGGTCTTGGCGACGAGCACCCCCCTGGCGTTGTAGAACGGCCCCTGGCCGATCCGCTCGCGCGCGTGGAGGAGCGTCGTGCCGTTGCCGGGCCTGTTGCTCAAGTACGCGTAGAAGGTCCGCGGGCTCCCGACCGCCGCCGCCAGCTGCTGGCAATGATAATCGGCGCCCGCCAGCCCGCCCAGGTTGCCGCCGTCGCCCGGACCCGCGCTCGTCACGAAGAAGTTCATCGACGGGTGGGCCGACCCGACCCGGACCTCCTGTCCTCCCGCCGTCGGCGCCAGCAGCGCGGCGGCGACGCCGCACGCGAGCGAAGCGGCCGACACGACCGTGATTCTCGTCACCTCGAGGCTCCTTCGCGCGGCTAGAAATCGTACTGCAGCACGACCTTGGCCCACCGCGGGTTCAGGATGCTCAGGGGCCGCTGCCACGACGCAAAGGCGTTGTTCACCGTGAGCACCGGGTTCGCGTTGAACACATTGTAGATGTCGACGCTCGCGGTGGCGCGGGTCCCGCCGAACCGCAGGATCTTGGCCAGCCGCAGCTGCATCGAATTGGATCGCTCCCCGTACAGTGCGCCGGGCTCGACGATGTTCACCGTCATGTTGCGCTCGCCGCCGGAGAGGTCGCGGCCGAGACCGGGCGCCACGGCGGCGTTGGCGGCGACGAAGTTCGCGGCGACATGCGGCCCGGGGACGCTCTGCAGCGTGGCCGCGATCTGCACGTCGATGCGCGGCACGCTGTAGGTGCCGAGCAGCTTGAGGTCCGTCAGGAACTTCGACTGCTGGCGGCAGTGCGAGGCGGGCAGCCACACGCCGACGTTCGGCGTATTGGGATCGCCCACGTGGCGCGCGCCCAGCAGCACCTCCGGCACGTCGTCGACGACGTCGCAGATGTCGGTGGTCGTACGGCCCGTGCTCGTCCCGCCCTGGAACATCACGCCGGCGCCGAGGCGGGCGTTGAGGGTCACGTCGATGCCGTCCCACCGGCGCACCTGGTTGCCGTAGTTCTTGGCGAAGGTGATGTAGTTGTCGGCGGCCACGCTGAACTTCTGGGGCTTGATGTTGTACAGGCCCTCGACGGCGTAGCCGCCGCCGCCGGGCAGGCGCGGATCCGACGGCGCCGTGATGCTGAACGTGTCGAAGTCCGCGGCGCTCCACGCGCGATTGTCGACGACGAACAGGTTGCCGTACGACGTCCGATAGTAGCCGACGTCGAGCGCGACGCCCGGCATCAGCTCCTGCTGGACCCCGGTGGAGAACTGCCAGTTGTATTCACGCTTGCCCCACCCCTCGACGATGTCGGGGTCGTACGACACGCCGGCCTGGGTGCTCCCGAAGTTCGGATTCGACATCGGGCCGCATTCGCCGTTCGCGGCCGGATTGATGAGGCTGCAGTCCGGGACGAAGTTGCCGTTGGCGTCGTTCCACGCGCGGTTCGTGCTGGTGACGAGCCGGGCGACCGGCGCCATGTTCGTCGAGAACGTCCCGGCCTCGGTGCCGACGTTGAGCTGCAGCCCATAGAACGGCAGGTACCTGTTCAGGGCGATCTTGAGCGCGGTCTTGCCGTCGCCGAACAGATCGTAGGCGGCGCCCATCCTCGGCTCGAGGTCGTGCCACCGCACGCCGTCGGCTTCGGGGAACGAGAGGTTGCGGTTCGGCACGAACTCGCCCGGCCCGACCGTCGTGGCCGGAAACGACACGTGGAAGTAGTCGTACCGCAGGCCCGCGGTGACCGTCAGCCGCCGCACGGTCCATCGGTCCTGGATGAACACGCCGTGGTCGTCGCTGTTCGCTTTGCGCCCCCAGGGCGTCGAGTCCAGCGTCAGCCGGTTCGGCACGCCGTTGTTGAACTGGAAGCTCATGGGCGAGTCGGTGCTGAAGATGGTCTGATCCTGCCCGTTGAAGTTCAGGTTGCCGCCGATCTTCAGCGCGTGGGATCCCGTGATGTACGACAGGTTCGCCCGGATCCACGACGAGTACAGCCACGTGTCGCGGCTGTCGCCCACCGCCGCGCGGTAGGTGAGGCCGGTCGACTGCTCGACCACGCCGTTCAGCCTCCTGCCGCCGGGATCGTTCGTGAAGTAGACATTGTCCACGGGGCGATAGGCGTGCTCCCGGTGCCGGTAGCCCCGCGCCTCGAGCAGCAGGCGGTTCGTGAGCGGTGCCGTCCAGTCGACGAACAGCATGTCCTTCGGCACGAGGATCGCGTGGTTCCGGACGTTCGACTCCGGCGCGATCTGCGCCGTCAGCGACCGCGGGCAGTTGCAGATGTCCTGGTAGTCGTAGGCCACGGCGAGCTTGTGCACCGGCGTCGCCTGCCACGTGATGCGCCCGTTGAACCCCTTGAAGTTGCTGTCGTTCGAGGCGGGCTCGCGGCCGGTGTCGGGCTCGTAGACCCAGACGTCCGGGCTGCCCGCGTGCCGGTTGTAGAAGATCGGCGCGAACGTGCCGATCCGGTTGGAGCGCGCCGTCGCGTGGAACCAGATCGAGTCCCGCCGGATGGGCCCGCCGAACGACGGGTTGATGTCACGGTAGCGCTTGAGCGTATTGGGGGTCCTGAGGCCCCGGTCGCGCAGCGCCTGCGTGAAGTTATCGCCCTCCATCGACGTGTTCGCGTAACCGAAGAACATGATCCCGGAGAACGTGTTGCCGCCCTCCCGCGGGATCAGGTTCATGCGGACGCCGCCTTCCTTCTGCTCCGCGGAGATGCCGCTGATGTCGACCGCCATCTCCTCGTAGGCCCCGATGTTGCTGGCGCCGGTGTTGCCCGACCCCGATCCGGAGGCGACGGAGATGCCGTTGACGAGCGTCCGCACCTCGCTGTTGCCGTGGGCGGTGATCGTGCCGCCGGTGCCCGCGCCCTCGCCGCTGAGCCCGCCGGGATCCTGGATGCCGATGGACACGCCGGGCAGGAAGCCGGCCATGGACGCGGCGTTCCGGCCCGACGGCAGGGCGTTGATGATCTCGCGGTCCAGGACCTGCTGCCGCGTGGTGCTCTGCACGTCGACCACCGGGGATTCGCCCGTGACGGTGATGGTCTCCTCGACCGCACCGACGCGCATCTCCAGGTTGACCGACGCGATGAACGTGCCAGCCAGCTCGAGGCCGTCGCGCCTGACGGTCGTAAAGCCCGGAAGCGTGGCGGTCAGGACGTAGGTGCCGGGCCGCAGGTTCTCGATCCGGTACTGGCCCGCGCTGTCGGTGGCCACGGACCGCACCTTCTCGATGAGCACATCGCTCGTCACCTCGACGGTCACGCCCGGGAGCACCGCGCCCGAGCTGTCCCGAATCACGCCGGTGACGGACGCCTGGGCAGCGGCGAGGGCCGGGAGCGCTACGACGCACACCAGCCCGATCACGACGATGCGTAGAGTTCGGCGCATGCGATCCTCCGTTCGGTCGGTGTCCCGTTCAACGGGTCGGCGGGATCATATAATGCGCGCCCGAAAGGGGTACCCATGAGACGACTGGCCGCCACCGCGCTCCTCGTTCTCGCGTTCGCCCTTCCGGCGGCCGCGCAGACGACGATCTTCACGACGCGCGACTATCGGCAGGATCGCGACCGGTGGACCGACCCGGCGTACTACCTGTTCAACACGGCGCGCGAGCTGACCGACATGCAGGTCGACAACCGCTTCGGCGAGAAGGGCGCCGGCGCCGACACATACGTCCTACGGAGCCCGTACCCGTTTGCGACCTCGTGGGAGCACTACCAGGCCTGGCTGCAGCGGGCCAATGGCGGCACGCGGCACACGCTCGCGACCCTCCCCGACTGGGACGGCATCTGGAACGCGGGCCGGAGCTGGCTCGACAGCAACGACCTCCAGGCGAGCACGATGGCGGCGGCGCTGACCCCGCAGTACCGCGAGTACTACGTGCAGCAGGTGAAGGCGGAGGCCGAAGGGCGGCACTGGTGGGCGGCGGCCTTCTGCCTGCCCGACGGGTTCGTCCGCGGCGTCTCGCGGGGCCCGCAGCAGTTCTTCACCCGGCCGTCCCAGGTGCTGATGATCACCGACCAGCTCGTCTCGACGCAGGTGCGGTGGATTCACACCGACGGCCGAGGGCACCGGCCCGAGCGCGAGCAGTTCGCGCAGTGGCAGGGCGAGTCGATCGGCTTCTGGGACGGCAACGCGCTCGTCATCCACACGAACCAGATCCGGCAGTGGAACGCGACGCACTCGCTCTTCGAGTGGAGCGACCAGCTGACGGCGGTGGAGCGCTACGAGCGGATCGGCGACGAGATCGTCGGCGAGATCACGCTGTACGACCCCGTCGCCTTCCTCTATCCGCTGCACGCGCGGCTGCGGTTCACGCGGGAGAAGACGCTCGACCGGATGGTCTACAGCACCTGCACCGACACGAACGGGCCGTCCACGAAGGTCTTCGCGGGGCCGGACGGCCGCATCAACGAGCGGCTGCCCGGCGACGCGCTCTACTGGGACCCCACGGACCCGCGGCCGTGGGCGAAGCACTACGCGATCGGAGAACGATGAGAACGGCCCGTTCGGACGTTCGGGGCGTTCGGATCGTTCGGGTCGTTCGCGTTCGGGACGCGTTCAAACGCCCCGAACGTGAACGATCCGAACGTGAACGATCCGAACGTGAACGATCCGAACGTGAACGATCCGAACGTGAACGATCCGAACGTGAACGATCCGAACGCGAACGATCCGAACACGAACGATCCGAACCCCCCGAACGATCCGAACGATCCGAACGTTCCGATCGTTCCGATCGTTCCGATTGTTCCGATCGTTCCGATCGTTCCGATCGTTCCGATCGTTCCGATCCGAACGCCTAGAAGATCCACCTCAGTCCGATCTGCATCTGGCGCGCCGGGGTGCGGGTGGTCGTGATGCGCCCCGCCGTCGGGTTCGGCCGCCCGTCGATGAACGCCACCATGTCGGGCGTCCCGAAGTTCGCGCGGTCGAAGAGGTTGAACGTCTCGATCCGGATCTGGAGCCGGCCGGTCGCGAGGTCGATGTTCTTGAAGATCGAGAGATCGACGGTGGCCAGGCCCGGCGACCGCACCGTGCCGCGCCCGACGTTGCCGAAGAAGCCGATGCGCGCCGGCTGGAACTGCGAGATGTCGTACCAGCGCTCCGGGTCGCCCGTGACCGGGTTGTGGTTGCCGCCCGCGATCAGATCCGGCCGCAGGCTCTCGTCGTCGCTGAACCGCTGGCGCTGCGCCTCGCTCAGCTCCTCGACCGAGAGCGGGTAGCCGTCCATCAGCGAGATGATCGTGTTGACCTGCCACCCCCGCGCCAGCACGCCCGCGGCGCCGGTCAGGTTCTCGCCGAACGGCAGCTGGTACGAGGCGTTGGCCGAGAAGACCTTCGGGATGTCGTAGGCCGCGGGGCCCTTCCGCAGGTGCATGTCGTACGCGTACATCCCGCGCTGGCCCTGGGGCAGCTCGTCGCCGTTCTGCGTCACGCCGGACCCTTCGTCGATCGTCTTGGAGTAGGTGAGCGACGCGCCGAGCTGCAGGCCGTCGCCGAGGCGGCGCTGCACGGCCAGCGAGCCGCCCTGATACCAGAGGTCGGCGTTCGAGAACTGCACGCGCATCTCGCCGAAGTTCGGGTTGATGAGCGTGCTGTTCGCCGGGAAGAACTTCTCGCCCGCCGGCTGCGCCGGCCACCCTTCCCAGCGGTTGATGTTGGCGAGCGACTGCTGCCAGAGGTTGTAGCCGCGCGAGCCGGTGTAGTCGAGCGTCACCACCCAGTTGGTCCCGAACTGGCGCTGCAGCGTCGTGCTCCACCGATAGTACGTCGTCTGGTCGAGGTCGAACTGCATCGTCCGGATGTTCGGTCGGGCGCGTGCGCGCGCCAGCTGCGTCGCGAACGCGTTCGGAAAGTTGATGTCCGCGCCGTCGATGCGGCCGACCAGCGTGAAGGGCGGCAGCTCCTGGAGCGCCGTGCGGATGTTGTAGAGCATCGGGTGCTCGTAGAAGATGCCGAAGCCCCCGCGGAGCGACATCCGGCCCTCCTGCGGGGCCCAGACCACGCCGATGCGCGGGCTGAACGACCGGGCCGTCGGGTTCTCGAAGAGCGGGCCGATGGTCACCTCGGGGTCGGTGAAGCTCCGGAGGTTCGAGGACTTGCCGTTGATCTCCGTCGGGACCGAGGCGTACTCGTACCGCAAACCGAGGTTGACCGTGACGTCCGGCCGCGCCTGCCAGTTGTCCTGGAAGTACACGCCGACGAGGTGCTGCCGGAGGTCCCGGTTGGGGTCGTCGCCGCCCGGCAGCATCACCTCGAACCGCCGCGGGTTGGCCGCGAGGAGGCTCTCGATGTTCCGGAACTCGAAGATGCCGTTGCACCCGCGCGTGCAGGAGAAGACGTTGTACCGGTAGTAGGTCCACTCGCCGCCGAGGCGGTAGGAGTGGTTGCCGCGGATGAGCGAGTAGCCGTCCTTGACGGCGTACGCCTGCTGCCGGTATTTCGAGGGGTCGACGCGGAACCCGAGCGAGGTGAGCACGCCCGGCACGTCGATCTGCCCCATCCGCTCCCGGTCCGGACGGAACGTGAGGCCCTGGCCGCGGAAGTCGATGTCGGTCAGCGGCAGGTCGCCCTGCGGCTCGGTGTCGCTGTAGCCGACGTGCAGCTCGTTGAGCGCGCTGGCGCTCAGCACCGCCGTCCACTTCGACCCGATCACGTGCTTCGTGCTTCGGGTCCCCGCCGACGCAAAGTTGCTCGCGGAGCCCTGCGACGTGAGCTGATGCATGATCCCGAACGGCGACCGCTCGCCCCGATCGAAGTTGTAGGTGCCGGACAGCGTGTGGCCGCCCGCGGCCTGATAGTCGACTTTGCCGAGGGCGAAGTCGTTGTCGGTGGACAGGTTCAACGGCCCGGCGATGAGCGCGGTGTCGCCGAAGTCCTGCACGACCGAGTTGCCCTGGCCGGGCACGGGGTAGAGCGCCAGGTAGCGCGTCATCGCCGGGTTGACGGGGACCGTCCGCCCGTTGGCCAGGCGCCCCTGCCGCGCGTTGACGCTCGGGACGAGCGCCGTGTCGGTGCGGCCCTGCTCCTCGCGCAGCCCTTCGTAGCTGCCGAAGAAGAACAGCCGGTTCCGCATGATCGGCCCGCCGAGCGAGAAGCCGAACTGGTTGCGCTCGAGGTCGGGCTTGGGATTGTTGAACTTCTTGTCGAAGAAGTTCGCCGCGTCGAGCGCGTCGTTGCGGTAGAACTCGAAGACCGACCCGCTGAACGTATTGGTGCCCGACTTGGTCACCGCGCTCACGATGCCGCCCGCGGCGCTGCGGTACTCGGCCGAGTAGTTGTTGGTGACGATCTGGATCTCCTGCACCGTCTCGGCGCCCATCAGCGCCCCGGAGGATCCCTGGGCGTTGCCCGAGAGGTCGGCGTTCGACACGCCGTCGAGCAGATACAGGTTCTGCGTGCCGCGCGCGCCCGCGACCGTGAACTTGTCGCCCATGCCGCTGAACACGCCCTGCGTGCCGGAGCCCGGGATCTTGACGACCCCCGGCTGCAGATACGTGAGCTGCGTCAGATCGCGGTTGACGAGCGGCAGGTCCTCGACGCGCCGGGCATCGATCAGGTTGGAGACCGTGGCCGAGGTCACTTCGACGAGCGGCGCCGCGCCGGTCACGATCACCTCCTGCGACACCGAGGCGAGCGGCAGCGTCAGCTCGAGCACGATGGTGCGGCCGACGGTGAGCTGGAGATCGCGGCGCACGGCCGTGCCGAACCCCGACAGCGCCGCCGTGACCTCGTAGTTGCCGATGGGCAGGTTGGGAGCCTCGAAGCGCCCCGCGTCGTTGGCGAACACCGTCCGCACGAGGCCGGTACCGACGTTCCGGATGTTCACCTCGGCGCCCGGCAGCGTCGCCTTGGTCTGGTCGATGACGGTCCCGCTGATGGTCCCGGCGGTCAGCTGCGCGAAGGCCAGCGGCTGGCCCAGCAGCAGCGCGATGAGCACGATCCCGAACAGACGTGTTGGTCTCATTCGTGTCCCTCGTTGATGAATCGCGGCCGTATCGGTGGACGTAGCCTGCACTGGCGAGCGCCGTCGCGTCAAGCCGGTCCGCCTCGCGGCGCGATCAACTCACTGGCGGGATAGGCGAGCCGTGGTGTGTGAGCGGGGCGGCCTCACACACCACGGCTCGAGCGAGGAAGGGACGCGGTGTCGGATCAGAACACCCAGCGGACGCCGACCTGCGCCTGCCGGGCGGACGTCCGCGTCGTGGTGATCCGCCCCGCGGTCGGGTTCGGCTCGCCGTCGATGAAGGCCACCATGTCCGGAGTGCCGAAGTTGGTCCGGTTGAACAGGTTGAACGTCTCGAACCGGAACTGCAGGCGGCCGGCGCCCACGTCGACGTTCTTGAACACCGACAGGTCGATTGTGGCCAGCCCGGGCGATCGCACGGTGCCCTTGCCGAGGTTGCCGAAGTAGCCGGGCCGCGACGGCGTGAACTGCGAGATGTCGAACCAGCGATCCGGGTTGCCGGTCACCGGGTTGCGGTTGCCGCCGGCGACGAGGTCGGGCCGCAGGTTCTCGTCGTCGCCGATCCGCCGCCGCTGGGCGTCGCTCAGCTCCTCGACCGACAGCGGGTAGCCGTCCATGAGCGAGACGATGGCGTTGACCTGCCAGCCGCCCGCCAGCGCCCCGGCGGCGCCGGTCAAATTGCGGCCGAACGGCAGCTCGTACGACATGTTGGCCGAGAAGACCCGCGGGATGTCGTAGGCGGCCGGCCCCTTCTTCAGGTGCATGTCCCACGCGTAGATGCCGCGCTGGCTCTGCGGCAGCTCGTCGCCGTTGCTCGTCACCCCCGACCCGTCGTCAATCGTCTTCGAGTAGGTGAACGACGCTCCAGGCTGCAGGCCGTCGCCCAGGCGCCGCTGCACGGCGAGCGAGCCCCCCCTGGTACCAGAGGTCCGCGTTCGGGTACTGGATGCGCATCTCGCCGAAGTTTGGATTGATGGGTTCGGCGCCGGCCGGGAAGAACTTCTCGCCCCTGGGCTGCTCGGGCCACCCTTCCCACCGGTTAGTTGTTGGTGACGATCTGGATCTCCTGCACCGTCTCGGCGCCCGCGTAGAGGCCGGCCAACCCCTGCGCGTTGCCCGACAGGTCGGCGTTCGACACGCCATCCAGCAGGTACAGGTTCTGGGTCCCCCGCGCGCCGGCGACGGTGAACTTGTCGCCCATGCCGCTGAACACGCCCTGCGAGCCCGAAGACGGCACCTTGATCACGCCCGGCTGCAGGTAGGTGAGCTGCGTCAGGTCGCGGTTGACGAGCGGCAGATCCTCGACGCGGCGCGCGTCGACCAGGTTCGACACGGTGGCCGACGTCACTTCGACCAGCGGCGCCGCGCCCGTGACGACCACTTCCTGCGACACGGAGGCGAGCGGCAGCGTGAGGTCGACGACGATGGTACCGTCAGCTGGAGGTCGCGGCGCACCGCCGTGCCGAAGCCCTGCAGCGCGGCCGTGACCTGGTAGGTGCCGACCGGCAGGTTGGGCGCCTCGAAGCGGCCGTTCTCATTGGCGAACACCGTTCGGGTGAGGCCGGTGCCCAGGTTCCTGACGTTCACTTCCGAGCCCGGCAGCGCCGCCTTGGTCTGGTCCACGACCGTTCCGCTGATGGTGCCGGTCGTCAGCTGCGCGAAGGCCGGCGAGTGGCAGAGGACGATCGCCAGCGGGACGCACGCGGACACCAGTCGAGCAGAGGGTCGGCCGCACAGCGCGACAGCGTGGGGTTGTGGTCTCATCGCTCACCTCATCAATGAAGACTCGCCCGCGCCGAATAAATCGCGTGAAGCTTGTAGCGTGTCGCCGGGCACCCCCCTCGTCAATCGGGCCTCGACCCGACCCCTGTCGACCCGACCCCTGTCCTCCCGACTGCCACACCCGGCGTCCCCGTCCTTGACAGCCGCGGGGTGGCAGGCCGAGCATGGCCTCCGGTGCGTCAGATCCCCGCTGCGGCCGTGCTGCTCGTCCTCGCCGTGCTGTCGGCGCCGGTCCGCTCGGACGAGCCGATTTCCTCCTCGGTGACGTACAACCGCGAGATCTACCGGATCTTCGAGGCCCGGTGCCTCGCGTGCCATGCGAGCGACGGGGTGGCGATGCCGCTCGGCGCCTACCGCGAGGCGCGTCCGTGGGCCCGCGCCATCCGCGAGGAGCTCATCGAGGGACGGATGCCGCCGTGGACGGCGGCCCCGGGCTACCGGCCGTTTGCCAACGCCATCGGTCTGACGTCGCGCGAGCTGGCGACGATCCTGACGTGGACCGACGGCGGCGCGCCGCGCGGCGACGACCGCGACCTGCCCGCGCGCGCCGGAGGCCACCGGCACTCCGCAGCCGTCGATGCCGACGCGCGCCTCGAACTGCCGCGCCAGCACGTGCCGGCGGGCGAGGAGCACGTCGTGCGACGCCTCGCCATCGACCCGGGCGCGGCCGCGGGGAAGCCCATCCGGCAAATTGATGTCGTGCCGGGCGACACGCGGGTGCTCCGCGCCGCATTCGTCTTCGTGGAGCGCAATGGAGGCGCACCCGGCGCCTGGGTGAGCGCCTGGACGCCGTGGCTGCCGACGATGCCCGCACCGGACGGGGCGGCGTTCCGGGTACCGGCCGGCGCGCGTCTGGTCGTCGAGCTGCACTACCGCGGCCGCGAGGCGGACGTCGAGGACCGCTCGGCGCTGGCGATCTTCCATGCCGCGGACGAGCGCGGGTCGGCGTCCCAGGCCGTCGTGAACACCGTACCGGTCCCTGGCGCGAACGGGACCACGCGCCGACGGGGCGAGGCGGCCCTTCGCGAGCCGGGGCGCGTCTGGGCAATCTTTCCGCACGCGCCGGCGTCGCCCGACGTCGCGAGCCTGGATCCCTACGCGGATCCGGCCGGCGCGCCGTCGCTCGAGGTCACCGCGCGACGGCCCGACGGCGGCGTCGAGGTGCTGCTCTGGATCCCGCGCCAGCGGCACGACTGGCCCACGCCGTACCTCCTGCGCACGCCGGTCGAATTGCCGGCGGGTACGACCGTTGTCGTGACCTCGACCGCGCCGCGCGCGGGTGGTAGCCCCCCGTCGACGACCGTCACGGTGAGTCTGTACGGCTCCCGTTGAACGCCGGCCGTACGGGTCAGCGCGGAACCGGATGTCCTCCGCAAAACCGGCTTACATGCCCCGTCCTCAGCCTCCGCCGGCGCAGCGTCCCGGCCAGTCCAGCTCGCCAGCCTGACGCCGCGCTCGCGATGACTACGGTTTTGCTCCGGACGTACGGTTCCGCGCTGCCCGGGCGTGGCTGACGCCATTGAGCCGGACCGGGGCGACTCTACGACGTGGACGACCGCACGGTCACGGTAAAGGGTACGGTGAACACCTCGCCGCCCCGCTTGATCTGGGTCCAGATGCGGTATCGGCCCGCCTTCGGCAGCAGTCCGGTGAACGTGAGCGTCGGACCACCGCCGGTGGTGGCCTGCTCGGGAAGCAGCTCGATCGGGTGCGCGTGCACGAAGCTCAGCGTGTCTTCGCTCATGACGAGCGAGTGCCCCCACGCGCCCAGGTACGGCTCGAGGTCGCGCACGGGCGCGCCGCCGGATGCCTCGGTCAGGTGGTAGACGAACTTCTCGTCGCGCCCCGCCATCAACCCGTCAGCCGGAAGCTGCAGCGCGAGCGTCGTCGTCCCGATCGTCTTCGTGAGCGTGCGGTCGGGGGCGAGGCGGGCGGCGGTCGATGCCAGGTCGCCGCCGAATCCGCGCGTGGCCACCGAGCGCGCGATCACCTGCGGCGCGCCGCCCGTCGGAAGGAAATCCGAGTACACCTTGTAGTACCCCGGCCTCGGCAGCGTCACGTCGAGCGCGAACGAGCCGTCCGGCTGCGGCTCCGGGTGCACGTGCGCGTAGTGCTCCAGGTCGTGGCTGATCACGAACAGGTGGTACGGGCGCTCGTGCACCACGGCGAAGTCGCGGACGAGCTCGCCCGTGTCCGGGTGGCGCACGGCAAGACGCAGCCGGACCGGCTGTCCGGCAACCGGCGGGCTCGGCGTCGCGGTCAGCTCCAGCCGGTACTCGGGTGCATCGAGGGCGTCGGCGGCGACGAGCGGCATGCGGCACAGCGGACAGGGTCCCGCGCCATGCATCCGCACGTGGGGGTGCATCGGGCAGAAGAAGGTCGGATTCGGCGCCTGCGTCGCGGCCGGCCCGCCGAGCCCCAGCGCGAGGACCAGGCTAGCGGCCAGTCGCCTCATAGACCACGTTTCCGCCGACGATGGTCATCATCGGCCGAAGGCTGTCGATCTCGTCGTCGGCCACGGCCAGGTAATCGCCGTTCAGGACGACGAGATCGGCGTACTTGCCGGGCTCGATCGAGCCGAGCAGATGCTCCTCGCTGATGAACCGCGCGGCGTTGATCGTCACCATGCGCAGCGCCTGCCGCCGACCGATGCGCTGGTCGATTCCCCAGGTGCGCGGCGTCACGGGCCCGGTCGACGCGCGGCGGCGGCGCTCGCTGCGTGTCTCGAAGCGGTCGGTGCGCGTGACGAAGCGCTCGATGCGCCAGAGCGGCGGCTCGCCGGGATTGCCGCCCTCCAGGTGCACGTTGATGTTGGCCTCGAGCAGATCCCGCACCGGCTGAAGACGTGACAGGTCGCCGTACTGGGACGCCAGCATCTCCTCGCCGCGCACGACCCGCGGGCTCCACAGCTCGGAGTTGAGGCCGAACGCGATCGAGTCGCCCATCGATCGTGCCGCGGCGATCGAGCGCGCATCCCAGATGAGGTTGTGGTCGAGCGCGTCGCGTCCGAGCCGCCGCTTCACCTTGACGTCGGGCTGCCGGTCGGCGGCGGCGAGCGTCTCGAGCACGATCGTCGTCGCCTGGCTGCCCATGTTGTGGTTGCCGCCGATGTTCCAGCCGTGCTTGCGGAGCATGAAGACGATGCCGGCCTCGGACTGCTGCTTTTCAGCGTCGGTCAGGTCGAACCAGTGGCGGCCGGTGAACGTCGTGCCCGCCCACTTGTTGCGGCCGAAGGGCGTGCCGCCGACCTCCGGGTGCAGCCGTTCCTTCGGCGCGTTCGTCAGGATGCTCCCGTCGTCGGAGGCGCCGTCGACGGGGCCGACCGCGGCGGCGACCACCCGCACCATGCCGTCGCCGAGGCCGAAGTTCACCAGATTCGGCGTACGCCGGATGAACTGGTCGGCCAGGGGATTCTGGCGCGCGAAGTCGAGATCGGGGCGGATGCGGATCTTCAGCCGATCGTGGTGGAAGAGCTGGCTGACGACCGTGACCGTGTAGCCGCTGGCGTGCCCGGTGACCGTCGTCACGCCGTTCTGCAGGAAGCTGTCGTTGATCCGCTCCTGCTCGGCAAAGGTCTCCTCGGTGATCTCAGGCCAGTCGCGCAGGTTCCAGCCAACGATGCCGCTCGCGGCGGAAAAGAGCTGCCCGGTGGGCCTGCCGCCCGCGTCCTTCACGACGCCGAAGTGATCGCGGGGCAGTCCGGCCGCGAACGCCATCTCCAGCATCCGCGTGTTGACGACGCTGTCGGTCGTGAGGGCGAGCATGAGGGGATTGTCGGGCGCGAGGAGGTCGAGATCCGCGGCGGTGAGCGAGGCCAGGTCCTTGAGGAACTCGTCGGCCATCCGGATGAAGACGGGGCTGCCTGGCGCCGCAGTCAGGACGAGCGCCCGCACCTGCTCCAGCATCGCGGGCACGCTGGCGGCGCGGACCTGGGGACCGATCCGGCCGTCGATCAACGTGTCCTTGTAGAGATCGCCGCCCGCGAACGCGTTGTCGGCGTCGCTGTCGATGAACCCGGGCACCACGCTGCGCCCGGCGAGGTCGACGACCCGCGTCGAGGGCCCCGCCAGCCGGCGGATCTGCTCGGTCGATCCCACGGCGAGAATGCGGCCGCTGCGCACGGCAACCGCCTCCGCCACCGAAAACTGGCTGTCGACGGTCAGCACCTGGCCGTTCAGCAGGATCAGACTCGGATGGACGACGAGCTCCGGTGGGATCGCAGCCGGCTGCTGGCCGGCGAGGACCGGCCACGCGGTCAGCCAGACGGCCGCACAGATTCCCGCGCGCGCCGAAGTCATCGGACTCACCTCTCGTACACGACCTGGCCGCCGACGATCGTCATCACCGGCTCGAGCTGACCGAGTCGTTCGTCGGGGGCGGTCAGGAAGTTGCCGCTCAGCACGACCAGATCGGCGTACTTGCCGCGCTCGATCGAGCCGAGCATCTGCTCTTCGCTGATGAAGCGCGCCGCCTCGATGGTGACCATGCGGAGCGCCTGCCGGCGATCGATCCGCTGGTCGGCGCCCCAGACGCGCGGCGAGACCGGCCTGGCCGCGCTGCGGCGGCGCTCGGTGCGCGTCTCGAACCGGTCAGTGCGGGTGACGAACCGCTCGATGCGCCACAGCGGCGGCTCCTCGGGATCGCCGCCTTCAAGATGGACGGCGATGCCGGCGGCGACCAGATCCCTGACCGGCTGCATGCGATCCAGGCGGTCGCCGTACTGGACGTGGATCATCTCGTCACCCCGGACGACGCGCGGGTTCCAGAGCTCCGAGTTGAGGCCGAACGCCACGTTGGACGCGAGCTGCTTGGCGAGCCCGATCGTCGTCTGGTCCCAGATCAGATTGTGATCGAGCGCGTTGCGCCCGAGCATCGTCTTCACCTTGATGTCGGGCTGCCGCTCGGCCTCGGCGAGCGTCTCGAGCACGATTCGCGACGCCTGGCTCCCCATGTTGTGATTGCCGCCGATGTTCCAGCCGTGCTTGCGCAGCAGGACCAGGGTGCCCGCCTCGGTCTGACGCCGCTCCGCCGGGGAGAGGTCGCTCCAGTGCCGGCCCGTGAAGGTGCTGCCCGACCACTTGTTGCGACCGTACGGGCTGCCACCGACCGTCGCGTGCACCCGCGCCTTCGGCTCGTTGGTCAGGATGCCGCCGTCGTCGGAGGCGCCGTCGACCGGCCCGACGGCGGCCGCGACCACGCGCATCATGCCGTCGCCGAGCGCGAAGTTCACCAGGGTGGGCGTGCGCCGCAGGAACTGATCGGCGAGCGGATTCTGCCGCACGAAGTCGAGGTCGGGCCGGATCCGCAGCTTGAGCCGTCCCTGATGGAACAGGTGGCTCATGATGGTGACCGTGTAGCCGCTGGCGTGTCCGGTGACGGTGGTCACGCCCGCGCGGAGGAAGCGGTCGTTGAGCGCCTCCTGCTCGGCGAAGATCCGATCCGTCAGCTCCGGCCAGTCGCGCAGGTTCCAGCCGACCATGCCGAGCGCCGCGCCGAAGAGCTGCCCGGTCGGCGCGCCCGATCCGTCCTTGACGACGCCGATATGATCGCGCGGCAGCCCCGCCTGGAACGCGGCCTCCAGCATCGCCGAGTTGACCAGCCCCTCGGAGCTCGAGAACGACAGCATCAGCGGGTTGGCCGGCGCCAGCGCGTCGGCGTCTCTGCGCGTCAGCTTCGACAGATCGTTGATCCACTCGTCGGCCATGCGCACGAACACCGGCGATCCGGGCGCCGCCGTCGCGACCAGATCCCGTACCTGCTGCAGCAGGCTGGCGACGCTGTCGCCCCGTGCGCGCTGACCGATCCTGCCGTTGACCATCGTGTCCTTGTAGAGGTCGCCGCCCGCGAAGGCGTTGTCGCCGTCGCTGTCGATGAAGCCGGGCACGACGCTGCGTCCGGCCAGGTCGACGACGCGCGTCTGCGGTCCGGCGAGACGGCGGATGGCGGCGGTCGATCCGACCGCGAGAATGCGGCCGTCGCGCACGGCTACCGCCTCCGCCACTGTGAACTGCGGATCGACGGTCAGCACCTGTCCGTTGAGCAGGACGAGGGTCGGATAGGCGAGCAGCTCGGCCGGGATGCCCGGCGTCTGGGCGGCGGCGCGGCCGGTCAGGCCGAGGGCGATGATCGTCAGCAGGATGCGAGCAGTCATGGCAGCCCCCCGAAGCGGATCGTGCCCGGCGGTTCGCGTTCGGACGACCCCTCGGCGGACCGCCGCAGCCGTGAGCGAAGGCGATCGACCGGACCTTCGGCCGAGTATAGGGTTGCCCCCCAGGGGTGTCAAAACGTCGGCGCGCGCGTGAGGGGGTCGGATATTCAGACGGCTGACGGAGTCGAGGCGACCGGTCGATAGTCGGGTACAGGGATGCGCGTCAAACGGCGTAGAATCAGCGGCGCGGAGGGAGCATGAGGGGACGACACAGCATGGGCCGCCCGATGCTGTCGGCGGCGTTTGTCGCGGCGCTCATGGTGGCCGGGTTCGAAAGTCTCGTGTCCGGCCAGCGACCGTACTACACGACGCCGCCCCCCGGGTCGGGGCCGACTCCGATGCGGCCGTACGGCGAGTCGGGCGGCTGCTCGGAGGAGCCCGCCGTGCTGCACCGGTGCGCGCTCGAGAAGGCGAAGACGTTCGCGCCGCCGCGCACCGCCGAGGGCGTGCCGAACTTCCAGGGCTTCTGGTTCCGGATCGGCGCGCGCAACGCGGAGAACGTCGAAGAGCACCCCGAGGGGCACGACGGCTCCGGCGGCAGGAGCCTCGTGGTCGACCCGCCGAACGGCCTGATCCCCTACCAGCCATGGGCAAAGGCGAGGGTCGACACGCACTGGGCGAACTACTGGAATCCGGTCCAGCAGTGCATACCGGACACGCCGCCGCGTCAGGCGTACAGCGCCGGCGCCCTGCAGATCGTGCAGACGCCCGGCTACGTGTTCTTCATGACCGAGCAGCTCCGCACCTACCGCGTGATCCCGACCACGCCCCGCCCGCATGTCGGGCCGGCGATCAGGCTTTACATGGGCGATTCACGCGGCCGCTGGGAGGGGAACACCTTCGTCGTCGACGTGAGAAACGTCAGGGACCGCGTCTGGCTCGACCATGTCGGCAACACGTTCAGCGAGTCAGCGACGATCGTCGAACGCTGGACCATGTTCCACCAGGACGTCGTTCATTACCAGGCGACGATCACCGATCCGACGGTGTTCACCCAGCCCTGGACGATCGCGTTCGGCTGGCGGCGGAACACCGAACCGGGCTTCCAGCTCCTCGAGAGCGCGTGCTGGGAAGGCGTGCAGGAGGGCCAGCGCCGCCTCAAGAATGAATTGAAAGTGTACACGGGCGGGTTCACGCGGTAATGGCGGTCCGGTCGGGTATCATGGCCAGGTCGATGGTTCGACCGGCGTTCTGCCTCGTCCTCGCGCTTGCCGCATGGTGGGCCGCCGCTCCCGGTGGCCTGCTGGCGCCGCCGCTCCACGCGCAGACGTCGGGCGGGGCGAACGATCTCCTGGCCGCGGAGCTCGCCTACGCCCACGCACGGGCGCGCCATCAGGATGACGTCGTTGCGCTCGAAGCGTCGAGACCCGGCTACACGTTCTGGCGGCACGTCTTCACCATTCCTGACGGCCACATCGCCTTCGGCAGCGCCCTGGATGGGCGGCTGCTCGCCGTGTTCCCCACCCGAGGCGACTGGACGCGCGATGGCACGTGGCAGGATCCGGCGCTGGCCCGCCTGCTCGAGGGCCGGCGGCTGCCGAGGCGCCTCGACGACCGGCGCGAGCTGGTAGGGGACCTGCTGGAACGGTCGGCCGGTCCGATCGTCCAGAATCCGACGCGCGGGCTGTTCGTGCTGCCCAACGCGCGCCGCTACGGCCAGTTCCTGCGGGACTGGGGAGCGATCTACGAGCGGTTCGGCGTGCCGGCCGAGATCGGCCTCGCGCAGGCGATGGTCGAATCCGGGCTGAACCCCACGCGGCGCTCGTCGGCGCGCGCGGTCGGGTTCTGCCAGTGGCTGCTCGGGAACTGGCGCCGCCTCGATCGGCTCACGCCCGACGTGCTCGAGGCCTACAACCAGACGACGCAGGCGCCGTACTGCGCGGCGTACCTGACGATTCTGGCGACGAAGTATGGGTCGTTCGTGCCGGCGCTGTCCGAGCACCACAGCGGCGGGACCAACATCGGCCGCACGCTCATCAACGGCGAGCGTCTCGGCGGCGAGGACGTCCGCGAGCGCTACTTCCTCGGCTCGCAGCTGGCGCGCGACCTGCGCCAGATCTCGCTCTACGGCTTCCGCGAGCTCTATCGCACCTACGGCCCGCGGTCCTACTACTACTCCGAGATGGTGTTCGCGAACGCGGCGACCGTGGCCGCGCTGACCGCGTCGACGCCGCAGGTGACGATCCACGCGATGCGCGCCCCGCGGGCTCTTCCGCTGGCCGAGATTGCGCGCCGCACGAAGCTGCCGCAGGACGAGCTCCGCCGCTACAATCCGGCGCTCCGGACGCGCGTTCCGGCGGGCGCCACGCTGTATCTGCCGATGCACGTGGAGGAGTTCGGGCGCGACGTCGCGTTCTGGCACCGGCCGCCGAGCCCGGCGTTTGCCTCGGTCCTCCACGAGTTCCTCAGGCTCGACACGCAGACGGACCGGTGGGACGACCGCGCGTTCGAGCCCGTGCTACGCCGCTTCGAGCGGCGTTTCCGGGAGACGAACACGGAAGAAGGGCGGGTCATGGCCACCGTGCTCGCCTACGCGATCGAGGAGACGTTCCTCAGTCGGCGCGCCGCCATTCTTGCCGAGTTCCGGACCGATGCCGCCGTCCGGCGCCTGTTCGACCGGGCGCTCGTCGCCGTGGGCACGAGCGGGGCCTTCCGCGCGTCGCTCGGCGACGCGTCGCTGCCGGAGTCGGACTCCGACGACCCGACGTCGCGCTGATCCCGGATCCCGGTCCGGCTGAAGCCGGACGCCACGTACGGCCCGCACCGACCCGCGTCAGCGGGACCGCCTCCGTCTGTGTTCAGGCCAGCTCGCCGAACCAGCCGCGGCGGGACATCCACTTCACCCCTTCGACCACCGGCACGACCGTGAACGCCAGCGCCGTAATCAACAGCCAGTCGGCCGCCGTCAGGTCGAACGTGCCGAACGCCGGCTGAAAGAACGGCACGTAAACGATGACGCCCAGCAGGAGCAGCTCCCACGCAATGGCGGCGTTCAGCCAGCGGTTCGCAAACGTCGCATGGAACACCGACAGCCGGTCGGAGCGGAAGTTATACGCCTTGAAGAACTGAATCAGGACCAGCGAGAGGAACGTCATCGCCATCACCTCGGGCAGGGGGCGGCCTGCCTGCAGCAGCGACGTGAACAGCACCATGTTGACGAGCGCGGACCACAGCCCCGCAACCAGCAGGATGGCCACGACGGGCCGTGTGAAGACGCCGACGCGCGGGTCGCGCGGCTTCCGCCGCATCAGGTCGCGCTCGGGAGGGTCGACGGCAAGGGCCAACGCGGGCAGGCCATCCGTGGCGAGATTCACGTAGAGAATCTGCACGGCCGTGAGCGGCAGCGGCAGCCCCGCTATGACCGCACCCGCCAGCAGCACGATCTCGCCCACATTGGACGACAGCAGGTACATCAGGTATTTCTTGATGTTGCCGAAGACGATGCGCCCTTCCTCGACGGCGGCGACGATGGTCGCGAAGTTGTCGTCGAGCAGCGTCATGCCCGCCGCTTCCTTGCTGACGTCGGTGCCGGCGATCCCCATCGCGATACCGACGTCGGCTTTCTTGAGCGCCGGGGCGTCGTTGACGCCGTCGCCGGTCATCGCCACCACTTGGCGGCGGGCCTGCCAGGCGTCGACGACCCGCAGCTTGTCGGCCGGCGACACGCGGGCGTAGACGCCGATCTCGGCGACGTCGCGCCGGAGATCGGCGTCGCTCATCCCGTCGAGGTCGCGCCCCGTTACGACGCGCCGCGTGTCGAGCAGCCGGAGCTCCCGGGCGATGGTGGTGGCGGTCAGCGGATGATCGCCGGTGATCATCACGGCCCGGATGCCGGCCTTCTCGCACGTCTCCACCGCGTCGCGCGCCTCGGGGCGCGGCGGATCCATCATCGCGACCAGGCCGAGGAGCGTCATGCCGCTCTCCGCGGTCTCGAGGGTGGCGCGCGCCTTGCGCGCCACGGCGAGCACCCGCAGGCCGTCGCCGGCCAGGCGGTACTCGGACGTGCGGATGGCCTCGCGCTGGGCGTCGGTGAGCGGCACCTCGCGGTCGCGGTCGAGTACGCGGGTGCAGGCCGGCAGCAGCTCGTCGGCCGCGCCCTTCGAGTACGCGACCGTTCCGGCCGGCGTCGCGTGGAGCGTCGTCATGCGCCGGCGCTCCGAGGTGAACGGGATCTCGGCGACGCGCGGCTCCTGCGTGTTGAGGGTGTCGGGGTGCAGCCCCGCCTTGACGGCCGCCACGACGAGCGCGCCCTCCGTCGGGTCTCCCTCGATCTGCCAGCGGCCGTCGCGCGTCACGAGCCCGGCGTCGGAGGCGAGGACCGCCGCCTGGAGCAGCGCCCGAAGGGTCTCGGGCGGATCGATGGTGCGGCCGTCCTCGAGGAACTGGCCGGTCGGGTTGTAGCCGGCGCCCGTCACCTCCACGAGCCGGCCGTCGGCGTAGATCTGCCGGACGGTCATCTCGTTGCGTGTGAGCGTGCCCGTCTTGTCGGAGCAGATCACCGATGTGCTGCCGAGCGTCTCGACGATCGGCAGCCGCCGGACGAGCCCGTTGCGCTTCACCATCCGGCGGACGCCAATGGCCAGCGAAATCGTCACGACGGCCGGCAGTGCCTCGGGGACGACGGCGACCGCCAGCGCGATCCCGAACAGGAACATCTCGATGACCGGCAGGCCCCGCGCCAGCCCGATCGCCACGACGAGCGCCACCACCACCAGCGCCGCCTTGCCCAGCGTCGCCCCGAGCCGATCGAGGTTTTCCTGCAGCGGCGTGCGGCTGGCCTCGACGGTCTCGACCATCTGGGCGATCTTGCCGAACTCGGTCGACATGCCGGTCGACACCACGACGACCTGGCCCCGGCCGTGGACCGCCATCGTCCCCGCGTAGGTCAGATTGATCCGGTCGCCGAGCGACAGGTGCGCGTCCCCGAGCGGAGCGGTCGTCTTCTCGACGGCCGCCGATTCGCCGGTGAGCGCCGCTTCGTCGACCGCCAGATTCACGGACTGGACGACGCGCGCGTCGGCGGGGACGCGGTCGCCCGCGCGCAGCACGACCACGTCGCCCGGCACGACTTCGCGCGCCGGCACCACCACTTCCTGGCCGCCGCGCAGCACGCGCGCCACCGGCGCGGCCATCTGCTTCAGCGCCTCGAGCGCGCGGCTCGCGCGGTACTCCTGGATGAAGCCGAGCAGCACGGCGAAGAGGACGATCACCGTGATGACGATCGCCTCGAGCGTGTGGCCGAGAAAGCCCGAAATGACCGTCGCGGCCAGCAGAATCAGGATGAGGACGTTCTGGAACTGCGCGAGCAGCGTCCGCCACGCCGACTCGTGCGAGCCCGCCTGCAGCTCGTTGGGGCCGTGCGCGGCGAGCCGTCGGGCGGCTTCCTCAGCCGTGAGGCCCTGAGGGGTGGCGTCGAGACGGCCGAACGTCTCGTCCAGGGAGAGGGTATGCCAGGTCGGACCGCTCAAACTGGGTAGAGATCCTACTACGCCCGCCACTGGATCCGTCCACCGACCGGCAGGCCGCTCGGCACGCGGCGCGGGATCGTGCGGTCGAAGCCGGGGTCGCTGAGCGCCTCGCGCAGGAACGCGATCAGGTCCTCGTCGTCGTCGTCGACGCCGCGCAGCTGCCTCAGCAGGGGGTCGAGCTCCTCCCGGCTCACGTTCGGATTGCGATCCGTGCCGCGCCGGGAATCGACGTCGTCGTAGAACTCGAGGACGTCCTCGAGCGTCGCAAAGATGCCGCTGTGCATGTAGGGCGCCGTGAACGCCAGGTTGCGCAGCGACGCGGTCCGGAACGCGTAGCGCGCGCCCGTGCCGCGGTCGCCCGCGCCCGCGTCCGAGGCGGGGAGCGCGGGGTTGTCGGGCACGCCCAGCACGTGCAGCTTGTAGTCGGAGAACATCGGGCCGTTGTGGCACCGGACGCAGCCGATGCGCTCGAACCGCCGCATGCCGCGGAGCTGCGACGCCGACATCGCGTTCGCCTCGCCGCGCAGGTAGCGGTCGAACGGCGCGTCGGCCGCGGTGAGCGTCCGCTGGAACGCCGCCAGCGCGCGGCCGAGGTTGCCCGCGTCCACCGCGCGCTCGCCGCCGAACGCCGCCGAGAAGAGGCGCCGGTACTCGGCAATCGCGTCGAGCCGCGCCACGACCGTGTCGACCGCCTTCTCCTCGGCATACGTCCGGCCGCGCATCTCCTCGAGCGCCTTGAGCGGCTCGAGCGCCTGCGTCTCCAGACTGCGCGCCCGCACGTCCCAGAACATCGGGGCCGCCCCGGGGTCGTAGGCCCCCTCCAGGTCGCTGCCGTTGAAGGCGACGTTCAGAATCGTCTGGCTGTTGCGCTTGACGAGCGGAATCGCGCCGCCGCCGGCGAAGCGGCGCCGGTGGCCGAGCCCCACGCCCGTCACGCCGACCGAGAGGTCGCGGTTTTCCGCGTAGCCGAACTGCGGGTGATGGCAGGTGGCGCACGCCACGTCGCGGGGCCCGGAGAGCACCGGGTCCCAGAAGAGCAGCCGCCCGAGCTCCACTTTCGCGGGCGTCGTCGGGTTGTCGCCCGGGGCCCTGACGGCGAGCGGCAGCGGCGTGCCGATCTCCTGGCTGCCGGCATCGACCGAGACGTAGAGGAGCCCGGCGCACGAGGCGCCGGCCAGGAGCAGACCCGCCGTCATCGTCCACCGCACCGGTATACCTTACGACAGATGGAAGGCAAGAGTTTCGGCCCGGTACCATAGGCGCCTGATGGTGCGCACCGTCCTGCTGCTCCTCGGCGTCGGCCTGCTGGGATTCCTGCTGTGGCGGCTCGGCCTGGCGGAGATCGCCGTGCTGGTGGGCCGCGCCGGCTGGTTTTTCGTGCCGGCCCTCGGGCTGTACACGCTCCACCACGTCGTCCGCGCCTTCGCGCTCCGGGCGTGCGTCCTGCGGCAGGGACTGCTCGGCTACGGCGACGCCCTCGCGGTCCGCCTCTCCGGCGAAGCGATTCAGGCGCTCACCTTCAGCGGTCCGGTGGTTGCCGAACCGACCCGCGCGTGGCTGCTCACGCGGCGGGGATTGACGCTGCAGGAGGGGTTCGCGGCCACGCTGACCGAGTACCTGATCAGCGCGTTCATCACGGCGGCGCTCTCGATCGCGGGTCTGCTGTACATCGTCTGGGCGCTGGCCCCGCCGCCGGTCGTCGCCGGCGCGTCGCTGGCGGTCGCGGCGCTCCTCGCCGGCTTTCTCGTCGCGGCGGCGGCGGCCATCGCGGCCCGCTTCTACCTGATCGGCACCATCATCGACGCCCTGTCGCGCGTCGGCGTGCTCCGCGGCCGCCTCCGGCCCGACATGGACTGGATTCATCGGCTGGAGGATCTGCTGCTGGCGATCCTCCGCGACCGTCCGGCGCTCCTCGGACGGCTGCTGCTCGTCGAGACGGCCGCCCAGGTGCCGCTCGTGCTCGAACTGGCCCTGCTGCTCCATGCCATCGAGGTCGCGACGGCGCCGCTCGCGCCGCTCCTCATCGAGGCGTCGGCCAAGGCGATCGGCATCGTGTTCATGTTCGTGCCCCAGCAGATGGGCGTCGCCGAAGGCACCTACGCGCTCATCTTCGACGTGCTCGCGCTGCCCGCGACGGCCGGGGTGGCCATCGCGCTGCTCCGCCGGATCCGGGCGCTGGTCGTCACGGGTATCGGCCTCGCCCTGCTGGCGCGCCTCACGAAGCCGCAGGCCTGAGCCGGAGCTGAACCCGCCGCCGGCCGCGCACCCGGGCGACGAGCGGCGAGAGGCGTGGTCGCATGGCATCTCCCCTGCCTGCTCGAGCGCTTCCAGGAGGACAGTTGAGCATGCCACCACGAGGGGTGAAGAGCGCAAAGCGGACGCGGCTGTACGAGCACATCAAGGAGTCGGCGCTGGGCCGCGGCCACAGCGCCAGGCGGTCGAAGGAGATCGCGGCCGCCACCGTCAACAAGCAGCGCGCCGAGGCCGGCGAGACGAAGCCATCGACCCGCTCCCGCACACGTATTACCGCTCGGCGATCCGCCAGCCAGAAGAAGCGCTGAAGACGCCGCTGGCGTGCCGCGTCCGCGGACGGCGGACGACGATCGGGTATACTGCCTACCTGCTCTCGTCTCATGCCTAACGCGGATGCGGTCGTCGTCGGCGCCGGGCCGAACGGCCTCGCCGCGGCAATTGTCATCGCCCAGGCCGGCCGCAAGGTCGTTGTGTACGAGGCGGCGCCGACCATCGGCGGCGGCTGCCGGTCCGCCGAGCTGACGCTCCCCGGGTTCGTGCACGACGTCTGCTCGGCGGTGCATCCCTTCGCGGTGGCGTCGCCGCTCTTCCGCTCGCTGCCGCTGGCCGCTCACGGCCTCGAGTGGATCGACCCCCCGGCGGCGCTCGCGCATCCGTTCGAGGACGGCCGCGCGGCCTGCGTCTACCGATCGGCGGCTCGCACCGCCGACGGGCTGGGCGCCGACGGTGCGGCCTACCGCCGGCTGCTCGAGCCGCTGGTAAACGACTGGCCGCGCATCGAAGGGGCCGTGCTCGGGCCGCTGCGCTGGCCGCGGCATCCGTTCGCGGTCGCGCGGTTCGGCCTGCGGGCGCTGAGGCCTGCCGCCGGCCTGGCCCGCCGCCAGTTCGCCGGCGATGCGGCGCGCGCGCTGTTTGCCGGCATCGCCGCCCACAGCATGCTGCCGCTCGACGCGCGCCCGACGGCGGGCGTGGGGCTCGCGCTCGCGCTGATGGCGCACGTCGTCGGGTGGCCGATTCCGCGGGGCGGGGCGCAGTCGCTCGCCGACGCGCTCGCCGCGCACCTGCGATCGCTCGGCGGCGAGATCGTCACCGGGGCTCCGGTCGCCTCGATCGACGAGCTGCCCGACGCGAAAGCCGTGCTGTGCGATCTCTCACCCGGGCCGCTGCTGCGCATCGCCGGCCATCGGTTTCCACCGCGGTTTCGCCGCGCGCTCGAGCGGTACCGGTACGGCATGGGGGTGTACAAAGTGGACTGGGCGCTCGATGCCCCGATCCCCTGGCGTGACCCGGCCTGTGCCCAGGCGGCGACCGTGCATCTGGGCGGCACCCTGCCGGAGATTGCGGCGGCGGAGCGCGACGCCTGGAGCGGGCGGCATGCCGAGCGCCCCTTCGTGCTGCTCGCGCAGCCGACGCTCTGCGACGAGTCGCGGGCGCCGGCGGGACGCCACGTGGCCTGGACGTACTGTCACGTGCCGCGCGGGTCCGAGGCCGACATGCTGCCGCGGATCGAGCGGCAGATGGAGCGCTTCGCGCCCGGCTTCCGCGAGCGGGTGCTGGCGCGGGCGGTCATGCACCCGGCGGATTTCGAGCGCTACAACGCCAACTACGTGGGGGGCGACATCGCCGCCGGCGTGGTCGACCTGCGCCAGCTCTTCACGCGCCCGACCTGGCGCACCTACAGTACGCCGGTGCGCGGGCTGTACCTCTGCTCTGCGGCCACCCCGCCTGGCGTCGGGGTCCACGGCATGTGCGGCTATTTCGCCGCGCGCCGCGCCCTTGACGAGGTCCTCCGGGACTGAGCGTCAGGCGCCGTCGTTCCCGGCCGGTGTGTTCCCGCGCGGGAGCGGCGTCCGGCCACCGTCGGCGGTGCGTCGTTGAGACGGTCGAGCGGGCGGGCCACGAGGCGGTGGTTTCGACGTCCGCGTCCCTCGATATGCACGCCCTTGACGACCCGCTCCAGCACGTCGATTGAGCTCTGTTCGCGCTTCAGGGACGGCATGTCCTTCCCCTGCCGTTCCGTGCAAGTTGTGCACCGGCGTTTCCCCCCTTGGAACGGCTGGGGCATGGCGGATTCGTCCCGGATCCGATAATATAGGACCAATAAGGTCGGAGTTGGGCCCGCATGCTAAGGCTCTCCAAGAAGACGGATTACGGCCTCCTGGCGCTGCAGTATCTGGCCACCGAAGCGCCGTCGGGCGTCGCCAGCGCGCGGGCGATTGCGGAGCGCTACGAGATCCCGGTCGAGCTGCTCGCGAAGGTGCTGCAGCATCTGGCGCGCCGCGGCTTCGTGGCGGCGCAGAAGGGGGCGCACGGCGGGTACCACTTGACGCGTCCGGCGTCGGCGATCTCGCTGGCCGAGATCGTCCAGGCGATCGACGGCCCGCTGACGATCACCGCCTGCGGCCGTGACGAGGACCAGTGCGAGCAGGCCGGGACGTGCACCGTCCGCGATCCGCTGTCGCGGGTCCGGGATCGCATTCTCTCGGTGCTGCAGGGCGTGACGCTCGCCGAGATGGCGCCTGGCGAGGGGGCCATGCCGATGGTGTGGAGGGGCGCGGCGCGATGATCGAGATCACCGAGAACGCGGCCAGGCAGATTCACAAGATGCTGGCGAAGCGGGAGCAGGGCGAGACGGGCCTGCGCGTCGGCATCAAGGCGGGCGGCTGCTCGGGCTACGAGTACACGTTCGGGTGGGAAGTGGCGCCCCGGCCGTCCGATGCGGTCTTCGAAACGCCGGACGGCGCGAAGGTCTACATCGATCCACGCAGCCTGCGGCTGCTCGAGGGCACCGTGCTCGACTACGACACGAGCCTGCTGAGCAAGGGGTTTCTGCTGAACAACCCGAACGCGAAGAGCACCTGCGGGTGCGGGGTGTCGTTCAGCGCGTAGGTCCGGCCCAAGCCGGACCGGGGACACGAGACATGAGCACGTCAAACGAAACGATCGAACAGCTCGCGGGCCGCGAGTACAAGTACGGCTTCTACACCGACATCGAGCACGAGGTGGTGCCGCGCGGGCTGAGCGAGGACATCGTCCGGCTGATCTCGGCCAAGAAGGAGGAGCCGGCGTGGCTCCTCGAGTGGCGCCTGCAGGCCTACCGCACGTGGCTCACGATGAAGGAGCCGGCGTGGGCCAACGTCAAGTACCGGCCGATCGATTACCAGAACATCATCTACTACGCCGCGCCGAAGAAGAAGCCGGCGCTCCAGAGCCTCGACGAGGTCGATCCGGAGATCCGCCGGACCTTCGAGAAGCTCGGGATCCCGCTCGAGGAGCAGAAGCTGCTCTCGGGCGTGGCGGTCGACGCCGTGTTCGACAGCGTGTCGGTGGCGACCACGTTCAAGGAGAAGCTGGCGGAGCTCGGCATCATCTTCTGCTCCTTCTCCGAGGCCGTGCGGCACCATCCCGAGCTGGTGCGGGCGTATCTGGGCACGGTGGTGCCGTACTCCGACAACTTCTTCGCCACGCTCAACTCGGCGGTCTTCAGCGACGGCTCGTTCGCCTACATCCCGAAGGGCGTGCGCTGCCCGATGGAGCTGTCGACGTACTTCCGCATCAATGCGAAGGAGACCGGGCAGTTCGAGCGGACGCTCATCATCGCGGAGGAGGGGGCGTACGTCAGCTATCTCGAGGGGTGCACCGCGCCGATGCGCGACGAGAACCAGCTCCACGCGGCGGTGGTCGAGCTGGTGGCGCTCGACCACGCGACGATCAAGTACTCGACCGTCCAGAACTGGTACCCCGGCGACAAGGACGGGAAGGGGGGCATCTACAACTTCGTCACCAAGCGCGGCACGTGCGCCGGCGTGAGCTCGAAGATCACCTGGACCCAGGTCGAGACCGGCTCGGCGATCACCTGGAAGTACCCCGGGTGCATCCTGCAGGGCGACAATTCGATCGGCGAGTTCTACTCGGTGGCGACGACGAACAACTGGCAGCAGGCCGACACCGGGACGAAGATGATCCACCTCGGGAAGAACACCAAGAGCACGATCGTCTCGAAGGGGATCTCGGCGGGGCACGGGCAGAACACGTACCGCGGGCTCGTGCGGATCGCCAAGGGCGCCGAGGGCGCGCACAACTACTCGCAGTGCGACTCGCTGCTCATCGGGGACAAGTGCGGCGCGCACACCTTCCCGTACCTCGACATCCGCAACAGCTCGGCCACCGTCGAGCACGAGGCGTCGACGTCGAAGATCGGCGAGGACCAGATCTTCTACTGCCGGCAGCGGGGGCTCGCCACCGAGGATGCCGTCAACCTGATCGTGAGCGGCTTCTGCAAGGACGTCTTCCGGCAGCTGCCGATGGAGTTCGCCGTCGAGGCGCAGAAGCTGCTGAGCGTCAGTCTGGAAGGGAGTGTCGGGTAATGCTCACGGTTCGTAATCTGCACGCCCGCGTCGCCGGGCGCGAGATCCTCCGGGGGATCGATCTGTCGATGAAGTTCGGCGAGGTGCACGCCATCATGGGGCCGAACGGCTCCGGCAAGAGCACGCTGGCGCGGGTGCTCGCCGGGCACCAGGAGTACGAGGTCACGGAGGGCGGGGTGACCTTCGAGGGGGAGGATCTGCTGGCCATGGATCCGGAGACGCGCGCGCGCGCCGGGATCTTCATGGCCTTCCAGTATCCGGTCGAGATTCCGGGCGTGAACAACGCCTACTTCCTCAAGTCGGCGCTGAACACCATCCGGAAGCACCGCGGCGAGGAGGAGCTCGACGCGATCGAGTTCATGGCGCTCATCCGCGAGCGGATGACGGAGCTCGACATCGACGAGAGCTTCCTCAACCGGCCGGTCAACGAGGGGTTCTCGGGCGGGGAGAAGAAGCGCAACGAGATCTTCCAGATGGCCGTGCTGGAGCCGAAGCTCGGGGTCCTCGACGAGACCGACTCCGGCCTCGACATCGACGCGCTGCGGGTCGTCGCCAACGGCGTCAACGCGATGCGGGGCGCCGATCGGTCGTTCCTCGTCGTGACGCACTATCAGCGGCTGCTGAACTACATCGTGCCCGACGTCGTGCACGTGCTGAGCGACGGCCGGATCGTCCGGTCCGGGGGGAAGGAGCTGGCCCTCGAGCTCGAGGACAAGGGGTACAGCTGGCTCGAGGAGCCGGTCGGCAAGCGATGACGCTCGAACGCTACCGCACGGAGTACACGAAGGCGCGCGCGCAGCGGCCGCGGGGCGAGACGCCGGCGCTGGCCGGGAGGCGCGACGAGGCGCTCGGCCGGTTTCTCGAGGCCGGGTTTCCCACCACGCGCCACGAGGAGTGGCGGTTCACGAGCGTGGCGCCGATCGCCGACCAGGCGTTCACGCTCGGGGCGCCACCGGCCGTCGACGCCTGCCCCGTCGATCTCGCCCCGTTCCGCTTCCACGGCGTCTGCGCCGCGGAGCTCGTCTTCGTCGACGGTCACTACGCGCCGTGGCTGTCCACGCGCGCGGCGCTGCTGGGCGGGGCCCGCGCGGGCAGCCTCGCCGCCGCGATCGCCGGCCACGCGCCGGAGGTCGATCCGCATCTGACGAACCTCGCCCCGCTCGAGCGGTCGGCGTTCGTGGCGCTGAACACCGCGCTCTTCGCCGACGGCGCGTTCGTGCACGTGCCGCCGAACACCGTGCTCGAGCACCCGGTGCACGTGCTGTTCGTCTCGACCGGGGCGCACAACGGCACGCCGCTCATGTCGCATCCGCGCGTGCTGGCGGTGCTGGGCGACAACAGCCAGGCGTCGATCGTGGAGACGCATGCCGGGCCCGACGGCGCGCGGTACTTCACCAATCCGGTGACCGAGCTCGTGCTCGGCGCGAACGCCGTGCTCGACCACTACAAGGTGCAGCGCGAGAGCCTCGAGGCGTATCACGTCGGGTCGATCCACGTGCGCGCGGCGCGCAGCGCGAACTGCGCCTCGCACTCGGTCAGCCTCGGCGGCGCGCTCGTCCGCAACGACGTGGTGGCGGTGCTCGGCGGCGAGGGGGGCGGGTGCACGCTGTACGGCCTGTACCTCGCCGACCGCCAGCGGCTCGTGGACAACCACACGACGATCGATCACGCCATGCCGCACTGCGGCAGCCGCGAGATCTACAAGGGCATCCTGGCCGACCGCGCCCGCGGCGTCTTCAACGGCAAGATCATCGTCCGGGCCGACGCGCAGAAGACCGACGCGAAGCAGACCAACCGGGCGCTGCTCCTGTCGGAGCACGCGCAGATCAACTCGAAGCCCGAGCTCGAGATCTTCGCCAACGACGTGAAGTGCACGCACGGCGCGGCGGTGGGGCAGCTCGACGAGGACGCGGTGTTCTACCTCCGGTCGCGCGGCTTCGGCCTCGCCGAGGCGCGCCACATGCTCATTCATGCCTTCCTGGGCGATGTGCTGCAGCGCCTGCCGCTCGCGCCGGTGCGGGAGGGGATCGAACGGATGGTCGGGTGGCAGCTCGCGCGCGCGCTCGAGGCGGCCGCGTAGGGCGGGTCGCGCGCAGCGGACCCGCGGAGTAGACGTCATGGCATCAATCGTTTCCGCGCCGAAGACCTTCGATGTCGCCGCCGTCCGGGAGGAGTTCCCGATCCTGCGGCAGCGCGTCCACGGCAAGCCGCTCGTCTACCTCGACAACGCGGCGACCACCCAGAAGCCGCGCGCCGTGCTCGACGCGCTCCAGCGCTACTACGCCGAGGAGAACGCCAACGTCCACCGCGGCGTGCACTCGCTGAGCGGCCGCGCCACCGACGCCTACGACGCCGCCCGCGAGACCGTGCGCGGCTTCGTCCACGCCGCCGACGCGAAGGAGATCGTCTTCGTGCGCGGCACGACCGAGGGGATCAACCTGGTCGCCGACACCTGGGGCCGCGCCCACGTCCGCGCCGGCGACGAGATCGTGCTCACCGAGATGGAGCACCACTCGAACATCGTGCCGTGGCAGATCCTGTGCGAGGCGGCCGGCGCCCGGATCCGCGTCGCCCCGATGACCGACGCGGGCGAGCTGCGGCTCGACGAGCTCGAGCGGCTGCTGACCGATCGCACGCGGCTCGTGGCGCTGGCGCACGTGTCCAACGTGCTCGGCACCGTCAACCCGGTGGCCGAGGTCGTCCGGATCGCGAAGGCGCGCGGCATCGCCGTCCTCGTCGACGGGGCGCAGGCGGTGGCGCACATGCCGGTCGACGTGCGGGCGCTCGGCTGCGATTTCTACACCTTCTCGGGGCACAAGATGTTCGCGCCCACCGGCATCGGCATCCTGTACGGGCGGCGCGACCTGCTCGAGGCGATGCCCGTCTACCAGGCCGGCGGCGGGATGATCGGCCGCGTCAGCTTCGACCGGACGACGTACGCGGACCTGCCGTACAAGTACGAGGCGGGCACGCCGAACATCGCGGGGGTCGTCGGCCTGGCGGCGGCGATCGACTACATGGCGGCGCTCGGGCTCGACCGGATCGCCGCCTACGAGCACGACCTGTGCGCCTACGCCGCCGCGGCGCTCGCCGCGGTGCCCGGCCTCCGGCTGACCGGCACGGCGCGCGAGCGGGGCGCGGTGCTGTCGTTCGTGCTGGGCGACATCCACCCGCACGACATCGGCACGATTCTCGATCGCGACGGCATCGCCATCCGCGCCGGCCATCACTGCTGCCAGCCGCTGATGACGCGGCTCGGCGTGCCCGCCACGGCGCGCGCGTCGCTCGCGATCTACAACACGCGCGAGGACGTCGACGCGCTCGTCGCGTCGCTGAATCGGGCGCGGGAGATGTTCGAGTGAACGATCTCCAGGAGCTCTATCAGGAGATGATCCTCGACCACAACCGCCGGCCGCGGAACTTCCGCGCGCTCGACGCGGGGCAGAAGGCCGAGGGGTTCAACCCGCTCTGCGGCGACCGCATCACCGTGTACCTGGACGTGGACAACGGCGTCATCCGGGACGTGGCGTTCCAGGGGTCGGGCTGCGCGATCTCCAAGGCCTCGGCGTCGCTCATGACCGAGAGCGTCAAGGGCAAGACGCTCGCCGAGGCGCAGGCGCTCTTCGAGCGGTTCCAGCAGATGATCACGGCCCGCGCGGACGCGCCGGCCGACAACCTCGGCAAGCTGACAGTGCTCGCCGGCGTGCGGCAGTTCCCCGTGCGCGTCAAGTGCGCGAGCCTCGCCTGGCACACCCTGCGCGCCGCGGTCGATGCGCCCGGGGAGGTGGTGTCCACGGAATGACGGATTTCCCCGTGATTCAGCCCGGCGCGCCGCCGCCGGCGTCCTCCGGCTCGCTCCAGACCGACACGATGGAGCCGGATCCGGAGCGCAGCGCCGCCCTGACGCCCGAGATCGTCAAGGCGCTCTCGAAGGTCTACGACCCCGAGATCCCCGTCAATATCTACGACATGGGGCTCATCTACGACATCGTCGTGGACGCCGCGAGCGCGGTGGGCATCCGTATGACGCTCACCGCGCCCAACTGTCCCGCCGCGCAGGTCCTGCCCGAGCAGGTGCGCGCCGCCGCCGCCGCCGTCCCCGGCGTCACCCGCGCGTCCGTCGACGTCGTCTGGGATCCGCCGTGGGACCGCGACCGGATGTCGGAGGCGGCCAAGCTCCAGCTCGGGATGTTCTGAGCAGGTAGTAGACAGGAGGCAGTAGGCAGTTCACAGTCAGTCGGCCCCGAGGCTCCTCGCTGCTTACTGCCTACTACCGACTGCCGACTGCCGACTGCCGACTGCCTACTGCCTACTGCCTACTCCCGCCGTCCCGCCATCGCTGATCACGAACCACCGAGACACCGAGGCCCCGAGGTGTAGTTGGTCGACCTTTAGGGACTTAGCAGTGGTCCGTGCACGCACCCATATCCGAGCGCCCGCGCCGAGTCGCCCGCCGTCACGTCCACGCCGGCAATCGCCTCCTCGAGCACGGTCACCGCGAAGCCGGCGCGGCGCCCGTCGAGCACCGAGTGCCTCACGGAGTACTCGGTCGCGATGCCGCCCACGTAACAGGCGATCGACCCCTTGCGCCTTCAGGGCGTCGGCGAGCGTCCGGCCATCGGGCGTGGATCCCTCGAAGGCTGAGTAGCCGGGCTTCTCGGTGCTCTGATCCTTGCTGATGACGATGGCCGAGGGGGGCAGCCGCAGCGGCGGATGGAACTCGGCCCCGGCGGTGTGCTCGACGCAGTGCACCGGGCACTCGCCGCCTTACGGCTCGAAGTGGCGGGTCGTGGGGGGATGCCAGTCGCGCGACGCGTACACGGGCCACCCGTGCGCGGCCGCGTTGGCGATGCGGCGGTTGAGCGGCGCGACGACCCGGTCGCCGTCGGGCGCCGCAAGCGCCCCGCCGGCGGAACGTTATCGATGCCGATGGTGGCGCCCGGGTCAGCGCAGTCGGTCGAACTCCTCCTGCGACACACCAAGCTGTCGAAGAATCTTGAAGAACAGCGGCGGACCGATTTCACGTCCGCCATGGAGTGGGATGGTCAAGGATCGTCCATCGTCGTGCGTCCAGCGTTCGTGGCTGCCCGTCTGGCGACGCTTCACGAAGCCGAGCGCGTCGCGCCGGCCACGGCGTCAGACGCTGGCCGCAGATCCGGACGGCCGGTCTTCGATCGGTCCTGATCAACGCCGCAGCGTTCAGTTGCCCGATCTCGGCGCCTCTCGACCTTGCTCGAGGCGTCCTGAGCGAAGTCGAAGGGCGGTGTTCGGCGGTCGGCGCGCTCAGCCGGTTGCTGGCTCGATCGTCGCACCGGCCGCCTGCATCTCCTCGATCGCCCGCGCCGAGTCGCCGGCCATCACGTCCACGCCGGCAATCGCGTCCTCCAGGACTGTGACTTCGAAACCAGCGCGGCGCGCGTCGAGCACCGAATGCTTCACGCAGTAGTCGGTCGCGATGCCGCCCACGTAGAGGTGATCGATCTGCCGCTCCCGGAGATCCTCGGCGAGCGTCCGGCCATCGGGCGTGGATCCCTCGAAGGCAGAGTAGCCGGGCTTGTCGGCGCTCTGGCCCTTGCTGATGACGATGGCCGCGGGGGGCAGCCGCAGCGCCGGATGGAACTCGGCCCCGGCGGTGTGCTCGACGCAGTGCACCGGCCACTCGCCCCCGTAGGGCTGGAAATGGCGGGTCGTGGCGGGATGCCAGTCGCGCGAGGCGTACACCGGCCAGCCGTGCGCGGCCGCGTCGGCGATGCGGCGGTTGAGCGGCGCGATGACGCGGTCCCCCTCGGGAGCCGCAAGCGCCCCGCCGGGACAGAAGTCCCGCTGGACGTCCACGATCAGTAATGCCGACCGCCTGTGGCTCAATGCGATCCCCTCTGCAAGTACAAGTGTAAAGTGCAAACTTGGAAGCAAGTGCGAGGTCGCCCTGCGCCACTTTCCACTTACTTTCCACTTTACACGTGGCACTTTCCACTTTCCGCCAATGAGCCTCGCCCTCTCCACCGACCTCTACGAGCTGACGATGATGGCCGGCTACTACACGGCCGGCATGGACGCGCCGGCGACGTTCGAGCTCTACGTGCGCGAGCTGCCCGACAACCGGTCGTTTCTCGTGGCCGCCGGGCTCGACCAGGCGCTCGCGTATCTGGAGCAGCTTCGCTTCACCGCGGACGACATTGCGCACCTCCGCGATCTGCCGGCCCTGCGGGGCGTTCGGCGCGACTTCTTCGACGAGTACCTGCCGCGATTCCGGTTCAGGGGCGAGGTGTGGGCCGTCGGCGAGGGGGTGCCGGTGTTTCCGCCGGCGCCGCTGCTGCGCGTGACGGCGCCGCTGCCGGAAGCACAGCTCCTCGAAACGGCGCTGCTCGCGACGGTCGCCTTCCAGACCTCGGTGGCGAGCCGCGCCGCCCGCATGGTCGCGGCGGCCGAGGGCCGGGGCGTCGTCGAATTCGGGGCGCGGCGCGCGCACGGCATCGAGGCGGGCGTGCTCGCGGCCCGCGCCGCCTTCATCGCCGGGTGTGAGTCGACCTCCAACGTCGACGCCGGACGCCGGTTCGGCATTCCCGTCTCGGGCACGATGGCGCACGCGTGGGTCACCGCCTTTCCGACGGAGCTGGCGGCCTTCCGTCAGTACGCAGACGTCTTCGGCGACCGCACGGTCATCCTGCTCGACACCTACGACACGCTCGCGGCGGCGCGTGCGGTGGCGGCGAGCGGCATCGTGCCGGCGGCCGTACGGCTCGACAGCGGCGACCTGGTCGCGCTCAGCCGCGAGGTCCGGACGATTCTGGATGCGGCCGGCCTGCGCGCGACGCGGATCTTCGTGAGCGGCGATCTCGACGAGCGCCGGATCGCGGCCCTCGTGGAGGCGGGTGCGCCGATCGACGGCTTCGGCGTCGGCGCGGCGCTGAGCACGGCCAGCGACGCCCCGTCGCTCGGCGCCGTCTACAAGCTCGTGGAAGTCGAGCGCGGTGGCGTCGCGGTGCCGGTGCTGAAGCGCAGCCCCGAGAAGCGGACGGCGCCTGGCCGCAAGCAGGTGTGGAGGTTCGTCGAGGAGAACGACACCGCCGCAGAGGACGTGATCGAGCTCGCCGATGCGGCCCGGCCGCAGGGACGAGCCCGCCGACCGCCGGACGCGCTCCTCGCTCGCGTGATGCACGAGGGGCGTCGGGCGCACCCGCCCGTGCCGATGGCGGAGCTGCGCGCGCGCCACCGCGCCGAGATCGGGCGGCTGCCCCTCGAGGTGCGGCGGCTCACCGGGGCAGCGCGCTATCCGGTGCGCATCGGTCAGGCCCTGCAGCGCGCGATCGACACGCTCGGGTGAACACCTGGCCGAACGGGCTGCCGATGAGCTCCGAGCGGGTCCGCTACACCCCGAACTGCGTCAGATGATGGTGCAGATGCTTCGCCTGCAGCCGGCTGACCTCTGACCCCTTCATCCGCCCGAGCATGGGGTGCGCCGGCCACTCGCCGTCGACGTCCATCGACCCGACGCGGTCGATCAGCCGCAGGCACCGCGTCCGCTCGGCTTCGAAGTCGTAGTTCTGCCTGGCGACGAACTGCGGCATCGTCGGCGCGTTCTTCCCCCAGGGCATGTTGAGCACCATGAACTTCAGCAGCCCGCGGGGGAGCGGCGGCTTGGCTGGTTGTGCCGACAGCTCGCCGATGGCCGCCGCAAGCGCGTCGCTGACGTGCCACAGCATCTGGTCGACCGACATCTTGCCCCAGCGGCGGGCGGTGTCAGGCTGCAGGGCCTGCACCCGCTGAACCAGCTGAGCGCGGTACGAGGCGTCATGGAGACTGCGCATGGCGCGGCATTCTACCGGACCGCCTCAGCCGTTGCACGACCGCCTCCGACGGCCCTTCGACCGCGGTCCCGATTCCGAGGGGACGTCGCACTCGCAGTCACCCGGCGGCAGGGTGGTCCGTTTCCGCGGAGTCCCAACGGGTCACCCTGATGTGGCGATCCAGTTCCGTCCAACCGCCACAGGACCGCGTCCGCGGCGGGTTCGCTTCTTGCGTCACGCCCTTGGCGACGCCATATGCGGACCACCTTTGCACCGATTCTGCTGACGCTCTTCACGCTGCTCGTTGCCGCGTGCGAGTCGGGGCGCCAGTCGCCTACCGCCCCGAGCGCCCTGTCGTCGCCCTGGGAGCTCGCGCCGCCGGTCACGGAATACTGGGTAACGCTCGCCGACACGACGCCGCCGCCCGAAGGCGATCCGGCCCCCGGAACGGAGCCCGCGCCGCCGGCCGCGCCTGCGCCGCCGCCGCCGACCGCACCGGCTCCTGCGCCGCCGCCGGCTCCCGCGCCGGCCCCGGGGGGCGCCTGGTCACCCGGCCCGCCGCCGCCGGCTGCTCCCGGCACGCCGGTTCCCACGCCGCCGTCGACGCACATGCGGGTGAGCATCAAGGTCAACCCGGAGCCGGTGCCGTACAGCGGCCAGCCGATCACCGACGTCGCCTCGTGCCGCAACCTGAGGCACACGTGGTTCTACGAGCAGATCGTGCACGCCGAAACCGGCATCGGGGTCACGATTCAAATTCGCGAGAACTTCTTCGACGGGCGGTTCGTCAACCGGAACACGGAGCGGATCTGGCTGCGCGGCAACGGGACCGCCGTCTTGAAGACGCGCTGGTGCAGCGGCTACAAGGTCGCCCACTACACGCAGACGCGCTTCAAGTTCACCGATGACGAGGGCGGCGAATTCACGGTCAGCGGCCCCTGGGTCCGGCTGCAGCCCTGAGGACGGCCCGAGGGCCCCAGGCCTCGGGCCTCAGCCCCGAGGGGCCTATTTCTGGAACTCGATGAGGTAGTCTGACCGGCCGGTCAGCAGGAACCGGGCGCGCTGGCCGGCAACCTTGTCGGTGCCGGTCGCCGGCTCGAGGCCGGCCACCTGCGGGTACCAGTTGCCGCCGTTGAAGATCTTCCGCGGCGCGGTCCAGCCGCGCGGGTCGTCGAGCCGCGCGGCGAACGACACGTAGATCCCTTCGTTGTCGAAGCGCTCGTTGGCGGCGCGGTTCATCAGCATCACGTAGCGCTCGAGGTAATGGTTCCAGTGGATTGACGGCCCCCAGAAGACGTCGGCGGCGACGTGGCCGTCATGCCAGGGACGCACCGGCGCCACGAGCGGCGTGCCCGTGGGGTACGTCCAGTCGAGCGACGCGCCGTCGGCTGCCGGCGCCGCACGCGCGGGCAGCCACGCCCCGCTCTGCCACACGGTCACCCGGCCGACCGGGCGGTCGCGATCGGCCCAGGCGAGGCGTGCGACGGCAATCCCCTGTTCCGCCGGCGTCCTCGAGTACTGACTGATGTAGAGAAAGAGGTTCGTGCCCGTGCGATCGAGCACGGCGCTCACATCTCCGACACCGCCGATGACGAAGTGGTTCGTCGATCCGCACGCCGCCGTGCCGGGCGGCGCGTCCAGGATGAAGCCGAGATGCGCCCACGTGGCGCCGCGATCGGTCGATCGAAGGGCGCCGATCCGCGGAAGAAACCGGTCCGGCCGGCCGCACGCCACGGCCGGGCGCTCGTGATGGTAATAGCCGTACCAGGCGCCGCGCTCGTCGGCGACGACGCTTTCGATCCAGACGCCGTCGCCCGGGTGCGGCTCGATCGCAATCGGGCCGAGCTCGGCCATCCCCTCGAGCGCCGCGCCCGCATGGCGGGCGGGGATGCCGCCGAACGACGTGACCGCGAACAACTGCCAGCGGCCGTCTACCAGATCCCACGCCATCGGGACGTTCGAGTCCACGGCGCCCGGCATCATGATCCGCGGCGCGCGAACCAGCCGGGCCGCCGGCCCGCCTCCCTGCGGACGCTGCGCGGCGGCGTGGCCCGCGGGCCAGAGGCTCGCCGCGGCGACGCAGACGACGCACAGGAGGCCTGGGATTACCGTCCGCGGCGGAGCAGGCATCGGGGGAGGACGGTCATCGGAGGAAGTCGATGTAGTACTCGGACCGGCCGTGGACGAAGAAGCGCGCGCGGCGGCCGGCCTCCCTGTCGGTACCGGTCGCCGGGTCGAGTCCCGCCACCTGCGGGTACCACATCGGCCGATCGAGGATCTTGCGGGGCGCGCTCCACTGCCGCGGATCGCGCAGGCTCCGCGCGTACGAGATATAGATGCCGTCGCTGTTGAAATCCTCGTCGCGCGCGCGGTTGAGCAGCATCACGTAGCGCCCGAGGTAGTGGTTCCAGTGGATCGACGGTCCCCAGAAGGCGTCGGCGTCCGGCGACCCGTCGTGCCACGGCTTCGACACGGCCACGAGCGGCGCGCCGGCGATCTCGCCGCGCGAGGGGATCCACGCGCGGCCGGCCCATACGGTCAGACGGCCGACGGGCGCGTCGCGATCGGCCCAGGCGAGGCGCGCGACGGCCACTCCCTGATGCGCGGGATGCCTCGAGTACTGCGAGAAGAAGAGGAAGAGGTCCGCGCGATCGGGGGTCAGCAGCGCGCTCACGTCGCCGACGCCGCCGATGACGTACCGGTTGGGCGAGGCGCAGGCGAGCGTGTCGGGCGCCGCCTCGAGGATGATGCCGAGGTCCTGCCACGTGCGGCCGTGGTCGCGCGACCGGGCGGCGCCGAGCCGGAGGATGAACTGGTCCGGCCGGCCGCAGACCTCGGCGGGCCGCTCGTGATGGTAGAAGCCGTACCAGGCGCCGTTCTCGTCCGGGACGATGCTCTGGATCCAGACGCCGTGGCCCGGATCGGGAACGAGCGCCGCGCGGCCGCCGTTCTGCAGCCGATCCAGCGACGCCCCGGTATGCCGCGACGGTATCCCGTTGATCGAGGTGAAGGCAAAGAGGCGCCAGAGGCCCTCGACCCGCTCCCAGACCATCGGGATGTTGGAGTCGACGTCGGTCGACAACGTCAGCCGCGGCGCGTGCACGAGCCGCACCGACGGCAGCGGATCGTACTGGGCGGCATCGACCGCACCCCGCTGAAACACGGACGGTGGGGGCCCCTGGAGAGCGACGAGGAAGACGCCGAGCCAGGCGCCGATGCCGAGGAACCGCCCGAGGAGCCGCACCGGCGGAAGGATATCTCAGGGATCAGAGCGACGCGAGGTAGGCGGCGATCGCGACGAGCTCGTCCGGGCTCAGTTTGGCGACGACCGGTCTCATCAGCTGGCTCTGTCGCGTGCCCTGCTGGTAGTTGTACAACTGCCGCACGGTGTAGCTGACGGTGCGGTCGGCGATCCCGGGCACGTCCCCCGTGCCCTGCAGGGCCGCGCCGTGGCACGCGGCGCACTGCACGGTCCTGCCGCCGCCGGTCGTGACGAGCGCCTTGCCCTTCTCGATCGTCCCGAACGGGACGTAGGCGACGAAGCCGGCCTTCGGGTCGCGGAACCGCTCGGTGCGGTCGGGAAACTCCGGCACCTCGATGAAGCGCGGGCCGAGCGGCTCGTCGCCTGCGTCGAGCGGAATGAAGAGCCCGGCGGGCGACTGGCGCGTCTTCGGCGCCGTGTCGCGCTCGACCACTGTCACCCACGGCCGCCACTCGATCGCGGCGTAGTATTCCGCGGCCGCCCTCATGTCGGCGTCGCTGAGGAAGCGCGCGATCTGCGTCATCTCGGCGTGGTTGGCCTTGCGCGGATCCGCGCTCGTCCGCCCGCCGCTCCGGAAGAGCGCGAGCTGCTGCAGGAAGTAGCCGACCGGCAGGCCGGTGAGATGGCCGTTCTCCGGCTTGCCCTGACCGTTGTGGTAATGGCAGTGCGCGCACGCCCGAAGGCGATCGCTCTCGCGCCCGTACTGCACGATCGCCGGCACCGGCTGCGGATGCTCCCGCGGATACCAGTCGGCCGGGTCGTAGTGCGCCTGGATCTGCCCGATGGTGAACGTCCGGCTGCTGCCGGCCAGCTCCAGCAACACGCCGTCGTCCACCCACGGCTTGCCCGGCCGCGAGCACGTGTACGGCTTCGCGTCGGCCGGGCACGGCGGCGGCAGCGGCTCGGGGCCCGGCGTCACGAAGCCGTACGCCCACGGAACCGGATTCGGCGCGCTCGCTTGTCCGGCGGCGACCGCCACGACGGCCGCCATCAGCAGCAGACAGATGCACCCGTATGCCTTCATCGGTCCTCCGGCGTTCGGTTCACCATCTTATCAGCGGTCCGTTTTCCATCGGATGCAGGCGCACCGGCGCCACATGGTCGCGTGATATACAGCACGGTTCGCACCTGTCGATTGGTTCCCATAAGGGACGATTCGCCCGTGTCCATGCCTTGCATGATTCTGCACGCTCCGCGGCCCACGCCCGAGACTGTGCGTTCCTGCTGGCCGTTCGCCGTGGCGCTGCTGCTCGTCGTCGCTGCGGCCCGGACGGCCGGCCAGGACGCATCCTTCACCTTCTCGACGTTCGCGGGCGCCGCGGGCACGGTGGTCAACAGCAAGGTCACGCCCGCCGGCGTCGTCACGACGCTTGCGGGCACGGCGGGCGCGGCGGGACGGGCGGATGGAGCCGGCGGCGCGGCGCAGTTCAGGTTCCCCTCGCACGTGGCGGTCAATTCGGCAGGCGATCTGTTCGTGACCGACACGGACAACCAGGCCGT
>Ga0194121_10000672_pt1 | contig 59902 bp, 45 predicted proteins | sample TA2MahCa50mmetaG_FD_148609 | JGI IMG/M metagenome (GOLD analysis project Ga0194121, IMG submission 148609) | Freshwater microbial communities from Lake Tanganyika, Tanzania - TA2015020 Mahale Deep Cast 50m | ecosystem: Environmental > Aquatic > Freshwater > Lake | place: Tanzania: Lake...
GCCGTGATCGCGCTGCGGGCGCGAGCGAGCCGGGCCGAGCTCGTCGCGGCGGCGCGCGCGGGCGCGAGTCGCGCGCTCGCGACGGGCACGACCTGCGTGCTCGACGTCGACACGACTTCGGCCGCGGCGCGCGCTCTGGCACGGCATTCGATTCGTTCCGTGGTGCTGCGTGAAGTGCTCGATGCGCACGATGTAGCGCGCACGCAGCCTGCGCTGGACGGTGTGCGACGCCCCCTGCGTGCTGCGGGTCGCCGGCGCGAAGGGCTTTCGCCGCACGCGCCGTTCACGGTGAGTCCGGAACTGCTCGCGGGCGCCGCGGCCATCGCTCGCTCGCGCGCGCTGCCCGTGCAGATGCACTGGTCCGAGACCGAGGCGGAAGTGCAGTGGATGGCGTCGGGTACCGGTCCGCTCGCGGGCTTGCTCGGTGCCTCGCCGCGGCGCTCGGCGCTCGACCTGCTCGAGGCCGCGGGGTTGCTCGGGCCGGGGCTCTCGCTCGTCCACGGCAACATGCCCGCGCGCGGCGAGGCGCGGCGGCTGGCGCGGCGCGGTGTCACGCTCGTGCACTGTCCCGGCAGCCACGCGTGGTTCGAGCGCGAGCGCTGGGACTGGCGCGGCTACGCGCGCGCCGGCGTGGAGGTTGCGCTCGGGACCGACTCGCTCGCGAGCAACGAGGATCTCGATCTGCGCCGGGAGCTGAGACTGGCGGCGCAGGCCCAGCCCTGGCTGTCGCCCGAGGCGCTGTGGCGCTCCGCGACGGTGGCCGGAGCGAGGGCGGCGGGGGCGAGCGATCGGCTCGGTCGTCTCGAGCCCGGTTTTGCGGCCGATTTCCTGCTGCTCCCGGCCCGGGCTCGCTCGGCTCGCGCGGCGCTCGAGGAGCTGTGCCTCGGCGCGACCGAGGTCGGCGCGGTGTGGGTTGAGGGGCGGCATGTTCCGAGCCGATAGAAGCCGCGAGGATGCACCGGCGCGGTTGGTGCGCTACCTTCTTCCGCGCCCGCGTCGTTGCTTTCCGCGAAGGCCTATCCAACTCCTCCATGACTTCCTTTGTGTCCGACGCTGGCGCCTGCGCCGCCGCACTCGAGCTCCTGCGAGAGAGCCAGCGTTTCGTCCTGTGCGGTCATGAGCGCCCCGACGGCGATGTGCTCGGAGCTCAGGCGGCGCTGCACAGCGTGCTCGAGCGACTCGGCAAGAGCGTGTCGATCATCAACTCCGATCCGCTGCCGTCGCAGCTCGACTACCTCGGCGAGGGCACGACCTACCGCGTCTACGACGGCGGACAACTGCCGGCGCACGATGTCGCGGTGATGCTCGACTTCAACGAACTCGAGCGCACGGGGCCGATGGCCAAGCCGCTCGCGGCTGCGCGCTCGCGCAAGCTCGTCATCGACCACCACATTTTCGAGAGCCAGCCGTGGTGGGATGCCGCGTACATCGATGTGCGCGCGGCGGCGACGGGGTTGCTCGTGCGGCGCATCGCGCGCGACCTCGGCGTGCCGCTCGACCTGCGCGCTGCGCACGGCGTGTACACCTCGATCGTCGCGGACACCGGCTGGTTCAAGTACTCGAACACCGACGCGGAGACATTCGCGGCCGCCAGCGAGGCGGTGCACCTCGGCGTCGAGCCCGCGCGGCTGTACAACTCGATCTACCAGCGCCAGAGCCGCCAGCACCCGCTCGGCATCTCGCGCGCGCTCTCGCGCCTCGAGTACTACGCCGACGGCCGCCTCGCGGTGGTCGACCTTCCGCAGGCGCGCGAAGGCGAGGTGGAGCTCACCGACGGCGACGATGTGCTCGACCTCCTGCGCGCCGTCGCGCGCGTCGAAGTCGTGCTGTTCCTGCGCGAGCAAAAGGACGGTGCGGTCAAGCTCTCCGCGCGCAGCAAGACGGACTTCAATGTGCACAGCCTCGTGCGGCGCTTCGGCGGTGGCGGGCACGCCAAGGCGTCCGGCGCGACCTTCACCGGCGCCGGAATCGCGGATGTGCGCGCGCGGCTCGTCGCGGCGGCGCTCGAGGTGTTCGCCGAGCGCGGAGCCGCCGCGCGATGAAGCTCGCGCTCATCTCGGACCTGCACGCCAACCGCGAGGCGCTCGACGCCGTGCTCGCGGACATCGCCAAGCGGTCCGTGGAGCGCATCTTCTGTCTCGGCGATGTGGTCGGCTACGGGCCCGAGCCCGAGTACTGCGTCGATGTCGTGCGCGAGCGCTGCGCGCTGTGCTTGATGGGCAACCACGACGAGGCGCTGTTCCGCGACGCCTCGGACTTCAATCCCCACGCGCGTGGCGCGATCGACTTCACACGCGCGCGCATGGAGCCGCGCTGGTACTCGGGCGGCGACAAGAAGCTGCGCTGGCGCTTCCTGAAGGGCCTCCCGCTGACGCATGTCGAGGGGCGCTTCCTGTTCGTGCACGGCTCGCCGCGCGATCCGGTGCGCGAGTATGTGCTCTCGACGGACGGGTTCCTCAACCCCGAGAAGTTGCGCGCCGTGTTCGGCAGCTTCGAGGGCATCGCGCTCGCCGGGCACACGCACCATCCCGGCCTGCACGACGAGGAGCTGCGCTTCCACGGGCTCGCGGGCGCCGACGAGCTCACGCTCGAGCTGCCGCCGGGCGCCAAGCGCTTCATCAATGTCGGATCAGTCGGGCAGCCGCGCGATTCCGACAACCGCGCTTGCTACGCGGTGCTCGAGGACACGCGCATCACGTGGTACCGCGTGCCCTACGACTTCCAGCTCACTGCCGAGAAGATCCTGCGCACGGGCGCGCTGAGCGAAGTGCTCGCGCGGCGCCTGTCGATGGGGAAGTGAGCGGCGGGGGCCGACCTGCGCGCGGGCGCGCGTCGGCTCAGCTCAAGCCCAGCGTGGCGCGCAGGACATTGCCGAAGATGGCGGGATTCTTGCGCATGCGGCGCAGCGAGTACGGCTTCCACTCCGGACCGAACGGCACATAGATGCGCACCGTGTGGTTGGCGTCCTGCCAGCGCTTCCACAGCGGCTCCTGCACGCCGAGCAGCATCTGGAACTCGTAGCCCGAGCGCGCGATGCCCTTGTGCTTGGCGATCGCGGCGCAGCGGTCACCCATGTCGGCGTCGTGGGTGGCGAGCGCGACGAAGGCTCCGCGCTCGAAGAGCTGCTGCGTGCAGGCGATGTAGGCCTGCCGGATCGGCTCGGGCTCGGTGTGCGCGATCGCGGCGGGCTCGAGGTAGATGCCCTTCACCATGCGCACATTCAAGGGACCGGGGGCGAGCTTCGCGATGTCGTCCGGCGTGCGGAACAGGCGCGACTGCAGCACGATGCCGATGTTGTCGTGTTCCTTGCGCAGCTCCTCGAAGATGCGCAGCGTCGCGTCCGTCGTGCTCGCGTCTTCCATTTCCACGCGCAGGAACAGCGAGCGCTGCTTGCAGGAGCGCGCGAGCGTCCTGTAGTTCGCCAGAGCGAGCTGCTCGGAGGAGCGCAGGCCTAGGTGAGTCGGCTTGACCGAGACATAGGCGTCGAGCTTTGCGGCGACCACGGCCTGCGCAGCCTCCTCGTACTCGCGCACGACGCGGCTCGCCTGCTCCAGGCCGTTCACATCTTCGCCGAGGACATCGATCACGCCGCCGTGGCCGCGCTGCTGCAGGGTCTTCAGGCGCGCGATGGCGGAGTCGAGTGTCTCGCCGGCCACATAGCGCTTCGCCACCCGCCACAGGATGGGCTTGGGTACGTGCGGCATGACCTTCATCACGGTCGAGTGGAGGAGCGGCATGGAAACCAAGAGTCTAGGTTCGGCGGCAACGCTGGCACAGAGGCGCGGCGAGCGTAGGATCAAGTCCATGGATGCCGCGCCGGACGCCGCCCGTTGGGTCGTTTCGACCGTTGCGGACGAGACGGCGGCGCGCGCGCTGGCCCGCGCGCTCGTCGAGCGGCGGCTGGTGGCCTGCGTGACCTGTTTGCCCGGTGCGACGAGTTTGTACCGATGGGAGGGCATGGTGCACGAGGACACGGAGGTGGTGCTCTTCGCCAAGACCACTGCGGCGCGTGTCGCGGACCTCGAGCACGCCTTCGCCGAGCTGCATCCGTACAAGGTGCCTGAGCTGCTCGTGCTCGAACCGGCGCATGTCGGCGCGCCGTACCTCGCGTGGTTGCGCGCGGCCGTCGCGGAGGAGCGGTGAGCCTCGACGCGGCGCACGCGGCGCTGCGGCAGCACGGAGCCGACCCGCGCGTGGCGCGTTTTGGCCGCTGGGCGGGCGCGCTCGCGTTCGCGGCGTTGCTCCTGTGGCCGGGACTCGGGCTCGAGCCCTTGCAGCGGCGCACGGCGGCGGTCACGGCGCTCACGGCGATCCTGTGGCTCACGAGCGCGATCCCGCTCGGTGCCGCATCGCTCGTGCCCGTGGCGCTCCTGCCGCTCCTCGGCGTGCTGCCCGCGCGCGAGGCGGCCGCGGTGTACTTCAACGACATCGTGATGCTGTTCTTCGCGGCCTCGATCGTCGCGTCGGGGCTCGAGCACTGGGGCGTGCACCGGCGCATGGCGCTCGCCGTCGTCGACGCGGTCGGCACGCGGCCTCGCGCGCTGGTGCTCGGCTTCACGGCGGCGACGGCGTTCATCTCGCTGTGGATCAACAACACGGCGGCGACGCTGCTCATGTACCCGATCGGGCTGGCGGTGATCACGACGCTGTCTGCGGAGCGCGCGGGTGCGTTTCCGGTCGCGCTGTTGCTCGGCATCGCCTATGGCTCTTCGATCGGCGGAGTCGCCACGCCGGTCGGCACCGCGCCCAACAACATCCTGCTCGGCACGCTCGGCGAGCTGTATCCGCAGGCGCCGACGATCTCGTTCGGGAGCTGGGTCGCGGCGTGGCTGCCGTTCGCGGCGCTCTACATCGTCGCGCTGTGGTGGCTGCTCACGCGCGTGTGCCTGCGCGTGCACGACGGCGAGCTGGCAGCGGGCGAGGTCGTGAAGCGCGAGCGCGCGGGACTCGGGCGCATGAGTCCGGGCGAGATGCGCATGAGCTTCGTGTTCGTGCTCACGGCCGTGCTGTGGGTGACGCGCGAGGAGCTCGACATCGGCGCGCTCGCGCTTCCCGGCTGGGGGCAGCAGCTCGCGCAGTGGCAGGCGGACGGCGTCGTCGGAGCGAGCGTCCAGTCGCTCGGCAAGTATGTCAGCGATGCGACCGTCGCGCTCGCGGTCGCCGTCGCGTGCTTCCTCGTGCCTTCGGGCGAGGGCCGCGGGGTGCGGCTGCTCGATTGGGACGCGGTGCAGCGGCGCATGCCGTGGGATGTTCTCTTGCTCTTCGGCGGCGGCTTCTGCCTCGCGCGCGGCTTCGAGGCCAGCGGGCTCGACCGCGCGCTCGGTCACGCGCTCTCGCCGCTGCTCGCGGGTCTGCCGTCGTTTGCCGTGGTGCTCGCCGTTGCCGCCTTCATGACGCTGTTCTCCGAGCTCGCTTCGAACACGGTGCTCACCAATCTGATGCTGCCGGTGCTCGCGCAGATGGCGGTGCAGGGCGGCATGGATCCGCGCTTCTTGATGGTGCCAGCGACCATCGCTGCATCGCTGGGGTTCATGCTGCCGGTGGCGACGCCACCCAACGCGATCGTGTTCTCGAGCGGGCGCATCTCGATGGGGACGATGGTGCGCGTGGGCTTGTGGGTCGACCTCGTCGGGGTGCTGCTCTTGGCGCTCGTGTACGAGCTGTGGGGGCGCTGGGTGCTCGGCATCGGCATACAGCCGCCCGACTGGGCGCGTCCCTGAGCGCGGGGAAGTCCCGCGTCCACGCGGCGGGGCACCCAGGGCGCGCGGGCGCTCTCAAGGCTGCGGAAGGGAGGGTCGATGTCGCCCTTGGACCACCATCATGGACCGGTTGATCTTCCAGTGGCTCGCGCTGCTGCTCCCCCTGTGCCTCGCAAGCGTAAAGCCCCGGCGTCGTGCGGATGCGAGCGAGCCTGCGACGGAGTGGTTCGTGCTCCAGCGGCCCGCCTCGTCACCGGGCGCGCGTCTTGGGGCCGTCGAGGAGGTCGGCATCGCGGCTCTGCGGCGTCGTGGCGCGGTCGGCGCTGGCCAGCTCGAGTGGGAGCTGCGCTTCTTCGGCGAGGACACTCGGGTGTCCCATGTCGAGCGCGGGGGCGAGGGCGCGGCGCGGCTTTCGTGGCGCGAGTGGCGGCCGCGCTCGGGACGAACGCTCTCCGCAGAGCTCGGGCCGACCGGCATCTCGCTCGTCGAGTCCGGCCAGCGCCAGTCCCTGCGCGCGAGCTTGCCGGCCCCCAGGGACGCACGCTTTCCCATCGCCGTGCTCGAAGCGGCGCGGAGCGGGACGCTCGGGGCAGACCGGATCGCGTGGCTTGACCCGCTCGCGCGTGCGATCGAGAGGCTCTCCGTGCGCATCGATTTCTCGCCGGAGCCCCAGCCGGACTCTTCGGGCGAAGATGTGCTCGAGCGGCGCGTGCGCCTTGAACGCGACGACGGGACCACGGCGGCCGAGTGGACCTTCCGTGGCACGCAACTGTGGTCCGCGCGCTGGCAGTCCGGTGGATTGCAGGCTCGCCGCGTGAGCGCGCAGGAGTGGGAGGCGCGCGTCGGTCGCTGCGGACGGCTCGCGGGAGAGCCTGCTGCGGGACGCTAGGGGCGCGCAGGGCGCGACCGCGGGCGAGAGGCCGCGGCGCGTGGTGTACGGAACTCGTACGGAGCGCGGGAGCGTTTCACCTTGGACACATCTGCGCCCACTTCTCACCATGAAGGCCTTGTGGGTCTTGGGGATCCGGCGTATCCGCGCTGCGCCCGCCACTGCGAACGGACCCCGGCAAGCCCCCGATGCCCCAACCCCACTTCGGCCCGAGTCTCGCGCGCCAAGCGCTCGCGACCGTCGCCATGCTTGCGCTCGCCGCGGGCGGCTGCAAGAGCGCCCAAGAGCAGCGCGACGATGCCGACCGTCAGGCCTACGAGATCCTCGAGCAGCGGCGCGTTGACCTCGCTCTGGGGGAAACCGCATTCACGATCGAGCCGCCGATGGACAGCCTGCGCCAGCGGCTCCTGCGCGGCGAGGCCGTCGGTCGGATGGGGATCGTGCAGATCCTCGACATCGCGGCCGAGAACAGCCGCGACTACCAAAGGCGCAAGGAAGACCTGTACCTCGCCGCGCTCGACCTGACGCTGGAGCGCTTCCGTTTCGCGCTGCAGTACGACGGCACGCTCGGCGCGCTCTCAAGCGGCGACGGTGCGGGCGCGAGCGATGTCGACGGCAGCGCGGGAGCCGCCTTCTCGCGACTGCTCGGCACGGGTGCGTCGATCATCGCGGACATGGGCCTTTCGATGTCGCGCTCGGTATCGACGGGCGACAGTTGGGAGCTGGTGGGGGCACCGTTCCTGAGCTTGTCCCAGCCGCTGATGCGCGGCTTCGGAGAGCGCATCGTGCGCGAACCCCTGACGCAGGGCGAACGCAATGTCGTGTACGAGCTGCGCGAGTTCGAGCGCTTCCGGCGCACCTTCGCGGTCAATGTCACCAACCTCTACTTCCAGCTGCTGCGCATCGCCGACCAAGTGCGCAACGAGAAGCTCAACATGGACAATCTGACCGTGCTGCGCGAGCGCAACGAGGCGCTCGCCAACGCGGGACGACTGTCGGGCATCCAGGCGGACCAGGCGCGCCAAGACGAGCTGCGCAGCCAGAACCGGCTGATTTCGGCACAGGAGCGCTACGGGACGGCGCTCGACGACTTCAAGGTGTTCCTCGGACTGCCCGCCGAGGTCGAGTTCGAGATCGAGCAGGACGAGCTCTATTCTCTCGTGATCGACGAGACGCTGACGATCGGCGAGCGTGAGGCGATTTTGGCGGCGCTGCGGCAGCGTCTCGACTACATGACGGTGCTCGACCAGCTCGTCGACTCCGAGCGCAAGCTGAACATCGCCGCCGACGCGCTGCGCACGCGCATCACGATCACCGGGACGGGCTCCGCGAACTCCACGCCGAACCAGCCCTTCGAGTACGCGAAGGACGATGTGTCGTGGACTCTGCGGGCCGACATCGACTTGCCGTTGCAGCTCGTCGCCGAGCGCAACCAATACCGAGGGGCGATCATCAATGTCGAGCGCGCGCGTCGCAGCGCCGAGGAATTGGCCGACCGCATCACGGCCGAACTGCGCGCCAGCCTGCGTCAGGCGCTCACGCGCCGACAGTCCGTCGAGATTCAGGCCGGCGCCGTGGTGCTGAACGAGCGCCGCATCGAGAGCGCGACGCTCAACTTGCAGGCCGGCCGCGCGAGCACGCGTGACATCCTCGAAGCGCAGCAGGCGCTCGTCGATGCGCGCAACTCGCTGACGAGCGCTCGTGTCGACTACTACCTCTCGCAGCTCGCGCTCTGGCGCGACATGGAGTTGCTGCGGGTGGAGGAGCAGGGCCTGCGCTTCGCACGCGAGGGGCTCGCTGTCGCTTCCGCTTCCGCACCGGCTCCCGAAGCCCCGAACAACGCACTCGCCGGCGAGTCCGGCGCGCAGGAGACGCGATGAAGAACCGTCAGGCTGGAATCAAGGCGCTGCCGCTTTCGATCGGCGTGGCCCTCGTCGGCGGGCTGGGCTGGTGGGCGCTGTCGCGCTCGAGCTCGAACGCGGCCGAGGAGGCCTCGAAGGTGCGCGGCGTGAGTGTGCAGAAAGGGCCGTTGCGCATCAGCGTGATCGAGCGCGGCAACCTGAAGGCGGCCGACGCCGTCAGCATCAAGAGCGAGATCGAAGGCAACAGCACGATCCTGTGGATCATCCCCGAGGGCACGGTCGTCGCGGAAGGCGACTTGCTCGTCGAACTCGACACGGCCCAGCAGGTCGACCGGCGGCTGCAGCAGGAAATCTCGGCTCGCAACGCCGATGCGGCGCTGGTGAAATCCACCAAGAACTACGAGATCCAGCAGAGCCAGAACGACAGTGACATCAAGAAGGCCGAGCAGAAGCTGCTGTTCGCGGAGAAGGATCTCGAGAAGTTCGATGCCGAGCAGGGGGAGCGCACCAACCAGCTCGCCAAGGCGCAGGAGCAGATCACGCTCGCCGAGGAGCAGTTCAAGCAGGCCGAGACCAAGCTCAACTGGTCGCGCGAGCTGTTCGAGAAGGGCTTTCTCACCAAGACCGAGCTCGATGCGGACGACCTCGCTCTCAAGCGCGCGGGCATCCAGCGCGAAGCCGCCAAGCGCGACCTCTCGCTGCTCGAGCGCTACCAACTCGAGCGCGATCGCATCGAGTTGCAGAGCGGGCTCGACGAGGCGCACCGCGAGCTCGACCGCGTCAAGCTGCAGGCTGCGGCGAAGCTCGTCGACTTCGAGGCCGACATGCGCACCCGCGCGGCGCAGCTGACGCTCGAGCAGGAGAAGCTCGACAAGCTCGTCTCGCAGATCTCGAAGGCCAAGATCTCGGCTCCGCGCGGCGGCATGGTCGTCTACGCGCAGCTCGAGCAGAACCGCATGGGCCAGAGCCAGCCCATTCAAGAGGGCACGCAGGTCCGCGAGCGGCAGGAGATCATCACGATTCCCAACGCGGCCGGGATGGTCGCGCAGGTGTCGCTGCACGAGTCGGTGCTCAAGCAGGTCGCCGTGGGGCAGACCTGCATCGTCAAGATCGATGCGCTCGGTGCGCGCGAGTTCCGCGGCCGCGTGAATTTCGTGGCCGTGCTCCCGGATCAGAACTCGTGGTGGGCCAACCCCAACACGCGCCTGTATCGCACCGAGGTGCAGATCACCGACGGTCACGCCGACATGCGTCCGGGCATGAGCTGCGCGATCGAGATTCTGGTCGAGGACATCGCCGACGCCCTCTACGTGCCGGTGCAGGCCATTTTCCGCTCCGGTGGCGATCAACTGGCGTTTGTCACTTCCTCCGCAGGCGTGGCGGAGCGCGTCGTCAAGACGGGGCGCTTCAACGACCGGTGGGTGCAGGTGCTCGAGGGTCTCAGGGAGGGCGAGCAAGTGTTGCTCTCGCCGCCGCTGAGCTTCTCACCGGCCGCTGCGCCCGAGGCGAGCGCCGCGAGCACGATCAGCGCTGGGTTGGTCGAGGCGGGGACGCCCGCGAACGGCGCCGCGGGCGCGGCGGCTCACTCGGCGGGTGGTGCTCCGGCGGAAGGTGCGCGCAAGGCGACCGACGGTGGCGCGGCGCGCGGTGGCGAGGAGGCCGCGACGCGCGGCGCTCGCTCGGGCGGACGCGGCAACATGGATCCCTCGCAGCTCGAGGCGCTGCGCAAGCGCATGGAGGAGATGACTCCCGAGGAGCGCGAGAAACTGCGCGAGCGCTTTGGCGGCGGTGGCAGTGGTGGTGGCCCTGGCGGCTCTCAGGGTGGCTCTCAGGGCGGCTCTCAGGGCGGCTCTGGCAAATAGGTCGAACGGAAGTTCCCCGTGAGCGAAGCCGCTCGAGTTCCGGTCGCCGAGCTGATCGGTGTGACGCGCGAGTACCGCATGGGCCAGAACTTGGTCCGCGCGCTCGACGACTTCTCGTTCACCTTCGGCCGAGGCGAGTACTGGGCCGTGATGGGCTCCTCGGGCTCGGGCAAGTCGACCCTGCTCAATGTGCTCGGCTGTGTCGATCGTCCGACGAGCGGTGACTACAAGGTCGACGGAGTCTCGACCGCGCGCCTCGACGACGACGAACTCTCGGAGCTTCGCAGCCGCAAGCTCGGCTTCGTGTTCCAGAGCTACAACCTGATCCCCCAGCTCAATGTGCTGGAGAACATCATGGTGCCGTTGTTCTATCAGGACGATCCTCCCGACGATGGCGAGGAGCGAGCGCGCAAGCTCGCGGAGCGCGTCGGCCTCGCTCGGCGGCTCGACCACCGGCCCGCGGAGCTCTCGGGCGGTCAGCAGCAGCGCGTCGCGATCGCGCGCGCGCTGGTCAACCAACCCGCACTCGTGCTCGCGGACGAAGCGACCGGCAACCTCGACAGCGCCACGGCGCTCGAGATTCTCGACCTGTTCGACGAGCTGCACGCGGAAGGTCGCACGATCGTGCTCGTCACCCATGAGCTCGATGTCGGCGAACGCGCGCAGCATGTGCTGCGGCTCAAGGACGGCCGCATCGAGTCCGTCGCGCGCGGCCAGCGCAGCGCCGCGGGAGCCCGCGCATGAAGCACTCCACGCTCGCGCGCACCGTCAAGCTCGGCATCTCGAGCCTCTTGCTGCACAAGCTGCGCAGCTTGCTCACCACCCTCGGCGTGCTGTTCGGCACGAGCTCCGTGATTGCCATGCTCGCGATCGGCGAGGGCGCGAGCGAGGAGGCGCAGGAACAGATCCGCCAGCTCGGCAGCCGCAATGTGATCCTGCGCAGCGTCAAGCCGCGCGAGGACTTTGCCACGGGCGGTGGCCAGTCGGTGCGCGTCCTGAGCTACGGGCTCACCGAGGAGGACCTCGGGCGCATCGCAGAGACCTTCCCGGGTGTCGCGCGCGTGGTCCCGGTGCGTGAGATCTACGAGGAAGTGCGCTTCTCCGATCGCATGCTGAACCCGCGCGTCATGGCGACCTTGCCGGTCTACCGCGATGTCACCGGACGCGTGGTGAGCGAGGGCCGCTTCCTGACCGATCAGGACGAGGTGGGCGTCGCCAATGTGTGCGTGCTCTCGTACGAGGCCTCGCGCTACCTCTTCCCGGTGGCCTCCCCGATCGGCGAGGAGATCAAGATCGGTGCCGACTACTACACCGTGGTGGGGACCACGCTCGACCGCGTGCGCCAGCAGTCGGACCTCGCCGGTGCGGGCAAGTCCTCGGCCGAGGTCTTCATCCCGCTCGAGACCGGCCGCAAGTGGTACGGCAACATGCAGGTCAAGCTGCGCGCCGGCAGCCGCGAGATGGAAGAGGTCGAGCTGCACGAGATCGTGGTCGAGGTCGAGGACCCCGCCAATGTCGAGTTCGTGGCCAACGCTTGCCGCGAGATGCTCAAGCGCAATCACAAGCAATCGGACTACGAGATCGTGGTGCCGCTCGAGCTCCTGATGCGCGCCGAGGAGACCAAGCGCATCTTCAACATCGTGCTCGGGTCGATCGCGTCGATCAGCCTGCTCGTCGGCGGCATCGGCATCATGAACGTGATGCTCGCGACCGTCACCGAGCGCACGCGCGAGATCGGCATTCGCCGCGCGCTCGGCGCCAAGCGCCACCACATCGTCTCGCAGTTCCTCGTCGAGTGCGTCGTGCTCTCGGTCGGCGGCGGCTTGCTCGGCGTCGCGCTCGGGCTCGCCACGCCGCTGGTGGTCGAGCACTACGCGGAGATGCGCACGATCATCACTCCGACCGCGCCGATCCTCGCGTTCCTGATCTCGTCGGGCGTCGGCGTGCTGTTCGGGATCTATCCGGCGTGGCGCGCGGCGACCATGGATCCCGTCGAGGCCTTGCGTCACGAGTAGCGGACGCGGCGCGCAGACGGCGGGCGCTCACAGCAGCGGGGAGCGCAGCGCCAGCGCGCGCGCGAGGTGGGCCGTGGTGGTGGCTTCGCTGCCGTCGAGGTCGGCCACCGAGCGCGCGACACATCGCAGCGACTGGACGGCCCGCGCGGACAGTCCGCGCTTTTGCGCGAGCTTCCCCAGCAGCGCGCGTGCGGCGGAGTCGAGTGGCGCGTGGCGGTCGAGGGCCTTGGCATCGAGGTCGCAGTTGCGACGCTCGCCTTGCCGTTCGCGCTGCAGCGCGGCCGCGCGTGCGAGTTGGTCGCGCAGGCCGGCCGCGGTGAGCAGTCCCGAGCTGCCGCCGCCGGTGACTGTGGACAAGGCGGTGTTGCCGAGCTCGTCGAGCGTCGGAGCGGCGAGCTCGACGCGCAGGTCGATGCGATCGAGCAGCGGCCCCGAGATGCGGCTGCGGTAGCGCTGCACGAGCGTCGGGGGGCAGTGGCACGGCACGCGCGGATGTCCCATGTAGCCGCAGGGGCACGGATTCATGGCCGCGACGAGCTGGAAGCGTGCCTCGAGTTCGAGCTGCCGACCGGCGCGGCTGAGCGTGATCGAGCCCGACTCGAGCGGCTGGCGCAGGGCTTCGAGCACTTCGCGGCGGAACTCCGGCAGCTCGTCGAGGAACAGCACGCCGCAGTGGGCCAGCGTGATCTCGCCCGGCGAGGGAGGCGAACCGCCGCCGACGAGGCCCGCGTAGCTCACCGTGTGGTGGGGGGCGCGGTAGGGGCGCGCGGTGGCGAGCCCGCCGGGCCAGCGGCCGGACGCGGACAGCACGCGCGTGATGTCGAGTCGCTCTGGGAGGCTCGGCGCGGGCAGCAGGGTCGTGATGCGGCGCGCGAGCATGCTCTTTCCGGTGCCGGGCGGGCCGATGAACAGCAATCCGTGCCCGCCGTGGGCCGCGACCGCCAGCGCGAGCTTCCCGGAGGCCTGCCCGCGCACATCGTCGACCGAAAGTCCCATGTCGGGGCTGTTGTCCGCGCTCGTGGGCGCGAGCGGCTCGAGTGGGAAGCTCCCGACCAGATGGCGCACGAAGTCCTCGACATGGGCCGCGCCAAACGCCTTGACCCCGGGCACCCAAGCTGCCTCGAGTGCGGTGGCTCGGGGTGCGAGCACCTCGTCGACACCCGTGGCCCGCGCGGCCAGCGCCGCCGCGAGTCCGCCGGGCACGGCGTGCAGCGCCCCGTCGATCCCGACTTCGCCGAGGAACAGCCGCCTTTCGACGGCGCGGCGCTTGAGGTGCCCGGCCGCCGCCGCTGCACCGAGCAGGAGCGGCAGGTCGAGGATCTCGCCCGACTTGCGCCGCGCCGCGGGGACGAGGTTCAGGTACAGACGCCCGGGTGGTACTCCCAGACCGTTCGCCGACAACGCACACAGGAGCCGTCCGCGGCTCTCGCGGATCACCGGATCGGGCAGGCCCGTGAGCAGTACATCGACGCGTCCGGCCTCGCGGTCCTCCTCATAGCGCGCCTCGATCGTGACGAGCTCCGCGCTCGCGCCCGCGAGTGACGCGCCCAGGATGCGTACGGTTCCCATGTGCACTGCGTCGCTCGGGGGAGCGCGCTGGTCGCGGGGCAATGAGGTGAGAATCGGCGCGCGGCGGGTTCGTCGCTTTGCTTGCGCTGCCGCCTGCGGTTTCCGATCCTCACTCCACTCCATGAAGCTCCGCACCACGCTCCTGCTGCTCGCCCTCGCCGCCTGCCGCGCCGCCGAACCCGCACCGGCCCCGCTCGACGCCGAGCCGGTCTGTGCCTCGAGCCGCATCGAGCGCCCGTCCGCGCGCAACGACATGATCGTCGTGTGCGGCGAGCGCATTCCGATCGGCGTGCCGGTCGTGCTGTGGACCGAGCGCGACGGCTACGACGCCTACTCGACCGAGCTGCGCTTCCCCGGCGAGCCGCCCAAGGAACGCCCCGCAGGCCTGCGCTATCAGCCGGGCCGCAAGGTCGCCAAGGACGATGGCACCACGCGCTTGAGCTCGCTCTCGGGCACGCCCGCCTGTGGCGCGGAGCTGCGCGCCGCGCTCGACCAGTTCGTGATCCACTACGATGTGTGCGGCACGAGCCGCCAGTGCTTCAAGATCCTGCACGATCGCCGCAAGCTCTCCGTGCACTTTCTGCTCGATGTCGACGGCACGCTCTACCAGACGCTCGATCTCTCCGACACGGCGTGGCACGCGCGCCAGGCGAACTCGCGCTCGGTCGGCATCGAGATCGCGAACATCGGCGCCTACAAGCCGGGCGACACCACGCTCGACGAGTGGTACCCGCACGACGGGGAGGGACCCTATGTGCGCTTTCCTGCATGGATGAAGGAGACGGGCATTCGCACCAGCGGTTTCGTCGCGCGCCCGGCGCGTGCGGAGCGCGTCACGGGCGCGATCCACGGCACGACCTACGAGATGCACGACCTGACGCCGCAGCAGTACGCGACGCTGGTCAAGCTCGCCGCCGGCCTGTGCCGCGCCTTCCCGACCCTGCGCCCGGATTGCCCGCGCGACGCGCAGGGCGCCGTGCGCATGGACGCGCTCACCGACGCCGAGTTCGCGCAATTCCGCGGCATCCTCGGGCACTTCCACATCACCAAGGACAAGCAGGACCCCGGTCCGGCCTTCGACTGGGAGCGCTTCCTCGCCGCCCTGCGGGCCGAGCTCGCGAAGCCCGCGCCGTGAGGTTCCCATGACCAACATCGGCCCGCGCGAGTTCCAGCGCTTCTATGTGGCGATGAAGGCGCTCGCCGTGCGCGGCGGGCGGCTGCTGCTGGTGCGCGAGTCGACGCGCGAGGGCTGGTGGGAACTTCCGGGCGGGCGTTTCGACGTGGGAGAGGAACGGCTCGACCCGCGCGAGGTGCTGCGCCGCGAGCTCTCCGAAGAACTTGGCTCGCGCTTTCGCTGCGAGATCGGCGCGCCAACGCTGACTTGGATCCGCCCGGTGCGCCACGAGGTGAAGGAGTTCTCTTTCGTCATCGCGCACCTGTGCACGGAGATCGCCGGCGAGATCGAGCTCAGCCACGAGCACATCGACTACCGCTGGGTCGACGCGCGCGAGACCTTCGATCTCGACCTCGCGCCGAGCTACCCCGAGCCGCTGCGCGAGTTCTGGTCGCGCCACGCCGCGCGCTGACCGTCGCCCGGCTCAGGCGAGCGCGCGGCGCAGGATTCCGCCGCAGCGCACGAGATCCTCGCGGGCCTGCTCGCAAGACAGGCGCTTGTGGTGCATCACGACCGCGACCTTGACCTGCCCGCCGGCCGCCGCGAGCAGCGCGAGCGCCTCGTCGCGCCCGACGCCCGTGAGCACCGACACGATGCGTGCGCCGCGCTCGACGAGCTTCACATTCTTGGATGTGTCGACATCGACCATCAGGTTGCCGTGCACCTTGCCGAGCTGCGCCATCGCCACCGTCGTGACGGTGTTGAGCGCGAGCTTCGTCACCGTGCCTGCCTTGAGGCGCGTGCTGCCGGAAATCACTTCGGGGCCGCTCACGATGCGCACGGACACATCCGCGCGGTCGGGCGCCTGCTCGCGCGGCACGCAGGCGAGAAACACGGTCGCCGCCCCGCGCGAGCGCGCGAAGTCGAGCGCGCCGTGCACGAACGGCGTGGTCCCGCCGGCGGCGATGCCGAACACGATGTCGCGCTCGCACAGCCCGCGGCGCGCGAGCTCCTCGCCCGCGGCCGTCGCGCTGTCCTCGGCGCCTTCCACCGCGCCCGTGACCGCCGCTGCCCCGCCCGCGAGCACGGCCTGCACCAGCGACGGATCGGACTGGAATGTGGGCGGGCACTCGACCGCGTCGAGCAGCCCGAGCCGACCGCTCGTCCCCGCGCCGACATAGAACAGCCGGCCACCGGCGCGCAGGCGCGCGACGACGAGCTCGATCGCGCGGGCGAGGTCCGCGCGCGCGGCGGCGAGCGCGGCATGGATGCGCTCGTCCTCGCGCTGCATCAACTCCACGGCGTCGGTGATCGAGAGTGTGTCGAACCGCGCGCTGCGTTCGTTGTGGGACTCGGTGGCGAGGTGGCCGCGCGATGTGGGGACTTGGCTCATGATGTGCTTCCTCCGCGGCGTTCGCCGCTATCCCACATGCCCCGTCCGAGCGAGAGGCCGCCGTCGACGACGAGGCACTCGCCGTTGACATAGGCGCACGAGGGCGAGAGCAGGTACAGCGCATGGGCCGCCATTTCCTCGGCCGACCCGAAGCGTCCCAGCGGAATCTGCTCCTCGATGCGGCGCTTGCGATCCGCCTCGGGCCAGAGGTTGTTCGCCGCGCCCTCGCTCTGGAACGGGCCCGGTGCGATCGCGTTCAGGCGGATGCCGTGGCGCGCCCACTCGACCGCGAGCGTGCGCGTCATCGCGAGCACACCCGCTTTCGCGCTCGAGGAGTGCACTACGCCGGCCATGCCGGTCCATGCGTATGTCGCGACGATGTTGAGCACCTGTCCGCGGCCGCGCGTGATCATGCCGCGACCGAAGTACCGGGTGCAGTAGAATGTGCCGTCGAGGACGATCCCGAGGACCGAACGCCACGCGCGCGCGGAGAGTCGCTCGGCGGGGCACACGAAGTTGCCGGCCGCGTTGTTGACGAGGATGTCGATGCCGCCGTGCTCATCGAGTTCGAGCGCGAGCTTCTCGACGGCTTCGGCTTCGCGTACATCGAGCGTGCGCGACTCGACTCGCCAGCCGCGTTCGGCGGCTTCGGCGAGCAGTTGCGCGTGGTGCTCCGCGCTGCGCGAAGCCACGATCACGCGCGCGCCGAGTGCGGCGAGGCCGCGCGAGATCTCGAGGCCCAGACCCGTCCCTCCGCCGGTGACGAGCGCGGTCTGGCCTGCAAATGTGTCGGGGGGCAGCCAGCGGGCTGCGGGCGGGGCGGGGAGAGCGTTCACGGCCGCCAGCGTGACGCACGCCGCGCGGCGATCAAGGGTGCTGCTCTGCCGCGCGGCTTCCGAAGGGTTTTTGCGCGGCGAATCCCGGAGGCGACGGGGCCCTCGTGTGTCGCTACCATGTCCGTTTGCGATGGCTGAGCCCATGTCCTCCCAGCCCGTACCGCGCGAACCGTGGGCGCAGCGTTTCGAGCTGCAGTCCGCGGGCGCGTCGGCGCTGTGCACGCTGCTCGGCGTCTGGCTCTCGAGCACGGAGTCGGGCGCGCCGATCGGTGCCTTCGCCCTGCGCGGCGCCTATGTCTGGGCCCTGATCTCGATGCTGCTCGGGTTGCTGTTCGCGATCCTCCGCGCGCGCGACGGCTCGGGCGCCGCCTCGGGTTGGGTTGCGCTCGTCCTCGGCGCGGCGACCTTCGCCTACCACCTCACGCTTCCGTCCTGAACTTCCCGGAACTCACGATGCAGACCCTCACCAGCTACATCCAAGGCCGCTGGCACACCGGCAGCGGAGCGAGCGTCACGCTCTACAACCCGACGACGGAAGCGGCGCTGGCGCAGGCCTCGAGCGCCGGCATCGACTTCAAGGGCGTGCTCGAGCACGCGCGCGCCAAGGGCGGTCCCGCGCTGCGCGCCATGACCTACGCCCAGCGCGGCGCGCTGCTCGATGCGCTCTCGAAGGCGATCCATGCGCACCGCGACGAGCTGATCGAGCTCTCGATCCAGAACGCCGGCACGCCGCGCAGCGACGCAAAGTTCGACATCGACGGCGCCATCGGCACGCTCGCGTTCTACGGCCGGCTCGGTCAGGAACTCGGCGCGCGCACATTCCTCTATGACGGCCCGGGTGTGCAGCTCGGTCGCACCGCGCGCTTCTGGGGCGAGCATGTGCTCGTCGCGCGCCCCGGCGTCGCCGTGCACATCAACGCCTTCAACTTCCCCGCCTGGAACATGATGGAGAAGGCGGCCTGCGCGCTGCTCGCGGGCACGCCGGTGGTCGAGAAGCCGGGCACGCCGACGGCGCTCGTCGCCTGGCGCATCGCGCAGCTCTGCATCGCTTCCGGCGCGCTGCCGGAAGGTGCGTTCCAGTTCATCGCGGGCTCGGTCGGCGATCTGCTCGACCACATGGGACCGCAGGACAGCCTCGCGTTCACCGGCTCGAGCGGCACGGCGGCGAAGCTGCGCGGCCACGCCAACCTCGTACGCCGCAACGTGCGCGTGAACTTCGAGGCCGACTCGCTCAACGCGGCCGTGCTCGCGCCGGACGTCGGGGCGGGCAGCGACACATTCAATCTGTTCGTCGCCAATGTGGCGCTCGACATGACGCAGAAGTCGGGCCAGAAGTGCACGGCTGTGCGTCGCGTGTTCGTGCCGAAGGAGCGCGTCGACGAGCTCACGGCGGAGATCGTCGCGGCCGCCAACGCGGTCAAGCTCGGCGATCCGTCGGACGCCGCGGTGCGCATGGGACCGCTGGCGAGCGCGGACCAGCTGCGGGATGTGCGGGCAGGCATCGAGCGGCTCGCGAAGCACGGACGCGTCGCGACCGGCGGCGCGGGCGCGATCCGCGAGCGCGGCTACTTCGTCGCGCCGACGGTGCTCGTCGCCGCGGACGGCCGCCATCCGGCCTTCCACGCCGAAGAGGTCTTCGGCCCATGCGCCGTGATCCTGCCGTACTCGGGGGATGCGCGCGAGGCGGCGGAGCTCGTCGCGCTCGGCGGCGGCAGCCTCGTGACCAGCGTCTACTCGAACGACCAGGCCTTCCTCGAGACCGCGGGCCTCGCGATCGGCGCTTGGTCCGGCCGCGTGTGGCTCGGCAGCGACAAGATGGCCGAGCAGTCGCTCGCGCCGGGCATGGTGCTGCCGCAGATGATCCACGGCGGCCCCGGTCGCGCCGGCGGGGGCGAGGAACTCGGCGGCCTGCGCGGGCTTTCCTTCTATCTGCAGCGCGTCGCGCTGCAGGGCTTCAAGGGCGTGATCGCGCCCGACTCCCTCTGCGCGCAGAAGAACGCCGCTCCGACGGCCTGAGAGTTTCGCGCACGGCCGCGCCTTGCACGCCGAGCCGCTGCGTCCGGCGCAGCACCGGGCCGGCGACTCAGGTGTTCTTCGGGGGCGTCGTCGGCGGAGTCGCCGGAGTCGGAGTCGGAGTCGTTGTCGGGGGCGTGCGCGGACCGCTGGCTGGGCGGTAGCGCGACCGGTTCTCTTCCCACCACGCGAGCCACGCGCGGTTGGTGTCGCCCGGATGGGCACCGGTCAGTTGCCCGAGCGCGGTGCGCAGCTTGCGGCTCTCGACCGCGACCGTCATTTCGGACACGCCGATCACGCGCACATCGAGCACCGCGCCTTCGACGAGCGTGTTGACCTGCGGGTCGGCGACGGCGGCGCCCTGCGCGACCTCGACATCGAAGTCCTGGATGTAGGCGAACTGCTTGCCGACGAAGATGTGCGACGCGGGCGCCTTCCATGCCCCTCCGCCGCCGGGTGCGCTCGCGAGTGCCCCGAGGCGCGCGACGAGCGGCTCGATCGCGGCGGGATAGTTCATCACGCCGAGCGCGGAGATCGCGTTCTCGCGCACGGCCGCAGAACGCGAGCCCAGCGCGCGCAGCACCGGCAGCGTCAGCGCCTCGTCGTGGGCATCGCGCAGCGCGAGCGAGCACTCCTTGCGCACCTGTGCCGAGCCGTCGAGCACCGCGCGCGTGACGAGCGCCTTCACTGCGCTGCCTGCGCCGGTGCGTCGCAGCCCCAGCGCCGCCAAGGCGCGGATGCGCGGCGAGTGCGAGTCGAGCGAGCGCAGCAGCGCGGCATGGAGCCGTTCCTGCTCCGGCCGACGGGCGAGCGCGCTCAGCGCGAGCTCCTGCAGCGCACGTGGAGCGGAGGCGGCCAGTCGGAGCGCGTCGATCGGATCAGGTTCCTCCGCGCCGGGTACGAGCAGCGCCTGCTGATAGGCGGCGAGGAGGGCGAGTGCCTCGGGCTGGTCGGGATCGGCCTCGAGCACGAGCTCGAGCTGCTGCAGGCTCTCCGCGAGCAGGCCTTCGCGCGCCATCCAGCCGGCGTAGGGGACGCGCGTCGCGCACTGGCGTCGATCGACATGGCGTCCGAGCTCGCGCATCTTGGCGAGCACGACTCGTTCGAGCTCCACGCGCACGACGGCGTCAGGCTCGAGTCGCTGCCACTCCTTGCCGCGCTGGATTTCCCACGCGCCATCGACTTCGCGCGCCTTCGCACGCACGGTGCCGCCGCCCCGCAGGTGCAAGATGCGGTTCAACTCCGCCGCAGCCGGAGCTTCGTCCGCCGCGGGTGCCGCTTGAGAGAGCGCGGATCCGTCTGGCGCGAGCAGCAACGAGAGGAACAGCGTCCGCAAGGTGATCCGTCCTTGACCGAGGAGGTGCCTCCATTTCACCCGGACTAGCTTCGGACTGCGAGGGGGTTGTCGGATGCACGCGCGCTCTCTCCGCGGGGGCGTGGCTTGAACCCTCGGCGCGGCTTGTGCTGCCCAAGGCGCAGGGGGCCGTTGCGGCTGGTGCTGCGCCACGGGATTCCGCGCCGTTCCAGCTCTCGCTCGACGCCGCCCGTCCCCGAGGCGCTGATCCAGACCTCGCGCGGGCGTGCACGCTCGAGCAGCGTGGTCGTCCACGGTCCCGGATCGCCATGGTGGGGCCACAGCAGCACATCGACCGGTCCGCGCAGCGCCTCCGCATCCAGCTGAGCTTGCAGGCCGTGTTCCACGGCATCGCCATGCAGCTGCACGCGTGCGTCCCCGAGCTGGGCGACGAGCGTACGCGAGCCTTCGTTGTCTTCGCTCTCGCACCCGCGCGCGAGCTGCCAGCGTGCCAGCGGCTCGGCCGCGAACTCGAGCGCACTGCAGGCTCCGCGCGGATCCGCTCCGCGGCGGACATGGGGATCGAGGCCCTCGGGCAGGGGCGCTCCGAGCCACTCGACGATCGCGTAGCGCCTTGAGATCCAGCCGAGCGCCTCGGCGTGGTCGCTGTCGGAGTGCGAGAGCACCACCGCGATCTCGCGCGCGTCGGCCGCCGCGAGCAGCGGTCCGAGGGCGGAGCTCGCGACGCGGCTGCGATCGCGGGAGCCGGCATCGAAGATCCACACGGGCCCGCTCGGTCCGCGCAGCACGACACAGGTTCCGTGTCCGACATCGAGCGCATCGATGACCCAGTCGCGCGGGCGCACCGTCCACGGCAGGAGCAGCAGGCCCCACAGCACCATCCCGGCGCGCGCCGCGAGCGTGCGCGATGTCCTTCTCGTCCAGCCGTAGGCGAGCAAGCCCGTCGCGAGCGCGAGCAGGAGGAGCGGTCGCGGCGGGAGCACGCAGGGCGTCCCCGGCAACGAGTCCGCGAACTCAAGCAGCCCGACGAACCACTGCGCTGGAACATCGAACAACGCACCCGGCACGAGCGAGGGCACGAGGATCGCGGCCCAGCCCACGACGAGCAGCCAGGTGACGAGCGGCGTCGTGATCGCCGTCGCCAGCACGCCGATCGGAGCCCATTCTCCGAAGGTGGACCAGCACAGCGGCAGGGTGACGAGCACGGCCGCCAACGCAGCGGCCAGCGCCGAGCGCGTTGCACGCGCAGCCACGCTGGCCAGCGCACGTCGTGCCGATGTGGGGCCGAGCTCGACGCGCAGCGGCGCTCGCGGCAAGGCGCGCCGGATCGGACCCGTGAGCAGCACGAGTCCGAGGGTGGCGAGATAGGAGAGCAGCAGGGAGACGCTGAACAGCGCATCGAGATCCAGCGCTGCTTCGACGAGCAGCGCGAGTGCCAGCAGCGAGAGCGTGTCGGCGCGGCGCGGCTCGTCCTGCGCGCGAGCACACAGTGGCGCTGCGAGCGTGAGTGCGAGCGCGACGGCCGCGCGCCGCACGGGCGCGGCTCCTCCCGTCACGGCGGCAAACAGCGCGAGCGCGACGCTGGCGCTCAAGACCAGCACCGTGCGTCGCTTCCTGCCGCCGCCGATCCAAGGCGCGATCAGGACGGCGGCCAGAAGGCTCACATGCATGCCGCTCACGGCGAGCACATGCCGCATGCCGGTGTGGGAGAATGTGTCCGCGAGCTTTGGTTCGAGGCGTTCCGTCGCGCCGTACAGGAGCGCATGCGCCAGCGCCCTCGGCTGGCCCTCCGCGAAGCGCACGCAGCGCCGCGCCACGAACTCGCGCAGGTCGCTGACCCACGCCGTTCCGCGCTCCCATGCCGGCGCCAGGGCGAGCCGCTCGACTTCGTCCGGTCGAGCGCTCCACTGGAGGTGCGCGCGCGCGTCGAAGGGCGCGTGGGGCGGTCGCACGGGGCCGCGGGCCTCGCGCCGCGGCCGGTCGTTGGGTCGAACGCGCAACCACTCGCCGCGCGTCGCGCTGCCGCGCTCCAGCTCGAGCCACACCGGCCCCTCTCCGGGAGCGTGCAGCTTGCCCAGCTCTCCGCGCCGTGTGCGTCGAAGCGGCTCCCAGCGACCCTCCAGCGTCGCAAGCGGCGCCGAGAGGGAGGCCTCGATCCAAGGCTCCTCCCGCGCGACCTCGCGCCCACGCCAGCTCAGCGCCACCGAGGCCAGTGCGAGCGCTGCGAGCATTCCGAGCCGGGTGGCGCGCCGCAGGACCGATGAGCCGATGTGCACCCCTCGCACATCCAGCCCGGCGGCGAGCTCGAGCGCGCACCACGCGCCGAACACGCCCGCGAGCAGCGCCGCGAGAGCCAGTGCCTCGGGTCGCCAAGCCGCTCCGAGCCACGCCCCCGTCAGCACGGAGAGCGCCGCGGCCACCAGCGGTCGGCTCGCAGGTCTGGGAACCGTCTCCGCTCGGCGTTCCTCGTCCAGACTCGCGTTCGAGAGCTTCAACGAGCGCCCGTCGCTCGGGTTTCGTGCTGGTCGCGCCCAATTCCCCGAGATCGTCCCGTGCCACGCGCACGCCCCCCGCGCCTCCCTCCGCCGCGCCTGTGAGCGGGAGCGCCCGCGCGCGGGTTGCTAGCATTCGGGTCGCATGTCCGCCCCTCGACACGCACTCTTTCCGGGCAGCTTCGACCCCGTCACGCTCGGCCATCTCGACATCGTCCGCCGCGCCGCCGCCCTGTTCGGCCGCGTGACGATCGCGGTGGCGAGCAACTCCTCGAAGCGCGAGCTCCTGCCGATCGAGCGCCGTCTCGCTCTCCTGCGCGAGGTCACCGCCGACATCGCCGGTGTCGCGGTGGCGCGCGTCGACGGCCTGACGGTCGACGCTTGTCGCACGCTGGGAGCCAGCGTGATCGTGCGCGGCTTGCGCAACTCGAACGACTTCGAGTACGAGTCCCAGCTGGCGCTCTCCAACAGCGCGCTGGCTCCAGAGCTCGAGACCGTGTTCCTTCCGTCCGCACCCCTGCACGCCCATATCTCCAGCACGCTCGTGCGGCAAGTGGCGGAACTGGGCGGGCAGGTCGAGCTGTTCGTCCCCGCACTCGTCGCGCGCGCCCTGCGCGAGCGCCCGACCGGCGCCAAGTAGCCCCCCTCGAGAACTACCATGAGCGATCGACGCATCGTCGCGACCGAAGTCGCCCCCAAGGCGATCGGACCCTACAGCCAAGCCGTCGTCGCCGCCGGGCTCGTGCACTGCTCCGGCCAAGTCGCGCTCGATCCCGCCACGGGTGCGTTCCAAGGCGGCGACATCACGGCGCAGACCGAGCGCGTGCTGCAGAACCTCGGTGCCGTGCTCGCCGCGGCGGGCAGCAGTCTCGCGCAGGTCGTGAAGTGCAATGTCTACCTGACGACGATGGAGCACTTCGGGCCGATGAACGAGGTCTACGCGCGCCACTTCCCGCAGGGCGCTGCTCCGGCGCGCGCGACGGTCGCGGTCGCCGGCCTGCCGCGGGGAGCACTGGTCGAGATCGACTGCGTGGCGCTCGCCTAGGGCGCTCGCGAGCGCCGCCGCGCGGCCCGCCATGCTGTTCAGCTCCCCGACGTTCCTGTTCCTGTTCCTGCCGGTCGCGCTGGCGCTCGGCCTCGCGCTGCCGCGCGCGCTGCGGAACTCGGCGCTGTTTCTTGCGAGTCTGCTGTTCTACGCCTGGGGCGAGCCGCGCGTCGCGCTCGTCATGCTCGCCTCGATCGCGGTCAACTGGGCGCTGGCGCTGTGGGTCGAGGCGCGCGGGCCGCGCGCGCGTGCGCCGGTCGCGATCGCACTGGTCTTCAACCTCGGGCTGCTCGGCTTCTACAAGTACTGGAACTTCCTCTGGGACAACCTCGCGGCGCTGGGGCTCTCCGTTCCAACGCTCGGCGCCGTCAGCGTCTCGCTGCCGATCGGCATCTCGTTCTTCACATTCCAGGCGCTCTCCTATGTGATCGATGTGCAGCGTGGGCAAGCGCGTGCACGGCGCAATCCGCTCGACTTCGGCCTCTACATCGCGCTCTTTCCGCAGCTGATCGCCGGTCCCATCGTGCGCTACCGCGATGTGGCCGGACAAATTGCCGAGCGCTCGCTCTCGAACGCCAAGTTCGCCTCCGGCGTGCGCCGCTTCGCGATCGGCTTGGGCAAGAAGATGCTCATCGCGAACACCTGCGCGGAGGCGGCAAAGTCCATCTTCGGTCTCGACACGGCGAGCCTCGATGCCGGCACCGCGTGGCTCGGCGCGCTGTGCTACACGGCCCAGATCTACTTCGACTTCTCGGGCTACAGCGACATGGCGATCGGCCTCGGTCGCATGCTCGGCTTCGAATTTCTAGAGAACTTCGACTTCCCATACATCGCGCGCAGCGTGACCGAGTTCTGGCGGCGCTGGCACATCTCGCTCTCGAGCTGGTTCCGCGACTACCTCTACATTCCGCTGGGCGGCAATCGCGGCGGCCGCGCGCGCACGTATTTCAACCTGTTCGCCGTGTTCTTCCTGTGCGGCCTGTGGCACGGCGCCAAGTGGAATTTCGTGGCGTGGGGACTGTTCCATGGAGCGTTTCTCGTGCTCGAGCGCATCGTGCGCGGAGATGCGCGCGGGCGCGCGAGCTGGCTCGGCTGGCCGTATGCATTCGTGGTCGTGGTCTGTGGCTGGGTGCTCTTCAACGCGTCCTCGCTCGAGCATGCGCTCGGGTTCCTGAAGGCGATGTTTGGACTCGGATCGGGCGACGGGCGCGCCGTGCACGCGGGCCTGTACCTCGAGCCGCTGCTCGCGACGACGCTCGCCGCCGCGGCGCTGGGCTCGACGCCGTGGCTCCCGGCGCTGCAGCGCTGGCGCGAGCGCCGCCGGGCGAGGGGCGATGACGAACTCGAACGCGGGCTCGAAGTCGCCGCCGTCGCGCTGCCGATGCTGCTACTCGTGCTGTCCGCCGCGCGGCTCTCGGCGGGCACCTTCAACCCCTTCATCTACTTCCGCTTCTGATGGCCCCGCGCGACGCGAGCAAGTTCGGCGACCGGTGCGATCGCGCGCTCGCAGGCGTGTTCGTGCTGTTCTGCACGCTGCCTGCGGTGCTGACATGGGGCGCGCCCCCGTCAACGGGCGCGATCGAGCGCGAGTTCCGACGCCCGGCGCCCGAGCCAAAGCGCCCCGCGACGCTCGCGCAGGCGCAGGCGTGGCCGGCGCAGTTCGACGCGTGGTACTCGGATCACTTCGGCCTGCGTTCGCGCTGGATCCGGCTCCACAACCAGCTCAGCCTCGGGGTCTTCGGAGTCTCGCCGACGAGCGAGATCGTCGTCGGTCCCGACACCTGGATGTTCACGACGCGCGATCACGCGGTCGATGTGTGGCGCGGCGCGGATCCGTTCACGGCGGAGGAGCTCGAGCTGTGGACGCGCGTGCTCGAGGACCGGCGCGAGTGGTGCTCGCAGCGCGGCGTGCAGTACCTCTTCGCGATCGCGCCCAACAAGGAGTCGATCTACCCGGAGTACTTCCCGCAACGCTTCGACAAGCTCGGTCCGTCGCGTCGCGAGCAGCTCGTCGCACATGTCGCGCAGCGCTCGCAGGTCCCGCTGCTCGACCTCACGCAGCCCGTAAGCGCCGCGAAGTCGCGCACGCCGCAGGGCGAGCAGCTCTACTATCCGCTGGGCACGCACTGGAACGACCGCGGCGCGGTACCGGCTGCGCTCGCCTTGTTCGAGCGGTTGCACGCTCTCGATGCGCGCATCTCCCTTGGCGAGGCGAGTGCCTTTCGCTTCGAACGCACCGAGTTTCAGGACGATTCCTGGGCTGGACGCCTGTACCTCGAGGATCGCCTGCGCCAACCCAATGCGAACGCGGTGTTCGAGCGCACGATTCCCTCGGCCGCGTGGGAGCGCGTGCGCCTGTTCCTGGAGCGACGCGACAAGTCCCCACAGGAGCGCGCGCGCTTGGAGATCGCGCCCCTTGCGGGCGAGCCCGCGGGGTGGTCGATCGAGGTCGAGGGCGGCATGAATGTGCGCGTCACGCGCGCCGGTGCAGCTGCGCCCAAGGCGCTGGTCTTCCACGACTCGATGGGGGAGAAACTGCGTCCCTTGCTCGCCGAGCGCTTGCGCGAGGTTGCGTTCCGCTGGGTGCCGGACTTCGACACGGATGCGATCGAGCGCGAGCGTCCGGACATCGTGTTGCAGGTGTTCGTCGAGCGCGCGCTCGCCGCGACCTCGCTCTCGACTTCCCCGCTCGACACGCCAGAGCGCCTCGCCGCGGAGTTCGCGCAGTCGAGCGAGACGCTGCTCGCGGGCCTCGACGGGCTCTCGCTCCCGCCGGCGCCGAAGAGCTCGCTCGAGCGCGAGGCCGATGGTGCCCTGCGCGTCGACTACGGCGGCAGCGCGCTCGAGCTGCCGGAGTTCGCGGTTCCGCAAGGCTCCTGGGCGCTCGTGCGCGTCGAGCTCGACAGCCCGCTCGACACCGCGCTCTTGCTCGAGTTCCTCACGCGCCGCTTCGCGGCCTACTCGCGCCTCGCGCGCGGCGTGCAGCGGCCGCTTGCCGCGGGCGCGGGGCGCGCGGTGTATGTGAAGCTCCGCGTCCCCGGGCTTTCCGGCCGGATCCGGCTGCATCCGGGCCTCGCGGCGGGCTCCTACCGCCTCCGCAGCCTCGAAGTCAAAGCGGTGCCGCAGTAGACTCTTCGCCCTCGAAAACAGGGGCCAAGCCATGAGTCTCGCCTGCGGCATCGTAGGACTCCCGAATGTCGGGAAGTCCACCATCTTCAACGCCATCACGGCCGCCGGCGCCGAGAGCGCGAACTACCCGTTCTGCACGATCGAGCCCAACATCGGAGTGGTCGATGTGCCGGACGCGAACCTCGAGCTCATCCGCGGCCTCATCGCCACCGAGCGCATCATTCCGGCCGCGCTGAAGATCGTCGACATCGCCGGCCTCGTCGCGGGCGCGAGCCAGGGCGAGGGCCTCGGCAACAAGTTCCTCGGCAACATCAAGGAGTGCGACGCGATCCTGCATGTCGTGCGCTGCTTCGAGTCGGGCGACATCATCCATGTCTCGGGCTCGGTCGATCCACAGCGTGACATCGAGGTGATCGAGCTCGAGCTCGGACTCGCCGACCTCGACACGGTCACGCGCGCGGTCGATCGCGCCGCCAAGAAGGCGCGCGCGCAGGACAAGGACGCGCTGCTCGAGAAGGATGTGCTCGAGCGCGCGAAGGCCTGGCTCGAGGCCGGCAAGCAGCTGCGCAACCACGAATGGACGCCGCAGGAAGCCGCGGTGCTCTACCCGCTGTTCCTGATCACGATGAAGCCGGTCCTGTTCGTGGCGAATGTCGCGGACAGCGACCTCGACGGCCGGTCCCCGCTCGTCGACAAGGTGCGCGCTCACGCGGCCGCGACGGGCGCCGAGGTGGTCGCGCTGTCGGGCGCGATCGAAGGCGAGATCATGGCGCTCGAGCCCGCGGATCGCGCGGCGTTCCTCTCGGACATGGGGCTCACGGAGCCCGGCCTGCACCGCCTGATCCGCTCCGCGTACCACCTGCTCGACCTGCAGGTGTACTACACCGCCGGTCCCAAGGAGATCCGCGCGTGGACGATCCACAAGGGCGACAGCGCCCCGAAGGCGGCCGGCGTGATCCACACGGACTTCGAAAAGGGCTTCATCCGCGCGGAGATCTACTCGGTCGACGAGCTCGTGCAGTACAAGACCGAGTCCGCCATCAAGGCCGCCGGCAAGCTGCGCAGCGAAGGCCGCGAGTATGTGATGCGACCCAACGATGTGTGTCACTTCCTGATCGGGAAGTGAACTCCAGCCGCTCCCGAGGAGAAGTGCCATGACGCAAGCCGAGTTGCCGCCGATCGTCGATGTCTCCGTCGAGAGCTTCGAGACCGAGGTCGTGCGCCGCTCCATGCAGGTGCCGGTGCTGGTCGACTTCTGGGCCACATGGTGCGGGCCCTGCAAGACGCTCGTGCCGATCCTCGAGAACATCGCGCGCGAGCTCGCCGGCAAGCTCGTGCTGGCCAAGATCGACATCGACAAGAACCCCGAGATCGCCGAGCTGTTCCAGATCCAGAGCGTGCCCACGGTCGTGCTGATGAAGCAGGGCCGTCCAGTCGACGCGTTCATGGGCGCGCAGCCGGAAGCGGCGGTGCGCAAGCTGCTCGAGAAGCACATTCCCGGCGCCGCGCCCGACCCGCTCGCGGAGGCCGCCAAGCTCGAGGCCGCGGGCAAGCGCGAAGAGGCGATCACGCTGCTCGCCCGCGCGCTGCATCGCGAGGGCACGAACGCCGCGCTGCGCCTCGCCCTCGCGCGCATGCTGCTCGCGGCTCAGCGCATGGACGAGGCCAAGAGCGTGTTCGCCGCGCTCTCGGGCGAGGCGCTCGAGCTGCCCGAGGCGCAGGCCATCGCGGCTCAGTTCGCCGCGATGGAGAAGGTGGGCGAGCTCGCGCCGCTCGAAGCCGCTGTGCAGGCCGCGCCGAAGGATCCGGCCGCGCGCATCTCCTACGGCAAGGGGCTCGTCGCAGCCGGCCGCTACGAGCAGGGCCTCGAGGAGCTGCTCACCGCCGCCAAGCTCGACCTCCAGTTCGAGGGCGGCGCGCCGCGCAAGGCCATGATCGAGGTCTTCAACCTGCTCGGCCAAGGCGAGCCGCTGGTGCTCGAGTTCCAGCGCCGCCTCTCGATGCTGCTCTGCGTCTGATCGAAGCTCGCTCCCGCGACTAGAGCCCGAGCTTCGCGAGCTCGCGCAGCACATACGCCGGCCGCAGCAGATCCAGATCGGGGAAGCCGGTCACTTCGAGCGTGTCGAGCAGGAAGCTACCGCGATAGAGCGAGAACAGCGCCACATGGCCGGCGCTCGGCACGACATCGTCCATCTCGCTCGTGTAGTCCCCGCAGCGCACATGCAGCTTGCCCCCGGCGCGCGACAGCGTGCTCTCGTACGGCACGTTGGCGTGCAGGGGCGTGGTGCGGTGTGACGCGGCGAACGCGTTCGAATCCGCGTCGAACGACACCATGCTGCCGCTGGCCGACACGGCGATGTAGCGCTGCGGCTCGCGATAACCAGCCAACGCGTAGAACACGAACTCGTCGTCGCGCACATTCGCGTCCCAGGCATGCTTGCCGCGCACGCGGACCGCGCTGATCTCGCGGAATGCAGCTTGGGAGACCCATGCGCCCGAGCCGCAAACTGCCAGCGCGCTGCCGCGAGGCTTGAGCTTGGGCTCGATCCACGCGCGACCGAAGCAGATGTACTCGCGCAGGCTCTCCCAGCCGTTCTGGATGGGCGTGAAGAGCGCCGCTTCGCGCTCGTCGTCGAACTGCAGCGTCCAAGTCACTTGGCCATCGGGCAGGATCTCGCAGGAGCCACCGAAGAGCTCGGGCACCTGCTCGAGTCCGACGCTCGCACCGAGCGCGCCCGCGGCGTAGTCGCGCAGCGCTGCGCGGCGAGCGTTGAGCAGCGGCACAGTGCCGTGAGCGGCGAGCAGCTTGCGCAGCGCGTCCACCGCATCGCGAGCGTCGGACGCGCCCGTCGGGACGCCCCGATCCGCGAGCGCCTCGAATTCCAGTGCCACCATGCCGCTCTGCCACCTCGCTCCGATCTGCAGGGCGTCCGCGCGCAGATCCGCGAGCGCGCGATCCTCGGGAGCGAGCTTGACCGGGCGACCCGCGCTCGTGAGCAACTGCAGGTACGGCTTCATCCACGGCTCCGGCGTCGGAACGGGCAGCTCCTTGGACAGCAGTTGGAGCGAGAAGTCCGCGAGCGGCAAGCGCTCGACGCCTTGGCCGTTCTCGCCGAGCAGTAGCCACTCGCCTTCGACGGCGCGCACGCCGACGAGCAACTTGCGGTCGGGCAGCTGGAATTGCAGCTTCTTGCCGGTGGTGATGCGATCTTGGAGGACGGCGTTGCGCATCGCATCGAGGGCGGTGAGCCGCGCGCGCTCGCGCTCGAGCCGGTCGCGCTCGCCAGCATCCTTGGCGAGCGGGACGAGTTCCGCCACACGCTGCGCGGCTTCGAAGAGGTGACCGGCCGAGGCACGCGCCAGCGCAAGACCGTGTCGCGTCTCCAAGTCGCTGGAGGGCGTGCGCAGGCGCGCGACATCAAAGCCCGGCGGCGCCGGCGTCATCGCTTCAGGCTGGGCGCCGTTCGCCGGCGGAGTCGTCAGGGTTGGCGGTCCCTTGAAGAGCCGCTCGAGCGTTCCCGGCGCGAGTACGGGAGCCTTGCGGTTGCCCGCATCGAGAGCCACCGCCCAGCCGAGGAACTCGCGCGAGAGCTCGTCCATGGCGATGCCATCGAATGCGCCGCGCAGGGTCGCGCCGTCGCCCTTGCTCTCTAGTGCATGACGCAAGTACGCGAGCAAGCGCGCGCGATGTCGACCCGCGTTGGCGTCCATCAGGAAGTGCATCCAGAGCACGCCCTGCGCGTGGAACGACTCGCCGATGACGGCGTCCGCGACCTGCGCCTTCAACTCCTGCGCGCGGTGGAAGCTGAGCACCTGGAAATGTTCCCACGAGGCACTGTCCGCGAGCTCGTCGAGTCGCAGGATGCAGGCGTAGGCGGACTCAGGACGCGCGAGCGTGTTGACGAGCGCGGCCAGCGTCCGCGGCGGCGGCTTGCAGGCACCGATGCTCTCCGGCGCGCTGCCGAGGTCCTCGCACAGGTAGCCGGCGAGACCGTGGACGAAAAATTGCTGATCGAGCGCTCCGAAGGTGGCGGTGGAATGCGCATGGACGAGCGAAGTCACGAACTCGGCCATCTGCGTCGTGCGCCGTGCCCCGAGCCCGAGCCGGCCGCCGCTCTCGTACATCACGGTCCAGCGGTTGCGGCGATCGAAGCTCGCTCCCGAGCGGAAGGGCGAGAGCGACGAGAGGCGCTCGGAGAAATTCGAGTAGTCGCCCGCGGTCTGCAGCGCGCACACGATGCTCACGGGGATCTCGGCGCGACGCGCGAGGCCCATGGGCCGCGCGAAGCGCTCGACGAACACCTGCTCGGTGCGCAGGAGCCACGGCGCGCGCTCGGCGATGAGCTTCGTCTCCCAGTCCGCGGTCGCGACCTGCGGCACCTGCGCGAACAGCGTGAGGGTGGGCGAGAGGGTCTTCTCCGCGAGAACCACCTTCGAGAAGTAAGTGTGCGACTTCAGCTTCGCACGCGCCTCCGCGAGGAACTCCGAGGGCTGGAGCGCGGATGTCGCGATCGGAGCATCACTTGCCTGTGTGGCGGGAGTGGCCAGCAGGGCGAGGACGAGCGTGGCGAGCATCGGCTGGATTCTCGACGCACGCATCTGACGCGTCAACTTCGAGGCACGCCGCCCCCCAGCCCTGCAGGAGCGGATCCGCGCCGCTCCCGGAGCTAGTCCCGCTCCCTGGGAGGCCCCCGTCCGCTCCGCCCGTGTGGATAAGTCATGGCTTAGTCACATAAGCTCTCCGGTATGAATGTGCGCAAGCTGCGCGAGAGGCTCACCCTGTCCCAAGCCGGGCTGGCTGCGCTCGTGGGGGCGCACGCGATGACGGTTTCGAAGTGGGAACGAGGGGTGGCCAAGCCCGCGGAGCCGCAGGTGCGTACGCTGCGCGCACTCGCCCGCGCCGCGGAGCAGGGCTGGAAGGCCGAGGATGCGGCCGTGCGGCGCGACCCGGCGCGGGCGCTTGCGAACGCCTTCGACAGCGCCTACAGCAAACCCGAGCTGGACCTCGGCGCACTGAGCGCGAGCAATCGCTTCCCCGGCCGCATCGTCGAGCTCAGGCGCGGCGACATCGTCAGCAAGCTCGTGATCGAGATCGCGCCGCTCGTGCGCATGGGCTCGGTGATCACGACCGACTCCGTCGATCGCCTCGGCCTCGCGGTCGGCGGCCACGCGATCGCGATCGTCAAAGCCACGGAAGTCATCGTGGGGCGCGCATGAGCGCGCCGCGCTGGCGTTGGAATCGCGAGGAGGTGGCCGGTTCGCTCGGCGACCTCGGCACCTTCCTGCCGTTGCTGGTCGCCATGTCGGCGCAGTGCGGCCTGTCGTTTCCCGCGGCGCTGTTCTTCGCGGGAGCGTTCAATGTCATCACCGCCTTCACCTTCGGCATTCCCATGGCGGTGCAGCCGATGAAGGCCATCGCGGCCATCGCGCTGGCCGAAGGGCTCGGCGCCGGGGAGATCGTCGCCGCGGGCATGTGGGTGAGCGCCGTGGTGCTCGCGCTCGGACTCTCGGGAGCGCTGGGCTGGATCCAGCGCAGCATTCCGATCGCCGTCGTGCGCGGGCTGCAGCTTGCGCTCGCGCTGACATTGCTCATGCGCGGCCTCAAGTCGGTCGTGAGCGGTTCCGCCCCGTGGGCGAGTGACGGGATTGGACTGGCGATCCTCGCGGGGCTCGCGGTACTGGTCCTGCGCAACTCGCGGCGCGTGCCCGCGGCGCTGGTGCTGTTCCTCGCCGGGATCGCCATCGCGTGGATCGGTGCGCCGCAGGCCTTGGCCTCGATCCGCCTCGAACCGTGGTGGCCCACGCTGGCGCTCCCGACGCTCGCGGAGTTGCGCGCGGCGTGGTGGAGCGCGGCCTTTCCGCAGATCCCGCTCACGCTCCTCAATTCCGTGGTCGCGGTGTGCGCGCTCTCCGCGGACCTGTTCCCGACGCGGCCTGCCCCGCCCGCCAAGGTCGCCGTGTCCGTCGGACTGATGAACCTGCTCGCCGGTCCGTTCGGCGCGATGCCGATGTGTCACGGCGCAGGCGGGCTCGCCGGCCAGCATCGTTTCGGCGCGCGCACGGGCAGCTCGATCCTCGGGCTCGGCATCGCGAAGATGCTGCTCGCCGTGCTGTTCGGAGCGAGTCTGACGGCAGCCTGCGGCGTGTTTCCCGCCAGCATCCTCGGCGTGATGCTGGTGGCGAGCGGCCTCGAGCTCGGAGCGGCGGCGCGCGAGCTCGGCGGAACGCGCACGCATGCGGTCGCGTTGCTCACCGTCGCCGGCTGCCTCGCGCTCGACAACTTCGCGCTCGGATTCGCCATCGGACTCGCGTTCGATCAGCTGTCGAAGCGACTGGAGCCAGAGTCATCCCCGTGAGGCGCCGCTCCCGGGCGCCGCTGGGTGCGCGCGAGGGACGGCCCCAGCGGCGAGGTGGCAGGAGAGCGCGGCGTCGCCGTGCGTTTGCAGAATGGGCAGCTCGAGCGAGCAGCGCTGGGCTGGCACTTCGGAGCGTCGCGGACAGCGCGGGTGGAACGCGCAGCCCGAGGGCGGCGCGAGCGGGGACGCGGGGTCGAGCGCGAGCGGCGCGAGCGCGAGGTCGCGACCGATCTCGGGCACGGCGGCGAGCAGCGCTTGCGTGTAGGGATGGCGCGGCGACGCGAAGAGCTCGCTGCGCGGCGCGCGCTCGACGATGCGGCCGAGGTACATCACGGCGACCTCTTCGCACACGCGGCGCACCACGGCGAGATCGTGCGAGACGAACAGGTAGGCGAGGCCGAAGCGTTGGCGCAGGTCGCAGAGCAGGTTCACGATCTGCGCGCGCACCGAGACATCGAGCGCGCTCGTCGGCTCGTCGAGGATCACGAGCTGTGGCTCGCAGACGAGCGCGCGCGCGATCGCGACGCGCTGGCGCTGGCCACCGGAGAGCTCGTGCGGATAGCGCAAGCTCAGCTTCGGATCGAGGCCGCAGGCGTCGAGCGCGGCGAACGCGCGCGCGCGACGGGTCTTGGCCGTGCCGGAGCCTTGCAGCGCGAGCGGCTCTTCGACCGACCAGCCGACCGGTCGGCGCGGATCGAGAGAGCCTTGCGCGTCCTGAAACACCAGTTGCACGCGCGCCCGAGCCGAGCGAGCGGACTGGCGTCCGAACGGCTCGCCGTCGAGCAGCACGCGGCCTTCGCTTGGCGCCTGCAGGCCGGCGATGGCGCGGGCCGTGGTGGACTTGCCCGAGCCGGACTCCCCGACGAGGCCGAGTGCGCCTCCCGAGGGAATCGAGAACGACACGCCTTCGACCGCATGGACCATGCGCCCTTCGCGCGCCGCGAAGCGCACGCAGAGGCCCTCGACCGCCAGCAGCGCGCTCACGAGCTCACCTCCGCGGCGAGCGCCCGCTCGCTCTCGGTGCACGCGACGCGGCGATTGTACACGCGCACGCCCGCGGCACCGCTCGCGCTGGTGGAGAGCGCAACGAGGGCCGGGCGTCGTTGGTGGCACGCCGTCAGCGCGAACTCGCAGCGCGGCGCGAAGGCGCAGCCGAGAGCGGGGTGGGCCGGATCGGGCGGAGTGCCGGGGATGACGGGCAGGGCATGGTCGAGCGAGGTGGAGAGAGACGGCACGCTGCGCAGCAGGGCGCGCGTGTAGGGATGGGCGGGACGCGCGACCAGCTCGCTCGTGAGGCCGCTCTCGACCACCGCTCCCGCATACATCACGAGCGTGCGGCGTGCGAAGGTGGACACGAGCGCGAGGTCGTGGGTGATCAACAAAAGCGCCGTGCCGTGTTCGCGCTGCACTTTCCGCAGCAGTGCGAAGAGCGAGGCTTGGACCGTCACGTCGAGCGCCGTCGTCGGTTCGTCCGCGATGAGCAGCTTCGGACGCGTCAGGAGCGCCATGGCGATCATGACGCGCTGCCGCATGCCGCCCGAGAGCTGGTGGGGGAAGGCGGTGAGCCGAGCTTTGGGTTCCGCGATTCCAACTTCAGCGAGAGCCCACTCCGCGCGCTGTCGCGCGCTCGTGCGAGGCAGGCGCTCGTGCACCAGGAGCGCCTCCTCGAGCTGCTCGCCGATCGTCATCAGCGGGTGCAGCGAGCTCGTGGGATCCTGGAACACGAAGCCCAGCTCCTTGCCGCGCACGCGTTGGAGCTCGCGCTCCCCGAGCAGCAGCAGATCGCGACCTTCGAACAGGACTTCGCCGGTCTCGATGCGCGCCGGCGGAGTCGGCAGGAGCCGCGCGAGCGCGAGCGCGCTCACGGACTTGCCGGAGCCCGACTCGCCGACGAGCGCGATGGTCTCGCCCGCGTCGATGCTGACGCCGAAGCTCTCGACGGCCTGCACGCTGCCGCGCGGTGTCGCGAAGCTCACGCGCAGGTTGCGGACTTCCAGCAGGCTCACGCTTCGCTCCTCTTCACATCGAGCGCGTCGCGCAGCGCGTCGCCGAGCAGGCCGAGCGCGAGCAGCGTGGCACCCATCGCGAGCGCCGGACCGAGCGGCAGCCACCAGAAGGTCGCCAGCGGACTAATCGCTTCCGCGCCATCGGCCGCGAGCACGCCCCAGCTCACATTGGGTGCCTCGACACCGAGCCCGAGGAACGACAGGAAGGCCTCGTAGAGGATCACGCTCGGCAGCGTGAGCGTCAGGTACACGAGCACGATCGGCAGCACATTGGGGACGAGGTGCGCGCGCACGATCCAGCCCGTCGACGCGCCCTGCGTGCGCGCGGACTCGACGAACGCGGCGCTGCGCAGCGCGAGCACCTGCCCGCGCACGACGCGCGCCATCGGCAGCCAGCTCACGGCGCCGATCACGAGGAAAAACACCGTCTCGCGCGAGACGCTGCGCGCGGCGCCCGTCGGGCTCGGTGCGTTCAGGAACGACAGCAGGAAGATGACGAGGAAGATCGTGGGGAGCGACTGCAGCACATCGACGGTGCGCATCATCGCGTTGTCGACGCGCGAGCGCGCGAGGCCCGCGATCGCGCCCCAGGCGACGCCGATCGTGAGGCTCGTGAGCGCGGCGAACAGCGCGACGAGCAGCGATGTGCGGCTGCCCCACAGGATGCGCGCGAGCGTGTCGCGTCCCTTGGCGTCGGTGCCCAGCCACGGGCCGGTCTGCTTCTCGCCGAAGGCCCTCTGGCGCACGGACACCAGCGCGCGATCGAGCGGGTTGAGCTCGCCGTAGTAGGGCTCGAAGCGTTCGTTGAACGGCTCGACCCACGGCGCCACCGGCGGCTTGGGCTGCTTGTCGAGCGCCATCGCGGCGGGGGACGGCAGCGGGAGCAGCGGCACGATCAGGCTCGCGAGCACGAGCGCGAGGAGCCAGCGCAGGCTCCAGCGGGCCGAGGCGCGCGCGGCGAGGCGGCGGCGCACATCGGCCCACAGGTTCGGGACCTGCTCGACTGCGAACTGCGCCGCCACGCGCTCGAAGGTCGCGTCAGAGAACCACTCGCCCTTGCGCGGGGATGTGCTCACGCGTCCTTCTCCAGCTCGACGCGCGGGTCGATCAGGGCGTAGGCGAGGTCGACCAGCACATTGAGCGCGTACACGGCGACGGTGTAGACCAGCGTCACGCCCATCGCGAGCGCGTAGTCGCGGTTGAGCGCGCCCGCGACGAAGTGCGAGCCGGTCCCCGGAATCGTGAAGATGCGCTCGATCACGAGGCTGCCCGTCAGGATGCCGGCGGCGGCGGGTCCGAGGAACGAGATCACGGGCACGAGCGCTCCGGGGAGTGCATGGCGCAGCACGATCGCTCGCCACGGGACGCCCTTGGCGCGCGCCGTGCGGATGCAGTCCTGCGAGAGCGTCTCGAGCAGTCCCGCGCGGAAGAGCCGCGCCACATAGGCCGCGAACGGAGCGCCGAGCGCGAAGCCGGGCAGCACGAGGTGCGCCGGCGAGCCCCAGCCGGCGACCGGGAAGATCGGGAGCGCCACCGCGAGCGCGAGCACGAGGAGCGAGGCGATCACGAAGTTCGGGAGCGAGAGCCCCAGCGTCGAGAGCACGCGCGCAGTCGTGTCGAGCGCCGTGCCGGGGCGCAGCGCGGACACGAGACCTCCGGCGAGTCCGAGCAGCAGCGCCCAGCCCAGCGCGGTCACACCGAGCGCGGCAGAGACGGGCAGCGACTGCGCCACGATCTCGTTGACCGAGACATCGCGATGCTGGAGCGACGGACCGAGGTCGAGCGCGAGGATGCCGCCGAAGACAGCGCTGCGATCGCCGAGCAGGCCGTGCTCGTCGAGGTTCAGCGGTCCCAGCGTCTGCAGGTACTGGCGCCAGGCGGGCCAGTCGAGGTGGTAGCGCGCGTTGACCGCGGCCTCGACGGAGGGGTGCAGCGTGCGGTCCGACGACAGCGGTCCGCCCGGGACGCTGCGCATCAGCACGAACGAGATGGTGATCACGGCCCACACCGTGAGCGCGAACCACGCGAGCCTGCGCAGCAGGAAGCGTCTCACCGCCGCTCCTCCGCGCGCGACGGCGGGTACAGGCCAGCGCTGGGACCGTGCGACTCGACGGGCTCGCAGCGCCGCATGGACTGCGCGCGCACGCTGGCGAGCTCCTCATCCGAGCGCCAATACCAGTACTTGGGCGACTGCTCGTTCAGCGCGTTCTGGCCGAAGCCGCCGACGCGTGGATCGACGAGGTTCTGGCTGACGTAGTGGTAGATCGGGATGCACGGCAGCTCGTGCATCAGGATGCGCTCGGCGTTCGCGTAGAGCTCGCGGCGGCGTGCAGCATCGCGCTCGCTGCGCGCTGCGGCGACGAGCTCGTCGTACTGCCGGTTCGACCAGCCGGTGCGGTTGTTCTCGTGCCCCGTGGTCCAGATGTCGAGGAAGCTCGAAGGATCCGCGTAGTCGGCGATCCAGCTCGAGCGCGAGAGGTCATAGTCGAGCTTGCCCTGCGCGTCGAGGAACGACTTCCACTCCTGATTGCGCAGCCGTACCTTGAGTCCGAGCGCGGCGCGCCACTGTTCCGCGGCGACTTCCGCGATGTCGCGGTGCACTTCGCTGGTGTTGAAGTGCAGCTCGAGCTCCCGCAGGTCGCACTTGCCTTCGGCGTCGGTGAGTCCCGCGTCGACGAGCAGCTTCTGCGCGTAGTCGCTGCTCTCGCCGAAGGTCTTCGGCGAGCGATAGTCGCCGGCCTGCGGCGGCAGGAAGCTGAACGCGGGCTGTTGACCTGCCTTGAGCACCAGCTCGCAGATCTCCTTGCGGCGCAGCGCGGTCGCGAGTGCGGCGCGCACTTCGCGCCTCTCGAGCGGCGCCCGCGTGACATTGACGCGGTAGAAGTAGACGCCGAGGTAGGGGCGCGGATCGAAGTCCTCGCGGCCGAGGAGCTCGGGTACGAGGCTCGATGGAATCGCGCCGTCGACCCAGTCGAGCTCGCCTGCGAGGTAGAGGTTGAGTGCGCTCGACCAGCTCTCCACGGACAGCACATCGACCGTGCGCAGGGCGACATTCCGCGCGTCCCAGTACTGCTCGTTGCGCTCGAAACGCAGCACTTCGCCGACCCGGCGCTCGACGAGCCGGAAGGGACCGTTCGTGACGAGCGTTCCCGGTCGCGTCCAGTGCGTGGCCCAGTCGCGGGGATGGCGCTCTCGCAACGCTTCGAGGCTCGCGCGGTGCACGGGCGCGAAGACATGCGACGAGAGCAGCGGCCAAAAGTGCGGCGTGGGGCGCTCGAGCCGGATTTGGAGCGTGCGCTCCTGCACCGCGACGATCCCGACGCGGCTCCAGTCGCGCTCGCGCGGGGTTCCGTCCGCGGCGAGGCCGGTCGTGAACTCGCGCGCGCCTTCGATCAGCCACAGCGAGGACGCGTACTCGCACGCGGTCGCGGGCTCGAGCATGCGCCGGAAGCTCCACTCGAAGTCGGCCGCCAAGAGTGGATCGCCGTTGGACCAACGCGCGTCGGCGCGCAGCGTGAAGGTGTAGGTGCGGCCGTCGGGGCTGACGTTCCAGCTCTCGGCCGCACCCGGCTCGGTGGCCAGCGTGTGCGGATTGCGCGCCACGAGGCCCTCGTAGAGCAGAGCGATCACGCGGCCCTCGGGCACCCCGGTCACGCCGTGCGGGTCGAGACTGCGGATCTCGCCGCCGCCGGTGAAGGCGAAGTCGGCGCGCGGCCGGCCCGAGCGCAGGGCGAAGGCCACGACGCATGCTCCCAGCACGCCCAACAGGGCCGTCGAGAGCGCGAGTCGGGCGCCGCTCGTGGAGGGCATCGAGAGCATGAGTGCGGGGATCGTACGGAGCGCGGGGGGCGTTGTCTCGCGCCCGTCGCAGGCGCGCGAGGCGCCCGAGCGCCCCGGTCGGCGATCGGCCGTGCGCGCGCCTCGGCTGGCGCCCACGATTTCGCGTTCCGCCGGGCGTTGTAGCCTTCTGCGCGCGCGTCGTGTATTCCTGCCTGCGAATCGCGCGGCACTCCTGCCCGAGCCGCTCCCGCCGTTCGAGGCACCGACTCCCTCCAACGATGTCCACGTCGCACGCCCACCCGCTCCGCCGCGCCCTCCGCGCGCTCGCTGTCATGGCGTTGCCGTGGGCGAGCTCGTGCAGCCCGAGCGAGCCCGCGACCGAGTCATCACCCCCGCGCACGAGCGGGAACGCAGCGCTCGACGCCACCGCGCCCGATCGCTTCCGACCCGACTTCGATCCGCGCCGCGATGCACTGCCCGCGCCGCGCCGCGGCGGCAAGGTGGTGATCCACGTCGAGACGCTGCCGCGGCAGCTCAACTACCTGCTCGACAACTCCGGTGTCACGCGCCGCATCCTGCAGGAGCTCCACGGCACGCTCCTCGAGCGCGACCTCTTCACGGGCGTTCATCGGCCGCTGCTCGCCGATAGCTGGGTCGTCGAGGACACGCTCGTGCTCCGCGACGAACGTCGGCTGTACGGCGAGTTGGTGGAGCAGGGCGAGCGCTGGCTCGTCGTGCCGCGCTCGACGCCCTCCCACGAGCTTTCAGCCGCGGTCGAAGTCCCCAAGGCCGACGTCGCGCGCATCGAGCGCGGCACGGTCTACACGTTCCGGTTGCGCAGCGGGATCCACTGGCACGACGGCGCGCCGCTGCGCCCCGAGGACTTCCTCTTGACGTGGCGCCTCGCGCGCATTCCGCAAGTGCGCTGCGACGAGAAGCGCTTCGAGTTCGAACACATCGTGCACGCCGAGAAGCTCGACGAGCGCTCGCTGCGCTTCTTCTACGACCGTCAGTACTTCGGCGCCGCGGCCGTGTTCGGCGCGCTGACTCCGCTTCCGACGCACATCTACGACCTGCGTGCTCCGCAGCATCCGAACGCGCGTCCGGAGGCGACCGACGAGGAGCTCGCACGCTACGTGAACGAGCATCCGGCCAACCGCAACTGGATCGGAGTGGGGCCGTACCGGCTCGTCGAGTTCAGCGACGAATACGTCGAGGCCGAGCGCGTCGACATGGGCTGGCCCTCGCAGGACGCTGGGTGGTTCGACTCCATTCGCTGGCGGCTGATCACCGACGATGCGCTGGCCTATCGCGCGCTGTGCGCGGGCGAGATCGACTTCACGACGCGGCTCTTGTCCGACGACTTCTTCCGCGCGAGTTCCGACCCCGAGTTCACATCGCGCGCCTATGTCGGCCACTTCTACACGCCGCGCGCGAGCTACATCGGCTGGAACCTGCGCCGGGCGCAGCTCGCCGACGCGCGCGTGCGCACGGCGCTCGCGCTCGCGACCGACTGGGACGGCCTCGTGCAGAGCTTCTATCGCGGGCTCGCGCAGCGTGTCACAGCCGAGTGGTTCGACGGCGGGCTCGACTACGACCGCGAGCTCGAGCCCCTGCCGTTCGATGTCCAGCGTGCGCGGGCCTTGCTCGCGGAGGCGGGCTGGTACGACCGCGATGGCGACGGATTCGTCGATCGAGATGGCAAGCCGCTGTCGATCGAGATTCTGACGCAGGCCGGAAGTCGCGCGGGGGAGGTCTTCCTGCAGCGCTATCAGGAGACGCTCGCGCAAGCGGGAGTGCGGCTGGACATCGGTGCGGTGGCGTGGCCCGTGCTGATCGAGCGTGTGCGCGAGCGCGAGTTCGACGGCGTGTACAAGGTCTGGGTCGTGCCGATCCAGAGCGATCCCGCGCAGCGCTGGCACTCGCGCGAGGTGGGGACGGGCTCGGCCAATGAGACGTCGTTCTCCGCTCCCGATGTCGACCGCCTGATCGAGGTGTCCGCGAGCGAACTCGACGACGCGCGCCGCGGGGCGATGTGTCGCGAGCTGCAACGGCGTTTGTACGCCGAGCAGGCCTACAACTACGGCGTGAAAGTGCCCCACAGGTTCGGCGCTTCGCTGCGGCTGCGCAATGTGCGCGTCGGTCCGGTCGATCCGGGCTTCCGCGTGCGCGAGTGGTACTTCGTGGACTAGCGAGACGCAGCATGCGGACCTTGCTCCTGGGCTCGCTGCGCGCGTCTGCGACGTTGCTCGGGCTCGTCGCGATCGCGTTCGTGCTCCTGCGGCTCGCGCCGGGAGATCCGGCGCAGTTGCGCTTTGCGAGCGACGATGCGGTGGACTCGGGCGCAGCCGCGGAGGCGCTCGTGCGCTTTCGCTCCGAGCACTTGCTCGACCGTCCGCTGCATGTGCAGTTCCTGCACTACTTGGGTCCGTTCGATCTGAGTCCAGCAGGGCACAAGCTGTTCGGCGGCAGTGGCTCGCAGCCGTGGGGCGGCTTGCTCGCGGGCGATTTCGGCCGCGAATACCTGCGCCCCGATGTCGAGATCGCGCCCGAAGTCCTGCGCAGGCTCTCGGTCACCCTGCCGCTCGCGCTGCTCTCCGCCCTGTTGGCCTACGCGCTCGCGCTGCCGCTGGGAGTGTGGCAGGGGCTGCGCCGCGCAAGCGCCTTCGACCGCTGGTCGCGCGCGCTCACGCTGCTGGCGTACTGCGCGCCCGTCTTCTGGGTGGCGCTCCTGCTGCAGGAGCTGTTCGGACCTGCGGGCCTCGATTGGCTGCCGATCCTCGGCCTGCGCTCGCGCGCGGCGCCGAGTGGGGACTGGGGCGATCTCGCGGCCCATGCGGTGCTGCCGATCGTGTGCTTGAGCTACGCGTCCATCGCCACGATCTCGCGCCAGATGCGCGCGGCGACGGCCGAAATCGCGAGCTCGGATTTCGTGCTCGCCGCGCGCGCGCGCGGCGTCCGGGAGCGCGCGGTCATCTGGCGTCACATCGTGCGCAACGCGCTCGTTCCGGCGACCACCATGGTGGGGCAGGTGCTTCCCTGGCTCGTCGGCGGCTCGGTGATCGTCGAGACGGTGTTCGAGATCCCGGGCATGGGCAAGTACGCGTTGGAGTCGCTGCAGCGGCGCGAGTACGACGCGGTCGCGGCCTGCGTGATCGTGACGGGCGTGATGACGCTCGCCGGTCTGCGGCTGTCCGATGTGCTTCAGAGTCGGCTCGATCCACGGGTGCGCGATGGAGCGGTTTGACGCGGCCGTGGCGATCCCCGGAGTCTGGTCGCGCTGGAGAGCTCAACGGGGTGTGCGCTTCGCGCTGAGCGTGCTCGCGCTCGTGATTTCCTCGGCCATCTTCGCGCCATTTCTGGCCTCCGCCCGACCCTACACCTTGCTCGCCGTCGATCGCGGCGCCTACGAGACCAGTCTCGCGGAACTCGAGCCGCTGCTGCGCAATTGGAACGCGCGCTTGCTCGATGCCGCCGCGGCGAGTGCGGCGCTGCGCGACGACGATCCGCGTAGCGTGCACGCGGCGTGGGAAACGCACGCGGCTCTGCTGCGCGAGGTTCGCGCCGTCGAATTGCGGCTCTCCACGCTGCGGCGGTATGCGAGCTCGGAACGCGCGGCGCAGGTTCCGCTCGACGCGCTGGAGCTGCGCCTGCGCGGCTGGACGGGCAAGGTGCATGCGGGCGAGTTCGACGATCTCGGTCCTGCCTCGGAGCTGGCAGCCTCGGCTGCGGCACTGCGACAGAGTCACCGGCCGCGCGACGGTTCCCTCGGCGGCATGCGTCTGCGGGAGCGGCGCTCGTTCCCGCTGCTCGCGGATCTCTCGTTCGGCGAGTGGCTCGCCGCGCTGGCTTGGCTCGCGGCGCTGCCGCTCTTCGTGCGCCGCGCGCGCGCGCGCGGCTGGATCGCGCTCGGCGTGCTCGCCGTGCTGCTCGCGAGCCTGTGCGCGGCGGCCTTTCGCGCTCCGAGCGGGCTCTCGACGCGCGAAGTGAAGCTCGGCGTCGCCACGGGGGCGATCGAGCTCGCCAGTGCGTGGTACCCGCCGATTCCCTTTGGACCCGACGAGACGCGGATGTCGGAGGCCGCGCGGCCGCCGACATGGACGAGCGTGGCGGAGATCGATGAGCACGGACGCTACGTGCGCGGCCCGCGCGCCGCGCAATCCACGCTCGAGCTCGTGCCCAGCGCGCGGCCGGTCGCGGTGCTGCCAGCGGAGCCGTCGCTCAATAGTCCGGTTCGCCACCTGCTCGGCACGGACGCGCTCGGTCGCGATGTGCTCGCGCGCGCGCTGTGGGGCGGTCGAGCGAGCCTCGCGGTCGGGCTGCTCTCAGCGAGCGGCGTGCTGTTCTTGGGCGTGCTCGTGGGCGCGCTCGCCGGCTACTTGCGCGGCGTGTTCGATGCGCTCGTGCGTGCCCTGATCGCGATTCTCCAGTCGTTCCCGCCGTTCTTCCTGGTGGTGACGGCCGCTGCGATCGGGGCCGAGCGCGCGGCGAGCGCGAGCTTGCAGCCGCTCGCGTGGGTCACGCTGGTGATCGTGGCCGTCGGTTGGACCGGCATCGCGCGCCTCGTGCGCGCCGAGGCGTTGCGCGTCCGCGAGCTCGACTACGTGAGTGCGGTGCGCGCGCTCGGCTACTCGCGGGGGCGGATCTTCTTCCGACACGTGCTCCCGAACGTGCTCACGCCCGCCTTGGCCGCCGCGGCGTTCGTCGCGATCTCGGCGCTGCTCGCGGAGTCTTCGGTTTCGTTCCTCGGCTTCGGGGTGCGCCTGCCCGATCCGTCTTGGGGCGCGCTGCTGCAGGAGGCTCGCGCGGGCTCGCTCGCTTGGCTGATCGCGGCGCCGGGCCTGCTGATCCTCGTCACATGCCTCGCGCTGGCGTGGCTCGGCGACGCCGCGCGCGACGCTCTCGATCCGCGGGAGAGCCGATGAGCACCACGCCGCTGTGCCTTGTGCGCGGACTGCGCATCGCGTTTCCGCGCACTGGCGAGGTGCTGCGAGATGTCGAGCTGGAATTGCGCTCGCGAGAACTCGTCGCGCTCGTCGGTCCTTCCGGCGCCGGCAAGTCGAGTCTCGCGCTGGCCCTGCTCGGCCTGTTGCCGCGGGACGCGCGCATCGAGGGCGAGCTGCAGCTCAAGGAGCGCGTGTTCAGCCTCGCCGATGTGGCCGCACTGGCCCCCCTGCGCGGGCGCGAAATCGCGTTGCTGCCACAGGATCCGCTCGCGAGCCTCGATCCGATGTGGAGCGCGCTCGCGCAGGCGAGCGAGCCCGCGCGCAGCGCCGATGGCGTCGCTCGGGCCGAGGCGCGTGCGCGCGCGCTGGCGTGCTTTCGTCGACTGGGCCTGCGCGAGCCGGAGCAGCTCGGTCAGCGCGCGCCGCACGCACTCTCGGGCGGGGAACGCCAGCGCGTGCTGTTCGCCGCGACCCTGTCGCGCTCACCGCGCGTGCTGCTCTTGGACGAGCCCACGAGCTCGCTCGACCGCGTGCGCGCGCTCGAGCTGCTCGAACTCGTGCGCGAGTTGCTGGACGAGCGCGACATGGCGGCGCTGTGGATCACGCACGATGTGGCCGCGGCCCACGCGCAGGCCGATCGCGTGCTCGCCCTGCACGCGGGTCGCGTGGCTGCGGCCCGAGCGGAGAGCGCTGCCCTCGCGCGGGCGCCGGTCTGGTCGCCGCCCGCTCGGCCGCTGCTCTTCGTGCGCGATGTGAGCGTCGAGCGCGCAGGGAGCTCCCCGCGCGCGGAGTGGCGCACGGTCTTGCAGCGCGTGTCTCTGGAAATCGGCTCGGGCGAGATCCTCTCCGTGGTGGGGGCCTCCGGCAGCGGCAAGTCGACATTGCTTGCCACCTTGGCGGGTCTGCTCCGGCCCGTGGAGGGCTCGGTGGAGTACCAGTTCTCGGTCGGGGAGGCGCCTGTGGACCTGAACCGCTGCGGGGCGGCTCCTCTGGCGGCCCTGCGGCGCTCCCTCGGGCTCGTGCTGCAAGACCCGGGGTCGAGCCTTCAACCGCGCCTGCGCGTGCAGGAAGCGCTCGTGGAGGCTCTGGAGGCCCGCGGTCGGCGTGAGGTGAATCTGGACCAGGTGCGGGCGCTGCTGTTCGCGGTCGGCCTGCAGGAAATCCACCTCGCGGCATGGCCCCACGAGCTCTCGGGCGGCGAGCGTCAGCGCGTGGCGCTCGCGCGCGCGCTCAGTGGCTCGCCGCGGCTGCTCCTGTGCGACGAGGTGACATCCAACCTCGATCCCGCCACCGCCAAGGACCTGCTCGCGCGGCTGGCTGAAGCGGTCGAGCGCCGCGGTCTGGCGCTGTGCATGGTCACCCACGACTTCGGCGTGCCCATCGCGCTCGGTGGGCGCCTTGCGGTGCTGCACGAGGGCGCGCTCGTCGAGAGCGGGTCCGTCACCGGCGTGCTCGAAGCGCCCGCGCACCCCGCCACGCGCGCCTTGGTCGCCGCGTGGCGAGCACTCGGCGGCAGGCTGCCTGCCTAGGCGGGCAAGTCGACCTGCAGCTCTTGGCGCAGGAGCGCGCGCAGGTCCGCGAAGGTCTCGATCTCGAAGTCCGGCCGCGGCATGTCGCCCAGTTCGTGCTTGTGCACCAGCCGCGCCCAGCATGTCAGCATGCCGAGCTGGCGCGGCGGGGCGATGTCGTTGCGCGGGTTGTCGCCGACATACAGCGCGCGCGCCGCCTCGACGCCGCAGCGCTCGAGCGCGAACTGGTAGATCTTCGGGTTCGGCTTGGCGACGCCGATCTGGTCTGAAATGAAGATCGCGCCCGGGTCGAGGTGGGGGACGAGGCCCAAGCGCACGAGCTTCTCGGCCTGCTTCACGGTCAGTCCGTGGGTGATGATCCCGACGCGGACTCCCACGGCACGCAGGTCGGCCAAGAGCTCGCGCACGCCCGGAAACGGAGCGAGCTCGCGGAACTTCGTGTCGTGGTAGGCCGCGACGCCGGCGGCCACGACCAGCGCGGGGTTGTGGCCGGCGAGTGCGCCCTCGGGGAGGCGCAGCAGTAGCTTGTCGAAGTGGTGCTCGTAGTTGGCCGAGAACTCCGCGATCACTTCCTCGAGCTCGCGATACACGCGCTCTTCCTCGCCCCGCAGTCCGGCCGCGAGCATGCCCCGCACCGCGTTGCGGCGCGCGCGCTGTGCAAATGCCGTCGTGGCACACAGAGTGTCGTCGATGTCGAAGAAGACCGCGTGGAGCCTGCGCAGAGGGGGCATGGCACGGGAAGGCTAACCGCCTCGGGACGGGCTCGTCCATCGGCGCAGCGGCGGCGCAGGCGGCGCAGGGGAATTCGGCGCTGCGCGGGGGGATTGGGAACAGGCCGGCGCCCGTGGGGGGCTCGTGTCGAGCCGCGTCGCGCGCCTAGCGGATGCGCTCCTCGAGCTTCTCCACTGCGTCGTGCACATCCATGATGCTGGCGCGGATCACGATCATCAGGCTCTTCGACTCTTCGTTGAAGCCTTCGTTCTTGAGCAGGAAGCCGATGATCGGGATCTGGGAGAGCCAAGGCACTTCGGCGCGGCGCTCGATGTTGCGCACATTGGAGAGACCGCCGAGGAGGATCGAGCCGCCGTCGGGGATCACGGCCGTGGTGAAGACGCTCTGGACCTCGAGCTCCGGCAGCTGGAACTCGACCGGCGCGGTGTTGCCGCCGAGGGTCGAGCTGAAGGTGCGCAGCGCCACGACCTTGGCGACCGTGGGCTGGATCTCCAGCGTCAGGTACTTGCGGTTGTGGTGGATCGTCGGGCGCACATCGAGCACGACGCCCTCGTGCAGCACATTGATCTGCGGGTCGGCGACGGCCTGGAACTGGGCGACTTCGACATCGAAGTCCTGGATGTAGGCCTGCTGGTTGATCACGGCGACATAGGCGCGCTGGGTGTTGTGCACCGAGAGCATCTGGTTGTTGATCAGCTGGAAGTCGGTCGACTTCTCGACCGCGCGCAGGATCATCGACACTTCGAGGTCGTTCAGGAAGGTCAGCTGCGTGGTGATGCCGCCGATGTTCGAGAGCGCCGAGCCCAGCGGGTTCTCGAAGAAGTTCTCGGTCCGGCCCTTGAAGTCGCCGTCTCCGCCGTCGTCGTAGAAGAAGCCCGAGGAGGGGATGCCCGACGCGGCGCCGAGGCCGTTGTTGTCGAGGCCGCGCGAAGCGCCGTCCTCGAGGCCGTTGGTCACATCGTCCATGTCCTTGAACGGAGCGACCGGGTTGTCGAGACCGCGGAAGTCGACGCCGATCTCCTGCAGCCAGTTCGACGCGACCGTCATGAACTTGGACTCGATCGTGACGAGCGACGAGCCGAAGCGGCGCAGGTCGTTCAGGAACTTCTTGACCTGCTCCTGCACCTCGGGGGTGTGCACGATCACGATGAAGCCTTCGCCCTCGGTGATCGACACGCCCCCATCTTCCCAGGTGCCCGGCGCGACATTCTCCTGGATCGCGGTCGAGAGGTTCGAGATCTCGATCAGCTTCGGCTTCTCGCCGATGCCGCCGAAGGGGCCGCCGCCGTCGTCATCTTCCATGTCGTCGAGCAGGCGCAGGCGCTCGATGCGCGGACCGTAGAAGTCCGTCAGGCTGAAGACGAGGTCCTGGACATCGTGGTTGTAGATCGTCGGGACGCCGCGGGCCTTGGCCTTGGTCGTGACCATGACGGCGTCGTTGCGCACGGTCCAAGCCACATCTTCGCCGGACATGCCGACGATCAGGTTCAGGGCCTGCTCGACGGACAGGGACGAGGTCAGGTTGAGGTTGTAGACGACGCCGGCGTCCGTGGCCGCGGTCTCGGCGGCCGGGTCGACGACCAGCGGCAGGCCCGTGAAGGTGCGCAGCACATCGACCACCGCCGAGAGCGAGCTCTCGTCGGCAACCTTGAGGCCGGGGATGCGCGTCTCGCGCAGGCTGACCTTGAGCTCGCGGTCCTCGGCCGTCTCGTTCTGGGAGAGATCGATGCCGCGGCGCTTGGCGCGCTTCTCGGTGATGTCCTTCCAGAAGTCCTGATCGGGCAGCGTGTAGATGTCCGACTCGGGGATGCGCAGCTTGTCGAGCTCCTCGCGCCAGCGCAGGAACTGCTCGCGCTTGCGCAGGATGTAGTCCGCGCGCACGGTGTCGCGGCCGGCGCGGAAGGCGGCGTCGCGGATCTCCACGGCGCGGTCGTTGCGCGGATCCTCGTGCAGCGCCTGGTCGCAGAAGTCCATCGCCTCGTCGTAGTTTCGCTGCTCGAAGGCGTCGATGGCCTGATCGAGCATGTTGTTGATCAGGGCCTCGCGGCGCAGGGTCTGGGCCTTGCCCTCGGCCTTGAGGGCCTCGACCGCCTTGGCGGCCTCCGCATCGCGGCGCGCCTGCTCGGCGGCGAGGCGACCGGCGGTGGCCAGGGCGAACTCGGCTTCGATCTCGGCGTCGACGCCCTTCCAGTCGATCGTGGAGTAGGGGGCCCAACGGATCAGGTTCTTGGCCACCGAGAACTCGGCGATGGCGCGCTCGAACTCGCCCTTGGCGGCGAAGTCGCGGCCCTGATTCAGGCTCTCGCGGGCCTGAGCCTGCATCTGCTGCACCTTGATCTGCCAGCGCGCGGCCATGTCGGTCGCGTCGACACCCTGCTGACCGGGCGCCTTGCCCATCAGCACGGTCACTTCGGCCAGCATTTGCTTGGCCTGAGCGTGGTCCGGCTGCAGCTCGAGCGCCGCGAGCAACTCGGCCTCGGCCTCGCCGAAGCGCAGGTCCTCCATGCGTGCCTTGGCGCTCGAGAGGTGACGCTCGACGAGCAGCGCCGAACGCTGCTGGTTGAGGACCGTGAGCTCCTTTTGCCTGTCGAGCAGCTCATCGGCTCCGTCCTGAGCGGGCTCAGGTTGGGGCTGCGTCAGGGCCGCCTCGGGGGCGGTGGACTCGAGCGGCTCCACGGCGTAGTGGGGCGCCGTGGCGCAAGCCGCAGACAGGAGCATGCAGAACGGGAGTGCGTTGCCGACCTTGCTCATCGCGTGGGACTGTCGAACTTCGACGGTGGGGAGTGGGGACCCGAGAGATCCCGTGCCCTTTGGCGGTGAGCCGAGGACGCGGGGGTGAGAGATGGGGGTGGAGTCAGTGGCTCGAAGGGCTCCGGCCGTCGCGCGGTCGGTGCCCCTCGATGGACCGAAGGAGGCGGAAGGTTAGCGTCGAGCCGTGGCCTTGGAAAGCCTCCGGCGGGCGAGCCTGCTCGCCGGCCTGCGCGCCGCGTCTTGGGGGGCGGTAGGCTGGGCGCACCGACCGCGTCCACGCCTTCGCGCCGCCGCCTCGATCGAGGAAGCGGCTGCGGCAGGGCGGGAATTGACCGAGCGGGTAGGGGGCGGGCGGTTGGCTGGCCGCGCACGGGCAAAGAGCGGCTGGGGACGCGCCAGCGGTCGGCGCGCCCCCCGCGCGGGATCACAGCGCCGACTTGTCGCCGATGAACGACACATTGGTGTAGCCGATCAGGATCACCTCGTCGAGGATCTTGATCACATCGGCGTAGCAGGTGCCCGGCAACGGGTCGATCGTGACCGAGCCCTCGGGGTCGAGCTTGTAGAGCTCCTTGACGCGGTTGACGATCTCGCGCATCTCGAGGCTCGACTTCGGACCGACCGAGTAGCGCACCACGCGGTCGGGGCCGTATTTGTAGGCTCCTTGGCCTTCCCAAGGCTTGCCCGAGTCATTGGGCATCAGCTTGGTTCCTTCGCGCTCGACCTTGAGCTTGATCTCGACCTTCTCTTTGGGCTCGGCCTGGGTCTGGTTGACCCCGACATCCTTCGGCAGGTAGGCGGACAGCTTGCCCTCGAGCAGTTTGAACTTGATCGTGAGCATGAAGAAGATGAGCAGCTGGAACACGACGTCGATCATCGGCGTCATGTCACCCTTCATCTCCGTCGACTCTTGCAAGCGGCTGACTCCGATGGCCATCTAGTTGCCTCCTTCCTCAGCGTCCTTGTCGGGCATCTCTTGACCGGCGGCCAGTTCGACCTTCCAGATCTTGATGTCCGAGATGCCGCAGATCTCCATCACCTTCTGGATGTGCTTGAAGGGGGTGGACTGGTCGGCGCGCACCAAAATCGGCTTGTCCGGGGCGACGATCGAGGAGCCCGGCTCGACCGGGGCCTTGGGCATCGCACGGGCTCGCATCAGGAGATACTCCTTGAGCTTCTTGTAGCCGTCGTCGTGCTCGGGGTCGTAGTAGACATCGCGCTTGACCAAGATCCGGCCGTCCGCGGTGATGTTGATCACCGGACGGGGATCGAGCGGGTTGGGCTTGTCTTCCAAAGCCGAGCGCGCCTTGGGAAGCACGAGCGTCTCCAGATCCTTCTGGCTCATGTCCATCAGGAGCATGAAGAAGATGATCAGCTGGAACGTGACGTCGATCATCGGCGTCATGTCCATCACAATCTCGTCGCTGGGGTGGCTCTTGATGAGCTTCATGGATCCTCCAGACACCTCTACCCCACCCGGACCGGCGACCTACGGCGCCCGCGAGGCGGGACCGTGCGCCGGCGCGGCCCGAGGGGGGCCAGCTGGCATCACTAGTTTTGCGTCGGGCGGAAGCGCTCGAACAGATCCTCGACGATCGCGCCGACCTCGATGATGTTGCGCACGAGGCGGTTGCGGAGGTATGCGAAGGCGGCCGTCGCGGGGATGGCGACCATCAGACCTTCGAAGGTCGTGAGGAGCGCGACATAGATACCCTGCGCGAGCTGCGCCGGCGTCGGGTTGGTGGTTGTCGCGATGATTTGGAAGGAGCTGATCATGCCCTGCACCGTGCCGAACAGGCCGAGCATCGGCGAAACGGCGGCCAGCACCGAGATCCAGCTGATCTTCTGGCTGAGGCGGATCGCCTCCTCGTCGCCCATCTCCTGCAGCGCGGTCTGGATGACCTCGAAGGGCTGGCCGATCTTGGCGATGCCGGCGGCGCAGACCTTGGTGAAGAAGCTGGGCTCGTTCTCGCACAGCTCCATGGCCTCTTGGAATTGGCCTTCTTCGAACAGGCTCTGGATCTCGTCGACGATTTCCGGGGGTGCGAGTTTCTCGCGCGCGAGCGTGACATAGTTCTCGATGATGACGGCCAGCGTCAGGATCGAGAGGGCGATGATCACCCAACCGATGAAGCCCGAGGCCACGATCAGGTCCCACAGGGACAGGTCTTCGGCTTCGGCGGCCGGGGCGGCCCCGCCATCTTGGGCTAGCAGCGGCAGGGCGGTGAACAGCATCACGGCCAGCGCGGGCAGGGCGCGGCGGCCAAGGGCCGCGGCGCGAGAACGAACGGAACGGAACGTCATGACCCGGGAACTCCTAGAGAGAGGATGGGGGAGAGAGAGAGGAAGTTAGGTGGGCCCCTTGTCGAGGCAGAGCCTCGGGCGACAGGAGGGATGCGACAGGCAGCTTGTGTATGCGGGGGAAGATCCTGAGGGGACGAGAGCTTAGCAGCAGGGCTCAGCCAGCACTCGCGGCCTCGCTAGCAGCCGAGGTCCTTCGCGAGTTGGCGTGCGCGCAGCGAGGCCGGAGCGCTGGCAGCGTTATTGAGCGCGTCCTTGACCCGCGCGCAGGCCTGGGTGCGCGCGTCCGCGTCGGGGAGCTTGGAGTAGGCCTCCGCCAGCTTGACCGTCGCGCGCAGCGCGCGGTCGCGGTCGTCGCAGTCGAGTCCGACCACCTTGGCGAGCATGAGGCTCGCCTCGCGGGGCTTGTTGTCGGCGAGGAGCGCTTCGCCTAGGCCTAGCTGAGCCGCGAAGCGCGCCGTGGGGGCGGAGTCGGGCTTGAGCGCGTTGACGCGGCTCTGGAAGAAGTTCAGCGCCTGCTTGGCCTGACCACCCGCGAGGTCGACGAAGCCCTGCCCGAGGGCGGCTTCGTCGGCGATGGCCTGCAGCTCCAGCTTGCGCAGGCTGTCGGAAGCGAGCAGCGGACCGACTTGGCTCTCGAGGGCCGCATACACCTCGCGGGCTCCGAGCGTGTCCTTGCCGTCGAGCAGGGCCCGAGCGGCCTGCACGCCGGCCTGCAGGCACAGGATCGGGTCATAGCCGGCAGCGGTCGCATCCGCCTTGAACTCGCCGTGGACGCCGCGGTAGGCGGCTCCAGCTTCCGCGGGCTTGCCGGAGAGCCACAGGGCGCGCGCGTGCAGCATGCGCACCGCGGGAACATCGGCGTTCGCGGCGAAGGCGGCGAGGTAGCTCTGGGCCTCGGTCGCGGCTTCGGTGAAGCGTGCCGCATCGCTGCCACCGCCTTGGATCAGGGTCTCGGCGAGGTGGCGCTTGGCGGCGGCCTTGACCACATCGCGCGCGCTGGCGTCACCGGCGGCGACGCGGAAGCTCTTGGCCGCATCCGCCCACGATCGGCGGGCGGCGTAGATGTGGCCTTCGCGGAAGCTCGGCGGGACATCGCCCCACTCGACGCTCTGCACCTGCAGGGCGTCGTAGTTGTTCTCCTTGGAGCCCACGGCCACGGTCACCTTGCCGAGCTCGTAGCGCTGGACCACGCCGGTGACCATCGACACCGAGCCGTCGCGCTTGCTCTTGACGAAGACCTGATCGGGGCGACCGCCACCTGCTCCGGCAGCGAGGCTGGACCCTGACGCGAGCAGGGAGGCGAACAGGGACAGCGCGAGGTGGGTGGCGATGCGGCGCATGGGACTGGGGGGGAGGGGGATTCTAGCGGGGGTGCGGGGGCCCACAAAGGGCGGGGTCCGGCAGCGCGACGCGCTCACTTCCACTTCACTTTCTGAACCAGCCACAGGTAGCGCTGGCGGTTGTCCTCGGTCATGCCCTCGGTCTTGAACTGCGTGCCGCCGCCGAGCTGGGTGTTCATCGGACCCAGCAGCGAGCGCGCGGTGTCCATGCGCTGGCCATCGATGGCCGCGAAGCGCAGGTAGCTGTAGATCTGCTGGGCCTTGAGGCCGTACCACTCCTGCGCCCACTTCTCCGAGGTGTCGGTGAGTTGGTTGATGGCCTTGGTGGCGAGCTCGAAGTCGGCGACGCTGGTCGCCGCACCGGCGTTCTCGATCACCTTCGTGCCCTGCACTTCGAGCCAGCCCGCGGCGGCCTGCGCGAAGTCGTAGGCCGTGCTCTTCGCGGCGCGCACCTTCTCGTCCATCAAGAGCGGCTTGAGCGTCGCAAAGGCGTCGGCGACCTTCTTCTGGCGCAGCTGCGCCTCGCCGAGGTCGGGCAGCACGCGAATCTGCATGTTTTCCGCGTACTCGGCCTCGGCGCCAAACTGCGACTGGATGCGCTCGAGCAACTCTTCGGCCGTGGCCCACGCCGACAGGTTCATCCAGTGGCGCGACTCGGCGCGCATGTTGTCGAAGCTGGGCCTAGGGCTGGTGCGGTTGAGCACCTGCAGGTTCTCGGCCATCTCGCGCTCGATTCCCGCCTTCTTGGCCGCGTCCTTCTCGGCCTCGAAGGCGGTCTTGAGCATCTTGTAGGACTCGGTCGCCGCGCTGCCGGTCCAGCGGTTGTCGGGGAAGCTCGAGAGCATCAGCCCGAGCAGGGACTTGACCTTGTCCTGCTGGTCGAGCTTGCCGTAGGAGATCAGTACGCGGTACATGGCCGCGGGCGCGAGCTGGTTCTGCTCGGGGAACTCGGTCTGGAAGGTGCCGAGCACATCGACCACCTTCTGCCAGGAATTCGCGCCGCCACTGGCGACCTCGAACTCCGCGAGACCCCAGTAGAAGCGCGCGTTGGCGGTCGCTTCCTTGCGGCGCGCGAGCCGGCGCGCGTCGGTGGTCGCGGCATCAGTGCTCCTCAGGTATGTGTTGAGGTAGCTCTCGAGGGTGCGGATCGCGGCCTCGTAGCGCTTGAGCTTGAACTCGCACACGCCGACATTGACCTTGGCCTTCTCATAGCTCTCGGCTCCCGCGCCGACGCTTGCGTAGGCCGCGCGCGCTTCGTCGAACTTGTTGTCGGCGTAGAGCTTCTCGGCATCGCGGTACTTGATGTCCTCCCCCTTGCCGGTGCCGCTCGCGGCGCGCTTGAGCACCTCGTCGGCGCGACCGGCGAGCGCGTCGATGGCGCTGTCGCCCTTGATCGTGCGCTTGAGCAGCTGCGCGCAGTCGTAGAAGCCCTTGGCGCTCTCGCCATCGAACTTCGGGTCGCCCGACCAGCTCTCGAGCGCGTGCTCGTACACGGCGGCGGCTTCGAGCACGCGGTCCATGCGCTGGTAGGAGCGCGCGATGTGCCACAGGGCTTCCGGCATGCGCTCTTGGCGCGCGGCGATGTCCGAGCCGTCGAGCGATCTGACCACGCGCTTGAAAGCCTCGACGGAGGTCGCCCAGTCCTGCGCGTTGAACTCGCCCTTGGCGGCGTCCATCAGCACGCTTGGATCGACGCGCACGCCCGGGCGCGCGATGATCTCGCCGATCACGCGCTGGGCGCGCACCTGCAGGTTGTTGCCCTTGTTCTCGGCCGCGACTTCCTGCGCCAGCGAGAGCGCGAAGTCGAGCGACGAGCGCTGGTTCTTCTTCGGCAGGCTGGCAGCGGAGAGCGCTTCTTGGCTCTCGAACCAGCGCAGGTCACCGACGGCCGGGTTGCCGCCGAGGAACCCTCCGGCGCTGACGAGCGCCTGCGTCACATCGAGCAGCGCCATGTAGCCCTGCGGGGGCGTGAGCTCGAGACCCTCGCGCTTCCAAGTGTTGACATAGTGCAGCGCCCATGTGAGCGCGGCCGTGGTGTCGCCGGCAGCGATGTTGGCCTTGATGAGGCCGGGCGTGCCGAGCTGCAGGAACAGGAACCGGCTCTGCTTCTCCGGTTGCAGCATCTGCGCCGACGCTTCCCTCCACGCGGCGAGGTCGCGCGGGATCGAGAAGTTGACCGCGAACTCGTAGTAGCTCGCCGCCTCTTGGTAGAGCTTGGCCGCCGACTTGAAGTCGTCCTCCTGCGCCCCTTGGGCCGCGTAGACATCCCCGATGCCGATGTAGGCGCGCAGACTCCACGGCGTGCCCTCGCCGGCCGTGTCGCTGAGCTTGACATACATCTTCTCGGCCACCGAGAAGGTCGTGGGGACTTCCTGCACCCGCGCGAGCTGGAGGTTGAGGTCGGCACCGTTGAGCAACAGCTCGAACAGGCGTCTCTGGACACCTTCGGCGCCCGAACCCTCCTTGAGGAGTTCCTCTTGCTCGCGGATCAGGTCGTTGACGCGACCGACCGCGGCTTCGAGGAAGCTGCGCATGGCGCCGCGCTTGGCGTCGAGCTCCTCGCCCACGAGGTCCGCCATCGAACTGGCGAGCACGCGCGCGTAGGCGCCGCCGACTTCCACCGTTCGCGCCTGCGCGCGGGCCACGATGTCCGCATCGCCGAAGGCCTTGTACTTGTCGAGGAACGCTTGGTAGGCCTCGACGGCCTTCTTGAGCAGCTCCTCGCGCCTGCTCGCGTCGGCCTTGGCCGCGTCATAGAGCGCGTCGCAGCGCAGCAGCGCGACTTCTTCCGTCAGCTTGGACGACAGGCCACCCGACTCGACATTGCGCAGCACCTTCTCGGAGAGCTCGACGAAGCCAAGCTCCCCGAGGCCCTTGGCGAAGGCGATGTCCGCGCGTTGCTCGGCTTCGCTCTTCTGTCCCAAGAGCGTGGCCGTGGAGAAGGCGAAGATCAGTCCGAACGACACGGGACGACGCATGGGCGGGATCGGGGTGGGGTGGGGGCGACCGAGCTGTCGTGGCAGGGAGGCAAGACTCGGACCCGCGGTGGTGTGCATGTGTGCGGTCGCGCCGCGGACAGACTGCACCTTGGGCACGAGTACCGCACGGCCTCGGGGCAGGCTACGCAGTTTCTCTGGCGTGCGATCCGGCGACGCGCCGCGCGGGCAGGTCGTCGGACAGCGCTGGTCCGCACGCGACCTGAATGGACAGGCTGCGCGCGGGCCAAGGGCCGAGGATGGTACGAAACTCCTGCGCGGGAGCGAGATGCGAACCGCCCGAAAATTGTCGCGCACCAGCCCAGCCCGGCGCGCCCGCGGGCTCGAACCGTGCGCCCAAACGCAGCGCGGGTCCGCTGCGCTTGGACGCAACGGACCCGCGGGTGGATTGGCTTGGCCGCCTAGGGGGCCAGCGCTCAGTTGCCGAGCTGCGACGGCAGCGGCTCGAGCTCCTCGGGGATCACGATGTTGGCCGTGACGAGGATCAGGAGCTTCTGATTGGTCGCATAGGTGCCCTGGCGGTCGAACAGGAAGCGCACGAGCGGGATCTTGTTGATGATCGGGATGCCCGAGCGCAGGTCCTGCTTCTCGCTGACCTTGAGGCCGCCGAGCATCACGGTGCCGCCATCGGGCATCGGGACGGTCGTGCGGACGCGCTGGATGTCGATCTCCGGCAGCTGGATCGTGACTGCGTTCTGGCTGCCGAGGGTGGTGGCCACTTCGCGGATCGGGCGGCGCAGGGTCGCCACCGTCGGACGCAGCTCCATCATGATGAAGCGGCGGTCGGCGGAGACCACCGGGCGCACATCGAGCACGACGCCGTCCTGCACGGTCTCGACGATCGGGTCGGCGATCGAGGCCGCCTGCGCGATCTCGACATCGAAGTCCTGCACATAGGCGACCTGATTCATGACCGACAGGTTGGCGCGGGCCGTGTTGAACACGAGCAGCTTGGGGCTGGTGACGATCTCGCGGCGCTCCGACTTGGAGACGGCGCGCAGCACCATCTGCATCTGGAGGTCGCTCAGGTACGTCCACGAGAACGACAGGCCGCCGGTGGCCTGCAGCACATCGGCGTTGCCGAGGCTGACATCGTAGAGGTTCTCGACGCGCGTGCGCAGGTCGCCGTCCTGACCGTCGTCGTAGAACGCGCCGAGGTCGCTGCCCTGACCGATCTCCTTGCCGAGGTCGGCTTGGGTCGAGGCGTCACCGAAGTCGTTGATGAATGTGTTGGTGCCGAGGCCCGGCTGGCCGAGGCCGCGGAAGTCGATGCCGATGTCCTCGAGGAAGTTGTCCTCGACGCGCAGGAAGCGCGCCTGGATGTCGACCATGATGCCGGTCGCTTCGCGCAGGTCGTCGAGCAGCTTCTTGACCTGCTCCTGAACTTCGGGCGTCTGGTTGACGACCATCGTGCCGGCCTCGGTGATGCGCACCGAGTTCAGCGGATCCTCGTTCCAGCTCTCCGTCGCGACATTGTCGCGCACGAGCGTCTCGAGGTTGTCCGAGGTCACGACGAGGCCTTCGCGCTCTTCGACTTCCTCGTCCGGCTGCTCGAGGCCGCCCGACGGGGCGATGTTGATCTCGCGGCCCGGGAAGGACGGGATCGGGTGGATGATGTCTCGGACCTCGTACATCTTGAGGATCTGGTTGCCGAAGGTCTCGGCCTTCGTCACGAACTTGACCACGCCGTCCTGCACCTTCCAGCGCAGGTTCTCGTGGGTCTCGACGATGATCTCGAGCACATTGCGGACGCTGCGCTCGGGCAGATCCATGTCGACCTGCTGGGCCTCTTCGTCGAGCTCCTCCATGACCTTGGCGGAGACGAGGAAGTTCACGCCGGTGAGGTTCTGGAGGAAGCTCGCGACTTCGGCGAGCGGCACGCCTTCGCCATCGGCCGTGCGGAAGCGCGGTGCGAAGCGCACGGCGGCGAGGCGCTCGATGACGGCGGCCGTGTCGGCGTCGGCGGCCGTGGCCTTGGCGGTGAACTCCAGCGCCTGGCGACGGTTCACCTCGGCCCAGCGGCGCAGGTCGTCGAAGACCAGCGGCGTCGTCTGGGGCACATCCATGATGTCGACTTCCTCGAATGTGCGGATCCACTGCTCGCGGTAGCGGGCGAGGGTGTCGAGCTCGGTCTTGTTGTGGCGCGCGAGGGCGGCCGCATCGCGCAGCTTGGTGGCGGCGCTGTTCTGCGGATCCTCGAGCAGGATCTGCTCGCACAGGGCCTCGGCTCGGGAATACTGATCGGCGAGGAAGGCCGAGTTGGCGTCCTGGAACAGCGTGCGCAGCTTGTTGGCGCGGTAGTTGCGGACCTCCTCTTCCTTGTGGGCCGCTTCTGCCTCGGCGGCGGCGAGCTTGAGCGCCTGCTCCGCCATGCGCGAGACCTCGAGCTGGTCGAGGGCGTCGTTCATGCGCGCGCCGATGATGCGCGCGTCCAGAGAATCCTTGGCCACCAGCGGGTGCCACACGAGGATCGACTCGGCCTCGCGGAAGGCGGCCACGGCGGTCTCGTAGCGGCCCTGAGCCATGGCGGCTTCGGCGCGCCTGACCGCTTCTTCGGCGGCCATCTGCGCTTGGGCGCGGCGCACGATCTCGCGCTCCTTCGCGTCCTGGAACTGCTCGCCCATGTCCATGTACTTGTCGCCGAGCAGCGCCTTCATGCGGGCGAGGCGCTCGCGCGCGGTGACGCTGGTCGGATCGACTTCGAGCGCGTTCGCGTACTGCGACAGCGCGGCTCGGATGTCGCCCTCGTCGCGCTTCTTGTCGCCGACCTTGAGGTACTCGGCGGCGAGGAACTGGGCGCGGTCGCGGCGCAGCTCGATCCCGGCGCGCTCATCCTGAGCGGCGACGGCGGCCGGCTCCGGGTTCGAGGCGACGACGGTCGGAGCGGCTTCGCTCGGCGCGGTCGCGAGCTTGGTCTCGGTCGTCCGGCACGCGGGGGCGAGGGTCAGGGCGAAGGCCGGCAGGAAAAGGAAGCGCAAGCGCATGGAAGTGGGGGCCTCGACTCGGGGCGCGCCGCCTGTGGTGGAGCGGCGGCCGCGAAGGAACTGGGTGAGTTTGGGGGCGACCGCGGGGGGCGGCCGTGGGACGGAACTGCGATGCGATGCTTCTAGCGACGGTTGCGAATGCACCGACGCGCGGCGCGTTCGCCTCCCGCCGAGGCCCGTGGCCCGCGGGTCGCTCCCGCGCCGTTCGCTCCGCGCGGGAGGAAGGGCAGGGAGAGCACCAGCAAGTCGCAGGACTCGCTCCGGCGGTGGCCGCGAAGGCCGCATCCGGGGCGAGAGAGGGGCGGGAGCATAGCGGTAGGGGTAGGAGGGGTCAACGGCGAGCGCGGCGCGTCGGGCGCGAACTCAGGAGCGCCGCGGCGCGGCTCTCGTTACCCCCTCGGGCCTTGCGGGTTACCCGCGCGACTCGCCGCGCCGCTGCGGCGCGAGACCGAGCAGGCCCATGGCGAGCTGGATGTCCTTCCAGCAGTCCTTCTTCGCCTCGGGCGTGCGCAGCAGGTACGAGGGATGGAAGGTCGGCACGATGCTGCGACCGCCGCGCTCGTGCACGCGCTCGCGCAGGGAGCCCATCGAGCGCAGCTGGGGACCCGCGAGCCCGAGCACATGGTTGGAGGCGTGCTTGCCGAGCGGGATCAGGACCTTGGGGTTCACGAGCTCGACCTGCCGGTCGAGCCACGGCGTGCAGGCCCGCGTTTCCTCCGCCGACGGGTCGCGGTTTTCGGGCGGGCGGCACTTGAGCACATTGGCGATCACCACTTGGGACCGCGGCACTCCCATGCCCTTTTCAATGATGTCGGTCAGGAGCTTTCCAGCTTCGCCCACAAAAGGAACGCCCTGGCGGTCCTCGTTCTCCCCCGGGGCCTCTCCGATGAACAGGACCTGAGCGCGCTCCGGGCCATCGGCGAAGACGGTCTGGGTGCGGGTCCG
>Ga0194121_10000673_pt1 | contig 59889 bp, 48 predicted proteins | sample TA2MahCa50mmetaG_FD_148609 | JGI IMG/M metagenome (GOLD analysis project Ga0194121, IMG submission 148609) | Freshwater microbial communities from Lake Tanganyika, Tanzania - TA2015020 Mahale Deep Cast 50m | ecosystem: Environmental > Aquatic > Freshwater > Lake | place: Tanzania: Lake...
TCCCGTCAGTCCCAATAATCCAACGATCAACAAAGCAATCGAGTGACGCATCATGACTTTCATCTCAATCAGTACACTGGAAACATCAGAGAAATAGCCACGTTCGCCAGAACGTGGGCGATCTGCCAACGCCCACGCTCTGGCGAACGTGGCTACATTGAAACTCAATTCGGAACGACAACTAATCTAATCGGTAGCCTTCCGGGTACTTTGGCTTGATCAGATCGGCGACGTGCGGTGTCTTGAGCGACGCGAGGTTGGTGACCTTGAGGTTCTTGGCGTCCCACTCCACCTTCTCGCCCCATTCACCCATTGCGCCTTTCTCTCCTCCGGTGGCGGCGGCCCAGACGGCAAGGTTACCGAGCAGGATCGTCTCGGTGAGCGGGCCGGCCCGGTCCACGAAGTTGGACTTGGCGATCTTCGGATCGTTGGCTCGCTTCGCGCGGAACAACTCGTACATGTTGTTGAGGTCGTTGTTCCCTTTGTTCTCGGCCTTCTCGTAGTCGGTTTTGACCTTCCCGACACCTTTCAATTCGTAAACACCGCAGTAGTCATCCGAACTGTAGAAGGTTCCCTTCTCACCGACGATCATCACGCCGCTGTCGGAGACCTTCGTGATGCCGTGCTTCTCGAAGACTTCCATCGGCGGCTTGTTTCCTTTGCGGTCATACCACCAGAAGGGAATCGCGGGGCGTTCGGACGTTTCGGGAAACTCGAACTTGATGACCGCGCTGGCGGGGAAACTGTCGAAGTCGTGACCGGTAGACTTGGCTTGGACCGAGATCGGATCACGCAGTCCGCACGACGCGAACGGAACCGTCAATTGATGGCAGGCCATGTCGCCCAAGGCTCCGCTGCCGAAGTCCCACCAGCCACGCCATTGGAATGTGTGATAAATGCCTGGCCAGAACTCCCGATTCGGCGCGACACCGATCCAGTTTTTCCAATCGACTCGCTCGAGAGCCTTGGCAATTTCTTCTTTCTTCTTGTCAATGATCTTGGGGGCATTCTCAAGGTCATCCATCTTCGCTTGAGCGGCGAACTTTTGCATCGTCATTCGGCGGTCGGGGCCTTGCGCCCAGACTGGGCGATTCGACCAGGCGAAGACTTCCTTCAGCGTACCGAGCACGCCCGACTTAATCTGGGCGATCGCTTCGCGCGACGAGTCCAGGGCAGTCCCCTGATTTCCCATTTGCGTGCAGACCTTTTTCTCGGCCGCGACGGTCGCCAACAGCCGAGCTTCATAAATCGTTCGAGTCAGCGGCTTCTGCGTGTAGCAGCCAATCCCCAACCGCATCGCCGCCAGTGTGGCCGGAGCGTGCATGTGATCCGGGGTACTGACGGTGCAGAGATCGATCTTGCTGCCGTGCTTCTCGAGCAGTTCGCGATAGTCAGTAAATTTCTCGGCGTTGGTGAATTTGTCGGACTTCCCTTTGCTTTCGAGCGTGTTCCGATCGACATCGCAAATTGCGACGACATTGCCAAATTGCGAGGCGTTGCTGGAATCGCTGCCTCCCTTGCCGCCCACACCGATGCAGGCGACGTTGAGTTCTTCGTTGGCGGAGAGAACTCGATCGGGATTCACCAAGCCGTGACCCACATAAGCGCCGACACCGGCGACGGTCACGTTTTTCATAAATTGACGGCGGGAGTTTCGGCGGCGCATCGGCGTAAGCCCTCGGCAAAGTGGAAAGAAAAAGTCGAATACGGAACGGTGACGATACCGACGGTTTAGCGGGTTCGCAATCAATGCCAGCCATTCGGAGGGCGGGATGACTGCAAAGTGAAAAGGACAGAACGCAAGGTGAAAGATGACGTTGGACGGTGCGAGCCGTCAGGCTCATTCTGCACTTTGTAACTTGCACTGGGAAGTTGGCACTGTGTCCTTCTCCCTTGGTTGCGTCGACTCGCGCCACCCGGTAGTTTTCGTCCTTTGGCTGAGACATAGCGAAAATGCCCTGTCGCAGAGATTGTGCTTGCGGCACGGCGGTTCGATGCGATACTTGCTGGCGACGGGTCAGGATTCGACGAGCGAGACATGTCTCGGTGACGACTCCCAGCGAGGACACCGTGAGCAAAGCGGAACGGCACTACGATCGAGCGAATCGCCTGTTCGAGAAAGGGCGATTCCGAGACGCCTTGCGCGAGTTCAATTTCGCGATCCAACTCGAACCGCATGATCCCGACTATTTCAATGATCGTGGGCTGGTATGGGATAAGCTGGGAGTTTCTGAACGGGCGATCGAAGATTTCACGACCGCCATCGACCTCAATCCCACTGCGTCGGCGTATTACTTCAATCGGGCGCGGGTCTTCACGCTCATCAGTGAACCAGAGCGAGCCGCTGACGATCTGACGGAAGTGTTGCACCTCGACCCATTTGACTCCGAAGCACTTCTGCTGCGTGGCGGAGCGTACTCCGATCAGCAAAAGTGGACCGAGGCGCTCGAAGACTACGAACAAGCGCTCGACCTTTCCCCGGACAACCCCGATTTGTTTTACGACCGCGGGTTAGTCTGGGAAGCTCAGCAGGACTACCGCAAGGCGATCGAAGATTTCACGCGGGCAATTGATCTCGACCCCGAATACGTTCCCGCCGTGATGGATCGTGGCAATTGCTGGGATGAACTTGGCGAATTGGAGAATGCTCTCAAAGACTACAACCGCGCGCTCGAATTGTCCGAGAACGATCCGTTGATTCTCTTCAATCGCGGGCTGGCATATTTGAACTCTGGGAAATTGGATGAGGCGATTGCCGACTTCAACGGGTCGCTGGAACGCGAACCGGACAATCGTAGAGCGTTTTCGTCTCGCGGCGATGCCTGGCTGCGCAAGGGAGAGCATCAGAAAGCTCTCGCCGATTACAACACCGCGATCGATATGAACCCGGACGAAGGGGATTTGTTCTACCGCCGAGGTAACTTGTTCGATGAACTCGGCCAGCCCGACAAGGCTCTGGCCGACTATGACAGGGCGTTGCAGTTCGACCAGGAATTGGTCGGCGCCTGGCACAATCGCGGCAACATCCGCTTTGAAAAGGGTGAGTTCGAAAAGGCGTGCGACGACTACTCGCAGGCGATTCGGTTGGAACCGAACATGGTGATTGCCTATCGCAATCGAGGCGACTCCTGGCGAGCGCTGAATCGCCACGACCTCGCGCTGCTGGATTTCAACCGTGCGCTCGAGATTGATCCTGACAACCATGAGGCGTACAACGGCCGCGCCGGGTTGTATCTTGACACCGGCGATCTCCCGCGAGCGTTGGCTGACTACAACGTGGCGTTGCGGCTTGATCCGAAGTGTCCCGTCTGCCTGCGCGCACGCGGTGAAGTGCATTGGCGGCTGGGAGATCACAACTCTGCCGTCACTGATTTCACGGCTGCCATCGAGCTCAATCCGACGGACGCCGACGCCTTCGCGATGCGTTCCGAGGCCTACCAGCAGCTCGGCAAAGAGAAGCTCGCCGAATCCGACCGCCGCAAGGCCCTCGAACTGCGCGCCTCACCGCGCGAAGGGGTTGAGGCCGATCCCGCTTGAGGCGGATTGCTTGCGAGTTCTCCCCCACGCAAAATCCCCGATAACACAGAGGTACCAGCATGGCGGCGGACGAGGTTGAGACCCGCTTCGGGCGCAGTCACGACCGGACCGGAGAGGGAGCTGGCCAGCCAACAAGAATTACCGTTCGTGGGTTCCTGGCATTTCTCTTGAGTGTGCTGGCCGCCAACGCCGTTGCGATGGAAATCACACGCAGGACACTTGCCTTGATCCGGACAAGGTCTATGGGCCGCTGGTCATCCGGTCGTCGAACATCACGATTGACGGGGGAGGAGCGTGGCTCATTGGCGACCTCAAGCCGCCGGGAAATAAGCTCAAGGGAATCGCAGTCCTCGCCGCAGGGGTGTCGAATGTCACGTTGAAAAACGTGAATGCAAAAGGCTGGGAGACGGGACTCAAGATCATCGACGGCTCCGGTTGGACAATCGAGAACTGAAACTTCTCCGACAACTTCCACGATCCCGAATTCGGCTGGGGCGAGAACGGACGGCGAAATCCCCTTGAAGATTCGGGCTTTAGCGTTGGTTTTCGATTCGTGGGGCGCTCCGACTCTGCGATTCACCATCGATGGCTTGGCCGTCGAATGAACGGACACTCTTCACAGGAATCCATCATGACGTCTCCGACGACTCCTCGCCGCACGTCGCTCAATGCGATGTCAGAGTTCGCTCTCTTGACCTGTGTGCTGTTGTGCCCCGCCATCGCGGACGACTTTCCGAAGCCATTGCTGACGCTCGGTGAGAAGCCGGTGACGATTGTGTGTCTTGGGGACAGTGTCACCGGGGTCTACTACCACACTGGCGGGCGGCGGGCGTATCCGGAGATGTTGGAGATTGCGATCAAGCTGGCGATCCCGAAGGCCAACGTAAAGGTCATCAACGCGGGGATCAGCGGGCACACGACGCAGAACGGTTTGGAACGACTCGACCACGACGTGCTCAGCAAGAAGCCGGACTTGGTCACGGTTAGCTTCGGGCTGAACGACATGACCCACATCCCCGAAGACCAATTTCGGAAGAACCTCGAAACAATTGTCGCACGCTGTCGCGAGATCAAAGCGGATGTCGTGCTCTGCACGCCGAACGCGGTCATCAACACGGGGAGTCGGCCGACTGAGAAGCTGGAGCGGTACTGCGAGGTCATCCGCTCGACAGCTCGCGATTTGAAGCTGGCGGTGTGCGATCAGTACCGATCGGGTGACGCGCAGCGGAAGCAAGACGCTTGGGCCTGGCGGCTGACGCTGAGCGACGAAATCCATCCGAACATGGATGGTCACAAACTGATGGCCGAGGAGCTATGCCGCACGATCACCGGCAAATCGGTTTCGTTGAAGAACGTTGAACCTCCGTCGCCGGTCCTCGCCAAGACGCTCGACTTGGTGAAGCAGTCGAAGCCGATCCGCGTGCTCGCGATGCCGCCGTTCGACAAGCTCATCGGACCGGCGTTGAAGCGCCAGCATCCAAACGCCGTTGTCGAAGTCACGGCATGGACGACGGAGGGCAAGACGCTCGCCCAACTGGAAAAAGATGCTCAGCAAACCGTGCGAGCGATGAAGCCGGACCTGGTCGTTCTCGCCGTCCCGCGTTCAGCGACGGCCGACAGCGACGAGCAGTTCGTGAAGTCGTACTCGTGGGTGATGAACTGGTCACTGAGCTTCGGGCTTCAAGAATGGGACTGCTTCGTCGTGCATCCGTCCGTCGCGGCTGCCGGTGAGCCCGCATCGCGCGACGAATTGGTCCGCCCTTTGGTCCGAGCACAGCACTTAAGCCTTGTCGATCGCGCTGCCGGAGACGAATCTTCTGCCGAAGACGTGCTCGCAAAATGGCTGGCTCAGCAGAAGTGATCTGCTCAAGACTCAAAGCCGTCGCATGAGCGACACCGAGCTTGTCTTGGATTGACGAACCGTGCTAGAAGCCGCCGCGAACTTAGCTGGTGGTTGCCGGTGTGAAACAGTGGAGGTGGCACGCATGGAAGCGTTGAATCAACAGGGACGTTGGTGGCCGCGAGCGTTGTGGACGGCGGCGCTGTTGCCATTTGTGTTGTCGCTGGTCGTGCATGCCAGCGGCGTAAAGGCTCGGCCGGTTGTGAACGACACACAGCGACATACCCTCGGCTTCGAACAGTACCTCGTGAATCTCGGCGCGCCTCCGCCGCGATCGGAGTACCTCGCTCGGTTCGCTTTTCGAAATGTCGGATCACAGCCGCTGAAGATCTCAGAACTCAAGCCGAGTTGCGGTTGTTTGAATCCGCGTCTCGAACGCAAGGAATTCGCTCCTGGAGAGGGAGGCGAATTCTTCCTGCGAGTCCGCGCTGCCAACGAAAAGCCCGGTCCGCACGAATACACCTGCCAGGTTCTCTACGACGACGGTCAGCCGCGCGAGACGGAAGTCCGCTTTAAAATCACGCTGCCGGAAGAGCGTGTGGAGATTCGGCCGCGATCGCTAATCGTTTACCAGTTCAATAACCAGCCCACCACGCGTGAGATCGCAATCACCGACTTCCGCCCCGCTCCAGAGGATCGGCCGCTCGCACGTCTCGAACTCGTGGAGGCGACATGCTCATTGAGTTGGGTCGAAGTTGCGATTGGTGAGGCTCAGTTCGATGAGATCGGCCAGTGCCAGCAGAAAGTACTCGTCACGATTACCGATGTTCCGCCGGGAACGCATGACGGCTCAATTATCGTCCGCACGAACATCTCGGAATACGCCGAGTTGCGAGTGCCGTTGCGAGTTGAAGGACTGTCGCCCAGCGACGACTATTCCCGGCGCAAGTAGCCGCACTCGCCAGAGTGCGGGAGGTCTGCATCACGGCCCGCGTTCTGGCGAACGGGGCAACGTCGAAAAGTTCTCATCTTGATCACCCGCATCACTGGGCGATTGGTCCAACTCACCACCAGCGAAGCCACGCTGTCGGTCGGAGCATTCGAGTACGAAGTCTTCGTGCCGGAATTCGTGCGTCGGCAGCTTCAAGGGAGCCTCGATCAAGAAGTCAGCCTGCGGACGATCGAGTACCTCGAAGGGAATCCACAAAAGGGGGGGCGACTGACTCCTCGATTGATTGGGTTTCTCAGCGATGCGGAAAAGGAATTCTTCGAGAGCATTTGTTCGGTGGACGGCGTCGGCGTGAAGACCGCGCTGCGTGCGATGGTTCGTCCAGTGCGTGAAGTCGCCACCGCCATCGAAGAACAGAACATCAAAGAACTGACTGCGCTTCCCGGCATCGGCCCGGCAACGGCCGAGCGAATCGTCGCCAAGTTGCGACGTAAGATGGCCAAATTCGCGCTGATGATCGCTCGTGATTTGCCGCCGGAGATCGCGGGTCAGCATTCGGTCGTACAAGAAACTTTTGAAGCGCTTGTCAGTCTCGGGCATTCGGCGCCGGACGCGCGGCAGAAGATCGACACGGTGTTGGCCGCCGGCAAGAAATTCAAAACGGTCGAAGACTTGCTGACCGAACTGTATCAAAAGGAACGGCGGTAGTTCGTAGGAGCGGCACTTTGCCCCGTCCTTCTTCGCGATTCCAACGAACGCATGACGGGCAAGAGTGCCCCTCCTACGGGTCGAGTAGCGCCTTCAACTTGGGCAAGCGTCGCTGACCGTCATCGACCGCTTTGTCATCCTGGCCGTCTTGGATCACCTGTATCCACAGATTGATCGCCCCCTCCAGCATCTCTTTCCTCTGGTTGGCGTATTGCGGTGGCAGGTCGCCGGTCGCGTAGGCATCCAACGCTCGCGCGCGAGCGATCAAGTGCCGGCGCTGTTCATCAATGTCGTCTTCTTCCCAGGGCTTTTCCTGGCGAGCTTCGTATTCCAGAAGAATGCGCTTAGCCTCATCCGCCGCTCTGAGGTCTGGCCAACGCTTCATCGTCCCCTGTAACTGCATCAAGCCGGAATACAGCGTCTTTGGTTCTTTGAGTCGCGACTGTCCTTCAGCCAGCAGCGACTTCGCCCACTCCTCGCGAGTCGGCGTCGAGTTGGGGCTGATGCGGCTGGCGGGATGTTTCGTCGCCAACTTCCGCCGATCCGCGGCACCGGCATCGAGCCAGTCAATCACCTCGGAAAATGTCTTCGAATCCGGAATCCCATGGCCAAGTTTCTCGACCACAGTCACTCTGGTCCGAACTCCCAAATCGGACAGGATTGGGCCACGGAACCGTTCGACTTCGCCACGGTTGAAGTCACCAGTGCCGGTGATATTCGCGACGCTCAAACGATCGATGACGCGATGCCGCAGCCACGGCTCCTCACGCAGATCGCCACTTGCACAGACCGGAATCACACCACCGAAGAGTTCAGGAAGTGCGAACGCGATTCCGCAAGCGACTCGTCCACCGCCCGAAAAACCGGCGAGATACGTCCGATCCGAATCGATGCGGTGCCTTCGCCGCAGATCGTCTAGCACGTCGAGCACAATTCGAATGCGTTTCGGCATCGACGTGTTGTTGCCGGCTCCGAAGGGGCTGGCGAATGCGATCCCATTTTGCTGGCAGACTGTTTGGAGTTGGCTCCACCCAGCAGGCTGGTCTGCCGCTGAAATGAACAACACCAGCGGCAGACCTTCCGGCTCAGCATCTTTCCCTTTGGCTTTGGACTTCGGTTTAGGCTTCGTTGGCGCGTCCTTCGCGGCGGGCGGAATGAAGACTTCATATCGCTGTTTGGTCGAGTCGTAACCCTCCAGCCACTCGGCCGGAGGATTGGTCACGCTCTGGTTCGAGACCGCAAAGACCCAATCCAGCCGCGTCGCATCTCGAACGGTCACGGACCCTTGATATCCAATCTCTTCAGCCTGGGTGATGCGAAGAATCGTCAAGAGCAGGCAACAAACGAGAAGCTTGAGCTTCATCAGTGGCCTCATGTCGGCATGTGGTTTCAAGCGAACTTCAGCAGCAAGTCGCCGGTTGAGACTTGGCTACCAGGTTTGACGAGGATGTCGGCGATCTTGCCGTCCCGCTCGGCGGCGACGGTCGTTTCCATTTTCATGGCTTCGACGGTCAGCAACTTTTGGCCCTTCTTGACGCTGTCGCCCGGTTGAATCGCGACCGTGACGACCATGCCGGGCATCGAGGCTCCGACTTGGTTCGCATCGGCGGGGTCGGCTTTGATGGCATGCTTCTCGGTCGGTTCCAGTGAGCGGTCCACGACCGTCACGTCGCGCGGTTGGCCGTTGAGTTCAAAGAAGACATTCCGCGAACCGTCCGCGTGAGGCTCGCTCATCGTCAAGTACTTGATAATGAGCGTCTTGCCGGACTCGATGTCGATGGAAATTTCCTCGCCGGTGTTCATGCCGTAGAAGAAGACCGGAGTTGGGAAGATGCTCGTATCTGAGTAGTCCGAGACGTGTTTGGAAAAATCGTCGAAGACTTTCGGGTACAAGACACTGCTGAGCATCTCCCGGCGAGTCGGTTCGCGTTTGAGCGTCGCCTTTAACGCTTCGCCGATCTTGTCGAAGTCCGCCGAAGGCAACGTTTCGCCTGGGCGAGCGGTAAACGGCTTGCGATCTTTCAGGATGATTTGACGGATGCGTTCGGGGAAACCTCCATCGGGGAAGCCCATCGCTCCGCTGAGGAGTTCGATGATCGACTCAGGAAAGGCCAGTTCCCGGCCACCGTCGAGGATCGCTTCAGGAGTCAGCTTGTTGGCGACCATGAACAGAGCCATATCACCGACAGCCTTGGAACTGGGCGTGACTTTTACGATGTCGCCAATCATCAGATTGACTTGCGCATACGCCTTACAGATCTCCGTCCATTGGCCGGCGAGGCCCAGTGACTTCGCTTGCTGATACAGATTCGTGTACTGCCCGCCTGGCATCTCGTGTGAGTACAGGTCGGTCGTCGCCGGCTGCTGTTCGCTTTCAAATGGCGAGTAGAACTGCCGTACCGCTTTCCAATACAGGGCCAGTTCGTCGAGGTGCTGCGAGTTCAGTCCGGTCTCGCGAGGCGAGAACCGCAGACTCTCGCTCAGTGAGTTGAGATTCGGCTGCGACGTGCCGCCGCTCATCGGAGCCATTGCGGCGTCGGCGATATCGAGGTCTTCCTCAGCAGCCATCAGGATCGACGCCGATTGGATGCCGCCGGTCTCGTGCGTGTGGAAGTGGATCGGGATGCCGATCTCTTGCTTGAGTGCGCGAACCAGTTCGCGAGCCGCTCGCGGTTTACACAGGCCGGCCATGTCTTTGATGGCCAGAATGTGCGCACCCATCTTTTCGAGCTGCTTGGCCATGTCGAGGTAATACTTCAGCGAGTACTTCGTGCGGCCGGGATTCGTGATGTCGCCGGAGTAACAGATCGCCGCTTCGCAGATCGGCCGCACGCCGTGGCTCGGCATTGCCGACAGGACGGCATCCATGGCGACTTTCATGTTTGGAATGCAGTTCAACGAATCGAAGATGCGGAAGATATCCATGCCGCATTCGGCCGATTCGTGCACGAATTCGCGGACCACATTGTCCGGATAGTTCGTGTAGCCGACAGCATTGGACGCTCGCAGCAACATCTGGAACAGGATGTTCGGAATCTTCTCACGCATGTCCGCGAGCCTCTGCCACGGACACTCTTTGAGGAACCGCATCGAGGTGTCGAAGGTCGCTCCGCCCCACATCTCCAAAGAAAAGAGTTGCGGGCAGAGCCGCGAGTAGGCTTCGGCGATCTCCAAAAAATCCTTCGTGCGGAGTCGGGTGGCCAACAGCGATTGATGAGCGTCGCGAAACGTTGTGTCGGTCATCAGCAATTGCTTTTGCTCACGAACCCACGTCGCGAATTTGGTTGGGCCGAGGTCGTGCAGTCGGTCGCGCGTTCCCAGCGGGACCGCGTTGAGATGGCTGACGTCCGGCACTGGAGCGGCTTCGCGCCGCGCGGGGGTTGGCCGCTGGCCTCCGAAGAGCGTGTTGCCGTTGACGATAATTTCGCCCAGATACGTCAGCAGCTTCGTCGCGCGATCGTGCCGCTTCGGGAACTGGAACAGTTCCGGCGTTTCGTCAATGAACCGCGTTGTGCAAAGGCCCGCTTGAAACGTGTCGTGTCTCAGCAGCTTCACGAGGAACGGAATGTTGGTTTTGACGCCACGGACCCGGAACTCGGCGAGACAGCGGTCGAGCTTTTTGATCGCGTCCTCAAACCGCCGGCCGCGAGCGGTCACCTTCACCAGCAGCGAATCGTAGAATGGATTGACGACCGCACCGCTAAAGGCCGAACCGGCATCGAGTCGAATGCCCATGCCGCCGGCGCTGCGGTAGTGCGCAACGCGGCCGTAATCGGGCAGAAAATTGTTGGCGGGGTCTTCGGTCGTCACGCGGCATTGCACCGCGAAGCCAGTCGTCCGCACATCCGCTTGCGACGTGATTCCAATGAACTCGTTTGACAGTCGCTCGCCCTGAGCGATCAGGATCTGGGACTTCACGACGTCGATGCCGGTGACTTCTTCGGTGACGGTGTGTTCGACTTGGATTCGCGGATTGACCTCGATGAAGAAGAATTGGTTCGTGTCAGCATCGACGAGGAATTCGACCGTGCCGGCAGCGTAGTAGCCGACCTGCTGGCCGATCTTGATGGCCGATGCGCAGAGCGCCTCGCGAACCTTCGGATCGAGATTCGGAGCGGGGGCGATTTCGACAACTTTTTGGTGACGTCGTTGGACCGAACAATCACGCTCGAAGAGATGCACAAGATTGCCGTGCTGGTCGCCGAGCAGTTGCACTTCGATGTGCCGCGCTCGTTGAATGAATTTCTCGATGAAGATATCCGGGCTGCCGAAGGCGGAAAGCGACTCACGCTTTGCTTGTTCGTACTGGGCCACAAAGTCGGATTCGTTGCGGACGACACGCATCCCGCGTCCGCCGCCGCCGTGCGCAGCTTTCAGAATCACGGGGAAGCCCAGCGACTTGGCAAGCGTGAGTCCTTCGTTCGCATTCACAATCGCTCGTTGACTGCCGCTGAGCACCGGCACTCCGGCCGCCTGGGCAATTTCGCGGGCGATCGTCTTGTCACCGAGCTTGTGCAACGCCTCGACACTCGGTCCAACGAACGTGATTCCGTTGTCTTCGCAGGCTTGTGCGAGCTTTGGATTTTCAGACAGAAAGCCGTAACCGGGATGAATCGCATCAACACCGTGCTGGCGGCAAATGTCGATGACCGCGTCGATGTCGAGGTACGACTTGATCGGTTCACCCTTCTTGCCGATCTGATACGCCTCGTCCGCTTTAAAGCGATGCAGGGCGAAGCGGTCCTCGTGCGTGTAAATCGCAACGGTGCGAATGCCCAGCTCATAGGCCGAGCGGAAGACGCGAATCGCGATTTCGGAGCGATTCGCCACCAACAGTTTTTCGATCTTGCTCATATCAACCTGACGGGAAAGCTAGCCTTCGGCTGGCTGGGAAGCGGATGGGCATGTTGCCAACGTGCCCTCAAGATGCGCGGGCGGATACGTTATGGGACGGCGCACGCGGTCGCAATTGCTTGCGTCTAATCCCGCCCAACGTGCTTGATTTTCTCCCAGTAGGAGTCAAACGACGCCGAGTTGAAGTGCGGGTCGTTGTCGAGGTCGTGGCAGGTGACGCAGTGCGTTTTTTTGGCGTCAGCCAGCGTCAGGCGGACCTCCTTATTAGCCGCGTCCTTTTCGCCGGCTTCGACCAACTGAATGTGTCGGCTGCCGGGGCCGTGACAGTTCTCGCAGCCGTTGTGGAGAAGTTGCTGGGTTTTCTCTTTGCTCTCGAAGCCGCTGTCGTACCGCAGGACCTCCTGAGGATGCCAACCGGTTGTGTGACAGGCGAGGCATTCGGGATCATGAATTCGCGAGACCCAGCGGTGCTTCAACTCGGGCCGGCCTTTGATCAGACTGTCGTAGGCGTGCGCGTGGTCGGTTTTTTCCCAGACAGCGAATGCTTTGGGATGACATTCCGCACAGGCTTGTGTGCCGACGAACTTGGCGCCGCTGGAGTGCTTGATCGGCGGTTCAGTCTCGGCGAGCGCCGAGTCTTTCAACAAGTCCTGGTACAGACGCATGTGCTCGACCATTTTTTGCGAGTCTTGAAAACGCTCCTCCGTCAGCTTGATGAGTTCGAATCGAACCCGATTCTGCGCGTCGGACGGGAAGAAGCCGACCACTCCCGTGTATTTTCCTTTGCGGCCGACTTGAACGAAAAGCGTCTCGCCGACTTTCTGCGGGTTGTCGAACTCGGGGTCCTCTGCACCTCCGGAGGAGAGCACGACTGCGAATTGCGGAAAGTTTTTGGCCAGCGTTTTGCCTTCCGCGAGCGTGCCGTGCGACAGCAGCACGAGCAAGTCTGGTTGCTGGGCCTGCAATTCCTTGAGCACGGCAGGTAGCGCTGTGTCCGGATCGTCGATGGTGATGTCGACATTCACGCCTTCCGGAGCGATCTCCTTGCGGAAGCTGGTACCCAGCACGGAGGTCACTCCGACTTTGTGCGTGCCCAGTTTCAGCACTTTTGATCGAAGCGGTGTCCCCAAATCTGGCGAGCCAAACAAAGTGACATTGGCGGACACAAAACTGATGGTGGCCAGTGGATCTTTTGGATCGGGGGCGTGAAGGGCCAACAAATCGGCAGCCCCGAGCTTCAGTTCCTCGGGACCGAGGTTGAGGACGCTGTATCGCATGTCCTGCATCGCGGCGAGAAACGTTTGAAACTTGAGTTTCGTTTGGGCTCGGTTGCGATTGACGGTCCCGCCCAGATCAAGCCCAGTCACCGGCCAACCCTTGGCCTGAATCTGCAGGATCAGATCATGCCGCCGCGAAACGCCGCCGGACTGCTTTAAGGCACAGCCACACGGCTCAAGGTAGCCATGCTGTTCGCCAGAGAGCACCAGTGTGAAGGCCGGCTTGCTCCAGCCGTCAAACATTGGTTTATCGTCCGAGTCCGATTTTTTGGCGGGCGATTTTGTTTGATCGTTGGACGCCAGCACCACGTCTGAAGTTGCTCCAGATTTGTCCACGACGTTGCTAGATCGGGCAGCCTCCGACGACTTCTCGGACACCTCTGCAGATGCCACGAGAGCTTCAGCTGGTTTGCTCACGGGCAATTCGTCGGTTTTTGTCGTGGGATTTGGAACATCATTGCAGCCGCCCAGGAGACTCAGCGTCATGCTCAGCAGGCTCACGACCAGTCCGTTTCGGGGTCGGCTCATGCAATTGTCCTTCATCGGCGGACTCTCCGAGTCTGCCAGCAATTAAGAAAACCGTGTCAAAGTGTCGCACGATGTGCGGGAATGCATCTGGAGATTAATACGAGGTAAAATCAACCTCGATCCGAATGAGTTTGGCTTCCGGATGGCTGGTGTTGAGGACAATGGAACCAAGCGAGTCTCCGCTGAGGCTCAAAGGAGCTTCTCCGGCCGGGATTTCGAGCAGAAAATCGTAACGATCTCGTCCCGCCCCTTTGAAGTTCTCGTCTTTGGTCAGTTGAAACTTCATGAAGGACGGAGAGAGCTTGGCCTCGGTGATCTCCCAGGGAGCTTCTGTTTTGTTGATGAAGAACATCAGTTTCGCTTTCTTGCCTTCTTGGGCACGAAACCTTCCCAATCGCAACAGGGAATCTTCAGGTGACCAACCAATGCCCGGTGTACTGAGAATCTGAACTGGTCCTGCTCTACCACCGTTGAAGAGGAACACCATGGGAGGAGTGTCAGGGATGTCGGTGTGAATGGTCAGCGACTCCCGAAACTTGCCGATTGGGAAGCCCGATTTGAAAACCACCTTGACTTCATGCCCACACTTGCCTGCTGGCTTTTGGCTGGCAAAGTCGTCACCAGGGTGCTCCGCATGGTCTTGTTTTTGAGCCAAAGGACCAGCACCTTTGGCTTGCTGATTCTGGGCTTTTAACGTGTCTTGAACATGCATCATCCCGGGGCTCGATTTCGCCCTTTCCATGAATTCGGCGGCCTCATCACGTGTGGCCGTTTTCAGTTCTTCTGCGGTCAATTGGCGAGAGGTCGCTTCGATTAGTGGAGTTGATGGTTCTAGTTTCGAAATCTCAAACGCATCGACAATTTCCGAGTGAACGACAAACGTACGTTCTGTCAGCTTGGTATCGGAAAGCATGCCGATCATCATCTCGTTCCCCGATTTGGACACCAACCGTCGGCCGACCAGCCCCCGAACCCGAAAAACCGTCACAGGGCGTTCGGGATCATCGGTACGAATCTTCGCCGCGTGGTCGAAGTTCGTCACTGGCTTTTGGATGTCCCAATTCATTGTGACAATGGTTTCTTCGCCGGGTTTCAAACCCTCTGTTCCCAAACTCCCCAGAGTGCACTGGCAAGTGTGGTCGTCTTTTCGAGCCACCAGTTTCAGAAAACCTTGACCTTCATTACGAATCTTGAATTCGTGACTTCCTTTTTGGCCCTGTTCCATCAAGCCGAAGTCAAAGAGTGGTTCATCCACTAAGACCAACTTTCCATATGGGCCAGATTTCGGAGGCACGGGGATGCCATCCGCCTCTGCGGCAGCCTTTTTGGTGTCGGTGATACTCTGCTGACGGAAATGAACCATCAGGCCACCGGACACGATGACCAGGAACACGACGATGGCAATGGCTCGAAAATTCATGAATCCTCCGACTGATGCGCGGCCGGTCGCTGACCAAATCTCGCGACGTTCGATTCAAAACGTGACTGGGAAAATACGATTCTCGACGATCGTGGTTGGTGACTCTGCCAGACCTTGAAGAACAATGATGATATTGTGATGGCGACTCGCGAAGGGGTCAATTCGCCTCGAATTACGGCGAAGAATTGCCTGCGAGCCCTAGCATTCGCCGTCGAACGTCGGGGCTCAAATATTTGTCCGTGTGGCCTGCGGTTCGGTTGATCTCGTCTTGACGGATTGATTGACGAGCCGCCTCCCGAGCGTTTTGGTCCCAACCGGCACCCTCGCAAGCGATTGCCCATTCGGACAACAGCGTTGCATGATGCGGATACCGCTCGATCGCGGCGACAAAAAATTCGGCGGCGATCCTGGCTTGATCTTTCGCACGGGAACGGTCGAAGCGGGACAACCAGGCTTTTCCCAGCCGTCGCAATGGTCCCGAAGCGAACGGCACGCGATCGCTCACGACTTGCAAATGACGAGTCGCCGCCTCGAAATCGGCGTCGAGCTGGGACTGCTGCCAACGCTGCAATCCCAAATCCGCCAATCGCTCCCACGGTTCGGTGGCCCAAGGGTCCGCTTCGGCCGCTTTGAGATACCGGGCCTGAGCCGATTTGATCTGACGACGTCCCCACTCGAAATCTCCCGCCTGCAACGAAGTTCGACACAATAGCTCCGGCATCGTCGCCGTCCACAAGCAAATCACAACCATTCCTACGGCAACGATCGCGCGTCCGGCGACTGAAATCCGCCCGGCCATTACGCTTTGGCCCGGCGTCTCGCTGGGAGTTTTTTCGTCTGCGAGGCCAACCGCCGGTTCCCCACAGGCCGTTCGCATCACCCAGATGAGCCACAACAACTGTGTGATCGCGGGCATCGCGATCCCTCCCGCCCCCAGCAAATGCACCAGCAAGGCGACGTTCGCCCCCTCCAGAGCGATCACCAGCCGCGCGTCAATGACCTCCGGGTTGCTGACGCTGGCGGCGCTTCGCGTTCGCAACCAGACCAACACGATCAGCCACAGTCCCCACCAGATTCCACCGAGCCACCATAGCCGTTCATCGTACCCGTGCCCGAAGAGTTCCATTCCGATCGCGCCCAGCGGAAACGCCAATCCGACGCCACAGGCCGCCGGTGAAGTCCACGACTTGCTGTGCGGCAGGGATTCGACTTCTGCTGTGTTGTTCGCTTTTTGATGCGGCCGTTTGAAAACCTGTTCCACCATCAGGCCGACACATGCCAGCAACCCAATCAGTCCCAGTAGGCCGGCGTTGGCCCACACATCGAACACCAAATTGTGCGGATCGGCAATCTCCTCGCTCGACTCCGGCAGCTTGTGAGCCAAGTAGTAATCTCGAAAGTTGCCCGGGCCAGTCCCAATCCAGAGGTGCTCGCGGATTGTGGCCCAGGTCGCCTGCCAGAATTCCAACCGATAGCGCAGCGACTTCGGAGCCTCCGACAACACCGCCTGATCCAATCCGCCGCTCAGAGCTGCAAACCCGACCAGAAACGCGATGACCAATATCCAAGTTCCGATCCGCAGCCACGAAGTCCGGCCTGTGGGATTGTCCGCGCGCCGCCATCGAGCGGTGATCAGCCGCAACGTCCACCAACTGATTCCGACACTTAGTCCCACCCAGGCCGTGCGGCTCTTCGTCAGCAAGGCACAGAACGCAAGCAACACGGCTAAAAACGCCCAACCCCACCGCGAAGTTCGCGGGCCACGCAGCAATCCGACAACAATCAGTCCCATCACGATCAGCAATCCCGCGAATGAGTTCGCGAGCGCGAACAATCCGAGTGGCTCACGGCTCGCCTTCAGCCGACTTTCCAGTGATTGCCGAGCGGACTGCTCGATTGGAATTTGTTGCCGAGCCATCTCGGCCTGTAACGACTCCAACTTCCGCATGTCCGCGGCCGAGACGCTCTCGGGAGAACTTCCATCGCCGCGAAGCCGCTCAACCAGACGGTCGTGTTCCGTAACGAGCCGATCGTACTCGCCGATCATTTCGTTGTACCCGACGTAGTGCTGCCACAGTCCAAACCCAGCCAGCACCCCGGCAGTCAACGACAGTCCAAGACACAATTGTCGGACCGCATGCGGCGACTTCAGCTCTTGCCGCAACATCCAGATCAAGACTCCCGAGCCAATCCACTCCCACGCGACGTTGATTGCCGCTCGTGCGTTGCCAACGCCAAACACGACTGCCAGCGCCGAGATCACTTGAGCCAAAACCAACAAACCGATCGCACCATCCATCGCATCAAAGCGAAATCGCCGCTCGCCGAAGCGCCATTCCCAAGCCGCGCGAGCCGCCGCTGTGAACAACACCAACTGCACCAGCCACAGCGTCAGGCCTTCGGAAGCCCCTTCGGTCGGCATCAGCCAGCGAACGGTCAGCAGTGCCGACAACCACGCGAGCATCAAACCCTGAGGGGGCGACATGGTGACAAGTTGAGGGGGGGACGGATTGCGAATCGGGTGTTCGGCGGTTCGTTGTTTGCGAGACATCAGTCAGCTCCCGGCCGATTCGCGTATTGACGCGGGTCCAGAGCCGGAATCCTCGACGCTCGACTCTCGTGTCTCGGCTTGCCCCCGTCCGACCGTCTCCAGGATCGCGACGATCGCCAGCACACAAAGTACCAAAGCGATCACCAGCCAGGCCCCCGACCAATCGTGAACGCGGTACAGCAACAACGCTCCCAAGCCCGTCGTCAGTGTCGCGAGATGCACCGTCAGCACCGCGTGCTTTTGTTTCAAGCCCAAGTCCACCAAGCGATGTGAGAAGTGACTCTTGTCCGGCTTGAAGGGACTCCGGCGCTCGATCAGCCGGATCAACAGCACCGAGGCGAAGTCGTACAGCGGCACCGCCAGTACGCACAGCGGCGCGAGGATCACGTGCCGTCCATGCTGTGCTGCTCCGCCGTGTTCGTAGAACGTCCCCAGCACGACCATCGACGCCAAGATTACGCCGATGAAGTAACTGCCGGTGTCCCCCATGAAGATTCGCGCCGGATGCCAGTTGTGACACAGAAATCCCATCAGCGAGCCCGCCAGAACCAGCAACACTCCCGCGACCAGCCATCTCGGCTCGGACAGCGACGTCAGCATGATCGTCGCAAAGAGGACCGACGCGATCAGCGCGATCCCCGATGACAGTCCATCCATGTTGTCGAGAAAATTGAACGAGTTCATCAGCACAACCAACCACAACACGCTGATCACGAACTCGGCCACCGGGATGCCCAGAAACGCCGTCCCGCGAACTCCGTCCGAAACCAACGCCGCGGCGACTCCGAATTGAATCGCGAGCCTCGGCTTCCAGGGCAAGTCTTTCAGGTCGTCGATCAATCCCATGATCGACAGCACCGTTCCGCCTGCCAGCACGGCCCACATCTGACCCGACCGAAACAGAACGCCGTCCAAATGCCGAGCCAACTGCGCCGGAATCCAGTCGCTGGGCAGCGATCCGCGATGGACCAGCCAAGCCACCAACTGCACGGCGGCCAGCGGCGCAACGACTCCCAGCCAAATCCCGATCCCGCCCCCCAACGCCGTTGGAGCTTTGTGAACTTTACGAGCCGCCGGCTGATCGATCAGTCCGATCTTCGGCGAGAGCACACGCATGGCTCCAGTTGCCACCACCGACACCAGAAAGGCCGGCACCACGCACGCCACGACGAAAAAAAACATCTTGATCCTTTGCTTCGACAGGTCACCGCATCGTCGCAACTCAGCCTGGAAACGCAACCCGCCTTAAAGGCCGGGAACAAGCTCCAAAGTCTAAATCCCAATGTCCAAGGAATGACCAGATCCCAAGGCCCAAAGGATCACGACGACTGGCAACTCGGTAGACGTCGATTCCAAGTGCCGCGTTGGGGATTGGGCATAGGGATTGGGGATTTCACTGGTCTTTGGGATTTGGTCATTGGGCCTTTCACATCCCCGAACGGGTCTTGTCCGGCTGAGCGGATCAGAACTACAACCCCTCCCCGAATCCGGTGTTGGCTCGCCGGAGCCTCTCCGAAAAACGGTCACGGAAGACCCATGTTTCATCGACTGCGTCGACTTCTCTGCCCCGACCTCGCCATTGATCTCGGCACCGCCAACACGTTGGTCTCGGTGCAGGGAGAGGGAGTCGTGCTCAATGAGCCGTCCGTCGTCGCCCTCGAAAAGGGGACGCGGCGAGTGCTTGGCAAAGGGACGGCCGTCGGCAAGCTGGCCAAGCAGATGCTCGGCCGCACCCCTGATTCGATCACCGCCATCCGCCCGCTCCAGGACGGAGTCATCACCGACTTCGAACTGTGCGAAGCGATGCTGCGGTACTTCATCCAAAAGGCGTCACGCCAGATGCGCGGCCTGAAACCGCGAGTCATCATCGCCGTTCCCGGCGGCATCACGCCGGTCGAGAAGCGAGCCGTCTTCAACTCGGCCGAACGAGCCGGAGCCGGTCGCGTGTACCTCATCGAAGAATCCAAAGCCGCCGGCATCGGTGCCGGCCTGCCGATCTCCGAACCGATTGCCAGCATGGTCTGCGACATTGGCGGCGGAACCAGCGATGTCGCGATCTTCAGCCTCGGTGAGATCGTCGCGTCGCAGTCGGTCCGAGTCGCCGGCGATGAACTCGACGAGGCCGTCGTCGAGTACCTCAAGCAACGCTTCTCGCTCCGCATCGGCACGCCAACGGCTGAGAAAGTCAAAATTCAAATCGGTAGCGCCTACCCACTCGAACAAGAACTGACGATGGAGGTCCGCGGCCTCGACACGATCAGCGGCATCCCCCGCAAAGCGGTCGTCACCAGCGAGGAAATCCGCGAAGCCCTCCGCGAGCCAGTCACCGCAATCCTCAACTGCGTTAAGAACTGCATTGAGCAGTGCAAACCAGAACTCGTCGGCGACATCGTCGATCACGGCCTCGTCCTGACCGGCGGCGGAGCGTTGCTGCGCGGCCTCGACCAACTGATGAACGAGCAACTCGGCATCCCCGTCCGAGTGACCGACGATCCGCTTACTACTGTCGCTCGTGGCACCGCCATCTGCCTCGACCACCTGTCGCAGTGGCGAACGAGCCTCGACGACGGAGCGAAGGATTTTTGAAGTCCGTAGGGTGGGCCCACTAACCGACGGCCCACCGCGAGGCAACCAACATGGCGGGCCGCCGGATGGCTGGTCCTCCCTACGAAGCACATGCCGAAACTCATCACTACTCTCTGCCTCGCAGCCGCGATCGGAATTGGCTTCGCGCCGCCGAACGTGCAGAACTGGCTCCGGGCGGCAATTCGAGACGGCTTTCAGCCGGGAATATCGTTGGCCGCAGCCACTCAGCAGTCCGCTTCGAGACAACTGCATCAGCGATTCGTCGGGGACGACGAACGTGAACTGCAATCTCGGATTTCAACTCTCAAATCTGAACTTTCAGATCTCGAACGCTCACTGCGCCGCGAGCAACTCGCTCGCCAACGGACTCGCGATCAAAAGGTGCTCGCATTGCGACGGCACGACGATGAGCGACGCCCGCTCGACCCGCCGCCGCTCATCGTGCCGCAGGTGGTCGAGGCCAACGTGCTCGGCGACGAACTCGCCGCGTCGTGGCGACGTGGCAAGCTGCTCGATCGTGGCCGGACGAATGGCGTCGTCGAGGCTTCGCTGGTGCTCGATGCGAACGCCAAGTTGCTCGATCAGGGAGAGGACAGCGGACTTGCCGCCGACCTGCCGGTCTTCGCGGGAAGTTGCGTTGTCGGCAAACTGCAACACGTTGGGCATTGGTCGAGCACCTGGGTTCCGCTCACCGATAAACGTTTTGCGGGCCGAGCACGACTCGCTCGCGTCACCAGAGACGGCTTGATCTTCGGGTCAGACGGCGTACTGATTGGCAACGGCAAAGAGACCTGTCGGCTCACGAAGATCAAAGCGACCGAGCCCGTCAACGAAGGGGACGAAGTCTTCGCACTCGAAACCCCTGGCGGTTTCGTGACCCCCCTGTTCTACGGCACTGTCACTCGTGCCGAACTTCCCGACGGCGCGACACACTGGGACATCGAAGTCCGGCCGGCCATTGATCCGCAAACAGCTCGATCGGTCAGCATCGTACGACCGGTGGTAAATCCGAAACGATTGGCGAATTGACTCTTTGGAGTGCGGTACGTCAGCACCGCACTCCATTTTGGATTGCAAAGATCGGCTCGATCAAAAAACCAAAATCAAAACGCCATTCCGAAGCGGTGCTGACACTCCGCTCTCGAAAACATGAAACACGTTCTCCTGACCCTCGCCACCTACCTCGCCCTTGCCACGCAAGCCGCGTGCGGGAGCGCGCTGGCCATCGGCGGTTGTCGGCCGCCGCTGATGTGGCTGCCAGTCGTGCTCGCGCTGACATGGTTCGGTGATGCACGCGGCATTGTTTGGACGGCGCTGATCGGTCTGTTGGTCGACGGTTTGGCGGGTGGCCGATTCGGTGTCGAGATGCTTGCCACAACGTTGACCGCCTTACTGACGTTGTCGCTGCGCCCGGATGAAGAGACTCGCTCTCGAGGCGCATGGTTCGTGTGGCAGTTCGCCGTGATCGGGACCGGTCTGGTGCTGTCGCATGGTCTGAACAGCGTTTTGTCCGACGGTCCCGCAGTGACGGTGAGATCGCTTATGACGCTCGCCGGTGGAGCGGTCTATGGGTTGGTCCTGTGCGGCCTTATGAACGTAGCTGCGTTTTGCCAGAAAACGAGTGAACGGCGTTTCGGCTATCAGTTTCCGCGTTCTGGCGAAACGCGGCTACGCCAGGGGATCTGATGCGTAATCGCCCCACTTCGATCTTTGACAGCGGTTCCGCTCACGGTGCAGGCTCGGCGTTTGATGTCGATGCCGAACCGGGAGTGCGGCTGTGTTGGCTGTTCGTGGCGATGACAGTGCCGCTGCTGATCGTGGCCGGACGACTGATTTACCTGCAAGGCTTCGTGGCCGAGGGCTTCGCCGTCGAGACTCGGCACGAGGTGGAATCGGTTGAGGCCATTCCCACTCGAAACGGTCGCATCCTGGCCAGTGATGGAACTGTGCTGGCGTTCGACGACGAGCGTCATCAACTGCTGGTTCACTACCGCTGGCTCGAAGAGCCTCCGAACGACGACTGGTTGCGACACGAAGCGCTCTCTCGACTGAGCCACTCAGAGCGACGCGACAAGTCCAAAGTCGAGCAGGCGAAGCGAGACGTGCTCGAGCGGCGCGATGTGTTGTGGCAATCGCTCATCGAATTGACTGAGCAGCGCCCGGAAAAACTGGTGGAGCAACGCGTCCGAGTGCAGCAGCGTGTCGAGGGGATCTTTCGGTTGGTCGACGAACGTCGTGAAGTTCCTCAAGCGACCGAACAAGAGTTAGCCCGAAGCGTGAGCGAGGTGTCGTCGGTCGATCTGTCATCCACCGAAGATCCCTCGCTCACGCGTCGGTCTGGTTTCGTTGAGCAAGCCTGGAATGTTGTGAAGCACGAGCTGACCACAACGCCGACGCGCGAGCGGCGCGAACCGCTACGGATTCCGGAGCAATCAGACTACCACCTGTTGCTCGACGACGTTTCGCTGGAAGTCGTGGCCGAGATCGAAACACATCCGGATCAATTTCCCGGTGTCCGCTCGGGCGTGACAAATCGCCGCGTTTATCCGTTCGGCCGAGTCGCTCCGCACCTGGTCGGTTATCGGGGAGAGATCGATGCGGACGAACTGAAAGCTCGGCGCGAACGCTTTCCGAATGGCGATCCGCTGGACTATCAACCGGGCGACTCGATCGGCCGCTCCGGAATCGAGCAGTCCTATGAGCATGCGCTGCGCGGCGTGCGCGGACAACGAAAAATCGTCCGCGATCGTCACGGCACGATTGTCCGCACGGAAGTCGTCCGGCCGCCGAAGCCGGGGCAGGATGTCGTGCTGCATGTTTCGGTGTCGTTGCAGGAGCGGGCAACGGCCCTCTTGGAAGAGGTCGTGGGGCATGAAGCCATCTTGCCCGGTTCGTCGGACGGGCAGGTTAAAAACGTGCCCCACGGTGGGTGCCTCGTCGCGATCGACGTGCGGACGGGAGCGATCCTCGCGGCGGCGGTTGCTCCGACCTTTGATGTCAACGACTTCTTGTCGGGCACTGAAGACGTTCGGCTGGCGCTGCTCGACGACAAGCGTAGGCCGATGTTCCCGCGAGCGACGCAGATGGAGTTGCCTCCCGGGTCGGTGTTCAAAGCGGTCTCAGCGGTCGCGGTGATCGAGAGCGGTCGTATCGACCCGGATCGGCAGTTCGAGTGCCTGGGCTATCTGAAAGACCCGAACAAACAGCGGTGCTATCACAGTCAAGCGCACTACGGAACCAACTTGACGATGGCGCTGGCTCGCTCGTGCAACGTCTACTTTTTCAAATCGGCCCAGACACTTGGCCCGCAACCGCTGGTGCAATGGGCGGACGCTCTTGGTTTTGGCGAGCGGACAGGAGTCGATCTTCCCGGCGAGCGGCGGGGGCATGTCCCACGTCCCCCGGAACGCGATTCGAAGGGGAAAACGAAAGAGTCGTCGCCGATCGAACTCGCCAGCGCGTCCGACAAATTTCGACCTGCCTCACCTTGGGACGAGCGAGATTCCGCTCGTACCGCTCAACCTGCCAGTCGCACGAAACGAGAGCCGTGGTATGACGGAGACACGCTCGGCTTGGCGATCGGGCAGTCGCGGTTGACGGTCACTCCGCTGCAAGTCGCCCGGCTGATGGCGGCCGTCGCTAATGACGGCTGGCTGGTGACTCCGTACGTCGCGAGGGAATTGAACGCCTCCGGCCAGGCAGAATCATCCGTGACAATTGAGCCGGATCGACATCGCCTTCCGAATCTTTCCGAGGGGACGCTCGCTCGCGTGCGCGAGGGCTTGGAGCAAGTGGTCGCTCATCCGCAGGGAACCGCGTTCAAATCCGTCCGATTGAAGGAGGTTGCGATTGCTGGCAAGACCGGAACGGCCGAGATCGGTGGCGGTCGTGCCGATCATGCCTGGTTCGCGGGATATGTCCCGGCGGATCGTCCGCGGATTGCATTCGTCGTCGTGCTCGAACAAGCTGGTTCCGGCGGTAAAGTGGCGGGACCAGTGGCGAAGAAGTTCGTGCAGTTGCTATTGGAACACCGGTTGGTGAGCGGGGAATGACCCGGTGACGACGTGCGGGGGTGACGGGGTGATATGGCAAACTTCGGTCGCGTGATTGCGGAACATCGCTTCGAGCCGGGGCGAATCGACGAAGTGCTTGCGTTCCTGAAGCGGACTCGCAGCGAACTGCGGATGCTCCGTTGGGTGCGAGTCTCACGCGATTGGGTTCGCGTCATCGACGTCAACGGGGATTGGTTTGAAGTCGCGGGGATCGGTTATGCCGATCTAGACGTGATCGCCGTACTGGATGCGGTCAACACACCCTTCAATCGCGAGACGATCCACGAACCGGTCAACGACGAGTTTAAAGAGTTCCGAACCAGTCGCCGCTACACTTGGGCGGCGGATCGGGTGATGTGAGCGTTTTTTGACCGCAACGACCGCACCATGCGGGAAGTGCAAAGTGAAGAGTGCCGACGGCAAAGTGCAAAATGATTGCGTAGCCGTCTGGCGCTTTGCACGCTTCACTTTGCATTGTGTGAGTACGCCGACTACGCCGGTTCAAACCGTCCATCCGGATAGCGGCGCATCCCAACGTCGGCATGCACCGGCGGGACGCTGAAGACTTGCAGGCGGACGGATTGCTCGGCAACGACGCCGGCGATCGTGACGTAGCTGCGTGCCCACGACGACCGCGTATCGCGCGGCGAGGGGAACGCGCTCCAGACCAACTCGCTGACCTTGCTGAAATGGGCCATGAGCTGTTGCAGGTCGAATTCAAAATTGATGTGCCGGGCCTCACCGTCGTGACGACCACCCACGATTTCGTAGGAGCCGAGATACAGGCCGACGACCCAGGAGCCTTCAACGAAATTGCAGTCAAAACCGACACGAGCGACACCAATCAGCGGATCGAACAAATCGGCAATACTGTCAATGAAGTGCGTCAGCCACTCTGGGCGGATTTCTTTTTTTCCGGCCGAGCGATCTTGCTCCTCAGTATTCAGCTTGGTCAGGAAGTGCTCAATGGGCAGATGGTGTTGGCTCACGATCGGTCTCCGGGTTGCGTCATCCACGGCTTGGGGTCACACAGATATCGGGGGGCGATGCCCTAAGCCTTCTTCACAATTGTGCCTCACGGAATCGTTCGTGCTTCGTTTTGGGGGCGGAGTCGCAAGATATCGGCGTTACGGTGTCTCGCGGCAACAGAGTTGACGGTCAGGCCAATCGAGGTCGTTGTTCGGGTTTGGCAACCTATGCGGAACGCGAGGCGAACGGAAGAATCGATCAAGCCGGACGGAGCGAGCTTACCGTGTCGCGGCGGTTGGTTGCCGCTTTGTACCGAAGAATTCAGCGACCAGCGGAATCAGGCGGAGCGTTTGCGAATGGCCCGTGCCCGTCGTAGCTTGGCTGGTGTGTGGACTGGCTGATAAAGCCAGGCTCGCTGGTGCTTTCCGATCGTTTCCCAGAGATTCAGCCGGCGGAAGCAGAACGCAATCTTTTGAGCCAACCACCGCGGCACTTCGGCAGCGATGGCGAGTTCAGCCGTCGTGAATGGTGCCCCCCAACACAGTTGCTGGACGGCTGGTGGAAACAGGCTGAGCAAGTCCTCCGCTGAGCGAATCACTCTTCGGTCCTCGACGCTTATGAGGCAGCGGTCTTCAATCTTGAAGGCTCGCTGACGGTACCGTTGTTTGAGGCGTGGAATTCGAAATTCCGCTTCGGTGATCAGCAGTAGTTCCAGCGTCAGGTTCGGATGAGGGAACGCTCCGAGGAAGTGAACCAGTTCGGCAAAAACGTCGGTAAACTTCTGCCGGCGAGGACTCCAGCGCTGGGAAATCTCCACACCATCCCGTCGCTCGCGGCGAACGATTCGCTTGCGAGCCGTCAGTGGTTTGACAACCGTGACCTCGAAACCTTGTGCGAGCAAGTCAGCGATCTTCCGCCGAATAGCGAACAGCGACGCCACCTGCACTTCGATCAACCGCTCGTCTACGACCGCGTCGATCCGATATCCGGCGAGCATTTGCTCTTCGGCCTCCTCGTTCCCCGAAACGAGCCGCTTCAATTCGCGATGCAGTGACGTTTCCATGCCCAGGTTTTAGGTCACAGGCAGAAAACAACGCGAGACCAGTCGAGCGAGGCGGCGAAAGTCCAAAGTTAGGCAACTACTTCCCGCCTCCGAGTCAGCAGCGACACACCGATCAGCACCGCGAAGCCCAGCGGGATCGTCACGATGCCCGGTTGGCTGAACGGGACCAACGCTTTCGACGGGTCGCTGCCGTAGACGTCTTTGAACGTGTCGGCCGAAAGCAGAATCCACGACAGCGATGAGATCACGCCGACGGTGATCGACGCGGTGATGCCTTGCTTGGTGGTGCCGGGCCAGAAGATGAGCATGATCAGCGACGGCAGGTTGGCGGAGGCTGCGACGGAAAATGCCCAACCCACCAAATAGCTGACGTTCATTTTCTCAAACAAAATGCCCAGCACGATGGCGATGAGGCCGACGCCGACCGAGGCGATTTTCGCGATGCGGATTTTTTGCGAGTCGGTCATGTTCATTTTCAGCAGCGTGCCGCAGATGTCGTGGGCGACGGCTCCGCTGGCGGCGATGATCAGGCCGCTGACAGTTCCCAACACAGTCGTAAAGGCGATGGCCGAGATGATCGCGAACAGCCACTCGCCGAAGCTCTTGGCCAAGAGCGGAGCGGCCATGTTGCTGTTGGTCACGTCGAGCGCCCCGCTGGTCATGGCTCCCAGGCCGATGTACAGCGTCAGGACGTAAAAGAACCCGATGCTGGCGATCCCCACGATCGTGCTCTTGCGAGCGCTCGCCTGGTCCTTGACCGTGTAGTAGCGAATCAAAATGTGCGGCAACGACGCCGTTCCCCCGAACAACGCCAGCATCAACGACAGAAAGTTCAGCTTGTCCGTCAGCTTGTCGCTGCGAATCCCTTTGAACGTCGGATGATTGCCGGGGAGCAAGATGTCACGACCGTGCGTGTGCTTCGGATAATAAACTGTCGTGACTGAGCCATCTTCGTCCTTGATGACATCCGATCCCCAGAGAGTGACTCGGCTCGACGAAAGCTTCTCCAAGTAATCGATAGGTCCGAGGGAGCCTGTGTGCGTCGCGTTTTCACCAAAGTCTTCACCAAAGAAGAAGTCGATCTGTCCGACCGGAAATAAATCGCCTTGCGCTTCCAAGCGCCCCTGAGGTTTTCCGTTGACGAGCTTTTTTCCGTCGCGTGTGACTGTGACGGTCTGCGTCTCGCGGAGATATCCCCAATCACCTAACGTGGTGACATGCGGTTCCCACGTATCGAACCTCCAAACAGTCGGGACGTCGTCGCCTTTCACGTGCAATCGCACATACGGTGTCTTCTGCCACGCAGGGTTTTGTGGCAGTAATTCTTCGACTTCAACTTCCTGCATTGGAGTTTTCCAACCGTTGTAGCACTTGAGCGGACCACTCTTAATGAGATCGTCCTTCGTTTTGGCGGCCGTAGGAACATTCAAAGTTCGGAAGTGGTGAATCATTGGGTCCGACTTCCAAGGCCGCGCGATCAGCCCGCGATTCAAAATCATTACGACGAGGACGGTGCTGAAGACCACCAGCAGGGAGCCTTTGATGAATTGGACGTAGGTGGTGCTGACCATGCCGGCGGTGGTGACGATCAGGATCACGACGGCTCCGACCGTGATGACTCCCGTGGCGTGCGAAAAGCCCAACAGCGGTTTGATCAACGCGCCGGCTCCGACCATCTGCGGGATCAAGTAAAAAATGCTCACCGCCAGCGTGCTGATCGCCGCCGACAGCTTGATCCCCCGCGAGTGAAATCGACTGTCGAGCGCATCCGCAAACGTGAACTTCCCCATCCGCTTGAGCGGCTCGGCCACCACAAACAACGCCACAATCCAACCCGCCAGATACCCAATCGAATACAAAAACCCGTCATACCCATAAAACGCAATCATCCCGCAAATACCCAGAAAGCTCGCTGCTGAGAGATAGTCCCCGGCAAACGCGATCCCGTTCACAAACCAGTGAATATGCCCGCCGGCCGCGAAGTACCCGGACGCGGATTTCGCGCGTCGTCCCAGATAAAAACTGAGTCCCAGCGTGATGCCGACAAAGACAGCGAAAATGGCCACGGCCAGAGTCGAACGTTCGTAGATCATCGTGATCCTTTGGACTGCGATGTGTCAGCACCGCTTTCTTTGGATTCTTTGAACGGCCGAAGTCCAAAGCGGCGCTGACACACCGCACTCCAAAATTATTTCCGGCACAGCCACGCATAGACGAGTGCCAGCAGCAATGCTCCGCCGATCAAGCCGAAACCGTACCAGATGGCGAGGTTCACCCCGCCAAACGTCGTCTCCATGACTTTTGGAGCGAACGCGTTCAGCAGCATGAACGCGCCGTAGGCCACGCAGTACACAACAAACAGCCACAAGGCGATGCGTGCTCGCCGAGCGACCTGGACTTCATCTTCCACTTCCGTGGGGTGAGCAGAACCGTGGTCGAAGTGTGCCATATGAGGGAGGGGTTTGGGGGTTAGGGACGAGGGGTTAGAAAATTGCGACGCGATGGTAACACGCGCTGGCGCGAGCCGAAATCATCGCCTCATGAAACATGAACTGCTTATGCCTCTGTTAATCCCTAACCCCCAGCCCCTAACCCCTCCCCAAAAACGGCGAAGACTGACACGGTTCGCGTGACTGGCCGCGTTTCATTGGTCGACAAAGTGTTCGCGCAACGAGGTTCACATGGTGAAACCTACGGCTTCGAAAAGCTGCCAAGACGACTTGGCCGGCGTAGATTCTGTGCCTCCGTTGTGTCGAAGAGTCGGGTTGATCGGAACATTCCGAAGGTTTTGCAAGTGTGTATCGCGCGCGGGGATGGTGATTCATGGGGCGAACCTTGTTTCGAGCACTGAATGCAAATGGCTTGGTCCGATTGCCGGTGCAAGTTCCGCCTGAGCCGACACCTCGGCGACGAATGTTGTTGGAGCGGTTGGAAGACCGGTTGTTGTTCGTTGTCGGGGCTGTGGCTCCGGTTGATGCCGATGCGGAACTCGCGCAGCAGGCAGACGCCGTGCAAGAGGCGATGCCCCTCGAGCACAGCATCGCGGAACCGGCCACAGGCAACATTGAACTTGGACACGATGCACGACCGGTATGCCGAGCAACTCGGACGCAATGGACAGGCTCTGGCCGAGGGGAATTCGACCGAGTTGGTCCGGGCCGGCCTCTTGCCAGACGGATTGCAGTACGATTCGTCGACTCAGATCACGAGTGCCGCCGCCTCGAACGGTCTGCTGATCGCCGGCTTCAACGGCAGCCTTTCGGCTAGGAGCGTCTTCGGCGGCACGCTCGATGGCGAGGATGTCGCGTTCACGTTCAGTGACGTCAGCGTTACTCCGTTGATCAACAAACTGACTCACGAGAACGGTTTCAACCTCCGCCGCTACTTCCATCCAGCGATCCACGCCGGGTTGGTCATGACCGAACCGCTGAGTGTCGCCAGCGTGTTCCGCAATCGAGCCGACAACGTCGTCGCCGCCCAGCACTTGGCCCACACACATCTGGGGCAGATCATTCTTGGGATTTCCTCGCGCGGGTCGCTACAATGAGAAATCCAAGGAGTCCATGCGATGAACGATTTCGACAATCATGAACCCGCTGTCGCCGTGATGGAACCGCAGGTCATCGTCCGTCCCAAGCTGGCCCAGCCCGAACCGAAGTCAAAGCCGAAGCGACAACCACCATATGCCGTCATTCTACACAACGACGAACAGCATACGTTTCAGTACGTCATCGATCTGCTGATGAAACTGTTCGCGTACTCGCCGGAAAAGGCGTTCGTGCTGACGAGCCAAGTACACACGCAAGGCAAAAGCATCGTCTGGAGCGGCACGCTGGAACTGGCGGAATTGAAACGGGATCAAATTCGCGGCTTCGGCCCCGACTTCTACGCGATTCAGAAGGTCGACTTCCCGCTTGGCGTGACCATCGAACCGCTACCGGAGTAACGAAGTTCGATGCCGACTCGTCGAGACATGCTGCTGGCGTTCCTCGCCGCATCGTTGGGCCGGATGGCTTTCGGACAAGGGAAACCGAAGAACCTGGTCACGCCGCAGACGCAGTTGGCAATTGATCGAGGACTCGCGTGGCTGGCGGCGAAGCAACGTGAAGACGGTTCGTTCGGGTCAGGTGGCGGGTTCGGACGCAACGTGGCGGTGTCGGCGCTTGGCGGCATCGCGTTGCTGTCGTCCGGGAGCACACCCGGCCGAGGGCCATACGGATCGAACGTGAATCGCGCGGTTGATTTCGTGTTGTCCGTCGCGAAGCCAAATGGATTTCTGCACGTCAAAGAGCAAGAGTCCTACGGCCCGATGTACGGTCACGGATTCGCGACGCTGTTTCTCGCGGAAGTCTACGGCATGTCGCGGCGAGTGGACGTGCGCGAAAAACTCGATCGGGCGGTGCGGCTGATCGTGCAAACTCAAAACAGCGAAGGGGGCTGGCGCTATCAGCCGGAACCGAAAGAGGCAGACATTTCAGCCACTGTCTGCCAGATCATGGCGCTGCGAGCGGCTCGCAACGCGGGACTGCATGTCCCCAAAGAGACGGTCGATCGCTGCACGGAGTACGTCAAGAAGTGCCAGAATGCCGACGGCGGATTCCGGTATCAACTGGTGCGTCGTGGCGAGAGCGCATTTCCGCGGTCGGCCGCCGGCGTCGTCGCGTTGCATTCGGCCGGGCAGTACGAGGGAAAGGAAATAGATCGTGGACTTGGCTATTTGCGCCGGTTTGCTCCGCAGGGGCAGATGGCTCGGTACGAGGGACATTTTTTCTACGGCCATTATTATGCCGCTCAAGCGATGTGGCGCGCTGGCGGCGAAGCGTGGGACGATTGGTATCCCGCGATCCGCGACACGCTGCTTCGCGACCAACTTCCCGACGGAGCCTGGACCGATTCGACCGTCTGCATCGAGTACGGTACCGCCATGGCCCTGATCATCTTGCAGATGCCCAACAACTACCTGCCGATTTTCCAGCGGTGATTTTCAATGACCAATAGCCAACGGCCTCTCATGCCTCTGAAGCTCGTGACCTTCGGTGAAGTGATGCTTCGCCTGTGCCCTGAAGAATTTTTGCGGCTGTCGCAAGTCATCCCTGGCCGATTGGACGCAACCTTCGGCGGCGGTGAATTGAACGTCGCGGTCTCAGTCGCCTTGCAAGGGGGGAGTGCGTCATATCTGACCGCTCTGCCTGACAACGCGGTCACCGACTGCTTGGTGCAGGAAGCTCAAAAGTTAGGTGTTGGAACCGAACTGATTCGCCGAGTGAAGTCCGGCCGCTTCGGGATCTACTTTGTCGAGACCGGAGCCAACCAGCGCGGCGGCACGGTGACCTACGACCGCGAGGGAAGCTCGATCGCGCTGCAACCTGCCGAGTTCTATGACTTCGAGGCTTCATTTCGTGGTGCGAACTGGTTTCACATCACCGGCATCACCCCTGCGATCAGCGCGAACGCGGCCGAGGCGGCGAAGCTCAGCGTGCAGACAGCGAAACGGCTCGGGCTGACAGTGTCGTGCGATTTGAACTTTCGGAAGAAACTGTGGAACTGGCGACCCGGCACAAAGTCGACCGACTTGTGCCGCGAAACCATGCGCGGGTTGATGCCCTTCATCGACGTTGTCATCGCCAACGAAGAAGACGCGGAACACGCTTTAGGCATTCACGCCGCAGCCTCCAACGTCGAGGCGGGTGAGTTGAATGTCGCCGGCTACGAAGCGGTCGCTCGGAAGATCGTCGTGGAGTTTCCAAACGTCCGACAGGTGGCGATCACGCTACGGGAAAGCTTTTCGGCCTCGCACAACAATTGGGGCGCGTTGCTGTTTGATGTCGCCGCAAATCAAGCGTTTCTCGCACCGACCGATGCGAACGGCCACTACTCGCCTTACGAGATTCGTAACATTGTGGATCGCGTCGGAGCGGGCGACAGCTTCGGTGGTGCCTTGATCTTCGCACTCAACACGCCAGAGTTGTCGTCTCCCGCCACCTCGATTCGGTACGCCGTCGCGGCAAGCTGCCTGAAGCACAGCATCAAGGGAGACTTCAACACCGTGACCCGCGCCGAGATCGAATCGCTGATGGCCGGGTCTGGTTCCGGACGCGTGCAACGTTAATCGCATTTCTCATCGTCAGGGATCCCATGCCCGAACTTCTCGATCGCTTTTTGAAGTACGTCCAGATCGACACGCAAGCCGATGAACACAGCGAGTCCTCGCCGAGCACCGCCAAGCAGCTAAATCTCAGTCGTTTGCTGGCGGACGAGTGCAAGCAACTCGGACTCAAGGAGGTTTCGCTCAGCAAACAGGGGGTCGTGCTGGCGACGATTCCGCAGACGGTCGCGCACCACGCGCCGACAATCGCGTGGGTGGCGCACGTTGACACGTCTCCGGAGACGTCCGGCACGAACGTCAAGCCGATCGTGCATCGCGAGTACGATGGCAGCAATCTTGTGCTGCCAGGTGATCCGACGAAAGTCATTCGAGGCGACGAGAACCCCGATCTCTGCAACTTGCTGGGCGGCACGATCATCACAACCGACGGCACGACGCTGCTGGGGGCCGACGACAAAGCGGGCGTTGCGGTCATCATGTCCGCCGCCGAGCAGTTGATGAAACGTCGCGATCTCGCTCACGGCCCGATTCGGCTGGTCTTCACCTGCGACGAAGAGATCGGTCGAGGGACTCAGCACTTGAACATCAAAGATATCGACGCGGCGTGTGCCTACACGCTCGACGGTGATGGGCAAGGGAAAATCGACGGCGAAACGTTTTCGGCGGACCTTGCGATCGTGACTGTGACCGGCATCAACACGCACCCGTCGGTTGGCAAAGGTGCGATGGTCAATGCGATCCGCATTCTGTCCAGTTTCATCGCCGCGCTGCCGCGCGATCGTCTGAGCCCGGAAGCGACGGATGGCCGTGAGGGGTTCATTCATCCGTACTCCATCGAAGGGGGTGTGGCTCGCGCGGAAGCTCGCATGATTCTGCGGGACTTCGAGTTGGAACGACTGTCGGAATACGCGAGCCTGCTGGAACGGATTGCGACCGATGAACGAAATGCGAATCCCAAGGCTCGGATCGAAGTCACGATCAAGCAGCAGTACCGCAACATGCGTGAGGGGCTTGCGAAGGAGCCACGGGCAATCGCCAAAGCGGTGGAAGCCACCGCAGCGGCCGGACTCGAACCGCAGCTTTCGATCATTCGTGGTGGCACGGATGGATCGCTGCTGACCGCGCTGGGACTGCCGACCCCGAATCTCTCAACAGGCGAGCACAACCCGCATTCACCATTGGAATGGACCAGCCTTGAAGAAATGCAATCTGCCGTCAACGTGTTGGTGCAGTTGGCGATTGCGTGGGGCCGCGAAGGGGAATGAGTTGCAGGATGGGTACTCCGGCCTGTCCCCAAGTGCCGACCGAAGAGGACGGGCCGGAGTACCCATCCTACGAATGAGCGAGACGCAAACGCAGCAGATCTAGGGCTGATTTCGCTGCGCGGTTGCGTGCGAACGAGACATCGGCGACGGGGATGTGCTCCTGGACTTCCACGCCGTTTGCATCCGCCAATGCGAGGCCGAGTCGAGGAATTCCATCCGTCTTCAATGAGCCGGCAATCGAGAGCGCGTAGTCGGAACCGAATCGCTCGCGAGTCTGTTGTGCCAGTTGGCGAGCGCGTTCATGGGGCAGGTGTTCATCGTGCACTGCCAAAGCGGGCAGGTTGAAAGCCCGCCCCACGACAACGCCGATCAGTCCGCCAAAGAAGCAGTTCTCACTGTTTGGCACCGCCGTGAGCCACAAGGACAGCACGCCGCCAGTGACTTCGTCGGCGACGGCAACCGTCTGGCCGCGACGATGCAATTCGCGGACGATGATGTCTTCGAGTTGCTCGTCCTCTTCGCCGAAGACAAGTTCTCCCAGTCGTTCGTGGATGAGTTGTTTCGTAGCAGCGATCTTCGATTCGCATTCGGACTCGGTCGTGCCGTGAGCTTCGATTCGCAGAGTGATTGTCCCTTCGTGGACGGTGATGCCGACTTCGGGGTCCCGGCCGCGAGCGGTCACGTCGCCGAGCATCTCCTCGCAGGCCGATTCACCGACGCCGTAACAATTGACTCGCGCGCGGCGGATGACTTTGTTGGACTGAGGCAGTCGCGGCAACACACGGTCGCGGAACATCGGCTTCATCTCGCTGGGAACGCCCGGCATCGCGGCGATCCGGCAGGTGGAACCGTCCGGCCGAGGAAGTTCCCACCATATTCCCGGCGCACTGCCATGCGGATTTTCGATTGGTTCGCTGCCAGCGGGAAACATGGCTTGGATGACGTTTCGCTCCGGCATGACTCGCTTGCGTTTGACGAACATGTCACGGATGTGCTGCAAGCTGGGCTCATGGAGCACGAGTTCCACTCCGGTCAGATCCGCCAAGACTTGTCGCGTAAGGTCGTCCAGCGTTGGACCAAGTCCGCCACTGATGAGCACGATGTCCGAACGCCGCAGGGCCGCTCGCAGAATCTCCACGTTTGCTGTCCGGTCGTCAGCAATGGTTGTGTGCAGCAATACTGGAATTCCGACCGAGGCGAGTTCGATGCTCAGCCATTGGCTGTTCGTGTCCAGTTTGGCTCCGGTGGTCAATTCGGTCCCGATGGCAATGATTTCAGCGTGCATGATTGGCGGGAGGGGTTAGGGTTAGGGGCTTGGGGTTACGGAAAGTACAAATGCTCGGTTGTTGGTAGAAGTGTTGCTGAGTGGTCGTGCGTGTTTCACTAACCCCTATTCTCAAACCCCGAACCTCTGCCAAGGCCGGTCGTAGCGGTCATCCGTGTGGCACAAGCGGCGAGAAGTTTTCGCAAGCTGGAGCGGTCGTGGCTCCGAAGTCGAAGACGCGGAATGGTGTCTCCCGAACCAGGCTCTTGCCGGATCGGGAAGCCGCCGTCTAGCTTGATGTCGTGGAATTGGCCGTTCGACCTCGCCGGAAACCGACCGTGAGAAAGCTGCATCTGATTCTGCTGTCGCTCATCGCCGCGGTGCCGGGGGGCTACTTGTGTTATTTGCTGGGGACGGCTCTGACTGTTCCGCGGCACGATCTTTGGAACAAGCCGCTGTTGGGCACCGCGGTTGTTTCGACGGGCTTGCTGGTCTTAGCAGCGGCGGTGGTTTGGCCGTTGCTTTACGCGGTTGCGTTTTACGACGATCCCAACAAGAGCAAGAAGGCCGAGGAACCCGATGCGGCTGATGACGGGGAAGGCAGCGCTGCAGCGGGAGGTGCTGAAACACCCAAGACACCACGAGGCGATAGCTTTGAGGATGAAGATATCGATGTCTTAGAAAACGAAGGCATCGAGCCCGGCGGTGATGACGCGGACGAATTCGAGGAAGTCTCGGAAGACTCGGAGTTCGATCTCGACGAGGCATCCATCGATACCGCCGAGACCGTCGACTTCGATCCGGGAGACGATGAATTCGCCGGCCTCGACCTGGAGGACGAAGAGGTGGAGGAAGAAGAGGCTCCGAAAAAGAAGGCCAAGAAAAAGAAGAAGTAACCGTTTGGCGGTCACGCTTCCGGCTTGGTGAGGAAGCGGTAGCCGGTGCCTCGCACAGACAAAATATGGCGCGGAGCGGACGGATTGAGTTCGATCAATTTGCGGAGCCGCAGCACGAAGTTGTCGATGGTCCGCGGCATCACGTTGGAATCGCTACCCCATACGTCTTCCAAGATTTGTCCGCGTGAAAGAACTTTGCCGTCGTTGTTCAGGAAGTAGCGCAGCAGTTGCACTTCCATCGTGGTCAAGTCGTGCGTTTGGCCATGAACTGTCAGTTCGAAGCGGCTGAAATCGATCTTGGCGTCACCGAATTGACGGACGTCTGACTCCGGTTCCAATTCGCGTGGAACCGCCGGCAGCGACGAGTTGTCGATCGGGTGCCGATCGATCAAGTTGCGAACGCGGCTGAGCAGTTCGGGCAATGCGAACGGCTTGCTCATGTATTGATCGCAACCGGCGTCGAACCCGGCGGTGCGGTCTTCGCTGAGCGTACGGGCGCTGAGCACTAGGATCGGCACTTGCTTGTCGATCAGCCGGATTTCACGACAGATTTCGTAGCCGCTCATTCCCGGCAGCATCAAATCCAACAAGACGAGATTGAACCGCGGCTCCGCCTGGCGGAACGATCTGAGCGCGACATCTCCGTTGCCGGCGACAACGGCTTCGAAGCCTTCCTGCTCGAAGTTGAACTTCAAGCCATCCGCCAACGCGGATTCATCCTCGACAATTAGGATTCGCATAACGGTTCAATTGGCTTGGGAGAGGATTCCGCGGGCGAGTCGAGAGACTCGCTGATGATGGCGCGGCCGGGAAGATCGACCTCAAACAGGCTGCCCGAACCCACCGGTCGATGCAGTACTCGCACCTTGCCTTTGAGCAGACTGACCAGCGTTCGCACGATGTACAGGCCGACGCCGGTTCCTTTCTGTCGGCGTTCAAGTTCGCTGCCGCCTCGATAAAAAATTTTGAAGATGCGGTTGCGCAGGTGCGGAGCGACTCCCTCACCGTTGTCGATGATCTGTGTGACGACCCGGCTGTCTTCCGTCAGTCGGACATGCACGTCGGCGCGCGGTGGTGTTCCGCCGTACTTGATCGCGTTGTCGATCAGGTTGCCGAAGATCATTTCCAGCGGCATTCGTCGTGCGCGGATGACGGCCGGCTCGATGTCGAACGTGAAGACTTCATCCACGATTTTCTGGTGATGTCGAGCCGCCAGTTCAGCGCAGCGATGCAGCAGCGGTTCGAGTTCGATGTCTTCCGGGTCCGCCTCCTGCCCGATGGCGTCCAACCGGGCGACCTCCAACAACTGGTTGATCAAGTGGTCCAGACGGATCAGCTCGCCGTCCATGACTTTCAAAAACTCCTCTTGCTGCCTTGGCTCGACATGCCGCATCCGCAGCGTGTCGAGATACAGCCGCAGAGAGGCGATCGGCGTCTTCAACTCGTGTGTCACACTGTCGATGAAGTTCGACTGCCGTTGATTGAGCCGCACCTCTTTCACGGTGAGGAACAAGTAAAACCCAGAGACCACCAGGATCAAAGCGAACACGACCGTTCCGATCGTCAGCGCGCTCCAGGCGCTCCAATTCGCCAGCAGGACGATCCAACACACCATCAGCACGACGTTGAGCAGCATCAAGACGACGCTCAGCGTGATTGGCAAATGCAACGTGCGACGTTTGCGGGCGTAAGACATAGCTAGGGACGCGGGCTGAGTGGCGGTGGCTGAGGTGGCCGTACAGGCGTGCCGCACAGTCTGTCGAGACCCAGCCGAAAAATCACCCACAACGCGGCGACCGACTCTTTCCAATTGATCTTCGACGTGCCGAAGCGGCGATCCTCGAAAGTGATCGGCGTCTCCTCGAATGAGCAGCCGACAGCGCGGCAGCGATACAGCAACTCTTCCTGAAAGGCGTAGCCGCGTGCTCGAATGCGTTTCCAGTCGATCTCGGCTAGCTTCGCGACCCGATAACAGCGGAAGCTGCCGCTGTTGTCACTCGTTCGCAGGCCGAGCAACAGCCGCGCGTAAAAGTTGATGCCGCGGCTCATGAAGGACCGCCGCCAATTCCAGCCAAGCACTCCGCCACCGGGGACGTATCGCGAGCCAATCGCCACATCGACGCGATTGAGGCACTCGCGAATCGTCGGCAAATAACGGGGATGATGGCTGAAGTCGGCATCCATGTTGAGCACTTGATCGTAGCCGTATTCAATGGCCAATCGAAATCCGGCAACCGTTGCTGTACCGAGTCCCAGCTTACCGGCTCGATGCAGCACTTTGATGCGCGAGTCGGCAGCCGCCAGATCTTCCGCCAGCTGTCCAGTCCCATCGGGCGAGTTGTCGTCGATTACCAACACGTCCGCGTCCGGAGCGATCGCGTGGATTTCGGGGATCAACCTGGGCAGGTTCTCGTACTCGTTGTACGTGCAGAGCGTGATCAGCAATCTCGGCACGTTAGCGGTTCTCTTCGGGCAAGTAGACGTCGGGCAGGATCAATTGGTTTCGAGCCGGTTCTGGAGGAGCCTCCAGCGCGGGAATCTTGGGGACACGCGCGTTTCGCTGAGGGACTGGCTGTGGCTGGCGAACGTCAACCTCGACCGGCAGTTCTTCGCGTGGCGCCGGAGGGGGCGGCAACTCAAGACGGTGTGCGATCCCAGCAGCGGGGACTTCCTTTGGTGGCGAACCAGGAGCTTGCAAGAAAGCCTGAATGTGTGGACCACGGCCCGCCAATTTCCAAGCGGCGTTGAGGAACTCACCGGCTCGTGAGTCTTCATCGAAGTGCAGCAGCACGCCCATTAAGAACAGTCGATCGGGATCGCGTACCTCGGCGCTCGTCCAATCAGCGACCCGTTGCAGGTAATCGACTTTGTGATCGACGTTCTCGACACCGTAAACCTCGTCGAGCGACTTGCCAGTCCGCGCGGACTGCGGATCGACCTGCAATCCGCGCTTCAGTTTCGAGACCGCGTGTGAGTACCGACCCATCGCAACCAATGCGAACGCCTGGCGGAAATAAACCTCGCCCCGGTCCTCGGCCTCGCGCTGAGCCTCAAGGTATCGCAAATACGCTTTGACGTTCTGCCCTTCGTGCAACCATCGATCCCCTTCGGCTTGAAACTTTTTGCTGCGCTCTTTTCCCACTCGTGATGATCCGCTGACGGTTCTAACGACGGTCTCGTCATTGGGTGGAGGAGTAAGGTTCTCGCGTCGCTCGGCGTGTTGCTGGACGACATCGAATACGTTGGGCTGCTTCGGTTGGAGTGGATCAGCGACGACCACTCGTGGACGAGCGAACGCTCGATCACGCGGCGGATTCACGATGGTCAGTTCCATCGGCACTGTCGTCTGCTGCACGATGAATCCGGGATAAACCGGATAGACCGTCGGTGCCCAACCCCACGGCGAATATCTCACTCCGGAAAAGCTGGACCGATAAAAACCACCCGATGACAAAAAGTAGCTGCTGTCGAAGCCCACCAGCGGTGTGTGCCAGCCGTAATAGTCGGTGACGCAATGTGGCCGAGCGTAGTAGTTCAGCCCGAAGTGAAAATGCCCCGCTTGCGTCGGCTGAGCCGGAATGCTCAGGCAGGCCGCCAGAACCAGCGCGCTCGTCCAACTATTTCGCATAATGGGAGCTCCCCAAGTCGGTCAGTATTTTTAGGCTGACCCAAACGCTTCTAACCGAGTCGATGCCCAGTCGAGTCAGCCGGGAAGGCTGAACGGCGAAAATCACTCAGCAGATTATCAAGGCAACAGACCAACCAGGTCAAATCGGATTTTTGCAGGCCAATCACAATCCTGGGAGTCGGTGTTAGTTGAACCGGTGAATCCGTGGCGACATATTCCGGGTACGAGCGGTGATTTATGATCACCGAGTCGGCCGATCCAGTTTCAGGAGGTTCTGATGCGTCGCGGTTTTCAGGTTTGCGCGTGTTTGGCTCTGGTGCTGTCGAGTCCACCGGCATGGGCTGCGGACGCCTCTGGCAAAGATCGCCTGGGGCGAGTCGTCTCTGACGCCGCACTCACCGATTATCGAGGTGCGAGCGTGTCGATGGCAGACGTGAAGGAGAAGCCGATCGTCGTATTGGCATTTCTCGGAACCGAATGCCCGCTGGCGAAGCTGGCAGTGACGAAGCTCAATCTGCTGGCAAAAGACTTTGAGCCGCGCGGCGTCGTGGTTCTGGGCATCAACTCGAATCGGCAGGACTCGCTCGCCGATCTCGCCGCGCAGGCCAAAAAGCAGGACGTTGCGTTTCGGCTGTGGAAAGATGCTGGCAACAAATTGGCGGATGCTGTTGGAGCGGTTCGCACTCCGGAAGTTGTGGTTCTCGATCAGCAGCGAGCGATCCGCTACGTCGGCCGCATCGACGATCAAGACGGCATCGGTTATCGCCGCGAGACAGCGAACCGGCAAGATCTAAAAGCGGCGATTGAAGAGCTTCTCGCCGGGAAGCCGGTCAGCGTGGCGACCACCGAAGTCGAAGGTTGCTTCATCGGTAAGGTCCGCGAAGCGAAACGCGGAGCCGAGGTGACGTACTCGAAGCAAGTGGCTCCGATCTTGCAGAACCGCTGCATGAATTGTCATCGACAGGGACAGGTCGCCCCGTTCGCGATGACCAGCTACGACGAAGTTGTCGGTTGGGCCGAAACGATCGCCGAGGTCGTGCAAGACAACCGGATGCCGCCGTGGCACGCGAATCCTGATCACGGCAAGTTCGCGAATGCTCGCAATTTGCCGGATCACGAGAAGCGAGTGCTGCTCGAATGGGTTCAAGCCGGTGCTCCGGAAGGTGATCGCATTGACCTGCCGCCGGTGAGATCTTTTACCGACGGTTGGCAGTTGCCGCGCGAACCGGACTTGATCGTCAACATGCGAGATAAGCCGTTCAATGTCCCTGCGTCGGGCACGGTGCGCTATCAGTATTTTTCCGTGGACCCCAAGTTAACCGAAGATAAGTGGGTCACGGCCGCCGAGATTCAACCGGGCGAACGTTCGGTGGTGCATCACGTTTTGGTCTTTGCGAAGACTGACGCTGAATTGCGAAAGTTCGACGGTGAAGGTGCGTTTCTCGCGGCCTACGTTCCCGGGTTCCTCCCGCAGCAATACCCGACTGGCATGGCAAAGCTCGTCCCGGCCGGGGCGAAGTTAATCTTTCAAGTTCACTACACGCCCAACGGAAGAGCGATGAAGGACGTCAGCCGCATCGGTCTGCTCTTTGCTGACGAGGAATCGATCACGCATGCAGTGATCACCAGTGAAGCTCGCAAGTCGGGTGGCTTGATTATTCCGCCGAACGCCAACAATTCGCGTCATGAAGCGAATTCTCCGAAGTCTCCGGTCGATGTGCAACTGCTGAATTTGATGCCGCACATGCACGTTCGAGGCAAGTCGTTCCGTTACGAATTGCAAACAGCCGACGGACGCAAAGAGACGGTGCTCGACGTGCCGCGCTACGATTTCAACTGGCAGACGTCGTATCAGCTCGCCGAGCCGATGCTGGTCCCGGCGGCCAGTTCGATGCATGTTGTCGCGCATTACGACAACTCGGAAAACAACCTGAACAACCCGAATCCCAAAGCGACCGTCCGCTGGGGCGAGCAGACTTGGAACGAGATGCTGATCGGCTACTTCGACGTTGCCATCCCGCGAGAGGCATTCGACGCGAGTCGCAAAACGGCGGCCGGAACGAAACCGAAAGCCCCCGGCACTAACTTGCCGCCGGCGCTTCTCAAGCAAATCGTGGAACAACTTGAGCAACTCGATGTGAATAAGGACGGGATCCTCACGGCGAGCGAAGTTCCGGCCAGGTTGATGCCGATCTTCAAGCGGCTCGACGTTGACGGCGATGAAAAACTGACCGTCGAAGAAGTTCAGAAGGCGATTGAAAAGAAGCAATGACCCGCTGCCATGACGGACTCACCGGCACCTCTGCGTTTTGCGATCCTGGGCTGCGGCCGGATGGGGCGGATGCACATCGAACGGCTGGAGACGGACGGTCGAGGCCGAGCCGTCGCGCTGTTCGACACACAGCCTGATGCGGTCGAATCGCTACGGAGCGAACTTGCTCCCGATGCTCGCGTCTTCACGAACATCGAGGATTTGCTGAATCGTGCCGACGCCGACGCCGCGATCATCGGCACGCCGACGGCGCTGCACTTCGATCACATTCGCGCTTGCCGAGCACGCGGCTGGCACGTGCTCAGCGAAAAGCCGCTGGCCGATCGGCGCGAGCATTTGCTGACGCTGATCGACGAGTCGCGCCGCGGAACGATCTTGTCGGTGGCCTACCAGCGGCGGACCTGGCCGGTCTATCGCGTGCTGCGAGACGAAATCCAATCCGGACGCTGGGGCGCAGTACGAGCCGTCACGTCGATCAACTCGGAACGCTGGCAACAAACGATTGGCGGAACGTGGCGTGACGACCCGGCCATCAATCTGGGGGGGTTCATTGGCGATGCCGGCAGCCACAAAATTGACCTCGTGTTCTTTCTGACGGGCCTGAAGCCGCTCGATGTGTTCGCGAGGAATCAGACCTGTGGCAGCCGAGTCGAAATCGTTTCGTCCCTCTCCGCGCGTCTCGAACGAGACGTGCTGCTGACGATGCACTTCACCGGCCACACGCAAACATTTCGCGAGGACTTTCATGTTCACTGCGAGCACGCCGACCTGCTGGTGCGCGACTGGCAAATCTGGCTCGGCCGCAACAACACGCTCGAACCGCTGAAGGTCGCCGATCCGGAGATGCAAGCCGCGATGGGAGTCAGTCCACTATCGCATCCTGAGCTGGACCGGCTCGGCAATCCAATTAGCGCGTTCCTCGATCAACTGCTGCTCGGCGCGCCGCCGGTTGCTCCGCCGGATTGTGCTCTGCCGGTGTTCGACTTCACGCAAGCGGCCCTGCGATCGGGACGGAGTGGACGACCTGAATCGGTCGCCTGACGTGGGGCAGTTGTCGAATCTGCCGGTCAAACTCTTTTGCCATCCGGGCAGGTTGAAAACCTGTATCACAACAGACATCACGCCGGCATGGCCGAGGCTTCGCCCGTTTGTGGCGGCGTGGAATGTCGTCCGCCGGTCAGCACGGCAATCGCTTCGACCAGCATCAACGCGGCCAGCCCTAGCAGCACGACGCCGATCCACGGCACGACCTCATTGGGTGCTGTGAACGAGCCGGCCTTGTCGAAGAACTTCGGCCACGTCATCGAGATCAACGCCCAGGTGCTCATCACATACATCAACACGGTCGGGATGCCAGTGACGAACCAGACCCAGCGTTCACTGCGAGTCCGCCACAGCCAGACCGTCACGCCCAGCAGCGTCAGCGCGGCGAGCAATTGGTTGCTCGCGCCGAAGAGATTCCAGAAGGCTTGCCAGATCGGAGGCAGTGCTTTGCCGTTCTCATCGACGCCTGGTTGCAGCAAGAAGAACAACGGTGCGCCGGCTGTGAGTGCGGTTCCCAGCCAGCGGCCGAAGCGGTTATGCCAGCCGGTCAGTTCCTGGATGATGTATCGTCCCAGCCTCGTGCAAACATCAAGCGTGTCGTAGATGAACGTTGTGAACGCCATCAACGCGAACGACACCCCCAGCTTCGGAGAAATGCCGAGCACTTCCAAGAAGTTGCCGATGCCGAGGGCGTAAATCAGATTCGGCTTCGGAGCCAGTTTGCCCTCGGCGTTGAGCAGCACAGGCGCGTCCTTCGCCAGCATCATCACGCAGCAGAGCGACACGATCGCGACCATTCCTTCCAGTAACATCGCTCCGTAACCGATGGTCTTCGCATCCGTTTCCTTGGCGAGCTGTTTCGACGTCGTCCCCGAGCAAATCAGCGAATGGAACCCGCTGCACGCTCCACAGGCGATTGTGATGAACAGCATCGGGACCATGCTTTGGCCGTTTAAACCGGTGAGGCCATTGAAGGCGGGATATTGAATCTGCTCACCACCGAGCATCAGCCCCAACGCTCCGCCCGCCAACGCGACGTACAGGAAGTAACCGCCGAGATGGCCTCGAGGTTGCAACAGCATCCAGACGGGAACGACACCGGCGATCAGACAGTAGACCAACAGCAGCACGTCCCAAACTCGGCGGGCATTGTCTGGCGTTGAACCCATGACGGACTGCAAATCGAATGGCAGCAGTTGTCCGGCCCAAATCGAGACTCCCACGAGCGGCAAAAAAATCACCGTCGCCATGTTGAGCGACAGCTTCGTGTACCGCAGCAGCAGACCCATGACGATCGGCAGTACGAGGTACATCAGCGACGACGTCGCGATGCCGCCGCCGGTCACGACCTCGCCGTTCTCCAATTCTTGTCGGCCGATGAATGCCGAGGCGGTCAGATCCGTGAACGCGACGATGATGTAGACCAGCGCGATCCAGACGAAGCTCAGGAACAGAATGTACGACCGGCGAGTCATGTGGTCGCGAACGACCTCGGCGATCGACCGGGCCTTGTGACGGATCGACGCCGTCAGCGAGGTCAGGTCATGCACGCCGCCAATAAAGATGCAGCCGATCAGAATCCAGATCAGCGCGGGCATCCAGCCAAACCAAACTCCCGCCAGGATCGGCCCGACGATTGGCCCGGCCGCTGCAATTGCCGAGAAATGTTGGCTCAGCAGGAATTTTGGTTCGATCGGCTCGAAGTCCACGCCGTCGTTGAGTTCGACCGCCGGTGTCGGTTTGTGCGGATCGAGTCGCAGCAGCCGGGCGAGGAATCGGCCGTAAGTGACGTAGGCAATCGCCAGCACGATGGCGGAAAGCAGCACAACAGGCAACAGGCTCATGGCTCACCTTTCGAAGGGCGACGGGATCGCGCGGCTATGATCCTGTCGAATTCCGTTGATGTCGAGCCAGACCGTCGTAGGTAGGGGGCTCCTTCCCGCTCCGAACGGGTCAGAGGCCGCATCCGACTTCACAGCCATCACAGCGTGTCGAGCGCCGTCAGCACCGAATCCGGGAATGTAAACGACTCGTCAATTTCGGCTTCTTCCGGGATCGAGTCGTCTCCTTCATTGCCAGCGAGCACATCGACACTCCCTTGACCGTTGAGTGTGTCGTCGCCGTCCCCCCCAAGCATTGAGTCGATGCCAGCGCCACCCAGCATTAAATCGTTGCCGTCGCCGCCAAGCATCGCGTCGTTGCCAGCTCCACCGTTGAGTGTGTCGTTGCCGTCCTCGCCGCCGAGCAGGTCATTGCCGAGTCCGCCGAGCACGGTGTCGTCGCCGTTGCCTCCGTTTGCGGTATCGTCGTTGTCGCCGCCGTCAAGGTAGTCATTGCCGTCACGGCCAAAGAGCTTGTCGTTACCCGCCAGTCCGATCAGCGTATCGTCGCTCTCGCCCCCGTCGATGGAGTCGTTGCCGTTGCCGCCGTTGATCGAATCGCTGCCGACTCCGCCACGCAACGAGTCATTTCCGTTCGCGCCGCTGATCGTATCGGCTCCGTCGCTGCCGGAGATCGTGTCATTGCCGTCACCACCATCGAGGTTGTCGTTGGCGTTGCCGCCGTCGATCGTGTCATTGCCGGCTCCGCCCTGGACAACATCGTCGCCGTCACCACCGGTGATATTGTCGTTGCCAGTTTCCCCTTTGAGAGTGTCATTGCCGCCGTCGCCCAACAGGATGTCGTTGCCGCCGCCGCCGAGGATCGAGTCATTTCCGTTGCCACCCAACAGCGAATCGATTGCTCCCGTGCCGGTGAGAACGTCATTGCCCTCGCCGCCGTTAAGAAGCAGTCGCACACCACCTATCGCCGAGCCGCTGCCGTTGAGCACATCATTGCCCGCTTCGCCATTGATCTCGATGAACACCGGGCTCACGGAATCCAGCGCTCCGATTGTGACCGTGTCGTTGCCATTCCCGCCGTTGATGATGACATGCGACACATTCGGAGCCACCGTGATCGAGTTCGCTCCGACCGCGACTTTGACAAAGCCGCCGGACTGCGTGATTGAAATCGAGTCGGCCCCGTTTGTGCCTGCGAGCACGAGTTTGTCCGATCCGCCGCCGCTGCCATTACCGGCCGTGTCGGTCCCGTCATTTGGATCGAAGACGATTGAGTTTGAACCGGTCCCGCCGTTGTTGCTGTCGTTGCCCCTTTGCCCATTGAGTGTGTCATTTCCGTTGCCCCCTTCGAGCGTGTCATTGCCATTGCCGCCGAAGAAGTTGTCGTTGCCGTCCCCGCCGACGAGCGAATCGTTGCCCGCCTCTCCGTTGATGAGGTCATCGCCGGTTGTCAGCCCCAGTGAATCATCGCCAAAAATCTTGTCATTGCCGTCGCCTCCGCGCGTCGTGTCGTTTCCGTTGCCTCCTTGAATCGTATCGTTGCCCGCTTCGCCGGAGATCAAATCGTCGCCATCACCTCCGAGTAACTCATCATTGCCGATGCCGCCGCCGATCGTGTCGTCTCCCGCTCCGCCGTCGGCTGTGTCGTTCCCGTCGCCGGCCGCGAGCGTATCGTTGCCGCTCCCGGTTCCCGCGGAGTCATCGCCGAACATTTTGTCGTCCTGCGTTCCTCCATCGACGGAATCGTTGTCGGCTCCTCCTTCGAGTGTGTCGTTGCCCGTTTGGCCGTTGACGGTGTCATTGCCCGCTTCGCCAAGACCGATGTCGTTGCCCGCTCCACCAAAAAGCGTGTCGTTGCCGTCACCGCCACGCAGCGAATCGTTGTCGAGACCGCCATTCAAATTGTCGTTGCCATCGCCACCGTTGAGCGTGTCGTTGCCAGAACCGCCGTCGAGCACATCGTTGCCGGTGCCGCCATTCGCATCGCCATTCAACACGTCGTTGCCATTGTTGCCGTAAATCGAATCATCCCCGTCCTCACCGTTGAGGCTATCGGTTCCATCGCCGCCGAGCACCGAATCATTGCCGAGTCCGGCATTGACCGTGTCCGCTCCATTGCCGCCATTGATCGTGTCGTTGCCGTCGCCGCCGTTGATACGGTCGTTGCCGTCATTGCCAAACAGCGAATCTCCCGCCGCGCCACCCGTGATCGTGTCCGCTCCGTTGCCACCATTCAGAGTGCTCGCGAGCGTTCCGCTGCCGAGGATTGTGTCGTTGCCATCGCCGCCGCTGACTTCAATCGAAGTGAGATTCGAGAAGGTGCTGTCCACGCCGCTCAGGTCGAGCGTGTTATTTCCATCGCTGCCGGTGACGATCAGCGTCAGCACTTGAGCCGGAGTGATTGTTGGCAATGAAAGTAGCGGTGAACCATTCGCCAATACTTGAACATTGCTGGTCGCTGGATCCACTCCAATCGTGACGTTGTCCGCAGAAGTCATCGAGATATTCAATTCACCGGTCGCTTCGATGAACAACGCGAAGGCCGATGGGACGGTCCGCTGCTCCAACGATTGAAGCATGCTGTCGAGCGAAGTGCTCGACTGTCGTCGCAATGGCGAACTCGAAAACGCTGCACTGTTGTGTCTGCGACGAACTTGTCGGCGACTCGGACGGCTTCCTGCCGAATTCAAAGACCATGCTCCGATACTCAGATGACTCAACCAAGATGCAACACGCATGGCACACAGTCCTCGCAAGAGTTGGCCGAAAGGCCGGAAGAAGGAGGTCAAACGCTGTGGCCCGCGTTATCCAAGGTCTTCGACGACTCAATCTCAAAGCAATCGCGATTGTCCGGGTGGCTTGGCCCGCCGGCCCCGTGTCAGCCTTCCTTGGATGACCTGTAGTTCGTGTCTCCCATCTGGACCATCGCTCGTGTGGATCGAGCGGCAACATGCTGCAAGCCACTCGAACCGCTGTCAACGGGGCTTGCAACATCGTTGCGAAAATCTTTTCAAAGAATTCAATCGCGAAAAAATGAGATGAAGGAATCAGACAATGTTCATCCATTCCAGCTCGCCTGGCGGGTCGTCCGAATCAATCTCCCATTTGAGACTGGCAGTGATTTTCTCCAGCAGGGTCTGCAGCGTGTCGAGTTCCAAGTCCGCTCCCTGGTACAGCACGAGCACCGTGAAGTTGGCTGCGATGATCGCTCGCAGGAAGGCGCTGCTGATCAGATCATGGCAGACGAAGTCGAGTTCGCAGGCGATCGTCGGCAGTTCGTTCAGCCGTTCGTCGCCAGAATAGACGTCGATTTCGGTGTATTCTTCGCGGAAGGCGTCGAGGGCCGATTCGATGACACGCTGCGGTTCGGGACGGTCCAACAGCAAAGTCACAGACCAGAAACACGTGTCCGGGCTATGCACGGTCAGGGTGATTTCTTCCGACGTGGACTGTTCGTGCAGAATCCAATCGTCGGGGTATTCGAAGCGAATTCCGTGGCCTTCAAAGACGCTGTCCATGAGCATTCCGTGGGTCTTGATCCCTCGTGGGGGTTCGATTAAGGTCGACTGCGTTGGGTTCGGAATTGGATGGCGAACGCACATCAAACTCAAGGCCCTCGGTCGCGGAGGCACGTCAGGAAACTGAACCTGATCGGCGCGGTGACTCGGCAGGGCTTCTTTGTTGGCTCATTGCGAAAGGGAGCAAGACATGGCATCGACTCGTGCGGAAGAAGTGGCAGAACTGTTATGGGAATTAAAGCGAGCCGCAAAGGTCGCCAAGTACAGTGTGATCGCGAAGAAAGCCGGCTTTAGCGCAGGAGCAAATGGCAAGGCGATGGACACTTGTCTCAAGACCGTTCGCCGAGACTGGCCGCACCTGCAGTGGTGGCGAGCCGTCGCTGACACGGCTCTGGTCGTCAAAGATTCCGAACAAGCAAAGAAGCTGGCGGAGGCGGGCATCGGCTTGAAGGCTGGCAAAGATGATACGATGGCACTGGCTGCTCCGGACGATGTTCTGATGGAATGGCCAGAAGATCCGGCCCCGGCAGAATTGGCAGAGCCGGCTGCTGCCGCAAAGTAGTTTGCGAAGTCAGCGATACGAACGCGAAGAGGCCCGACAAATGTCGGGCCTCTTTGTTGACAGCCATTGGATGTGCGAAAGTAGCCGCCTCGCTCCCGCGAAGCAGAACCAACTCCACCGTCTCACGAATTAACTGGCGATTTATTTTGTCAGTGAAGAGACCGATCGACTCATGGAAGATGTAAGACCGAAGCTTCGCCTCGTGCGGCCAACAGACGACGTTCACGGAACCAGCACGATCTTGCCCGTGAGTGTGCCTTGTTTCTGAAGTGTGTTCTCTTCCTGCAAGCGGTGTGCGGTAGCCGTCTCGGCGAGCGGCAGTGTGCGGCCGATCTGCGGATGCCAACCGCCGCGTGTCGCCAGCGAGTTGATCGCCTCGGCGCAGGCTCGCTGTTCGTCGGGAGTCGCATTGAACATCGCGAAGCCGAACAGCCGCAGGTCTTTGACGTAGAATGCTCCGTTCGGGAATTCCGGCCGAGCATTCCTCCCTGCCATAACGATGATCCGTCCGCGTGGAGACATCAGTCCGATCGTACGATCGAAGTTGGTCGGTGCCTGCGTTTCGTACCACACCTGCAACCCGCCGTTGGCCGAGGCGAAGGCTTTGATCTGGTCATCCAAAGTCGCCGAGTGGTAGTCGAGCACGCAGTCGGTTCCCCAGCTTTCACAAAGCGTTTTCTTCTCCGCATTGCCGACGGTCGCGATGACTTTTGCTCCGGCCGCCTTCGCCAACTGAATCACCGCCGAGCCGACTCCGCCCGTGCCGCCATTTACGAGCACGACCTCTCCCGGTTTGAGCCCCGCGTTCAAAAACAGTCCCAGATGTGCGGTGATTCCGGTCAGTGCTCCCGCCGCCGCTTGCGAGTCGTTCATCGCAGCGGATGTCGGGTACAGCCACGTTTCATCGACGGCGACGTACTCGGCGAATGAGCCGCGTCGGCCGAACAGACTTTGATTGCTCCCCCAAACTCGGTCTCCCGCTTTGAATCGAGTCACCTGCGAGCCGACTTGCTCAATCGTCCCCGCCAGATCGCAGCCGACGATGTACGGGAACGAGGTTGCGACCTTGATCATCCCGCTGCGAATGTAGGTATCGATCGGATTGACCGAGACCGCTCCGACCTTGACCAAAACTTCGGTCGGCCCCGGTTCGGGAGTCGGCAATTCGCCGTAAGCGATGACGTCGGGAGTTCCCGTCTGACGAATGAACGCGGCTTTCATGATGATTCCTCTGAAGATGAAACAAACTCCACCCCGCTTGTCGGGGTGGCTCGCGGGCTTCTGCACGACTCGAACGTCTTGAAGATCAGCGTAGTGCAAAGGCCCGCGAGTCACCGGGGGAACCCCGGTGGGCGGAGTTATGCGTCTGGCACGAGCGCTACCGCTCGGCACCAGCCGGCGCTGGCGGCTTTGATTTTGACCGGTAGGCACGAAACGTAAAACCCGTGTGGCGGAAGTTGATCGAGGTTCATCAGCTTTTCAATCTGGCAGTACTCGCGCGTCAGTCCCGCAAAGTGAGCGGGCCAGATGTGCCGACCGTCTCCCGTGCGACGATAGTCGGCGACCATGTCGGCGAACGGACGATCCAGCGTGTAGGCGTCAATGCCGATGACTTTCACTCCTTGCTCGACGAGCCACAGCGTTCCATCGCGGCCGAGTCCCGGTTGACGAAAATACTCCCGCGAATCGAGCCGCTTGTCCGCTCCCGTTTGCAGCAGCACGATGTCAAGCGGCTTAAGCGTGTACTCAATGCGATTCAACACGGCTCGCAGGTCATCAATCGTAATCTCGTCTCCCGGCTGCTTGCATCGCACGTCCAGCACCACTCCCGGAGCGAAGCACCATTCGAGCGGTACCTCATCGATTCGTTTGGCCGGTTCGCCTCCGGAGGTCGCTCCGTAGTGGTACGGCGCGTCGACGTGAGTGCCGGCGTGCGTGATCGTTTTGATTTCTTCGATCGCCCAACCTTGCCCGCCGGAGTAGACCAAATCCTCCGGCTGCACGCCGAAGAACTGCCGCATCTGGACCAACCCCTCGGCTTCGTGAGTGACGTAGTGAATCTCGGCCGGCATCGGTTCGCTGACGGCGGCGTGTTCGAGCGGGACGCTCAAGTCGATGAGTCGAAGTCGTGGCAACATGTCGGCAGAGTAACGAGTCGCTCCGAAGCTGGCAGCCGGTTGCGTTTCACATCCCCGGCCCGATAATCCCGTTTCGTGGATACTTCCCGCCTGACCAGGAGACTTTCCATGCCCCTTGCAAAACGTTGGATGCTCAGCCTTGGATGTCTTTGTTCATTAGTTCTGTTGCCGTTCGTGACGGCGGACGACGCGAAACCCGCAGCCAGCAAGCCCAAGGAATTGAAGAGCACGGCACACTTCGACGGCTTCGGCAACTGGGCGACCAGCGTAGCGTTCTCGCCGGACGGCAAGACATTGGCGGTGGGGACTCACAACGCCGTGCAGTTGTGGAGCGTCGCCGAGAAAAAGTCGACGGCGACCTGGAAGACCGGCAGCGGCTACGCGAAGTCGCTGGCATTTCTCCCCGGTGGTCAGAAGCTCGTGATCGGAGCTTATCAGTCGGTCAGCGTATGGGATATTGCGAGTGGTTCGAAGGAGCGTGATCTTCCGAAGCACCGCGGATTCGTCACCTCGCTGGCGGTCTCGCCGGATGGAAAGCTGCTGGCGACTGGATGCGATGATGAGGCGGCTCGGCTGATTCGGCTGGAAGACGGAGCGTTGCTGAAGACGCTCGAACACGATCGCGATCCAGTACAGAGCGTCGCGTTTTCGGCAGACGGCAAAACCTTGGCGACAGCCGCCGGCGACGAGACGCGAGTCACTCGTCCCGGCATCGCGAAATTGTGGGATGTTGAGTCGGGCAAATTGATCCGCGACTTCGAGGGGATGACGAAGGTCGCCACGTCGGTCGCGTTCGCGGACAAGGGAGCGAAGCTGATCGTCGGCAGCATGGACGAGAAGGCGTACGTCTTCGAGGTCGAGAGCGGCAAACCGCTCGGCTTCTTCGGCGGACACTCGCGGCCGGTGACGAGCATGGCGATGAGTCTCGACGGCCAGACGGCAATCACCGGCAGCGGCGGACGCGCGAAGGGGAAGAACGAAATCAAAGTGTGGAAGATCGCCGATGGCGACGTGCTCGCCACCGCCGAGGAACACGAAGCGAAGATCGCGGCACTGGCGCTCTCTCTCGACGGCAAGACAGTGGCGACCGCCAGCTATGACAACAGCGTGCGGTTGTGGGACGTCTTGCTGTCGAACGCCACCGATTCGCAACCGGCGGAGAAGTCGGTCGCGGCGAAGCTCGCCGAGGGACTGACGAACCTGGCAAAAGCCGAGCAGAACGTGACCGCGAAAGATGCCGAGCCGAAACCACTGAAGGTCGGCATCATCGGCTTGGATACGTCACACGCGACAGCGTTCACGAACATCCTCAATGGTGAGAAGCAGCGCCCTGAAGCCTTTGGCAGTCGCATGATCGCCGCTTATCCGAAGGGCAGCCCGGATATCGAATCAAGTGTCACTCGCGTGCCGAGCTACACCGAAGCGGTAAAGAAACAGGGGGTCGAGATCGTCGACACGATTGAAGAACTGGCGAAGCGAGTTGATGTCGTGTGCCTCGAAACCAACGACGGTCGGCCGCACTTCGAGCAACTGATTCCGGTGCTGAAAGCGGGCAAACCCTGTTTCATTGACAAACCGATTTCTGGATCGCTGACCGACGCGGTCGCGATCTTCGAGGCATCGAAGAAGTTCAAGGTGCCAGTTTTCTCGTCGTCGTCATTACGATTCGGCAAGAACACGCAGGCAGTGCGCGGTGGTTCGCTCGGAAAGATTACTCGCTGCGAAACGACCAGCCCGGCCAGCCTGGAGAAGACGCATCCCGATCTCTTCTGGTACGGCATCCACGGCGTCGAATCGCTGTTCACGGTCATGGGGACCGGTTGCGTCTCGGTGAAACGTGGCACGACGGCCGACGGAAAAATCGAAGTCACCGGCGATTGGGGGAACGGCCGAGTCGGTATTTATCGCGAAGGAAAAGGCTACGAAGGCAAAGCCGTGGGCGACAAAGGGGATGGCCCAGTCGGCAGCTACGACGGCTACGAACCGCTGTTGTTTGCGGTACTCAACTTCGCTCGCACCGGCCAGCCGCCAGTCAGCGAAGCCGAAACACTGGAAATCTACGCCTTCATGGAAGCCGCCGACGAAAGCAAACGCCAAAACGGCACCAGCGTCACGCTCGAAAGCGTGATGAAGAAGGCTCGTGCGGAAGCGGCGGAGAAAGTGAAGGGGTTGAAGTGATCAAGATCGTCGACTACGGCATGGGCAATCTTCGCAGCGTGCAGAAGGCGTTCGAGAAGCTTGGCCACGCGGCGGAGATTTGCGATCAGCCGTCGCAACTCAGTGGGGTTGAAAAGCTGGTCCTGCCGGGTGTCGGAGCGTTTCGCGATGCGATCCACGAAGTGCGTCGGCGAGGATTCGTCGCGCCGATTCTCGATCACCTCGCGAGTGGAAAACCGTTTCTGGGAATCTGCCTCGGCCTGCAAATGCTGTTCGACGTCAGCTACGAAGACGGCGAGTGGCCGGGACTCGGAATCGTTGCCGGGAAGGTTGTGCGGTTTCAGGATCAGCCGGGCTTGAAGATTCCGCACATGGGCTGGAATCAGTTGCAGATTACCGCCGCTCCGCCGCTGCTGGCGAACATCCCACGCGACGCGCACTTTTATTTCGTCCATGGCTACCACGTCGTTCCGACCGACCGTAGCGTTGTGGTTGCCGAATCCGAACATGGCGAATGTTTTGTCGCTGCGATCGGAAGCGGCAGTCTCTGGGCGACACAGTTCCACCCAGAGAAGAGCCAGAAGCACGGCTTGCAGTTGCTGGCAAACTTCGCGTCGATGTGAAGTGAGGGTGCCACGGCGGTGTCAGCCGTGGCACGCGTCATCGAGAGACCGACATGATGTCCTGGCAAATTCATTGGATCATCTTGAAGACCTGCGTCTCCGAGCGGTTTGTCTATCGGGGTGACTTCGCCTTTGCGACGTTGGTACGGTTCCTGCCCATTGTCACGCAAGTGTTCTTGTGGAGTGCGATCTTCGCGGTCGGCACGTCGAGCGAGAGGAAGGAACTCAACACCTACACCTACGCCAACATGGTGGCGTACTACTTGCTGGCGATGGTTGGTCGAGCCTTTTCGTCGATGCCGGGACTGGCCAGCGGGATCGCTCGCGAGGTCCGTGACGGGACGGTCAAGAAGTATCTCACGCAGCCGATCGACATGCTCGGCTATCTGTTCTGGTATCGTGTGGCTCATAAGTTGGTGTACTACGTCATCGCGCTTGGCCCGTTCGCGTTGGTCTTCTGGCTGTGCCGAGACTATTTCGCAGGCTTGCCAGATGGGTTCACGATCACGGCATTTGTGATTTCGCTGGTGCTGAGTTTTTTCGTGGGCTTTTTGTTGGAAGCCTGGATTGGGTTGATCTCGTTTTGGTATTTGGAAGTCAGTTCGCTGCTGTTCATCTACATGATGGTCAACTATTTCTTGTCAGGTCACATGGTCCCGCTGGACTGGATCGTCAAAGCACGCTGGTGGGGGCTACCAGTCGGTGAGTGGTCGCTGTATTTGCCGTTTCAATATCTGGCGTACTTTCCGGCGGCGATCATGTTGGGCAAATACAATCACTCGGTATTGAAGAACGAGTTGGCGATTGAAGCCGCGTGGGTTGTTGTGCTGTTCGTGATGTGCCGAGTGACGCTGGCTCGCGGAGTGCGGCGGTACGGTGCGTTCGGGGGATAGTCAATCTGCCGCCCGGCTCGCCAAACTCCAGCGCGACTGCTGTAATTCCATCGAATCGTCCCGACCTGGAAGGAGCCTCCTGATGCCGAAGACTTGGCGGTTTGCCCCGCATGATGCCGCCGCCGTTCGCGAACTGTCTCGGACTTTGCGCTTGCCGGCGTTGGTGGCGCAGGTGTTGGTTGCTCGCGGACACACCAGTGATTCGGCGGCGACGACGTTCTTGCAGTCGAGCTTGATGGATCTGCACGATCCCGACTTGATGCCTCACTTGTCCGAGGCCGCGGATCGAATCGTCGCGGCGGTGAAGTCGGGGCGGCGGATCACGATCTACGGCGACTACGACGTCGATGGCGTGACCGCGACCAGCATCTTGTGGCATTGCTTGCGGCTCGCGAATGCGACCGTGGATTACTACATCCCGCATCGAATCGACGAAGGCTACGGCCTGCACAGTGACGCGATCCAGCAGCTTCACGAGGAAGACCCGCGCCGACTGGTCGTGACCGTCGATTGTGGTATCGCCAGCGTCGCCGAAGCAGCGCTCGCGAGGGAGCTCGGACTCGAATTGATCGTCACTGATCATCACGAGATGGCCGCCGAACTACCAATGGCTGCGTGCTTGGTGCATCCGCGTTTGCCCGGTTCGCAGTATCCGTTCGGCCAATTGTGCGGGGCTGGTGTCGCGTTCAAGCTTGCTTGGGGAATCTGTCAGCGGCTCGGCGACGGCAAGAAGGCGTCTCCTTCGATGCGCGAGTTTTTGATGAGCGCGGTCGGACTTGCCGCAATTGGCACGGTGGCCGATTGCGTGCCGCTGGTTGATGAGAATCGTGCGATTGTACGGTACGGGCTCGGCAGTCTTGTCGAGCGTTGCAGTCTGGGCATGAAAGCGTTGTTGCAACTCAGCGGCCTGGGAGACAAGAAAGAACTCAGCGCGGACGACATCGGCTTCACGATCGGCCCGCGCATTAATGCGGTGGGACGACTTGGGCAGGCACGGCTCGCTGTCGAGTTGCTGACAACCGACAGCCGCGAACGAGCGGTCTTGCTGGTCAGTCACTTCGATGGACTCAATCAGCAGCGACAGTCGGTCGAGCGAAAAATTTTGAAGCAGGCGAAAGAGATGATCGCTGAAAATCCGGCGTGGCAGGAAGCTCCTGCGTTGGTGTTGGCTCACGAGGAGTGGCATCGGGGAGTCGTCGGCATTGTGGCCAGCCGCGTCGCCGAGCAATTCGAGAAGCCGGCAATCCTGATCGCGCTGTCGCGAGAGGATCGGATCGGTCACGGATCAGGCCGTACCTTCGCGCGATTTGATTTGCACGGCGGGTTGTTGGCGTGTGCTCATCACTTGAAATCGTTCGGAGGACATCGCGCCGCAGCGGGGTTGAAGATCGAAGCGGATCAGATCGAGGCATTCCGTACCGACTTCTGTGAGCACTTTGCGAGGACTCACGAAGTCATCGCGAGTGACCGCGAGATTTCGATCGACGCGGAAGTACGGCTCGCGGACCTGACCAAGCAAGCGGTTCTGATGCTGTCCAAGCTGGGCCCGTTCGGCCGCGAGAACCCCAAGCCGGTATTTGCTGCCGCTCGCTGTGAGTTGGCCGAGCCGCCCCGCAAAATCGGTGAAGGCGAGCGGCATCTCTCGCTGCGTTTGAAGCACTACGGCACCGTGATGCGTGCCGTATGTTTTGGAGCCGGGGATTGGGCCGATGAAATTGCGGCGGTGGGTGGCCCGATCTCGGTTTGCTTCGCGCCGACGATCAACAGTTTCAACGGCTACGAAAGCGTCGAGCTGCGACTGATCGATTGGCGAGCGGATGCGTAAGTCAGCACGACGCGCCAGCGAGTGGCGAATCTCAATCACTCGCAGGCGGGTCGTGCAGGTTTCGATGGCGAGTTGTTAACTTGACGGATAATGTTTCGTGCAGTCGAAAATCTGCTTTCCCATGCTCTCAGAGATGAGGTTCGCGATGCGATGGTTTGGTGGTGTTCTGACTCTGTGCCTGGCAACGACCGCGTTTGCCGACGATGCGCCCTGGAATCAATTTCGCGGTCCGCGCGGTGATGGCACGACGACCGAGAAAGGTTTGCCGGTCCAATTTGGCGAAGGCACGAAGGAAATCGTCTGGAAGACGGCGATTTCAGGGCGTGCGTGGTCATCACCGGTCGTTTGGGGCAAACAGATTTGGCTGTCGAACGCGCCCGATATCCAGGGCAGCCTCAAGGAACGGGTCAAGCTCAACAAGCCGATGGAGCTGTCTGCCGTTTGTGTGGATCTGGAGACGGGCAAGATTCTCCACAATCGGAAACTGTTCGAAGTTTCGGAGTTACAGGTTACGCATCAGACCAACACGTTCGCCTCGCCGACGTCGTTCATTGAAGAAGGCCGAGTTTACATTCATTTCGGCAGTTACGGGACCGCCTGTCTCGATACCAAGACTGGTCAAACGATTTGGGAACGCCGCGACCTGGAGTGCGATCACTGGCGCGGACCGGGTTCGTCGCCGATCGTGCATGGCGATTTGCTGTATCTGACATTCGACGGCTACGACTTTCAGTACATCGCGGCGCTCGACAAGCAGACCGGCAAGACGGTTTGGAAGAAGGATCGCGGCATCGACTACCACACGACGGACGGCGATGCCAAGAAGGGCTATTCGACACCGGCGATCATCGAAGTGGGCGGGCGCGAGTTGCTCGTCAGTCCATTTGCCTACGCGACGATTGCCTATGCGCCGAAAACGGGCGAGCCGATTTGGACGGTCTACCACAAAGGCATGAACGCCGCTGGAAGGCCGCTGTTCGGCAACGGCTTGCTGTACATCAACACCGCCGACGGCCCGAATCCGCTTGTAGCCGTGAATCCCGAAGGGCAGGGGGACATCACCAAGAATATCGTCTGGTCAAGTTCCAAACAGATTCCCAAGCGTCCCTCGCAGATTCTGGTCGGCGACTTGCTCTTCATGATGAACGATACCGGCGTGGCGTCGTGCCTCGACGCGAAATCCGGCAAAGAAATCTGGTCCAAGCGAATCGCGGGAACGTATTGGTCCTCGCCGATCCTGGCCAATGGTTTGATTTACTGTTGGTCGCAGGAAGGGGACGTGCCAGTGTTCAAGGCCGACCGTGAATTTGAACTCGTCGCGGAGAACAAATTCGCAGACGGCTTCACCGCGTCTCCAGCCGTGGCTGGCAAGTCACTCATTGTACGGACGAAGACGCATCTGTACCGGATCGAAAAGCGAGATTGAGATGATTGGCTTGCGACGTTTGTCGATGAGTCGGACCGAGCTCCTCGCGGTGCTCATCGGACTGTTCGCCGTCACGATCGGCGGTTGTTCAAAACCCGAGTCCAAGATCACTGTTGCCACCCAGGCGAAGGCAACAGCAACCGCCGACGAAGCTGTTCGCCATGTGCTGGCGCGTTTGCAGCGACAGGAACTTCAGGCGTTGTGGGAATTCCTGCCGCCGTCGTATCGCGGCGATGTCGAGAAACTGGTGCATGAACTTGGAGAACAGTTAGATGACAAGACTTGGGAACCTTTTGTTCGCATCTGCCGCAAGGCACGACAGGTCACATCAGACCTCATCGCAAAGTCCGAAAAAACAGCGGATGAAGCTGACCGTGATGTGACCACGCGATTGCGAACCGTCCACCAACTGCTGAATGAGCTGTCAGAGAGTGAACTCAGCGATCCCAACCGGTTGCGTCATCTGGACGGACTCCGATTCCTGACAGGAACGGGCAAGCGCTTGATCACGGCGATTTCGAGCGGAGCACTCGGTGACGTTGGATTGGGGCAGGATGCCTTCTCGCAGTTCGGTGAGGTGAAGGTTGACCTGTTGGAGTCGCCTGGAGACTCCGCAGTGCTGACAGTGCAGTGGCCGGGACAGGAACCAACGCAGCACAAGTTTGTGCGTGTCGAGGATCATTGGATTCCCCAATCGCTGGCCGAAGCCTGGCCGACGGCGTTTCCCAAAATCCGAGAGCAATGCCTCGCTTGGGTAGACGAACTTCGCTCGAACCCGGAACCGTGGCACGCGAAGTTACGTGAAGTCGACCTTCTGCTCGAGGAATTGGCTGCGACAAAATCGCTGGCCGAAGCTCGGCAAGTGTGGCAAATTGGTGCTTCTCGCTTGGCCGTGGAATGGTTTGGCGCGATCCCGGTCGAATCGCCGATGTCGCAAGAAAGTCCGATCAATTCGCCACCACCCGCGAAGCCCGCTCGCGTCAAGAAGCCAGACACCGAGGTGCTGTTGCCGGATGAGCCGCAGAAATAGTTCAGGGGTCCGAGGCTACTGCTTCTGCGGCTGAGCGGTTAAAACACCCCGCCATCACGTTTGCGTGTGAATTGATGATCGCCGTCACCTGGAGCCGTCTGCTCATGGCTGTCTCGAATGGTTTGCAGTTCCTTCACGAACTTCATCTGAAGCTAAAAGCGGTCCAGGAGGAACTTGAGAAAGGCCCGCGACTCATCAAGGCCAAAGAAAATGGCCTGGCCAAACGGCAAGCGGAATTGGATCAGGCCAAGGCGAAACACACGGACCAGCGAAAACTGGCGGATCAGAAAAGTCTGCAGCTCAAGACCAACGAAGCGAAGCTGGCCGACTTGAATACCAAGCTCAACATGGCCAGCACGAACCGCGAGTTCGACATCCTCAAGGGGCAGATCGCCGCCGACAAAATGGCCAACAGCGTGCTCGAAGATGAAATCCTCGACTGCATGGAGCAGGTCGACACGCTGAAGAACAAGATCACTGAGGCGGAAAAGCTCGTCGCCGAAGCGAAGGACGACGTCCGCAAAATGACCGAACAAGTCACCACGGCTCAAGCTGGCCTGAAAGATCGGGCCGAGAAGTTGCATCCCGCCGTCGCCGAGGCCGAGAGCGTGATTCCGACAGACCACATCGCCACCTATCGACGGTTGGTTCAGGCTCACGGAGCGGAAGCGCTGTCCGTGGTCGAGAACAACGTCTGCACGTCGTGCAACGTCTCTCTCTCGCCGCAACAAGGGGTTGAGTTGCGATCTGGCAAACTCATCTTCTGCATCAGTTGCGGCAGGCTGATGTACGCGGCAGCGAAGTAGCTGGGGCTGCGTTGATCGGACGACCACGCAGGCCGAACAATTGTCCGTCACCGTTGACGCTGGATTATCTTGCCCGACGCACGAGACGCATGCCTTGGCCAAGATAGAGTTGTTGCAATTCCTCTTCGGTCCAACGCTCGAGGCCTGCGTCGAGAGTGGGTTCACCGATTACGAGTCATGCTTGAGAGTCTGGTCAATCAGGCGTAAAGACTTCGTGAAGCAGCCAGACTCGCCAACCGGCTCGGTCGTTTTGTCGTCGAT
>Ga0194121_10000674_pt1 | contig 59874 bp, 58 predicted proteins | sample TA2MahCa50mmetaG_FD_148609 | JGI IMG/M metagenome (GOLD analysis project Ga0194121, IMG submission 148609) | Freshwater microbial communities from Lake Tanganyika, Tanzania - TA2015020 Mahale Deep Cast 50m | ecosystem: Environmental > Aquatic > Freshwater > Lake | place: Tanzania: Lake...
CGACAGCGCGCGGCGCACGCGCGGCTCGAGCGACGCGAGCGGACGGGGGAGGCGAATCGCGGGATCGAGGTGGCGATGGTTGACCGAGCGGGCTTCGACGGTGATGGTGCAGAGCTCGGTCGAGGCCTCCGCTCGACCGAAGCCCGTCATACTTCTAATCATCAAAGGATGATAGGCGAATTTCTCCTTTCATGTCAATGTGTTGCGCGAAATGGCGGTCTTCGATCACGCGTTGGTCTACGTACGGCACCTCGCCGCCGCGCGCCGTGATTACGCGGCCTTGGGCTTCACCGTGGTGCCGGGCGGCGCCCATGCCGGCGAGCCCACGGAGAACGCGCTCGTGCCGTTCGCCGACGGCACCTACCTCGAGCTCATCGCGTTCCGCCGGCCCGCGACGCACTGGCTCCTCGCCGTGCTCGCGGGGGTGCGGCTGCTGGACGTCGTCGTCCAGGACCCGCTGGGCCGCCGCTTCGCGCGGCGCGCGGCGCGTGGGAACGGCCTGATCGACCTCGCCGCGTCCGTGGACGCCGTCGGCGACCTCGTGGCCGCGGCCGCGCGCGGGGACGAGGTGCTGCACGGCCCGATTCCGGGCCGCCGCGCGACGGCCGACGGCACGCCGATCGCCTGGGAGCTCGGCGTGCCGGACTCGGACGATCTGCCGCTGGTGATCGGCGATCTCACCCCGCGCGCTCGCCGCGCGTCCGCGGATCCCTCGATCCGTCACGCGAACGGCGCGCGCGGGATCGAGGAGGTCGTGCTCCCCGTTCGCGACGTCGGCGCGACGGCCGCGTGGTACCGCGGCGTCCTCGGCGTCACGGGCCGTGCCGACGGCGCGGCGCAGGTGCTGCCGCTCGGCGCCACGCGGCTCATGCTCGTGCCCGCCGGGGCCGATAGTCCGGCCGGCCGCCCGTCGCGCCTCGTGCTCGCGGCGGACCGCGCCGCGCGTCTCGACGTCCGCGCCACCCACGGCGCCGTCCTCGACCTCGCCGCCCGCCCCTAAGGTCTCGCCCCGCGCCGGCCGATAGCCACACCGTCAGGGCACGCGTGTGCCCGGGGGGTGGCCATGCCGAAGGTGCTGATCGTCGACGACGATGACGAAGTCCGCACGCTCGCCGCGGACATGTTCATCGCGCACGGCATGACGGTGGCGACGGCGCGCGACGGGCTCGAGGGCATCGAGCGCGTCGCCGCGGACGTGCCGGACGTGGTCGTGCTCGACGTCGACATGCCGCGCCTCGACGGCCTCGCCACGCTGCGGCGGCTGCGCGCGACCCACCCCGACCTCGCGGTCATCATGGTGACCGCGTTCGCGGACGTCGCCACCGCGGTGTCCGCGATGCAGCTCGGCGCCTACGACTTCGTGATCAAGCCGTTGATGATGGAGGACTTCGTCGCCACGGTCGGCCGGGCGATGGAGCGCACGGTCCTGCGCGGCCAGGTCGAAGACCTCCGCCGGCACGTGAGCACGCTCGAGTCCTTCGGCGATCTCATGGGCGCGAGCGAGGCCAGCCGCGGCATCGCCGACCAGGTTCGGCGCATCGCGCCGACGCCGCTCACCGTGGTCGTGTCCGGCGAGACCGGAACGGGCAAGGAAGTGGTGGCGCGCGCGCTCCATCGCGGCAGCCTGCGCGCGGACGGGCCGCTCGTGGCCGTCGACTGCGGGGCCATGCCGGACACGCTGATGGAGTCGGCGCTGTTCGGCCACGAGCGCGGCGCGTTCACCGGCGCCGACCGCCGCAAGGACGGGTACTTCCAGCTCGCGCGCGGCGGCACGCTCTTCCTCGACGAGATCGGCAACCTCCCGCTCGGCCCGCAGGCGAAGCTGCTGCGCGCGCTGCAGGAGCGCTGCGTGCTGCCGCTCGGCGCCGCGCGTCCGGTGGACGTCGACGTGCGGGTGATCGCGGCCTCGAACGCGAACCTGCGGGAGGAGGTCCGGGCGGGCCGCTTTCGCGAGGACCTCTATTACCGGCTCGCGGAGTACGTGATCGCGCTGCCGCCGCTCCGCGAGCGGCGCGACGACATCCCGCCCCTCGCCCGGCGGTTCCTCGCCGACATGGCGCTCGAGCTCGGGCGTCCGGGGCCGGAGATCGGCGACGAGGCGATGGCCGTGCTGGTCGACTACGCGTGGCCCGGCAACATCCGCGAGCTGCGCAACGTCGTCCGCCGCGCGGCGCTCGTCGCCACCGACGTCCTGCGTCCCGGCGACCTGCGGTTGGCGGCGCCCGACGCGCCGGCGTCGACGACGACGGCGCACGCGGGCGTGTCGTCGCCGTCCTCGTCGTCGTCGATGGCGCCGGCGGGCGGTCGATCGCTGCGCGCGATCGCGACCGCGGCCGCGGAAGCGGCGGAGCGCCAGGCCATCGTCGCAACGCTCCACGCGACGGGCGGGAACAAGAGCGAGGCGGCACGCCTGCTCCACGTCGACTTCAAGACCCTCCACCTCAAGATGCGCCGCTTGCGGATCCCGGGCCGGGTGCTCGGTCCGCTCACCGCGGCGGCGCATCCCGAGTAGCGCAGACCCGCTATGGCGACGACGCCAGACCTCGGGCGCGCTCACCGCATCCCCGTGACGGCAGGGGCTGATTCGCAGCGTCTCGCCGCCCACGCGGGTCTGGCACGGCTCGTGCCTTCCTGTGGCTCGCCGCGTAGCAACGCAGTGACGCGGCCACGAGGAGAGCGCGATGATCACACTGGACGGTCGGGAGCTGACGACGGAGCTCGAGGCGCACGCGGCCACGCGCGTCCTGCAGGCCGATGGTGATCTCACGCTCGCGCTCGCGCCGGTGCTCTGCCGCGCGGTCCAGGACGCGCTCGCCGCGGGGAGCACGGCCATGACGATCGACCTGCGCGCGGCCACGCACGCGGACCTCGTCGGCCTCGCGGCGCTCCTGCAGTGCGCGGGCGCCGCCGAGCGCGCCGGCGCCACGCTGTCGATCGTCCCCAGCCAGTCGCTGCACGCGCCGGTCATGGCCGCGCGCCTCTTCGAAGAGCTGCCCTTCGTGACGAGCGCGCCCCTCGAGCCGTCCGAGGTGGTGCCGGTCGACGCGCCGGCACTCGGCACGGCGGCGCCGCTGCTCGCGCGCACCCCGCGCATCGGCCTGCGGCAGCCCACGTGGGAGGAGCTCGCGCTCTTCGAGCGCTGGGCGAACGACCGCTGCCTGGACGAGATGGTCGGCAGCAGCCTGCTCTATCGCTGCCGGCACCTCGGCGCCTACCACCCGGACTTCGTGCGCGAGGTGCTCGCCTCCCCGACGTCGCTGACGCTGCTGGTCGAGCCGCTCGCCACGCCGGGCCACCCCGTCGGCTTCGTGCGGATCTACGACGTCAACCTCGTGTCGGGCATCGCGTTCCTGGAGACCGTGGTGACGACGGGCGAGTCGCTGCGCAAGGGCTGGGGGGTGGAAGCGTCACGCCTGCTCCTCGCGTACGGCATGGACGTGCTCGGCCTGCAGCGCGTGGAGGCCAAGGTCTACGGCTACAACGTGCTGAGCGCCAATGCGCTTCGCCGCAACGGCTTCCACCAGGACGGCGTGCTGCGCGCGGCGCACCGGTACCAGGGGCAGCGCTGGGACATCCTCGTGTTCTCGATCCTCGCCGACGAGATGCGCGCGCAGCGCGCGCGCGAGCGCCACCCCTACGTCGGGTTCTGGGGCGGGAGCTGATGGCGGTTCACAAGCTGCTGCCGCTGTTCGCGCTCGCGCTGAACCTGCTGCTGCTCGGCAGCGCGCTCGCGGGCGACCGGCGCAACCGCCGGCACTACACGTTCGCGGCCTTCGCGGCCGCGCTCGCCGTGTGGAACGTCGGCGTGTTCGGCCTCCGCGGCGCGACCGACGCGCAGACCGCGCTCAACTGGGAGTACGTCGTCCACGTCGGCGTGATCCCGCTGCCCGCGATCTTCTGTCACTACGTGCTCGCGTTCCTCGGCGTGGAGCGGCAGCGCGTGAGCCTCGCGATCGCCTACACGTTCGCGGCCGTCCTCCTGGTCGTCAGTCCGACGGCGTTCTTCATCACCGGCGTGCGCGAGACCGCGTGGGGCTGGGTGCCGGTGGCCGGACCGCTGTACGCGCCGTTCTTCGTCTACTTCCAGAGCTACCTCGTGATCGGCCTCGTGCTCCTCGTGCGCTCGCACCGGACGGTGGCCTCCAGCTTCCGGCGCAACCGCACGCGGCTCGTGATCTTCGGCGTCGTGGTGAGCCTCGCCGGCGGCGTCGTCGACTTCCTGCGCTTCATCCTCGGCTGGGAGCGGCTCTACCCGCTGGGCATTCCCGCGAACGCGGTGATGGCGATGGCGCTCGGCCTCGCGATCGTGCGCTACCGCCTCTGGGACGTCGGCCTCGTCGCCAAGCGCGTGCTCCTCTACGGCCTCGTGGCGTTCGGCCTCGCGCCGCTGGCGGTGGGCGCGCTCTACGCCGCCTCCCGGCTCGGCATGGATCCCGGCTTCGCGCCGACGGCGACGTCGGGCATCGTGCTGCTCGTCGTCTTCGCCGCGGCGCTCCCGTTGCTCCGGCGCGCCGAGCGCGCGATCGAGCGCGTGATGTTCGCGCGCGAGCACGGCGTGCGCGAGACGCTCACCGCGCTGAGCCGCGACATGGCGGCCATCCTCGACCTCGAGCACCTGGGCCGCGCGCTCACCGACGGCCTCGTGGAGCGCGTGCCCGTGATGCACGCCACCATGTACCTGCGCGAGCCGGGCGCGGCCGGGCGCTTCGTAGCCGCCGCGCAGAGCGTCTCGCCGTCGGTGGACGTCATGGCCCCCGGCGCCGCGGCGCTGGACGCGAAGCTCGTGAGCTGGCTCGGCGCCGTCAGCCGCCCGCTCACGCTCGAAGAGCTGGCCGAGCATGCCGCGAACGAAGACAACCTGCGGCTCGTCGCCGAGATGGAAGCCGGCCGCGTCGCGCTCTTCGTGCCGCTCTTCCTGGACGGCGAGCTCACGGCGGTGCTGACCATCGGCGAGAAGGTGTCGACGCAGGTGTTCGAGCCGGCGGAGATCCGCCTGCTCGAGGCGCTGATGGGCCAGACCGCGGTCGCGCTCCGCAACGCCCGCCTCTACCAGGACCTCCGGCTGCAGATGCAGGCGCTCGAGCGGACCCAGCAGCAGCTCGTGCAGTCGGCCAAGCTGGCGGCCATCGGTGAGCTCGCGGCGAGCATCGCGCACGAGCTCAACAACCCGCTCACGGTCATCCTCGGGCACGCGCAGATGCTGCGCATGCACGCGGAGGACGACTCGAGCCAGGCGCGCAAGCTGGAGAAGGTCGAGTCCGAGGCGCTGCGCGCGGCCAAGATCACGCGCGGCCTGCTCGACTTCTCGCGCCGCCGCGAGCCCAAGCACGAGCCGGTGTCCGTCAACGCGCTCGTGCCGCGCGCGCTCGACCTCATCAACTCGAAGCTGCGCGGACGCACCATCACCGTCGACACCATCCTGGAGGAGCGTGCTCCCATGATCCACGGCGACGCCGATCAGCTCACGCAGGTCCTCATCAACCTCGCCGGCAACGCCATCGACGCGATGGGCGAGTCCGGCCGCCTGACCGTCACGACGTCGAGCACCGAGGACGGGCTCGAGCTCGCGGTGCAGGACACCGGCGCCGGCATGGACGCCGAGCAGGTGAACCGCATCTTCGAGCCGTTCTACACGACGAAGCCCGAGGGCAAGGGCACGGGCCTCGGGCTCTCGGTCACCCTCGGCATCCTCAAGAGCCACGGGGGCGTCATCGCCGTCGAGAGCGCGCCCGGCCGGGGCACCACGATGCGCGTGCGGCTGCCGCGGAACTTCACGCCGGAGCCCGCCGCGGTGCTCGCATGAGCCGCCGGGAGGTGCTCGACGCGGTCGCCGCGCGGCTCTACGTCTCGGCGTACGACGCGGTGATGTCCGGCTTCGCGCCGTACGAGCGGCTCGTGGACGAGATCACGGGATGCATCGACGCCGACGCCGGTGGTCCCGCGCACGTGCTCGACGTGGCGTGCGGCACCGGGACGCTGGCGCGCCGTCTCGCCGACCGCGGCCATCAGGTCACCGGGCTGGACGTCGTCGCGTCGCTGGTCGAGGCGGCAGAGCGGCGCATGGACCCCGGGCATGTGGGGCGCGTGCGCTTCGCGCTCGCCGACATCGTGGCCGACGGGGCGCCGGCGCCGGGCAGCTACGACGCGGTCGTGGCCGTCCACACGCTGTCGTGGCACGTGCAGCCGCTCGAGCTGCTGCGCGTCTGCGCCGACGTGGTCCGGCCGGGCGGGACCGTCCTCATCGTCGCCCAGCAGCGACCGGCCGACGTCGGCCCGGTGTTCGATACGGTGCGCCGCGCGGAAGGCGCGCGGGCGGCCGCCGAGGCTCTGCGGTGGCTGGCGCCGACGGCGGCGTTCGAGGCGCTGCGGACGGTGCCGCGCCACTACGTCGGCGCGCGCGGTCTGGGCGAGCTGCTCGTGCGGGTCGGACTCGAGGTGCGCGATATCCGGAGCTCGTTCCTCGGCATCAGCCTGGTGGCGTGGGCACGCCGGCCCGAGCTCCCCAACGACAACGGCGCGGTGGGCGTGCCGTGCGAGGCCCTTCAACACTCATGACACGGAGAGAGACGATGAACGTGCGACGGATGCTGACCGGTCTGATGTTCCTCACGGCGGCGGTGCTCGGCGCCGCGGCGCCGGCGCGGGCCGTGGACGGCGTGCTGTACGAAGTGACCGAAGCGGTGAAGGTGAGCTCCAAGGGAGGCCTGTTCAAGTCGTCGACCGCGACGCTGAGCGGCGACATCGCCGCGGGCACCGCGCTCTGCCCGACGTGGCTGGCGCAGCAGCTCAACATCCCCGCGTGCTCCATCGTGGTGCGCGCGACGGGCCGTGCCGACGACGTGACGGGCATCGGGCCCGCGTCGGGCGACTTCCAGCTCATCGTGCAGGACGCGAACAGCGCCGACCAGGCGGAGGTCGCGATCCTGCGCGGCAACATCCACGGGACGATCGACCTCTCGCCGGCGTTCCAGAAGCAGCAGCCGGTCGGCTCGATCACGGGCCGCTTCACGTCGAACGGCGTCAACGGCACCGTCGGCGCGCAGCTGAAGGTGTCCGGCGACTTCAAGGGCACGTTCCGGCTTCCGTTCCGCCACGCCGGCCGCGCGTCGTACCTGATGGACGACGGCACGGTGGTGCCGGTCGAAGCGCAGGAGTACTCGCTGGGCCAGGCGATGGTGCGCCTCGAAGTGACCTTCACGCCCTCCAAGTAGACGCCTCCAGGCAAAGGAGCGGAGTCGTGGCGACGAGACTGGCGATGATGGGGACGGTGGTGGGCGGGACGCCGCCGGCCCCGGTCGTGGACGCCGAGCGTCTCGACGCGCTCGGCGGAATGGCGGCGGGCTTCGCCCACCACCTGAACAACATCCTGATGGTGGCGCTCGGCAACATCCAGCTCACGCTGCTCCAGCACGGCGCCGACGGGGCGCGGGCCGCGCGGCTCCGCACGGCCGAGCACGCCGTGCAGGACGCGGCGGAGGTGGTGAAGTCGCTGACCTCGTTCTGTCGCACCGAGCCCATCGACGAGCTGCGGCTGGTCGACCTGAACGATCTCGTCGACGAGGTGGTCGACCTCACGTCGCCGCGCTGGCGCGAGGAGACGGTGACGCGCGGCGTGAGCGTGTCGCTGAAGGTCGAGCACGGCGCGGTCGCGCTCGTGAAGGCGAACGCGATGGGCCTGCGCCAGGTGCTGATGAACCTCGTGTTCAACGCGCTGGAGGCGATGCCCGAGGGCGGCGCGCTCACGCTGCGGACGTGGACGGACGACGCGGGCGTGCACTGCAGCGTGTCCGACACGGGCGTCGGGATGCCGCCGGCGCTGGTGCGGCGCGCGATCGAGCCGTTCCACACCACCAAGGGGCCGCGCACGCGCGGCCTCGGCCTGCCGGTCGCGTACGGGATCGTGACGCGCCACGGCGGGCGGCTGTCGATCGACAGCGTGGTCGGGCTCGGCACGGCGGTGCGGGTGACGCTCCCGATCGCGGAGGATCCGCTCGGGCGAGGTTTGACACCTCCGGGGGCCGCCTCCTAGACTTCTCGCGACCCGAATCCGAGGAGGGCTCCCGACCGATGACCGTCAGCCGTCGTCACTTCCTGCAAGCCACCACCGCCGGCGTCACCCTCGCGGCCCTGCCGCGCTTCGGCTGGGCGCAGGCGAAGCCGATCACCGTCTCCCACAGCGTCTCCACGTTCGTCTACGGCCAGCACCTCGTCGCCCGCGAGAAGAAGATGTTCGAGGAGGAAGGTGTCAGCGTCTCCGACTTCCTCGTGCCGGGCGGCGGCGCGCGCGTCGCCAACGCGGTCACCGCGGGGCAGGCGATGTTCGGCCTGGGCGACTCGAACCACCCGCTGAAGGCGACCGAGAAGGGCCGCGACACGCTCATGCTCTTCACGACCGACACGCGCTGCAGCTACGCGAACGTGGTCGTGCGCAAGGACCTCTTCGACAAGGGCGTGAAGTCCGTGGAGCAGCTCGCCGACCAGAGGCTCGTCGGGCGCAAGGCCGTCATGGCCGCGACGGCGGTCGGCTCCGGCACGCACGTCTACGGCGTGTACGTGCTGAAGGGGACGAAGGCGGCGGACGGCAAGACCGTCCACGACCACGTCGAGTGGGTGGGCGGCGGCGCCTCCACGACCATGCTCGGGGGCCTCAAGGCCGCGAAGTTCGACGCGATCATGGCCGTGCCCGAGTGGCAGTGGGAGGCCGAGAAGCAGGAGTTCGGCAAGGCGATCTACGACGTGCAGGACGAGAAGGCGTGGAACCGCGTGTTCGGCGGGCCCATCGCGGTGACCGTCGGCTACGCGCTCAGGGAGACGATCGAGAAGTCGCCGGAGCAGGTGCAGGGCTACGTCAACGCGGTCTACAAGGCCCAGCAGTGGATCCGCAAGGCGAAGGACGAGGAGATCGTCGAGCTGCTCTACAAGCCGTACATGAGCACGTTCGACCGCGAGATCGTGACGCGCTCCGTGAAGTACTACCGCACGATCTTCGACTGGGATTGCGCGATCGCCGAGAAGGACTACACGAACGCGCTGAAGGTCTTCATCCCGATCGCGCTCGAGAAGCCGGTGCCGTACGCGAAGGCGGTCGAGCCGTCGTTCCTCAAGAAGGCGCAGGCGAAGTTCAAGTCCTGAGCGAGCGCCGTCCGCGCATCGTCGTCCGGGACCTCGCGAAGACCTTCCGGGAGGGGGGCCGCGAGGTCCCCGCCGTCGACGGCGTCTCCTTCGACATCTACGACCAGGAGTTCGTCGCGCTCGTCGGGCCGTCGGGCTGCGGCAAGTCCACCATCCTCAACATGATCGGCGCGCTGATCGCGCCGACCGGCGGCTCGATCACGGTCGACGGCACGCCTGTGTGGAGCCCCTCGTCGAACATGGGGGCCACGCCACACAGGACCCCCAAACCCCCGGCAAGCGTCGGGTACGTCTTCCAGAAGGACACGGTCTTTCCCTGGCGCACCGTGCGCCGCAACATCGCGCTCGGGCTCGAGTACCGCGGCGTGCCCGCGGCGGAGCGCGACGAGCGCGTGCGCGAGGCGATCGCGCTCGCCGGGCTCGACGGGTTCGAGGAGGCGTTCCCCGCCACGCTCTCCGGCGGCATGCGCCAGCGCGTGGCGCTGATGCGCACGCTGGTGGTCAACCCCGAGATCTTGCTGATGGACGAGCCGTTCGGCGCGCTCGACACCCACACCAAGATCAACCTGCACGCGGAGCTGCTGCGCCTGTGGGGCGCGCGCCATCAGACGGTCGTCTTCGTCACGCACGACCTGTCCGAGGCGATCACGCTCGCCGAGCGTGTGATCGTGATGACCCGGCGGCCCGGACGGATCAAGATGATCCACCCGGTGAAGCTGCCGCGCCCGCGCGACGTGATCAAGCTGCGCGAGTCCGACGCGTACGGCGCGGAGTACAGCACGATCTGGCACGTGCTCGGCGAGGAGTTCGCCGAGCATGCGACCGCCGGAGGCCGTGGAGGGCCATGAGCGAGCGTGCGAAGATCTACGTCTGGCGCCTCCTCATTCTCGTCGCGCTCCTGGGGAGCTGGGAGTACCTCACGGGGATCAAGGCGATCTCGCGGACGCCGGGCCTCTACTGGATCGACCCGTTCTTCATCAGCCGGCCGTCGCTGATCGTGCAGCGGTTCATGTTCCTCGCGTCCGGCGAGGTGCGGCTCAACATCTGGCAGATGGCGCTCTCCACCGTGCAGTCCACGCTGCTCGGCTTCGTCGTCGGCGTGTCGACGGGCTTCGTCGCCGGGCTCGTGCTCGGCCGCAACGACCGGCTGGCGCGGATCTTCGAGCCGTACATCGTGGCGTTCAACTCGCTGCCGCGCATCGCGCTGGTGCCGCTCATCACGATGATCTTCGGCTTCGGGCTCGCCGCGAAGGTCGTGCTCGCGTGGACGATCGTGTTCTTCATCGTCTTCTTCAACACGTTCCAGGGCGCGCGCTCGGTGGACGCGGACCTGATCCACTCCGCGCGCTTCCTCGGCGCGGGCGAGCGGCAGATCATGCGCACGGTCATCATCCCGTCCGCGCTCGCGTGGACGTTCGCCTCGCTCACGCCGTCGATCTCGTTCGCGCTGATCGGCGTGGTGGTCGGCGAGTTCCTGGGCGGCGAGTCGGGCGGCGGGCTCGGCTTCCTCATCATCCAGTCGCTGGGCACGCTCAACGCCGCGGACATGATGGTGGCGCTGCTCGCTCTCGGTGTCATCGGCATCGTGATGGCGCTCGGCATCAAGCAGCTCGAGCAGCGCCTGCTCCGCTGGCGCCCGGAGTACCGGAAAGCCGCGTGACGCGCGCGGCGCTCGTCGCGCTCGGCGCGTTCATCGTCCTCGGCGTGCTCGGCGTCGCCACCGCGCGCTTCTTCGGCAAGTCGGGCGGCCGGCTCGCGGTCCAGGTCTCGGTGGCCGCGCACTGGCTCGGTGCGTACGTGCTGTGGAGCTTCGCGGCCGGCCTGGCGACGAAGTACCGGCTGATCGGCGAGTACGAAGCATGGTGGTTCGTGCCGTTCGCGCTGGTCGCGGGCTGGTGGCACTACCGGACGCGGGTCCACGCGACGGCCGAGCGGGCACTCATCGTCTTCGTGGGCGCCCAGCTCCTGTGGCTCGGCGTGATCCTTGTCGGCGCCGGCGTGCTGGCCCCGTGATCCGAACCCGGCGCCGCGCCGTATAGTCCGGTGATGCTCTCCGAGGGCTTCCTCGGCCGCCCGTCCACCTTCGGCGCCGATCTCAACCTTGTCGTCCAGCTCGCCCTCGGCCTGCTGCTCCTCTTCGGCCTGTTCCTCGCCCGGCGGTCGCGCTACGCGGCGCATGGTGTCTGCCAGAGCGTCGCGCTCGTCGCCACGCTCGTGATGACCGCGATCTGGATGGCGCCCGCCTACCACGCCAACTACGGCCCGGGGATCTTCGCCCTCGGCAACCGGGTGAGCGTGGCCGCCGCCGCGCACGTGGTCAGCGGCACCCTGGCGCTCCTCGTCGGGATCTATGTGGTGCTGGTGGCCGGCACGCCGCTGGTCCCCAAGGGCCTCCGGTTCGGCAACTACAAGCTCTGGATGCGGAGCCTGATCGCCATCTGGTGGCTCGCGCTCCTGCTCGGGGTTCTGACATACTGGGTCGCAACCAGCTGAGATGGATGTCGTCGACGTCAACGCGCACAAGGGGGCGTTCTTCCGGCTGCTCCAGAGGACCGAGCAGAGCCAGACCGCGGTCATGACGATCCCCGCCGGCCAGGACGCCGGCGAGCCGGAAAGCCACGACGGCGACCAGATCTTCTTCGTGATCGAAGGCGAAGCCATCCTGACCGTGGGCGATGAAGAGCGCCGGACCGGCCCCGGCAGCCTCGTGACGATTCCGGCCGGCGCCCGTCACCACGTGAGGAACCCGGGGACCGTCCCGCTGTTCTTCCTCACCGTGTACGCGCCGCCGGAGTACTGAGTGCCCGACGACCTCGACCTGATCGCCGCCCTCGAGAAGAACGTCGCCCGCTGCATCGTCGGCAAGCCCGACGTGGTGCGCCTCGCGGTCATCGGCCTCCTCGCGCGCGGCCACCTGCTCATCGAAGACGTGCCCGGCGTCGGCAAGACCACGCTCGCCGCCGCGCTCGCGCGCTCGATCGGCGGGCGCTTCGCGCGGATCCAGTTCACCGCCGACATGCTGCCGTCCGACGTCATCGGCGTGTCGGTGTGGGACGGCGCGCGCGGCGAGTTCAGCTTCAAGCAGGGCCCGCTCTTCGCGAACGTCGTCCTCGCGGACGAGATCAACCGCACCACGCCGAAGACGCAGTCCAGCCTGCTCGAGGCCATGAACGAGGCGCAGGTCTCGCTGGACCAGGCGACGCACGCGCTGCCGTCGCCGTTCATGGTGCTCGCGACGCAGAATCCGCGCGAGTACGAAGGGACGTTTCCGCTGCCGGAGTCGCAGCTCGACCGGTTCCTCCTCCGCGTGCGTATCGGCTACCCCGACGCCGAGGACGAGAAGGCGATCCTGCGCGGCGCCGCCGCCACGGCGGACGCCCTCGCGCCCGCCCTCGCCCTCGACGACGTCCGCCGCCTGCAGACGCTCGCCGATACCGTGCGCGTCGCGGATCTCGTCCTCGACTACGTGATGGCCCTGGTGGCCGCCACGCGCGAGCCGGCGCGCCTGGCGCTCGGCGTGAGCACGCGCGGCGCCCGCGCGCTGGTGGCCGCGGCGCGCGCGGCGGCCCTCACGGAAGGCCGCGACTACGTGCTGCCCGACGACGTGAAGCGCCTCGCGGTGCCCGCGCTCGCGCACCGCGTGATCGCGCGCTCGGCCGCCGCCGTCGGCGGCCACGACGGCGTGGTCGACACCGAAGCGATCGTGCGGGCGATCGTCCAGGACGTCGCCGTCCCGCGGTAGCGTCGTGACACACCTGCGCGCGTGGTGGCGGCGCGTCGTCGCGCGGCTCCATCCGCGGCGCACGATCCGGCCCACGCGCGAGGGCTGGTGGTGCCTCGCGGTCACGGTGGGCCTGGGCGTGACCGCGATGAACACCGGCAACAACCTGCTCTACCTGCTCGAGTCGATGGTGCTCGCGCTCATCATCGCCTCCGGCGTGCTGTCCGAGCAGTCGGTGCGCGGGGTCCGCGCGAGCGTCCTGCGGCCCGACGAGGTCTTCGCGGGCACGCCGGTCCTCATCGGCGCGCGGCTGCGCAACACGAAGACGCGCCGGCCGTCGTACTCGGTGGCGCTGGAGCGTCCGCCTCTGCCGCGCCGGGGACTCTTCCGGCGCCGCGCCGCGCTGCCGGACGCACCGCTCGCGTACGTGGCGCGCCTGGGCGCCGGCGAAGAGCGGCTCGTCACCTGGGAAGAGGTCCTCCCGAGCCGCGGTCCCCATCGGCTGTCGGGAGTCCGGGTCGTCACGCGCTTCCCCTTCGGGCTCTTCGTGAAGGCGTCGAGCGCGACGGGCGCGGAGGACGTGCTCGTGTATCCCCGGCGCGTCCCCGCGCCCGCGGCGCTGCTGCGCCAGGCCGGGGGGATGGGCACCGCGCCGGCGCGCCGACGCGGGCGCGGCCACGACCTGCACGATCTGCGCGCGTACCAGGCCGGCGACGACCCGCGGATGATCCACTGGCGCGTGAGCGCGCGCACGGGCGCGCTGACCATCCGCGAGCTCGAGGCCGAGACCGCCCAGGACGCCTGCGTGGTGCTGCGCGGCCGTGGCGACCGCGATCCCGAGCGCCTCGAGCAGGCGCTCGCCGAGGCGGGCGCCGTCGCGGGCGTGCTGCTCGCGCGCGGCGCCCGCGTCGGCCTCGCCGGCCCGGGGATCGACGTCCCGCCGGCGCAGGGCGCGGCGCATCGCCGGCGCCTGCTGACCGCGCTCGCGCTCTACGCGCCCGGCGCCGCGCCCGCGGCCCGGCCACCGGAGCACGCGCGCCCGATCGTGGTGGAGCTCGACTGATGTCGGTGGATCGGGCGTTCATGCTGTCCGTGTACGTCGTGGTCGCGCTCGGCGGCCTCGCGCTCGCCGCGGGCGATCTCCTCGGCCCCGCGGCCCTCGCCCTCTTCCTCGCCGCGCTCGCGGGCACGTGGTGGATGCACGAGCGCCTCGGGCCGCGCGCGTACCTGAGCTCCGCCGGCGACAAGGTCGTGGCGATCTCGCTCGCCCTCCTCGCGGCGGTCGACTTCGTGTGGCTCGCGGGATCGATCCTCGACACCTTCGCCCGGCTCGTGTGCCTGCTGCTGCTCGTGCGGCTCGCGACGTGGCGGGTGGTGCGCGAGCTGCGCGCCGCGGGCTTCCTCTCGTTCTCCATGCTCGCCGCGGCGTCGGCCGTGGCGTTCGGGGTGGCGTTCCTGCCGCTGTTCGTGACGTATCTCGCCACCGCCATCGTCATGCTCGTGCTCTTCCACCTCGTCACCGAGGCCGACGCCGCAGGCGTCGTCGCGCGCCCGCTCGGCATGGGGCTCACGGTCGTCATCGCCGGGGCGGTGCTCGGCACGCTTGCGATCACCGCGATCCTGTTCGCGGTGATCCCGCGCGTGGAAGCCGCGCTGCCCTTCGGCGCGCGCCAGGCGAAGACCCTCACGGGGTTCACGGACCGCGTGGAGCTCGGCAGCGTGGGCTCGCTCGAGACCGACGACGCCGTGGCGCTGCGCATCCACCTCCCCGGCGGGCCCGTGGCCGCGAGCGACCTGCGCCACCTGCGCTGGCGCGGCGTCACGCTCGATCGCTTCGACGGCCGCACGTGGACGGCGACGGCGCGGCGCTATCACGTCTTCCGCGCGAGCGAGGGCGTGCCCGTGACGCTCGCGCCGGTGAGCGGCGGGCGGAAGCTGCTGACGCAGGAGGTCTACCAGGAGCCCTTCGGCACCGACACGATGTTCGCGGCGCCGCCGCCGATCCGCGTGAAGGCCGAGGGCGTGGTCCGGGTCGACGACGCCGCGGGGCTGAGCGTGCCGGTCGCGCGCGCGCGGCTCACGTACACGGTGGAGTCCGCGCTCGGCGCGCGGGTCATCGACCGGCTGGGGCCCGCCGTGCGCGCCCGCTACCTGCAGCTCCCGCCGCTGCCGCCGCGCATTCCCGCGCTGGCGCGCGAGATCACCGAGGGCACGCGCGACCCCGGCGAGCAGGCGACGCGGCTGCTCGTGTGGCTCTCGAAGGAGCTGCGCTACTCGCTCGACCTCCAGCAGCGGACGACGCTGGAGCCGCTCGACGAGTTCCTGTTCGTCAAGCGCGCCGGCAACTGCGAGTACTTCGCCTCGGCGCTGGCGGTGATGCTGCGCACGCTCGGCGTCCCGACGCGCGTGGTGAACGGCTTCCAGCGCGGCGAGTGGAACCCGTACGGCAGCTACTGGGTCGTGCGCATGCGGGACGCGCACTCATGGGTCGAGGCGCACGTCGGCGGCGTGTGGGTCACGCTCGATCCGTCGCCGCGCGGCGAGGCGGCCACGCCGCTCACGGGCCTCGCGCTGTACATCGACGGCCTGCGCATGCGCTGGTATCGCTACGTCGTCGGCTGGAGCCGCCAGGACCAGGTGCAGGCGGCGGGCGCGGTGCGGCGGCTCGCGTGGTCCGGCGGACCGGCCTTCCGCTGGCCGTCCACCGCCGCGGGCCGCGCCGCGGTGCTCTACGCCGGGGGCGGCCTCTTGATCGCGCTGACGATCGTGTGGGCGCTGCGCCGGGCGCGGGCAGGATCCGCGCTCGGCGGCACGCTCCCGGAGTTCTACGCGCGCGCGCTCAAGGTGCTCGCGCGCCGCGGGCTGCGTCCCGCGCCGCACGAGACCGCGCGCGAGTTCAACGAGCGCGTGGGCGCCGCGCTCCCGCCGGCGGCGGCCGCGATGTCACGCCTGACGCTGGCCTACGAGCGGATGCGGTTCGGCAGCGTCGGTCTCACGCCGACGGAAGCGCGCGCGCTGGTCCAGGACGCCGCCCGCCTGCGTCGCCTGCGCGGCTGAGCCCCGCTCAGGCGCGGCTGCCGGGCTTGATCGCGACGCCGCCGGTCTTGCACAGCGGGCACTCCTCCGGCGTGAACGTCGCCGCCGTCACGGTGGCGAGCGCCACGCGCTTCATCGCGAACGCCGCCGCGCCGCCGCTGCGGTCGATCAGCGAGCCCACGCCGAGCACGCGGCCGCCGAGGCCCTCGACGCACTGGACGACCTCGCGCGTCGAGCCGCCGGTGGTGATGACGTCCTCGACCACGAGGCACGGCTCGCCGGCCTCGAGCGCGAAGCCGCGGCGCAGCGTCATGGTGCCGCCCTCGCGCTCGGTGAACAGCGCGCGCACGCCGAGCGCGCGGGCGACCTCGTGCGCCACGAGGATGCCCCCGATCGCGGGCGCGAGGACCGTGCGCGCGCCGGCGTCGCGGAACGAGTCCGCGAGCGCGCGGCCGAGCGCTTCCGCGTGCTCGGGGTGCTGGAGCACCAGCGCGGACTGGAGGTAGATGTCCGAGTGCAGGCCGGAGGTCAGCCGGAAGTGCCCGCGCAGGAGCGCGCCGGTCTTCTCGTAGAGCGCGAGCGTCTCCTTCTCGTTCATGCGGTGGGCTCGTTCATGCGGTGGCGATCTCCTCCAGGATGGCGCGGGCGGCGGCCGCGGGATCGGGGGCGGCGGTGATCGGACGGCCGACCACGAGATAGTCGGCGCCGGCGGCGATCGCCGCGCGCGGCGTGGCGGTCCGGATTTGATCGTCGCCGCGCGCGGCGGGCCGGATGCCGGGCGTCACGATCGTCCAGCTCGGGCCGAGCGCGCCGCGGAGCAGGCCGATCTCCTGCGGGGAGGCGACGCAGCCGTCGAGGCCGGCCTCGCGCGCGCGCTCCGCCAGGCGCAGGACGTGTGCGGGCACGGTGCCGGCCACCGCGAGGTCGTGCTGGAGCGCCTTGCGATCGAGGCTCGTGAGCACGGTCACGCCGAGCACGAGCGGGCGCGCCACCGCGAAGTCTTTCGCGGCCTTCGTCGCGGCCTCCGCGGCGGCGCGCATCATCGCGACGCCGCCGGAGGCGTGCACGTTCAGCATGAAGACGCCGAGCCGGGTGGCCTCGCGCACCGCGCCCGCCACCGTGTTCGGGATGTCGTGGTACTTCAGGTCGAGGAACACGCGGCAGCCGCGCTCGAGCGCGCGCTCGACCGCGGCGGGCCCCGCGGCGGTGAAGAGCTGGTTGCCGATCTTCACGCCAGGCGCGGCGCTGTTGGACCTTGACGGCCCATGGCCGTCAACTGCTATCAGCCGATCGAGCAGCGCCTCCGCCTCGGCGAGGGTCTCGACGTCCAGCGCGACGAAGAGCCTAGAGCTCAGCGTGGTACTCCTGCAGGCTGCGCACGCTCTGCTCGCCCTTGAGCAGCGCCTCCACGGCGCCGATCGCGGCCTGGATGCCGTCCACCGTGAGGTAGTAGGGGATGTTCTGCGCGAGCGCGGCCCGCCGGAGCGCGGTCGAGTCCTGCCGCGCGCGGCCGTCCTCCGGCGTGTTGATCACGAGCGCGATCTCGCCGCGCTTCATGAGGTCGACGGCGTTCGGCCGGTAGCCTTCCTGCACCTTGTGGATGACCTCGACGGTCATGCCGTGCCGCTCGAGGACGCGCGCGGTGCCGGTGGTGGCGACCAGCGAGAAGCCCATCTCCACGAGCCGGCGCGCGAGGCTCATCACCACGCGCTTGTCGCGGTTCTTCACCGAGACGAACACCTTGCCCGAGGTGGGCAGCGCGGAGTTCGCCGCGATCTGCGACTTGAGGTACGCCTTCCGGAAGTCGCGGTCGATGCCCATGACCTCGCCGGTGGACTTCATCTCGGGCCCCAGCACGATGTCGACGCCGGGGAACTTGATGAACGGGAACACCGACTCCTTGACCGCGATGTGGCCGACCTCGCGCTCCTCGACGTGCGCGATCGACGCGAGCGAGTGTCCGAGCATCGCGCGCGTGGCCACCTTCGCGAGCGGCACGCCGATGGCCTTGGAGACGAACGGCACCGTGCGGGACGCGCGCGGGTTCACCTCGATCACGTAGACCGCGTCGTTGCGGATGGCGAACTGCACGTTGATGAGCCCGACCACCCCGAGCGCCTGGGCCAGAGCCCTGGTCTGCGCGCGCAGCGTGCGGATCTGGTCCTCGCCGAGCGAGTAGGGCGGCAGCGCGCACGCGGCGTCGCCGGAGTGGATGCCCGCCTTCTCGATGTGCTCCATGACGCCGCCGACCACCACCCGCTCCCCGTCGCTCACGGCGTCCACGTCGATCTCGAGCGCCTCTTCGAGGAACTTGTCGACGAGCACCGGGTGCTCGGGCGACACGCGCACGGCCTCGCGCATGTACTCGTTGAGGTCGGCGTCGTCGTAGACCAGCCGCATGGCGCGGCCGCCCAGCACGTACGACGGCCGCACGAGCACCGGGTAGCCGATCGACTGGGCGATCGTCTGCGCCTCGCCGACCGAGCGCGCGGTGGCGCCGGCGGCCTGCTTGAGCCCGAGCTCCTCGATGAGCGCGTTGAACCGCTCGCGGTCCTCCGCGCGGTCGATCGCGTCGGGGGAGGTGCCGAGGATCGGCACGCCGAGCTTCTGCAGCGGCACCGCCAGCTTCAGCGGCGTCTGGCCGCCGAACTGGACGATCACGCCGATGGGCTTTTCCTTCTCGACGATGTTGAGCACGTCCTCGAGCGTGAGCGGCTCGAAGTAGAGCCGGTCGGACGTGTCGTAGTCGGTGGAGACCGTCTCCGGGTTGCAGTTCACCATGATGGCTTCCACGCCGAGCTCCTTCAGCGCGAAGGCGGCGTGGACGCAGCAGTAGTCGAACTCGATGCCCTGGCCGATGCGGTTGGGACCGGAGCCGAGGATCACGACCTTGTCACGATCGGTCGGCGGCGCCTCGTCCTCCTCCTCGTACGTGGAGTAGAGGTACGGCGTGTGCGCGACGAACTCCGCGGCGCACGTGTCGACGGTCTTGAACGTGGCCCGCACGCCGTGCCGGCGCCGCGCCTCGCGCACGTCCGATTCCGTGCCGTCGAGGAGCTGGGCGATGCGGCGGTCGGCGAAGCCGAGCTCTTTCGCGCGCCGCAGCACCGTGGCGTCCGTGAGGCCGGTGGCCTTGATGTCCCCTTCGAACTCGACGATCTCCCGCATGTTCTCGAGGAACCACGGGTCGATCTTCGTGAGCTGGTGCACCTCGGTCACGGACATGCCGCCGCGGAGCGCGTCGCCGATGGCGAACATGCGGTCCGGCGTCGGCACGCGCAGCAGGCGGCGCAGCTCGTCGTCCGCGAGCGGGCGGTCGAGGGTGAGCGCCCAGCGGTCCTGCTCGAGCGAGCGGATCGCCTTCTGGAGCGCCTCCTTGAACGTGCGGCCGATGGCCATCGCCTCGCCGACCGACTTCATCTGCGTGGTCAGCGTGGGATCCGCCTCCGGGAACTTCTCGAACGCCCAGCGCGGGAACTTCACCACGCAGTAGTCGAGGACGGGCTCGAACGACGCGGGCGTCTCCCGGGTGATGTCGTTGCGGATCTCGTCCAGCGTGTAGCCCACCGCCAGCTTGGCCGCGATCTTCGCGATGGGAAAGCCGGTCGCCTTGGACGCCAGCGCGGAGGAGCGCGACACGCGCGGGTTCATCTCGATGACGACCAGGCGCCCGTCCTCCGGGTTCACCGCGAACTGCACGTTGGAGCCGCCGGTCTCGACGCCGATCTCGCGGATGATCGCGATCGCGGCGTCGCGCATGATCTGGTACTCCTTGTCGGTCAGCGTCTGCGCGGGCGCCACCGTCACCGAGTCGCCGGTGTGGACGCCCATCGCGTCGACGTTCTCGATGGAGCAGATGATCACGACGTTGTCGGCGAGGTCGCGCATGACCTCGAGCTCGAACTCCTTCCAGCCGATCACCGACTCCTCGACGAGCACGGTGCCGACGGGCGACTGCTGGAGGCCCCAGCGGATCGCCTCGTCGAGCTCCTCGGGGTTGTAGGCGATCGAGCCGCCGGTGCCCCCGAGCGTGAAGGACGGCCGGATGATCGCGGGGTAGCCGGTCTTCGCCACCGTCGCCCGCGCTTCCTCGATGCTCCTCACCGTGGCCGAGCGGGGGAGGGCCAGGCCGATCTTCTGCATCGCCGCCTTGAACAGCTCGCGGTCCTCGGCCTTCTTGATCGCGGGGAGCTTGGCCCCGATCAATTCCACGTTGAAGCGATCGAGCGTGCCGTCCTCCGCGAGCGCGACCGCGGTGTTGAGCCCCGTCTGGCCGCCGAGGGTGGGCAGCAGCGCCTGCGGGCGCTCCCGCTCGATGATCCGCGCCACGAACTCCGGCGTGATCGGCTCGACGTACGTGCGGTCGGCCGTCTCCGGGTCGGTCATGATCGTGGCGGGGTTCGAGTTCACGAGCACGACCTCGAAGCCGTCCTCGCGGAGCGCCTTGCACGCCTGGGTGCCCGAGTAGTCGAACTCGCACGCCTGCCCGATGACGATCGGCCCGGAGCCGATGATCAGGATCTTCTTGAGGTCGGTGCGCTTGGGCACCTACGCGTTTCTCGCGATTCGCTTGCGCGCGTTCAGGACCGTCACTCCGACCAGTTGATCGCCCCGGTATCGCATCAGCACACCGTCCTCGTTCAATTCGGAGTCCGTGGCCCCCTGCGGTCGCTCGAAGCTCACGTACAGGACGTCTGCCTCTTCGTCGAAGTCGAACCATATCTGCTTCGACGGCATCCGTAACAGATGCGGAAGGGTATCCAGGATGTCGCCGATCACTCCCGTCGCCATGCCAACCTCCTCCTCTCGATCTGGCGGACGCGAGTCGTGAAGAATGCGGTGATCACGAAACCGTCTTCCTTCGACAGCTCTCTGTACGGAACGACCAGATAGCGTTCATGGTAACGACGAACGGCCAGCATTTCTCCCGCCGATCCTTCGTAAAGCGCGTCAGGGTGCGCCACGGTCTCGAGGACGTCTTGGTAGTGCCCGGCGACGTCGTCGTGATGTTCAATAATGTGACGCCAACGTTCGTCGCTGAGCCTGACCGGTACTCCATGTACTGTGCGGATCTGAGGATGTGACACGCCGGCTTCACGTGAGCAAGCGTCGGGGCGCGTGATCTCTCGCGCCAGCGTCGCCCTTTCCACACGCGATCTCAATTGTTACCCGAAGACGGAGCGTATGCCCTGCCTTTCGCCCAGGTTCGCCTCCGAAATGAAGCGTGGTCGCCTCGGTAAGATTCCGCCAAAGCTCATCCAAAGTCCTACCCTGAGTGAATACAGCGACTTCGACGCCGCGCGCGGACCAGAAGTGGCCATGGCGATACGCTGCAACCTCGAGGATTATCGTGTTCTCCACCGCGCTGAGCTCTGACGTCACTGCTGCTCCACCTGCTGAAAGGCCCACACGGGCACCGCGAAACCCGAATCGTTCGTGCCGAACTCATGGCGAAGGAATCTGAACAAGCAATGGTGGTTGACGACTCCGCGAGTGGTGCAGCGGTTCGTTGGAGCGAGAACCAAGATGTTGGTCTCGTGCTTTATCGTCGCCCACGGGATCGGACCTTGCACGGCATCTGATGGACTCAACGGAGTTATTCGGCCGCGGATCAACACACGGTCAGAACGAACGTCGTGTGCGCGTCCTACGAGACGGTACTTGTATGTGCGGATGACTCGATTGCTCCTCTCGTGGCCTCTGCTCCGATGCCCTGCCTGAGATTCGTCCCCTCGAACAGCGGCACCCGAACCGTGGTCGCCGTGAGAACGCTCCCATCGTGGCCGACCGCCTCCGCGACATAGCGCTCGCCTTCTTTGTCCGTCTTCCAGCTCCCAACTACGCGATATTCCGCAGGCATCAGAAATACCTCTCAGTCATGGAACGCTGTGCTGCTATTCCTCCACCAGCCCGTAGACGATCGAGAGGTCGGGCGCCGCTTCCTCGCGCTTGTAGAGCACGTCGTCGATGCGGCCCTCGCCGACCCACGCGACCTCGCCGTTGCCCCAGAGCTGCTCGCCGAGCACGCTCATGCGCTTGTTCACGCGCTCACGGATCGCGTGCGCCTCGAGCGACGCCTCGCTCGCGGTGGTGAACGACGTCCACTCGGGCTTCTGCCCGGCCGTCTCCGTCTTCCGATACGAGATCAGGTACTTGGGCATAAGACTCCTAGGCTTTCTTCATCAGGTCGCGGAAGCGGTGGAACAGGTAGTTCGAGTCGTGCGGCCCCGGCGACGCCTCGGGGTGGTACTGCACGGAGAACACCGGCAGCTCTGTGTGACGCAGCCCCTCGCACGTGCCGTCGTTCAGGTTGAGATGGCTCGGCTCCCAGCCGCCCTTCGCGACGGACTCCGGGTCGACCGCGAAGCCGTGGTTCTGGGAGGTGATCTCGACCTTGCCGGTGGCGAAGTCCTTCACGGGATGGTTCGCGCCGTGGTGACCGAAGGGCAGCTTGTAGGTGCGGCCGCCGGCGGCGAGCCCGAGGATCTGGTGGCCGAGGCAGATGCCGAACACCGGCACCTTGCCGATCAGCGCGCGGGTCGCCTCGATGAGGTACGGGACCGCCTCGGGATCGCCGGGGCCGTTCGAGAGAAACACGCCGTCCGGCTTCATCTCGAGCACGGCCGCCGCGGGCGTCGACGCGGGCACGACGGTGACGTCGCAGCCCGTCGCCGCGAGCTGACGGAGGATGTTCGTCTTCATGCCCGCGTCGTACGCCACGACCTTGCAGTCGCCCGCCGGCGCCGGCTGATAGCCGCGCACCAGGTCCCACGGGCCCTCGCGCCACGTGTAGGGCGTGTCCGCGGTGACCTCCTTCACGAGGTCGCGGCCCACGAGCCCGGGCAGCGCGCGCGCACGCTCGATCAGCCGCGTGACGTCTTCCCCGGTCGAGGACACGAGCCCGTCCTGCGCGCCGTGGTCGCGGAGATGCCGCGTGAGCGCCCGCGTGTCGATGCCCTGGATGCCGACGACCTTGTTGGTCGCGAGGTATTCGTCGAGGCCCATGCGCCCGCGCCAGCTCGACGGCGTGGGCGAGGCCTCCTTCACGATGAAGCCGTTGGCCCACACGCGGCTCGACTCGACGTCCTCCTCGTTGATCCCGTAGTTGCCGATCAGCGGGTACGTCATCGCCACGATCTGCCCGCGGTACGACGGGTCCGTGAGGATCTCCTGGTAGCCGGACATCGCGGTGTTGAAGATGACCTCGCCGCTGCTCTCGCCGACCGCGCCGAGCGCGCGCCCGCGGAACACGCGGCCGTCGCGCAGGACGAGGACCGCGGGGGTCACGGCGACACCACCTTGCCGCCGACGAGCGTCATCACCGGCGCGCCGGTGAGCTCCCACCCGCCGAACGGCGTGTTGCGGCTCTTCGACTTGAACCTGTTCGGCGCCACCGTGACCTTCGCGGCGAGGTCGAGCACGGTGATGTCGGCCGCGGCGCCGGGCGCGAGGCTGCCGCCGGGGAGGCTCAGCAGGCGCGCGGGGTCTTTCGTGAGCCGCGCCACCATCGTGGGCAGCGAGATCACGCCCGCGCTCACCACGCGGTCGAGCAGGATCGAGACCGCGGTCTCGAGGCCGACGATGCCGAAGGCGGCGTGGTCGAACTCGCCCTCCTTCTCCGACGTCGCGTGCGGCGCGTGGTCGGTCGCGATGCAGTCGATGGTGCCGTCGGCGAGGCCCTCGAGCAGCGCCTCCATGTCGCGCTTGCTGCGGAGCGGCGGCGCCATCTTCATGTTGCCGTCGAAGGTGCGCACGGCCTCGTCGGTCAGCACGAGGTGATGCGGGGTGACCTCCGCGGTCACGCGCACGCCGCGCGCCTTCGCCTCGCGCACCATGCGCACCGCGCCCGCGGTGGAGAGGTGCGCGATGTGGACGTGCGCGCCCGTGAGCTCGGCGAGCACGATGTCGCGCGCGACCATGACGTCCTCGGCGGCGGCGGGCGCGGCGGGGATGCCGAGCTCCATCGACACGACGCCTTCGTGCATCGCGTAGCCGCGCGCGAGGCAGCCGTCCTCCGCGTGGCTGATGACCGGCGTGCCGAAGGGCAGCGTGTACTCCATCGCGCGCCGGTAGAGCCCCGCGTTGGTCACGCACTTGCCGTCGTCGGAGAAGGCCACGCAGCCGGCCTCGGCCAGCTCGGCCAGCTCCGCGAGCTCCTTGCCCTCGAGCCCGCGCGTGACGGCGCCGATCGGGTACACGCGGACCACGCCCTCACTCTGCGCCTTCGCGAGGATGTAGTCGGTGATGGAGCGGTTGTCGTTCACCGGGTGCGTGTTCGCCATGCACGCGACCGCGGTGAAGCCGCCGGCCGCCGCGGCGCGGGTGCCGCTCGCGACCGTCTCCTTGTACTCGAAGCCCGGCTCGCGGAAGTGGACGTGGATGTCGATGAACCCCGGGCACACGACCTTGCCGCTCACGTCGATGATGTCGGCGCCCTTCGGCGCGGGCCCCGGTGCGCTCAGGCGGTCGATGCGGCCGTCGACGATCACCACGTCGTGCGCGCCGTCCACGCCGTTCGCCGGATCGATCACGCGCCCGCCCTTGAGGAGGAGCGTCTTGCTCATGCCTGCGCCGCCTTGCTGCCCGCGAGGAGGATGAGGACCCCCATCCGCACCGCGACGCCCTTCGAGACCTGGTCGAGGATCACCGAGTACGGTCCGTCGGCCACCTCCGGCGAGAGCTCGACGCCGCGGTTGACCGGGCCCGGGTGCATGATCAGCACGTCGGGCCGCGCGTGCTTCGCGAGGCGGTCGAGCGTGAGCCCCCAGTAGCGCGAGTACTCGCGCGTGGAGGGGATCAGCCCCGGCTCCATGCGCTCGTGCTGCATGCGCAGCATCATGATCACGTCGACGTCGCGGATCGCGTCCTCCAGGCGGTGGCTCACCTTCACGCCCAGCTCGCCCACGAACGGCGGGATCAGCGTGGGCGGCCCCGCCACCGTGACCGTCATGCCGAGCTTGCGCATGGCGTGGATGTTCGAGCGCGCGACGCGCGAGTGCGCGATGTCGCCCACGATCGCCACCTGCAGGCCTTCGAAGTGGCCCTTCTTCTCGCGGATCGTCAGCAGGTCGAGGAGCGCCTGCGTGGGGTGCTCGTGGCAGCCGTCGCCCGCGTTGACGATCGAGCACCGGAGCTGCCGCGCGAGGATCTCGGAGGCGCCGGCCGACGAATGCCGCACGACCACCACGTCGGGGCTCATGGCCTCGATGTTCTTCGCGGTGTCCACGAAGCTCTCGCCCTTCGCGGCGCTGGAGCCGCTCGCCGAGAAGTTGATGACGTCGGCGGAGAGCCACTTGCCCGCGATCTCGAACGACGTGCGGGTCCGCGTGGAGTTCTCGTAGAAGAGGTTCACCACGGTCTTGCCGCGGAGCGCGGGCACCTTCTTGATCTCGCGGCCGGCGATCTCCTGCAGGGAGGCCGCCGTGTCGACGAGCAGGGTGATCTCGCTCGCGTCGAGCTCGCGCATCGTCAGGAGATCCTTGCGGGTCCAGGCCATCGGGCCTCCTTAACCGTCCTCGGGCTCTTGAATGACCACCCGGTCCTCGCCGTCGTGCTCCTTCAGGCGCACCGCCACGCTCTCCCGGCTCGACGTGGGCAGGTTCTTGCCGACGTAGTCGGGGCGGATCGGCAGCTCGCGATGGCCGCGGTCGATCAGCGTGGCGAGCTGGATCATGCGCGGGCGCCCGAGGTCGATCAGCGCGTCGAGGGCCGCGCGGATCGTGCGGCCCGTGAAGAGGACGTCGTCCACGAGGACGACCGTCTTGTTCTTGATGGAGAAGGGAATGTCCGTGCCGCGGATCACCGGCGCGCCGCGCAGGTCGAGGTCGTCGCGATAGAGCGTGATGTCCAGCGTGCCGACGGGCAGCGTGGCGCCGTCGATGCGCGCGATCTTCGCGGACAGGCGCTGCGCGAGCGTCACCCCCCGGGTGCGGAGGCCGACGAACGTGACGTGCTCGGCGCCGCCGTTCTTCTCGAGGATCTCGTGGGCGATGCGGGTGAGCGCGCGATCGAGGGCCGCTTCGTCGAGGACCTGCGCCTTCTCACGCTGCTTCGCGGGCGGATTCGGACTCAACCTTCGCTCTCCTTACGGGCCTCGCAGGACCCGACTTAAAGGAAGCACGTACGACGGCACCCACCATACATGGGGCTCGCGCACTCGTCAATACCGATCGGCTGGGGTTTTCTACGCGGGCTCGGGGGTGGTGATCAGCGCGAGGAGCTGGTCGAGGTTGATCGGCTTCGTCAGGTGCGCCTCGAAGCCGGCCTCCAGCGCGCGGCGGATGTCCTCCGGCTGGCCGTAGCCCGTCAGCGCGATGAGCCGGGTCTCCGCCGACCACGGGCGTGCGCGCATGCGGCGCGCGACCTCGAGCCCGTCCATGTCGGGGAGGCCGATGTCGCAGAGCACCACCTGCGGGCGCAGCTCCTCCGCGCGCCCGATGCCTTCCTGGCCGGACTCGACCGCCTCCACCGACGCGCCCTCGATCTCCAGCATGAACTTCAGCACGTGGCGCGTGTCCGCGTTGTCCTCGACCACGAGGATGCGCCAGCCGTCGAGGCGCGTGGCGGTGAGCGCGCGGCGCGGCTCCGGCTTCTCGGCGCGGCCGAGCGGCAGCCGCACCTGGAAGCGCGCGCCGTACCCGGCGCCTTCCGAGAAGGCGTCGACGCGGCCGCCGTGCATCTCGGTGAGGCGCTTGACGAGGTCGAGGCCGAGGCCCAGGCCGCCGCGGCGGCGCGTGGCGCCGCCCTGCCGGAACGCCTCGAAGATCACGCCGATGTCCTCGGGCGCGATGCCGTCACCGGTGTCCTCGACCTCGAGCAGCGCTTCGCTCTCGCTCGCCACGAGGTGTACGGCGATGCTGCCGCCCGCCGGCGTGAACTTCACGGCGTTGGCGATGAGGTTGGAGGCGATCTGCTGCACGCGCGCACCGTCGCCCCACATGGGCACGGCCACGGGCGGGAGCGTCATCGTCAGCCGGATGCGCCGCAGCGCCGCGACTTCTTCGAAGGGCTCGGCCGCCGCCTTGATCTGCTCGCGCAGGTCGAAGCTCTCGAAGCGGAGCTGGAACTTGCCGTGGACGATGCGCGAGAGGTCGAGCAGGTCGTCGACCAGCCGCACCTGCTGCCGGATGTTGCGGCGGATCGCTTCGAGCGCCTGCGCCGTCACCTCGTCGAGGCGCCCGTGCCGCCGCAGGACCTCGGTCCAGCCGAGGATGGGCTGCAGCGGTGTCCGCAGCTCGTGGGAGAGCGCGGCGATGAACTCGTCCTTGAGGCGGTTCGCCTCTTCGGCGGCATCCCGCGCCTCCTCGAGCTCGCCCTCGAGGTCGATGGTCGCCGTGATGTCGTGGAGCACGCACACCGCGCCGAGCAGGCGGTCGCCCTCGAAGAGGGGGACCGTGTTCGCGCTGAACCACTCGGGGTGGCCCGGCGCCAGCTCGACCGTCACGCGGGTGTCGAGCACGTGACGCCCCGTCGCGAGCGCGCCGGCGATGGGATCGTCCTCGGCGTCCAGCGGCGCGCCCGCGGGATCGCGGACGCCCCACTCGGCCAGCCGCCGGGCGGCGGGCGCGCCGACGAGCTTGTCCCAGCCGAAGCGGCGCACCGCGGCGGGGTTCGCGTAGGTGACGGCACCCTCCGCATCCGTGATCATCACGGGCTCGGAGAGCGCGGCCAGGACGGCGTCGAGGGTGGATTTCGCCATCGCCTACTTGGGCGGCACGATGCCGTACGCCTTGATCTTACGGTAGAGGTGACTGCGCTCGATGCCGAGGCGCTCGGCCGTGCGCGTCATGTTCCAGTCGTGCACCCGCAGCTCCGCCAGGATGTACGCGCGCTCGAAGTCGTCACGCGCCTCACGGAGCGAGCGGGAGCCCGGCGCCGGGGGATCGCCCATGTCCTTGGGACGCAGCGGGGGCGGCAGATCTTCAGGCGCGATCACCTCCCGCGGCGCCATGATCACGAGCCGCTCCACCATGTTGCGGAGCTCGCGCACGTTGCCCGGCCAGTCGTACGCGATGAAATACGCAAGCGCCTCGCCGTCGAGGCGCTTGCGCGGCTTGCCGTTCTCGCGGCAGAACACCGCGATGAAATGGTCCACGAGCAGGGGAATGTCATCTTTACGCGCGCGGAGCGCGGGCACCTCGATCGGGATCACGTTCAGCCGGTAGTAGAGGTCTTCGCGGAAGCGCCCTTCGCCGATCAGCGCGGCGAGGTCGCGGTTCGACGCGGCGATCACGCGAACGTCGACCTTGATCGTCTCCTTGCCGCCGACACGCTCGAACGCCTGCTCCTCGAGCGATCGTAGGACCTTCGCCTGCGTGCGTACGCTCATGTCGCCGATCTCGTCGAGGAAGAGCGTGCCGCCGTTCGCGACCTCGAAGCGCCCGCGCCGGCGCGCGGTGGCGCCGGTGAACGCCCCACGCTCGTGACCGAAGAGCTCCGACTCGATGAGCTCGTCGGGGATCGCCGCGCAGTTGACCTCGATGAACGGCTGCGCGCTGCGGGCCGACAGCGCGTGGATCGCGCGCGCGACGAGCTCCTTGCCGCTGCCGTTCTCGCCGTGGATCAGCACGCGGCCGCTCGACGGCGCCGCGGTGGCGATCTGCTCCCGGAGCTCGCGCATCACGGCGCTCTCGCCGATGATCTGCGCGCGCTCCGAGAGCCGCGCCCGCAGCGAGGCGTTCTCGCGCTCGAGGCGCGCGTGCTCGAGCGCCCGCTGGGCCGTGAGCAGCGTCTTCTCGAGCGAGAGCGGCTTCTCGATGAAGTCGTAGGCGCCGAGGCGCGTGGCCTTCACCGCGGTCTCGATCGTGCCGTGCCCGGAGATCATGACCACGGCCGCCTCGGGTCGCAGGCGCTTGATCTCCGTCAGCGTGTCGAGGCCGTCCATGCCGGGCATCCAGATGTCGAGGAACACGAGGTCGTGCGCCTCGTCCGCGAGCGTCGCGAGCGCGTCGGCGCCGCCGGCCACCGCGCTCACGCGGAAGCCCTCGTCCTCCAGGACCCCGCGCAGGCTGGTGCGGATCGCCGGCTCGTCGTCCACGATCAGGATGTGCTCGCCGGCCATGCTCAGGCGCTCACCGGCGCCGGCGTCGCCGACGGCGTGACGGGCAGCTCCATGACGAAGCGGCTGCCGCGCGGCACGTTGTCCTCGATGCGCAGCGTGCCGCGGTGCTCCGCGACGATCTCCTGCACGATCGCCAGCCCGAGGCCCATGCCCGAGACCTTGGTGGAGTAGTACGGCTGGAAGAGCTTCTCGCGCTCCGCGGGCGGGATGCCCGGGCCGGCGTCGCTGACGATGATCTGAACACGGGCGCCGCGATCGACGAGCGCGGTCTCGACCTCGACCTCGCCGACGCCGTTCACCGCGGCGACCGCGTTGTCGACGAGGTTCAGCACCGCCCGCTTGACGTGGTCGGGGTCGACCTCGAGCACGGGGATGTCGTCCGCGTGGCGGCTCCCGAGGGTGAGCGCGGGATGCGCGTCGCGGTAGAGCGCGATCACGCCGTCCACGAGCGGGCGCACGTCGGTCGGGCGCGGCGCGGGCGCGGGCATCCGCGCGAAGCGCGAGAACTCGTCGACGAGCCGCTTGAGCGCGTCGACCTCCTGGATGATCGTCTCGGTGCACTCGTCGACGAGCGCGCGCTCCTCGGGGACGCGCGTGAGCCGGCGGCGCAGGCGCTGCGCGGAGAGCTGGATCGGCGTGAGCGGGTTCTTGATCTCGTGCGCGATCCGCTGGGCGACCTCGCGCCACGCGGCGAGGCGCTGCGCCTTCAGGAGCTCGGTGAGGTCGTCGAAGACCGCCACCGCGCCGCCGTACTCGCCGTCGGGGCCGCGCAGCGCGGTCGCCATCGCGAGCAGCGCGATCGACGCGCCGTCGCGCGTGACGCGCAGCTCCCGCTCGGCGACGCCGCCCTTGAGGCGCCGCGTGCGGTGCACGAGCTCGGCGACCTCGGCGAGGGGCCCGGCGGGAAACACCGCGTCGACCGGGCGGCCCACGCTCAGCGCGGCGTCGAGCCCGAACATCCGCGCGGCGGCGCGGTTGATCGTGGTGACCCGGCCCTCGGGGTCGAAGGACACCACGCCGGTCGTGATCGCTTCGAGCACGGTCTCGATGTAGTGTCGGCGCTCCTCGAGCTCGGTGTGCTTGTCCTGGAGGTCGAGGTACGCGGCCTCCAGGCGGCGCTTGGACTCCGAGAGGTCGTCGGTCATCCGGTTGAAGGAGTCGACGAGCACGCCGAGCTCGTCGTCCGCGCGGGCCTGCACCTTGTAGCGGAGGTTGCCCGCCGCGACTTCGCGGGTGCCCTCCGCGAGCTCCGCGATCGGTCCCGTGATCCCGCGCGCGAGGTAGAGGCCGAACCACGTGAACGAGAACACCACGATCAGCGTGAGCAGCAGGAACAGCAGGATGTAACTGCCCTTGATCGGGTTCTTCATCAGCCGGAGCTGCTTGTAGTCCTTGAACGCCTGCGAGATCGCGCGCACGCGCGCCTCGAGCCGCTCGCTGATGTGCGTGCCGACCACGATCACCGCCTGCACGCGCCGCTGGCCGTTCTCCACGCCCCAGATCGGGGTGGCCGCCTCGATGAGATCGCCGGACGTGAGCTCGCGGACGGCCGTCAGGTCGCGGCCCGCGAGGCCCTGCGTGCGCGCCGCCTCCGAGACCTCGCGCAGCGGCAGGTCGCCGAGGACGGGATCGTGGACGTGCGCGAGCTCGCGCCCGTCGCGCGCGATCACCGTGCTGGTCGAGAGCCCGACGAGGTCCTGGTGCTCGCTCAGGTAGGCCGTGAGCCGCGCGCGCCGCTGCGGGTCGAGGAGCCCGTCGCGCTCGATGCCCGCCGCGACCTGGGTCGCGTGGCGCAGCGCGGACTTCTCGAGGCTGCGGTAGTAGTCCTGCGCGACCGCGAGCGCCTGGTCGAGGGGGCGCTCGACCTGTGGCTTGAACCAGCCCTCGATCGAGCGGCCGATGAAGTTCGACGCGATCACGAAGATGAGCACCGCCGGCGCCACCGCGAGGATGAGGAACGAGACGACGAGCTTGGCCTTGAACTTCGAGCCGAGCACGCCGTGGCGGCGCTCGAACGACAGCTTCACGAGGTTGCGGAACAGCAGCACGAGCAGCAGCAGGAAGACGATGAGGTTGAGGTTCAGCAGCGCGATGATCGCGACGTTCGAGGCGACCGGGATGTCCGGCGCGCGCACGCCGAGATCGAACGCGCTCGCGATGCCGAGCAGGAGCAAGAACGCCGTGATGATGACGATATTGCGCTTGCGGCGGCTCTGCTCGCTCAGCAGCGGCATGGGGGAAGCTCGCTGGCGTGGCAACGCATACAGCGCGGACATTATAGCCGCCCCGTCCGAGCCGCCGCCGCGAACGCGGGGCGGCGCCGGGGGCGGTCTTACGCGGGGGTCGGGGCGGCGGCGAAGTGCTCGCCGGCGGCCGGCTGCAGCACCGTGACCGGCGCGGGACGGCGCTCGAGGCCGACCGCGCGCTGGATCGCGAGCACGAGCTCGTAGTTGAGCGCGTGCCCGGCGTTGCGCGCGATGACGTGCCCGAGGATGGGCCGGCCCAGCAGCGAGAGGTCGCCCACGAGGTCGAGCACCTTGTGGCGCACGAACTCGTCGCGGAAGCGCAGGCCGTTCAGCACGCCGCGCTCGTCGACGCCGATCGTGTTGTCGAGCGAGACGCCGCGCGCGAGCCCGCGCTTGCGGATGGCGCCCAGGTCCTTGAGGAACCCGTACGTCCGCGCGGGCGCGAACTCCTCGATGAACGAGCGCTCGGTCGCGGTCCACGCGAGCGCCTGGGTGCCGATCGCCGGGTGGTCGACGTCGAGCGTGTAGCTGATCCGGAGCCGGTCCGAGGGGACGATCACGAGCCAGCGGCCGTCCCCGCCCACGCGGAGGGGGCAGGGAATCGTGATCGGGCGCCGCCGCGCGCTCTGGCGCGTGCGCCCCGCCGAGAGCATCGCGGCCACGAACGGCTTGGCGCTGCCGTCCACCGCCGGGATCTCGCTGCCGTCGAGTCCGACGTCGAGGTTGTCGATGCCGAGCGCCGCCGCGGCCGCGAGCAGGTGCTCGACGGTCTGCACGCGCACGGCGCCGCGGCCGAGCGTCGTCGCGTAGTGCGAGTCGATGACGTTCTCGGGCGTGGCGGAGACGGACCCGCCGTCGGGGGTACGGAAGACGATGCCGGTGTCGGCGGCGGCCGGGGACAGCGTGAGCCGGACGGGCTTACCGGAATGGAGGCCGATCCCGTCGAGGGTGACCCGCTTCCGGATGGTCTGCTGCGGATCCATGCGCGTCCCCTATCGAGCAACGCGAGTGCCATAGCGTCCGCACGCATCCTTTACAACTACTTAGGGTCTGTGGCGCCACGCCGGTGATGCGTGGATGAGACGCCGCGGAGGACCGGGTGTCCCGCGTCTGCTACACGTCCACTACGACGCGGACGTCGACCCGGCGCTCGCTCTCGCGAACCTCCGCCAGGTGATGGGTCGCGGCCTTGACGATCGTCCCGACGGGATGACGGCTGTGATCGAGCGGCTCGCCGTGCAGGATCCCGTGCACGAGCCCGTCACGGCAGACGTCCACCTCCACGCGCGCGACCGCGAAGCCTTCGATCTCGTGGACGTAGAGGCATTCGTTGAGCCAGTTCACGAGCAGGGCCTCGGGCGACGCGCCTTGCGCCCGCGCTTCACGGATCTCCGTCTCGCCGACGTCGGCGGCCGCGACGGTGAGCGCGAGCACGCCTTCCGCCGCGCGCGCGAACGCCTCCGCGCGCGAGCCGCCCCACGCGTGGACGCCGACGTCGGCTTCCACCTCGAAGTGCTCCCAGCCGGACGCCGCGTCGCTCATCGCCCGCGCGCGCCGCCGAGGTCGCCGTAGCGAAGCTGCAGCGCCGTCACGATCGCGGGGCCCGCCGTCTCCGTGCGGAGCAGCCGCGGGCCGAAGCCGACCACGCGCCAGCCGTGCGCGCGCGCGCTCGCCACCTCCTCCTGCGTGAGCCCGCCTTCGGGACCGACGACGGCGACCGCGCTCGCGGGCGGCGCCGCGAGCGCGTCGAGCGCTTCGTGGAGCGGCGTCGCGTCCTCTTCCCACAGGCAGAGCCGCAGCGTCCGGGCGTCGGCGGGCTCGGCGAGCCACTCGGCCAGCGGCCGGGCCGCCTCGATCGCCGGCAGCCGGCTGCGGCCGCACTGCTTCGCCGCTTCCCGCGCCACGCGCTCCCACCGGTGCCCGCGCGCCTCGGCGCGGGCGGCGTCGAGGCGCACCACCGTGCGCGCGGTGAGCGCCGGCGCGATGCGCGCGACGCCGAGCTCCGTGGCGGCGCGGATCACCGCCTCCAGCTTGTCGCCCTTGGGGACGCCCTGCACGAGCGTGATCGGGAACGGGGAGTCAGCGGCGGCCGTCGTGTCGACGCCGACGATCGTGCCGGTGACCTCGGCCGCGACGCGGTCGAGTCGCACCGTGTAGTCGTGCCCGCTGCCGTCGACGGCGACCACGGTGTCGCCGGCGGCGAGCCGCAGTACGCGGGCGAGGTGCCGGCTCTCCTCGCGATCGAACGTGACGCGGTCACCGTCGCGCCGCTCGGGCGGGATCGTGAAGCGCCGCGCGGTCACGCGGGGCGCTCGAAGACCAGCGTCGTCCATCCTTCGCAGGCGATCGCGTTCCGCGCGCGCCACCCGCACGCCTCCAGCGCGCTCCGGACGTCCGGCGCCTCCGCGTCGAGGATGCCGCCGAGCACGAGCGCGCCGCCCGGGCTGACGTAGCGCGCGTAGCGCGCGGCGAGGCGGCGATGGGCCGCGGTGATGATGTTGGCGACCACGACCGGCACGGCGGCCGTCTCGAGCGTGGCGGCGTCCGCGGCGCGGCACTCGACGCGCGTCGCCACCCCGTTGCGCTCCGCGTTGCCGCTCGCGGCGGCGACCGCGTCGGGATCGTCGTCCACCGCGAGCACGCGCCGGACGCCGAGCCGCGCCAGCGCGACCGCGAGGATGCCGGAGCCCGTGCCGAGGTCGAGCGCGTGCGCGGGTGGCGAGGGATGCGCGAGGCGCTCGATCGCCTGCAGGCAGCCGGCGGTGCTGCCGTGGTGCCCGGTGCCGAAGGCCCGGCCGGGCTCGATCACGAGCACGACGCGCCCGTCGGTGGCGGCGGGCAGGTCCCACGGCGGCGCCACGACGAAGCGCGTCCCGATCGGGCGCGGCCGGAAATGCGCGCGCCACGCGTCGGCCCAGCCCGTGTCCTCGAGGCCCGTCACGCGCGGCCGGCCCACCGGCGCGAAGCCGAGCGCGCGCAGGCCGTCGACGTACGCGGCCACACGCTCCGTGAGCGTCGCGGGCACGGTCGTCTCGGGAAAGAACGCGCGCAGCGCGGGCGCTCCGCCGGGGCGCTTTTCTTCGACGACGCCGAGCGCGCCCGCTTCCCAGAGGAAGTTGGTGAGGCCTTCGGTGGTCTCGTCGGAGACCGTGAGCGCCAGCTCCCAGTAGCGCGGGGATGCGCCCACCCGCTACTCCAGGAGCTTCTTCATCCGCTCCAGGAAGGAGGTGAGGAGAGGACCGCGCTGGCCGGTGGACGCCGCTTCGTAGGCTTCGAGCGCCTCGCGCTGCCTGGCGTTGAGCTTCTGAGGCACCTCGAGCAGCAGCCGATAGCACGCGTCGCCGCGGCCGCGGCCGCGCAGGTGGGGCATGCCCTTGCCACGCAGGCGCAGCACCTGGTTCGGCTGGCTGCCCGCGGGGACCTTGAGCTTCTCGTGGCCCTCGAGCACCGGGACTTCGAGCTCCGTGCCGAGGGCGAGGTTCGGGAACGAGACCGGCAGATCGCAGACGAGGTCGGCGCCGTTGCGCACGAAGATGTCGTGCTCGCGGATCCGGACGAGCACGTAGAGATCGCCCGCCGGCCCGCCGTGGACGCCGCCCGATCCCTCGCCGGTGAGGCGCAGCTGCATGCCGTCCTCGATGCCCGCGGGGATCTTGATCGAGAGCAGGCGCTCGGCGCGCTGGCGGCCCTCGCCGCGGCAGCTCTTGCACGGGCTCTTCAGGATCTCGCCTTCGCCCCGGCACTTGGGACACGTGCGCGCGACGGTGAGGAAGCCCTGGTTGAACCGCACCTGGCCCTGGCCGCGGCACGTGTCGCAGGTCGTGCGCGCGCTTCCGGGCTCCGCCCCCGTGCCGTCGCACTCCGCGCACGACTCGAGCCGGGGGATCTGCACCTTCGTCTCGAGCCCGTTCGCCGCTTCTTCGAGCGTGACCTTCAGCTCGTACTGGAGGTCTTCGCCGCGCGCCGCGCGCGTGCGGCGCCCGCGGCCGCCACCGCCGCCCGCGAAGAAGTTCTCGAAGATGTCCTCGAAGATCGTGCCGAAGCCGCCCTCGAACCCGCCGCTCATGCCCCCCACCGTGCCGAAGCGGTCGTACTGCGCGCGCTTGTCGGGGTCGGAGAGGACCGCGTAGGCCTCGCTGATCTGCTTGAACTTGTCCTCCGCGGCCTTGTCGCCCGGGTTCTTGTCCGGGTGGTACTGCATGGCGAGCTGGCGGTAGGCGCGCTTGAGGTCGTTGTCGCCGGCGTCGCGCGCGACGCCGAGGACGTCGTAATAATCGGTTGCCACGGGCTAGGCGGCGTCCTCGTCGGGCGCGGCGGCGACCGCCACCTGCGCGGGACGGATCACGCGCCCGCGGAGCGAGTAGCCCGGCACCGTCTCGCCGACCACCGTGTCCGGCGCGCTCTCGGTGCTCACGATGCGCGCGATCGCCTCGTGCTGGTTGGGATCGAAGCGCTGGCCGAGCGCGGAGTAGCGCGTGACGCCGTGGCGCTCGAGCGCCTTCAGGAACTCGCGGCGGATGAGCTCGACGCCGTCGACGATGGTGGCGCTCTCACCGGCCGTGCGCGCGGCGTCGAGGGCGCGGTCGAGGTTGTCGAGCACGGGCAGGAGGTCGCGCAGCAGCGACTCCGCCGCGTACTTCACGCCTTCGTCGCGGTCGCGCTGGGCGCGGCGGCGGACGTTCTCGGCCTCGGCGAGCGCGCGCAGGAGGCGGTCGTTCTTCTCGGCGAGCTCCTTGCGGAGCTGCTCGACGTCGTCGACGCCGACGGGGCCGTTCGCGTCTTCGGGGGAGTCCATGGAGAGAATTATAGCAACCGCCACCGTGGGGGGCTTGGGGGGCCATCTCGGGGCCCGCCCATCTTCAACTGAATCGGGCTTGGGGGGCCATCTCGGGGCCCGCCCATCTTCAACTGAATCGGGCTTGGGGGGCCATCTCGGGGCCCGCCCATCTTCAACTCGGCAGGTACAGGTCCTGGCGCACGCGCGAGAGCGCGTCGGTGACGTGGCGGGCGGTCTCGTCCACGACCGACATGATCTCGGGATAGGGCAGGCGCCGCGGCCCGACGACGCCGAGGATGCCCAGCACCTGGTCGCGGTACTTGTAGGTGCAGGTGATGACCGCGCAGTCCCGCAGCTCGCTGAGCTGGTTCTCCTCGCCGATCGTGACCCGCACGCGCGGGTCGTCGGCCATCGACGCGAGCAGGTCCGCGAGGCGCTCCTTCTGCTCGAACATCTTCAGCAGCGCGCGCGTGGACTCGAGGTCGCCGAACTCCGGGTGGTCCAGCATGTTCATGGCGCCGCTCACGTAGAGCGTGCGGCCGCCGAGGAGGCTGAAGACCTGCTCGAGGAGGGCGCCCGCCCGTGCCCACAGCGGATCGAGCGGGTCGTGCCGCTCCGCGGACTGGAGGATCTCGCTCACCGACCGGTCGCGGAAGCGCCGCGTGAGCTCGCGGCCGATCTCGCGCACGTCCGCGCCGCGGAGCGGGGCGTCGATCGTGATCGCGCGCACGGTGAGCCACCCCGCGTCGGTGACGACCACGACCAGCGCGCGCTCGCCTTCGAGCGGGATGATGTCGATGCGCGCCACCCGGGTGTGCGACAGCGGCGGCGCGAGCAGCACGCCGGTCAGCCGCGTCGCGCTGGACAGGTGCGCGGAGGCGCGCTCCATGAACCCGTCGATCCCGGAGCGCCGCGCGGGCAGGGTCTCGGCGCGCGTGGCCGCGGCGACCGCCGGCGGGAACGACTCGACGTAGAACCGGTACGCCTGGTCGGTCGGGACCCGGCCCGCGCTGGTGTGCGGCTGCGCGAGGTAGCCCATGTCCTCGAGGTCCGACATGACGTTGCGAATGGTCGCCGGCGACAACGAGGGGAAGTACCGCTTCGTCAGCACGCGCGAGCCGACCGGCTCGGCCGAATCGATGTACTCGCGGATGACGGCGACGAGGACCTCGCGGTGGCGGGCATCCATCACGGAAATACTACAACGAGCGGAGCGCGGCGAGGACCGCGTCGGCGAGGCGCCGGTGGCCGCGCGCGTTCGGGTGGTCGTCCAGCACGTGGAAGTCGTCCGGTCCGAGGTGCGCGCCGGTGTCGAGGAGCGCGGCGGTGCGGATGCCGCGCGGCAGGTCGCGCCCCGCGCGCAGGCGCGCCAGCGCCTGCACCATCCGCGGCGGTGCGCCTTCGCCCGTCGCCTCCACGACGACGAGCCGCACGCGGTCCCAGTCCACCGTGCCGGCGCGCAGGAGCGCGTGGAGGAACGCCTCGGCTTCCTCGTCGGCCGTCGGATCGGGGCCGCGCCGCGTCGGCGGGGCGATCCGGTCCCCGGCGCCTCGCCACGTCCAGCGGACCGCGTGCCACGCGTACTTGCCCGGGTAGTAGGCGCGGCCGCGCTCGTACTTCTCCGCGCCCGCCTCGAACCTCGCGCGCGTGCCGCTCTCGTGAACGCCGCGCTGCTGGAAGAGGCGATTCTCGCCCACGTCGTTGGCGTTGTACTGCACGACGACCGTGGCGAGCCGCGCGGTGTCGACGCGCTGCAGCAGCCGAAGCTGCCGCACGGTGCCGTACGAGGAGACGGCGACGTTGAGCACCCGCCGGCCGCTCGCGCGCGCGAGCAGCTGCGGGAACGCGTCTTCCTGCGCGACGCCCCAGCCCATCGCGATCGAGTCGCCGAGCACCACGATCTCCGGGCCGTCGAGGGCGGTCTCCTCGTCGCGGCTCCCGAGGCGGTTCACGCGGAACTCGTGCGCGAACTCCCGCTGCGCGTAGACGAAGCGCCCGGGGCGTAGCGTGTAGAAGAGCTCGGGGTCGTAGCGTGCGAACCGCGGATCGGCCTGGATGATCGCGCGGTCGAAGGCGCCGTAGTAGAGCCGCGCGACGTGGCGCAGGGCCGGCGCCCGCGGCGGATAGCGCAGGAGCAGGGCCACGCCGGCTTCGAGCAGCGCGGCGGCGACCAGCAGCACGACGGCCGCGCGCAGGACGATCCGCGCGAGGCGCGTCACCTCAGAGCAGCTCGACGAAGAGCGCGTCCGAGACGAGGAAGCCGCGCTCGGTGAGCCGCGTGCGCCGCGCGTCCGCCTCCATGAGGCCGTCGGCGATCCACGCGTCCAGGCGCGCGCGCAACGACGGCGTGCGTGCGACCCGCGCCTCGATCGCTTCGCGCGGCACGCCGTCGGCGGTGCGCAAGCCGAGGAAGAGCCGCTCGGCGAGCGCCTGGTCGGCGTCGAGACGTTCGGACGTGTCGACCGGCAGGCGCGCCTCGTCGAGCAGCGACGCGTAGCGCGCCACCGGCTTCACGTTCGCGTAGCGCACGTCGCCGACGAAGCCGCAGGCCCCGGGGCCGAGCGCGAGGTACTCGCCGCGGCGCCAGTACGTCTGGTTGTGGCGCGAGCGCCGGCCCGGCCGCGCGTAGTTCGAGATCTCGTAGTGCTCGAAGCCGCGGGCCTCGGCTTCGCGGGCGAGCGCCCAGTACTGCGCGACCACCACGTCCTCCTCCGGCAGGCCGCTCACGCCGCCGGCGGCCCACGCGCTGCCCGCGTCCAGCGTGAGGCCGTACGCGGACAGGTGATCCGGCTGCCAGTCGAGCACCGCGCGGATCGTGCGCGTCCAGCGCGCGAGGTCGAGGCCGGGCAGCCCGTACATGAGGTCGACGCTGACGTCGTCGAAGCCGGCCGCGCGCGCCGCGTCGAATGCCCCCCGCGCGCCGGCCGCGTCGTGCAGGCGGCCGATCTCCGGGAGCAGGCCGTCGTCGAGCGTCTGGACGCCGAGGCTGAGCCGCGTAACGCCCGCCGCGCGGTAGCGCGCGAGCTTGTCGCGGTCGAGACTCTCGGGATTGCTCTCGAGCGTCACCTCGGCGCCGGCCTCGAGCGTGAAGCGCGCGCGCAGCCGGGCGAGGATCTCGCCGAGCGCGTCGGCACTGAGCAGCGACGGCGTCCCGCCCCCGAAGAACGCGCTGCCCAGCGTGATGTCACGCGTCCACGGCGCGCCACCGAGCAGCTCGATCTCCCGATGGAGCGCGGCGAGATAACGCGCCATCGCATCGTCGTCCATGGGCGCGGTATTGAAGGAGCAGAAGTAGCACTTCTTGGTACAGAACGGCACGTGCACGTACAACCCGAGCGACGAGCCGGTGGGACGTGTCGCGAAGAGCTCCGACGCCTCCTGGGAGGCTACGGGATGTAGTTGCCGAGTCGCCACCAACGCAGCCAGTGACGGTCGCTGTCCCACGACCAGTAGATGAGGAAGGCCTTGCCCTTGATCTTGTCGCGCTTCACGAAGCCCCAGTAGCGGCTGTCCTGCGAGTTGTCGCGGTTGTCGCCCATGACGAAGTACGAGTCCGCGGGGACGACCGTCGGATCGCAGCCGTACGCGTAGCCGCAGTACGTCTGGCCGCTGGTCGTGGGCAACGGGCCCTCCGGCTTCTTCACGTACGACTCGGCGAGCGGGCGGCCGTCGACGAGCACCTGCGCGTCCCGGATCTGCACGGTCTCGCCCGGGCCCGCCACGATGCGCTTGATGAAGTCGCGCTTCTCGTCCTGCGGGTACTTGAACACGATGATGTCGCCGCGCTGCGGGTCGCGCAGCCCGGGGACGTGCTTGTCGGTGAAGGGCAGCTCGGGGCCGTAGAGGAACTTGTTGACGAGGATGTAGTCGCCGACGAGGAGGGTGTCCATCATCGAGCCCGACGGAATCGTGAACGCCTGCACGACCAGCGTGCGGATCACCAGCGCGAGGAGCACCGCGATCGCGATGGCCTCGCCGTATTCGCGGACGAGCGACTTGCGGCGCGGCTTCGCGGGCGCGGGGGCGGCGGCGTCCGGCGCCGACACCTCGACGCCCACCGGCGGGGCGTCCATGCCGATCTTGCGCTCGTCGGTCAACTCTTGAGCACCGAGAGGAACGCTTCCTGCGGCACTTCCACGTGCCCGACCTGCTTCATGCGCTTCTTGCCCTCCTTCTGCTTCTCGAGGAGCTTGCGCTTGCGCGAGATGTCGCCGCCGTAGCACTTGGCGGTCACGTTCTTGCCCATCGCCTTCACGGTCTCGCGCGCGATCACGCGGCTGCCGATGGCCGCCTGGATGGCCACCTCGTACATCTGGCGCGGAATCACCTTGCGAAGCTTCTCGACCAGCGCCTTGCCGCGCTCGTACGACTTGTCGCGGTGCACGATCACGCTGAGCGCGTCGACCGGGTCGCCGTTGAGCAGGATGTCGAGCTTCACGAGGTCGGAGGAGCGGAAGTCCGACAGCTCGTAGTCGAACGACGCGTAGCCGCGCGAGATCGACTTCAGCTTGTCGTAGAAGTCGACCACGATCTCCGAGAGCGGGAAGTCGAACCGGATGTGCACGCGCTTGCCGATGTACTCGAGCGACTTGTGCTCGCCGCGCTTCTCCTGCGCCAGGTTGTAGATCGCGGTCATGTACTCGGTCGGCACGTAGACCGACGAGGTGACGTACGGCTCCTCCATCTCCTCGATCTTGTCGGGGGTGGGAAGCTTCGACGGGTTGTCGATCTCCATGAGCTCGCCCGCGGTGGTGAGCACGCGGTACTGCACGCTCGGCGCGGTCACGATGAGCGAGAGGTCGAACTCGCGCTCGAGGCGCTCCTGCACGATCTCCATGTGCAGCATGCCGAGGAAGCCGCAGCGGAAGCCGTAGCCGAGCGCGAGCGACGTCTCCGGCTCGAACGTGAACGCGGGGTCGTTCAGGCGGAGCTTCTCGAGCGCGTCGCGCAGCGTCTCGTAGTCCGTGTCCTCGATGGGGAAGAGGCCCGCGAACACCATCGGCTTCGCGTCGCGGTAGCCGGGGAACGGCTCCGCGGTGGGCCGCTGCGCGCTGGTGATCGTCTCGCCGACCTTCGCGTCGGCCACCCGCTTGATCGCCGCGGTGATGTAGCCGACCTGCCCGGTGAGGAGCTCGCCCGTGGGCCGCATGTCCGGCGAGAACACGCCGACCTGCTGCACCTGGTAGCTCAGCCCATTGGACATGAACAGCACGCGGTCGCCCTCGCGCACGAAGCCGTCGACCACCCGGATGTAGACGACGACGCCCTGGTAGGAGTCGTAGTACGAGTCGAAGACGAGAGCCTTGAGCGGCGCCTCGGGGTCGCCGGTCGGCGGCGGCACCCGGGCCACGATCGCTTCCAGCACCTCGGGCACGCCGGTGCCGTGCTTGGCGGAGATCGCGATGGCCTCGTCACCGTCGATGTCGAGCATCTCGGTGATCTGATCGCGCGTGCCCTCGACGTCCGCGGCGGGCAGGTCGATCTTGTTGAGGACCGGCACGATCGTGAGGCCGGCGTCGGACGCGAGGTAGAAGTTCGCGAGCGTCTGCGCCTCGATGCCCTGCGCGGCGTCCACGATGAGGATCGCGCCCTCGCACGCGGCGAGCGCGCGCGAGACCTCGTACGAGAAGTCGACGTGGCCCGGCGTGTCGATGAGGTTCAGCGTGTACTCGTGGCCGTCCTTGGCGCGGTAGAGCAGGCGCACGGTGTGCGCCTTGATCGTGATGCCCCGCTCGCGCTCGAGGTCCATCGAGTCCAGCACCTGGTCGACGGCTTTCTTCGCGTCCATCGTGCCGGTGAGCGACAGCAGCCGGTCCGCCAGCGTCGATTTGCCGTGGTCGATGTGGGCGACGATCGAGAAGTTGCGGATGCGGGACAAACCCATCGGCTCAGTCTAGCAGGCCTCTCCGTCCCGACGGGCCTCGTCCGGCACGCGGGCGCCGGCTTCCAGCGTCACGCCGGGCCCGATCCGGGCCCGCGCGCCGATCACGGCGCCGGCGGCGGCGACGCACTGCCGCAGGGTGGCGCCCGCGCCGACCTCGACGTCCTCCCACAAGACGGCGCCGTCCACGCGTGCGCCCGCGCCGATGCGGCAGCGCGCGCCGATCACCGTCCCCGGCCCGACCTGCGCGCGCGCCGCGACCTCGGCGCCCGGCCCGATCACGCTCGGCGGCTCGATCCGCGCGCCGGACGCCACGCGCGCGTCGTCCGCGATCCAGCTTCCGCGCGTCTCCCGACCGGCGGGCGCGAGTGGTGTGCGCACGCGGCGCGCGAGGAGATCCAGCTGCGCCTCGCGATAGGACGCGGGCGTGCCGATGTCGCGCCAGTACGCGCGCGCGATCCAGCCGAACGCGGGGATGCGGTCGCGGATCAGCGCGGGAAACACGTCGCGCTCGACCGAGACGACGGCGCCGCGCGGGATGCGGTCGAGGAGGGCGGCGTCGATCATGTAGATCCCCGCGTTGACCGTGTCGGTCGTGATCTCCTCCGGCGTCGTCGGCTTCTCCTTGAACGCGCGCAGGCGTCCGTCCGCCCCGGTCTCGACGAGCCCGAAGGGGCGCGGGTCGGGGACGGCCATCAGGTAGATCGTCGTCCGCGAGGCGCGCTCGGCGTGGAAGCGCGCCATCGCGGTGAGGTCGGCGTCGGTGAGCACGTCGCCGTTCAGCACGACCACCGTGCCGCGTGCGAGGTCCGCCGCGTGCCGGATGCCGCCGCCGGTGCCGCGGGCTTCGCGCTCCACCGCGTAGCGCAGGCGCACGCCGTGCGCACCGCCGTCGCCCAGCGCCGCGCGCACGTCGTCCACCCGATACGAGCAGGCGAGGACGACGTCCGTGATGCCGTGCTCGCGGAGCAGCGCGAGCTGGTAGGCGAGGAACGGGTGGTTGAGGAGCGGGACGACCGGTTTCGCGCGCGTGAGGGTGAGCGGCCGAAGCCGCGTGCCCTCGCCGCCCGCGAGGATGACCGCTTGCGCGCCGGCTAGGGGCTCGGCGTCCAGGTCTCCGCCTCGTTGATCAGCATGACCGGGATGCCGTCGCGAATCGGGTAGGCCTTGCGGCACGCCGGACAGATGATCCGCTCCTCCTCGAAGCGGAGATCGCCCTTGCACGCGGGGCACACCAGGATGGCTTTGAGCTCGTCGTCGATCATGTCCGCCCCCTGAACCATTCGAGCGTGAGACGCAGGCCCTCGTCCGTGTCCACGCGCGGCTCCCAGCCGAGCAGCCGCCGGGCGCGGGTGATGTCGGGCTGGCGCACCTTCGGATCGTCGACCGGCAGCGCCTGGAACACGATCTCGCTGCCGCTGTCCGCGAGCCGGATGATCCGCTTGGCCAGCTCGAGCAGCGTCATCTCGTGCGGGTTGCCGATGTTCACCGGGTCGTTGACGTTCGACTGCATGAGCCGCCAGATGCCGTCCACGAGGTCGGCGATGTACTGGAACGACCGCGTCTGCGAGCCGTCGCCGAACACGGTGAGCGGCTTGCCGGTCAGGGCCTGCGTCATGAACGCGGGGATCGCGCGGCCGTCGTGCAGGCGCATGTGCGGGCCGTAGGTGTTGAAGATCCGCACGATGCGAGTGTCGACCCCGTGCGTGCGGTGGTACGCCATCGTCATCGCCTCGGCGAAGCGCTTCGCTTCGTCGTAGACACCGCGTGGGCCGACAGGATTCACGTTCCCCCAGTACTCCTCGCGCTGCGGGTGCACGAGCGGATCGCCGTAGACCTCGGACGTCGATGCGATCAGGAAGCCGGCCCGCTTCGCCTTCGCCAGCCCGAGCGCGTTGTGCGTGCCGAGCGCGCCCACCTTGAGGGTCTGGATCGGGAACTCCAAATAGTCGCGCGGGGAGGCGGGGCTCGCGAGGTGCAGGACCCAGTCGAGCGGCCCGTCGACGGCCATGAACGACGTGACGTCCTGCTGGATGAACTGGAAGCCCGCGCGGGGCCACAGGCGCGCGATGTTCTCGGGCGAGCCCGTGATGAAGTTGTCGACGCAGACGACCTCGATGCCCCGGTCGAGCAGGGAGAGCGCCAGGTGCGAGCCGATGAAGCCCGCGCCACCCGTGATCAGGACCCTCATGACGGCCCGCTAGGCGGGCAGGACCGGGGGGCGGCCGATCGAGTGATACTCGAACCCGAGCCGGCGCATGCGCTCGGGCTCCCAGAGGTTGCGCCCGTCGAAGACGACGGGGCGCCGCATGACGGTCCTGAGCCGCTCCAGGTTGAGGAACTTGAACTCGTTCCACTCGGTGACCAGCACGACCGCGTCGGCGCCGTCCGCGGCGGCGTACGGCGAGTCGACGTACTCGACGACCGTGGGCAGCACCTTCTTCGCGTTCACCATCGCCACCGGATCGTAGGCGCGGACGGTGGCGCCGGCGTCGACGAGCTGGGAGACGATCTCGATGCTCTTCGCCTCGCGCATGTCGTCGGTGTTGGGCTTGAAGGCGAGGCCGAGGACGGCGAGCACCGTGTTGTTCAGGTTCCCCATGGCCCGGCTGATCGTCGTCACGAAGTGCTTCGTCCGGCCGCGGTTGATCTCGACCACCGCCTTGAGCAGCGCGAAGTCGTACCCGAGCGAGCCCGCGGTGTGGATCAGCGAGTCGGTGTCCTTCGGGAAGCAGCTGCCGCCGTATCCGAGACCCGCCTGCAGGAACGCGGCGCCGATGCGGGAGTCGAGCCCCACCCCCTTCATCACCTGGTGGACGTCCGCGCCCGCCTGCTCGCAGACGTTCGCGATGGCGTTCATGAACGAGATCTTGGTGGCGAGGAAGGCGTTCGACGCGTACTTGATGATCTCGGCGGACGGCACGTCGGTGATGATCATCGGCCGCTCGAGCGGCGCGTAGAGCTCCAGGAGCGACATCGCGACCTGCTGCGTCGGCGCGCCGATGACGATGCGGTCCGGGCGCAGCGTGTCCTCGATGGCGGAGCCTTCGCGGAGGAACTCCGGGTTCGACACCACGTCGAAGGGAACGGGCGTCTGCTGGTGGCGCTCGATGACCTCGCGCACGAACTCGCCCGTGCCCACCGGCACGGTCGACTTGTTCACGATGACCGTGTAGCGCTCCATCGCCTCCGCGATGCCTCGTGCCACCGCCGCCACCGCGGTGAGATCCGTGCGGCCGTCGTCGCCGGGGGGGGTGCCGACGGTGATGAAGACGATGACCGAGCGTCGCACCGCGCCCGCGAGGTCGGTCGTGAACGTGAGGCGGCGGTCGGCGACGTTGCGCCCGACCATCTCTTCGAGGCCGGGCTCGTAGATGGGCATCCGGCCCGCTTCGAGCGCCGCAATCTTGTCGGGGACGTTGTCGACGCACACGACGTCGTTGCCGAGATCAGCGAAGACGGCCCCGGTGACGAGGCCGACATAACCCGTTCCGACCACGCAAATGTTCATCGAGGCGCCACTATATCAAAGGGGGACCAGCCGGGCAGCGAGGTGGCGGCGGCTTGAAAAAGCTACTCGCGCCGTGGACTTACGGGTCAGGCGACGGCCGGGCCGTCGTCGTCCGGGTCGTCCCAGCCGCGGCGGCTGGTGATCTGGCTGCGCGCGTCGCGGACCGCGTCACCGAGCGAGTCGAAGCGCTGCCCCGAGATCGTGATGGTGTTGCTCTCGTCACGGGCCTTCCACATCCATGCGCGCCGATCGCGTCCCACGGGCACGAACTGGACTCTCACGCCGCCGCTCTGGTCTGCGGTGCTCATCGCGCTTCTCCTTGCCCGGCCACCTCATCCGAGGCGCTGCGCGGGAGAATTGCAACGCGGATGCCAGAGCGTCACTCCGCCTCGGCCGCCGCCCAGCGGAAGAACACCGCCGTGAACGCCAGCAGGGGGACGACGGCGGCCGGCACCCACATCAGCACCCCGCCGAGGCGCTGGTCCGCGAGCGGCGTCAGCGCGAGCAGGCGCGGCGCGGTCTCGTAGAACGGGTAGAGGAGGTCCTCCGCGTACGTGATCATCGCGGCCACCGCCGTCATCGGGATCCCGAAGGCGAACAGGTAGAGGATCTGCGCGGGATACGGGACGGCCGGCGCCGCGGCGGAGCGCCCGAGCACCGGCCACCACGCGAGCGTCGCCGTCGCCATCAGCGTCAGGTGCTGGACGACGTGCCAGGCGTGGACTTCCAGCGCGAGCGCGTACGCCGCGGGCAGGTGCCAGCCGACCAGCGCGATAGTGTAGAGGGCGAGCGCCGGCACCGGACGCGTCACCGCGCGCGTCAGCCGGCCGAGGCCGCCGCGCGCGACGAGCGCGTCGATCATCCAGCCGGGAGTGGCGGCGAGCAAGAGCGGTGGCACCACGAGGGTGAGCACGAGGTGCTGGACCATGTGCGCGCTGAAGAGGTACCGCTCGCTCAGCTCGTGGACGGGACCGTTCAGCATCACGAGGACCGCCGCGAGCGCGACCGCGAGCGCGGCGGCCTCGCGCAGCGAGGGGCGCGCGCGCCGCGCGAGCCACGCGCCGCTCCAGGCGCCCGCCAGGAGGCCGACGCCGGCGACCACGTCGAGGTGCACGGCCGCCCACGTGCCGGCGAAGAGCGTCAGCAGGTCCGTCATCGCCGATAGACGAGGAAGTCGCCGCTCAGGGTGGTGAGCGCGACCACGAGGCCGGTCGCCACCACGAGCGCCCCGCCGAAGATCCACCACAGCGCGCGGGTGTCGTAGCGGAGATGCATGAAAAAGAGGACCACGAGCGCGAACTTCCCTGCAGACATCACCAGGAGCAGCGGCACGACGATCGGCGTCAGCGCGCGGATGTACAGCACGGCGAACTCGAGCGCGGTGACCACGGTGAGGATCCCCGCCACCACGAGGTAGGTGCGGAGGTCGGCGTGGCCGCCATCCGCGGGGCCGCGATCGGGGTCGGTCACGGGACGAGGTACACGAGGGTGAAGATCGCGATCCATACGACGTCCACGAAGTGCCAGTAAAGGCCCGCGATCTCGATCTTCGGCGCGTCGGCGACGTCGAGCTTCCCGCGGAGGTCGAGCACCAGCAGGGTGGCGAGCCACGTCACGCCGACGGCGACGTGGGCGCCGTGGAAGCCCGTCAGCACGAAGAACGTCGAGCCGAAGAGGTTCGTCCGCAGGCCGAGGCCCTCATGGGCGAACTCGATGAACTCGTAGGCCTGGAAGCCGAGGAAGATCACCCCGAACACGATCGTGCCGCCGAGCCACAGCCGCGTCTGCCGCCGGTCGCCGCGCTGGGCGGCCGCGAGCGCGAGCACCATCAGCAGCGACGACATCAGGAGGTCGAACGTGCTCAGCGTGGTGAGCGGGATGTTGAGGATCTCCTCGGGCGTCGGGCCCACCACGCTGCGGCCCTTGTAGGCGAGGTAGGTCGCGATCAGCGTGCCGAAGAAGAAGCATTCCGAGCCGAGGAACACCCACATCGCGAGCTTGCGGTGATCCACCCCGAGCTCGCCGACCTGGTCGGCGTGCGCGGGGTTCCTGTGGTGCTCGAGCGCGAAGGCGAACAGCGCCACCACCGTGACGGCGACGCCGGCCACCAGGAGCGCCACCTGCAGCAGCGCGCCGAAGGCGGCCGCCAGCATGCCGGCGGCCGCGACGATCGGCCACACCGACGGGTCCGGCATGTGGATGCCGTGCGCCTCGGGCTGCGGCGGGCGCGGCACGGGCTTGGTGCCGTGCCGGTCGCCGTACTTCTCGCGCCAGAACGTGTCGCGGCTGTAGACCGGCGGTATCTCGTCGAAGTCGTGCGGCGGCGGGGGCGACGACGTCCGCCATTCGAGGGTACGGCCGTCCCAGGGATCGGCGGGGGCGAGGGTGCCGTGGCGGAAGCTGCGCAGGGCGTTCACCGCGAAGAGCGCGACGCCGACACCGAGGATGAAGGCGCCGATCGTCGAGACGAGGCTCCACAGCGCCCACCCCGTCTCGGCGCTGTACGTGTAGATCCGCCGCGGCATGCCGAGCGCGCCGAGGAAGTGCTGCGGGAAGAAGGTCACGTTGAAGCCGACGAACATGACCCAGAAGTAGAGCCGCCCGAGCCGCTCGTCGAGCAGGCGCCCGGTCATCTTCGGCCACCAGTAGTGCAGCCCTGCGAAGATGCCGAAGAGGCTGCCGCCGATCAGGACGTAGTGCATGTGCGCGACCACGAAGTACGTGTCGTGCTGCTGGAGATCCACGGGCGGCGACGAGTGCATGATCCCGGACAGGCCGCCGATCGTGAAGAGGCCGATGAGCCCCGCGGCGAAGCGGAAGGCGGTCGTGATGCGAATCGTGCCGCCCCAGAGCGTGGCCAGCCAGTTGAAGATCTTCACCCCCGTGGGGATCGCGATCAGCATGGTGGCGATCGCGAAGGCGGCGTCGGCCACCGGCCCCATGCCGGCCGCGAACATGTGGTGGCCCCACACGCCGAAGCCGTAGAACGCGATCAGGATGCCGGAGTAGATCATCACCGGCGCGCCGAACAGCGGCTTGCGCGCGAACGTCGGGATGACCTCGGACACGATCCCGAACGCGGGGAGGATCAGGATGTAGACCTCCGGGTGTCCGAAGATCCAGAAGAGGTGCTGCCACAGGTGGAGGTCCCCGCCCGCGGCCACGTTGTAGAAGTGGGTGCCGAAGAAGCGGTCGAACGCGAGGAAGATGAGGCCGACCGTGATCGGGGGGAAGGCGAAGACGACGAGGAACTGCACGATCAGCGTCATCCACACGAAGAGCGGCATGCGCATCAGCGTCATGCCCGGCGCGCGCATGTTGAGGATGGTGGCGATGAAGTTGACGCCCGCGATGATCGACGAGAGGCCGAGCAGTTGGAGCGAGATGTTCCAGAAGTCCACGCTCGGGCTCGGCGTGAACGGCCGCAGCGTGAGGTTGGCGTAGCCGAACCAGCCGACGTCGGGCGGCGTGCGGAAGAGGAAGCTCGCGTTGAGGAAGAGCCCCCCCGCGAGGAACACCCAGAACGAGAGCGCGTTCAGGCGCGGGAACGCGACGTCGCGCGCGCCGATCATCAGCGGGACCATGTAATTGAAGAACGCCGCGTTGAGCGGCATGATCGCGAGGAAGACCATCGTCGTGCCGTGCATGGTGAACAGCGCGTTGTAGAACTCCGCGCTCACGAGCCCGAGGTTCGGCTGCGCGAGCTGCGCGCGGATGATGAGCGCCTCCAGGCCGCCGATCAGCAGGAACGCGAACGAGCTCACGCCGTACAGGATCCCGATGCGCTTGTGGTCCACGGTCGTGAGCCAGCCCCGGACTCCCCCGACCGCGTGCGCCGGCGCGTGGGGCAGCGCGTCGACCCGCGTGGCGCTCACTCGAGGCTCAGCAGGTAGGCGGCGAGCGCGCGGGCCTGCTCGTCGGTATAGGCAAATGCGGGCATCTTCACGCCCGGCTTCAGGCGTGGAGCGTCGCGGACCCACTCGGCGAGCGGCTCGAGGGCGTTGGGGAACAGGCCGGCGCCCAGCGTGCGGCGGCTCCCGAAGTGCGTGAGGTCGGGGCCGAGGACGCCGGTGGACACGCCCCGCACGGTGTGACAGCCGACGCAGGCGCTGCCCGCGAACAGCGCCTTGCCGGCGGCCACGGCGGCGCCGGCGTCCACCGCGGGCGCGCGTTGCGCCGCCAGCCACCGGTCGAAGTCCGCGGGCGTCGCGACGACGACGCGGAATCCCATGTTCGCGTGCGAGGCCCCGCAGAACTCCGCGCACTGCCCCCAGTACTCGCCCGGCGTGTCCGGTACGACGGTGATCGCGTTCCGCCGGCCGGGGACGACGTCCCTCTTGCCGCCGAACTTCGGCACCCAGAAGCTGTGCAGCACGTCCGGGCCTTCCAGGGCGAAGTACACGGGCCGGCCGGCCGGGACGACGAATTCGTTCGCGGTCACGACGTCGAGGCCGGGGTAGGAGAACTCCCACCACCACTGATGACCGCGCACGACGACTTCCAGCGCGTCCGGCGGCTTCGCCTGGATCTGCGTGCGGAACACGACCTGCACGGTCGGGACCGCGATCAGCAGGAGGATGAGGGCCGGTCCGATCGTCCAGGCGATCTCCAGCCACGGGTGCCCCTGGGTTTGCGGCGGCAGCGGGGCGCCCGGGCGATCGCGGAACCGCAGGAGCGCATAGCCGAGGACCCCGAACACGACGACGGCGATGACGATCGAGGCCCACGTGATGAGCGCGTACAGGTCCAGCACGTCGCGCGCCACGTCCGAGCGCGCGATCAAGGTGGACATCGGCCCGTCCCAGGCGCAGCCGCCGGCCGACACGGCGGCGGCGGGGACGAGCATGCGCAGGAGGTGGCGCCCGCCGGGAGTCACAGCACTCCGAAGCTACCGGAGCCGCACCACCTCCGCAACGGATCGCGGCCTACGCGTTCGCGAGGTCGAGCAGCGTGTGGAGCAGCACGTTGGCGCCGCGCTCCACCGCACGGGGATCGCTGGTCTCGTCCGTGCGATGGCTCTTGCCGCCGACCGACGGGATGAAGATCATCCCCGAGTCGGTCACCGCGGCGAGGTTCTGCGCGTCGTGCCCGGCCGCGGAGTACATCCGCTGCGCGCTCAGGCCCTGCGTCTTGCACACCGCCTCGATGGCGTCCTGGATGCGGGGCGCGCACGGCGCGGGCAGCGTGGCGGACATGGGCCGTACCTCGACGCGCAGCTCCCGCGCCTTCGCGACGCCTTCGGCGAGGTCCCGGCACTCGTTCCAGAGACGCTCGAGGACTGCGGGGTCCGGATCGCGCATCTCGTGCACGAGCTCCGTCCGGCCGGGCACGATGTTGGACGCGCCCGGGTGGACGTACACGACCCCGATGTTCGTGACGCTCACCGGGCTCCCGCGGCTCACGACGTGCTCGCGCGCCTTCAGCGCGTAGTCCGCGGCGCCGAGGAAGGCATCGCGCCGCCGCTCCATCGGCGTGGTTCCCGCGTGGTCGGCCTGCCCGTGGAAGACGATGCGCGAGCGCCGCACGCCGACGATCGCCTGGACGACGCCGATGTCGACGCCGGCCTCCTCGAGCCGCGGGCCCTGCTCGATGTGCAGCTCGACGTACGACGCGACCGCGGCCGCCGGCGTCGCGGCCTCGCCGATCTTCGCGGGATCGAAGCCGGCGCGGCGCATGACGTCGACCAGCTTCTCGCCGTCGACCGCCGCCATCTGGGGCACCTGCGCCACGTCCAGCTTCCCGCAGAAGGCGCGCGAGCCGAACAGCGCGCCGTAGCGTCCTTCCTCGTCGCTCCACGCCGCCACGACGAGGGGCCGGCGGGCGGCGGCCTCGTGCTGGGCCACCGTGTGCAGGCACTCGAGGCCCGCGAGCACGCCGAGCGCGCCGTCCAGCGTGCCGCCCTCGGGCACGGTGTCGATGTGCGAGCCGGTCAGTACCACCGGGCGCTCGGCGCTGAAGCGATCGACGCCGAGGGCGCCGAACGTGTTGCCCGCGCCGTCGACCCACGTGGTGAGCCCGGCGGCCTGCATCTCGCGCAGGAGCCACGCGCGGGCCTCCTCGTGCGCGACGCCCCAGCAGTGGCGCGTGACGCCGCCGCCCGGCAGCGCCCCGAAACGCGCGAGCTCCTCGAGGCGACGCATCAGACGTCCGGAATCGATGGCAAGCATGGCGGAGCGGAGTATATTATGAACCACCGTTCAGTTTCGTCTCACCCCCGCCGCAGGAGGGGACATTGGATTTCTCGCTGACTCCCGACCAGGAAGCGTTCCGCGAGCGCGTGCGCGCGTGGCTCAAGACCAACAACCCCGTCGACTGGCAGCGCAAGGTCGGCTCGTCGGATGTGCCGCGACCCGAGGCGTACGAGTTCCTCCGCCGGTGGCAGCGGCAGCTCTTCGACGCGGGCTTCATCGGCCTCACGTGGCCGAAGGAGGCGGGCGGGCAGGGGCTCACGTTCATGGAGGAGCTGATCCTTCATGAAGAGATGGCCGTAGCCAAGGCGCCGCCCATCCTCAACATCCTCGGCGTCGGCATGGCCGGCCCCACGATCGTCGCGTACGGCACCGAGGCGCAGAAGAAGCGCTACCCCGCGAAGATCCTCTCGTGCGAGGAGATCTGGTGCCAGGGCTACTCCGAGCCGAACTCCGGCTCCGACCTCGCCGGGCTGCAGACGCGCGCGGTGAAGGACGGCGACCACTACGTGATCAACGGCCAGAAGGTGTGGACGTCGCTCGCGCACATCGCCGACTACATGATGCTGCTCGCGCGCACGGATCCCGAGGCGCCGAAGCACAAGGGCATCACGTACTTCCTGCTCGACATGAAGTCGCCGGGCGTGACCGTGAAGCCGCTCAAGCAGATCACCGGCGATCCCGAGTTCAACGAGGTCTTCTTCGACAACGTGCGCGTGCACGAGTCGCAGGTGCTCGGCGAGGTGAACAACGGCTGGCAGGTCGGGCTCACCACGCTGATGTACGAGCGGCTCGCGCTCGGCTTCGGGCTGCAGGTGCGGCTGCGCATCACGCTCGAGGGGCTCATCGACATGGCGCGCAAGGTCGAGAAGAGCGGGCGCGCGGTGACGAAGGACCCGGTCATGCGGCAGAAGCTCGCGCAGCTCTGGATCGACACCGAGTCGCTGAAGTACACGGGCGCGCGCGCGATCACGAAGCTGCTCAAGGGTGAGATGCCCGGCCCCGAGGCGTCCGCGGGCAAGATGGTCTGGGTCGAGACGCACCAGAAGCTGCAGGAGCTCGCGATGGAGCTGCAGGGCCCCTACAGCCAGCTCATGCAGGGCTCCGACTGGGCGCTCGACGGCGGCACCTGGCAGTACACGTTCCTCCGCTCGCGCGCCAACTCGATCGAGGGCGGCACGACGGAGATCCAGAAGAACATCATCGGCGAGCGCGTGCTCGGCCTTCCGAAAGGGTAAGCGCCATGGACTTCGGGTTCAGTCAGGAACAGGAGCTGCTTCGGGCCACCGCGCGCAAGTTCCTCGAGAACGAGTGCACGTCCGAGTTCGTGCGCGCCCGCATGGAGGAGCCCGCGGGCGTCACCGACGAGCTCTGGAAGAAGCTCGGCGAGCAGGGCTGGCTCGGCCTCGTCTATCCCGAGGAGTTCGGGGGCACCGGCCTCGGCTTCGTGGACCTCACGGTGCTGATGGAGGAGATGGGGCGCGCGGTGATGCCCGGACCGTTCTTCTCGACGCTGCTCGGCGGGCTCGCGATCCTCGAGGCCGGCGGCCCCGAGCACAAGAAGGAGTGGCTCGGCCGGATCTCGGACGGGCAGGCGAAGGCGACCCTCGCGTGGACCGAGCCGAGCGCGCGCTGGGACGCGGCGGGCGTGACGACGCGCGCGAAGGCCGCGGGTGGCGGCTACACGCTGAGCGGGACCAAGCTGTTCGTGCCCGACGCGCACCTCGCGGACGTCCTCGTGGTGGTCGCGCGCACGTCGGACGGCAAGCGTCCCGAGGACGGCGTGAGCCTCTTCCTCGTGCCGAAGGGCGCGAAGGGGCTCAGCGTCAAGCTGCTGCCCACCATGGACCAGACGCGCAAGCTCTGCGAGGTCAAGCTCGAGGACACGCCCGCGACGCTGCTCGGCGTGAAGGACGGCGGCTGGGCGCCGCTCGAGCGCGTGGTGCAGCGGGCGACGGTGGCGCTGTGCGCCGAGATGTGCGGCGGCGCGCAGAAGGTCCTCGACATGACGACCGACTACGCGAAGATCCGCATCGCGTTCGGCAAGCCCATCGGCTCGTACCAGGGCGTCAAGCACCGCGCAGCGGACATGCTGGTGGACGTGGAGAACGCGAAGTCGCTCACGTACTACGCGGCGTGGGCGGTGGACGAGAACGTGCCCGAGGCGGCGCTGGCGTGCTCGATGGCCAAGGCCTACACGTCGGATGCGTACCGCAAGGTGGCGGGCGCCGGCATCCAGCTCCACGGCGGCATCGGCTTCACGTGGGAGCACGATCTGCACCTCTACTTCAAGCGCGCGAAGGCCTCCGAGTTCACGTTCGGCGACGCGACGTACCACCGGGAGAAGGTCGCCCAGCTCATCGCATTGTGAGGGGGGCTTCGCCCTGATTGCGCACATGGAGGGGGCCCCGGGCGGCCCCCTCCATGCCGCCCCTCTCTCGTAGAGCCGAGTGCGCGGGCGAAGCCCGCGCTCGAACTGGCGCGCGTGGCGGGTATCATCCCATCGTGACGCTCGATCCGAGTTCTCCGACTCCCGCCGTACCTCGTCCGGCGGCCTCAGTGCTTCTCGTTCGGGAATCCAGCGCCGCCGCCGCGCCCGTCGAGGTCTACATGATCCGGCGCAACCGCGGGATGAAGTTCCTCGGCGGGTTCTACGCGTTTCCCGGGGGGAAGGTGGATCCCGCCGACGGCGAGGCCGCCGCCCTCGCGCGCGTGCGAGGGCTCGCGGCGGAAGAAGCGGCGCGCTGCTTCACCGACGGCGCCGGGCCGGCGCCGATCGCCTACTGGGTGACCGCGGCGCGCGAGCTGCTCGAAGAAACCGGCGTCCTCTACGCGTGCGACGCGGCGGGCCGCGCGCTGGACGCGGGCGACGCGGCGGCGGTCGAGGCGTGCCGGCGCGAGGTGATGGACGGCGTGCCGTTCATCGAGGCGCTCGGGCGTCGCGACTGGTACTGCGACCTCCGCGCGCTGCGCTACCTGTCCCACTTCACCACGCCGCCGAGCAGCCCCATCCGCTTCACCGCGCGGTTCTTCGTGTGCCCGCCCCCGCTCGGGCAGACGCCGCAGCTCTTCACCGAGGAGACGTCCGAAGGCTTCTGGATCGCCCCGGCGGAGGCGTACTGGCGCTTCATGGACGACGAGATGGCGATGGCCGAGCCGGCGGAGTACGCGCTGGCCTATCTCGCGCAGTTCGGCTCGCTCGCCGAGCTGTGGGCGGCGCACGCGGACGGCGGCGCGCGCTTCGAGGGCACGAGCCACCGCAGCGACGAGATCCACCCGGACTGGCGGAGCCACCGCTTCCCGTTCCGCGCCCGCGGGTGAGCATGGCGAGCCACGCGGTCGACATCACCATGCGGTGGAGCGAGTCGGATCCCGCCGGCATCGCGTTCTATCCCAGGTTCTTCGAGTGGTTCGACATCGCGTGCGCGGCGCTGTTCGATGCGCTGGCGCTGCCGTGGCCGGCGCTGTTCCCGGAGCGGAACATCGTCGGCGTGCCGATCGTGGAGTGCGGTGCCACGTTCGGCTCGCCGGTGAAGTGGGGCGACACGATGCGGGTGACCGCGACCGTCGCGTGGGTGAAGGAGAAGATGTTCCGCGTGGACTACGAGGTCGCGATCGGCGACCGCCATTGCGCGCGCGGCTTCGAGGTGCGCGCGTGGGTCGGCAAGCCGTCGTCGCCGGACCAGCCGCTCCGCGCGCTGCCGATCCCCGACGACGTGAGAAAGAAACTGGAGGCCGCATGAAACCGGAAGTGGTGTTCACGAAGGCCGCGCCGAAGACCGGGTTCTCCGAAGGCACCGAGTCGCCGATCGCCCAGGGCGTGACGTGCGGCGACTTCGTGTTCGTCTCGGGGCAGGGGCCGCTCGATTCCGTCACCAAACAGATCGTGTCGGACGACATCGAGGAGCAGACGCGGGTCACGCTGGACAACTGCCGCGTCGTGATCGAGGCCGCGGGCAGCGCGATGGAGCACGTGGTGAAGGTCGGCGTGTTCCTGCGCGACATGAAGGACTTCAACGCCTTCAACACCGTGTTCAAGGCGTACATGAAGGGCGTGCAGCCCGCGCGCACGACGGTGGAGGCCTCGCCGCCCCGCGCCGGCGTCAACGTCGAGATCGACGCGATCGCGTGGATCCCCCGGTGAGCCGCTAGAGCGAGCGGGCGAAGAAGTCCGCGAGCCGCCCCTCGAAGCCTTCAACGCGGTCGTTGTGCGTGCCCGCGCCGAAGTGGAACTCCGCGCGCGGGTTGCCGGCGAGCGCGCGCTGCAGCCGCTCGGCGTGGGCGAACGGGATCTGCTCGTCGTCGCGGCTGGCCCAGAGCTGCACGGGGATCGTGAGCTCCGCCGCCGCCGTCTCCGGTGACGGGCGCGTGATGTCCGCGCCGAAGGCGAGCCGGCCCCAGAGGATCATCAGCTCGACGAACGGATGCTTGAGCAGCCAGAAGATCCCGTAGATGTCGCGCGCGAGCACGCGCAGGTCGGCGAACGGCGCCCACGCCGCCACCGCCCGGATCCGCGGGTCTTCCGCCGCGCCCATCAGCGCGACCGCGCCGCCCAGCGAGTAGCCGAAGACGCCGATGCGCGTGTACCCCTGCGCGACGGCCGCGTCGACCACGCGGCGCAGGTCGCCGCGCTCGCGGAAGCCGAGGGTGGTGGCGCGACCGCCGCTCTCGCCGAACGAGCGCAGGTCCACGAGCAGGACGGCGAAGCGCGGATGCAGCGCGCCGGCGATCGGCAGGAGGTCCGCCTTGTTCGCGGGATAGCCGTGCAGCAGGATCACGAGCGGACCCTCGCCCGTGGGCCGGCGCGTCGGCGGCTCGATGAGCCAGGCGGCGAGGCGGATGCCGTCTTCGCTCGCGATCGTCAGCGCTTCGGCGACCATCCGGTAGTCCGCGGGCGTCCCCGGGATCGCGAGGCGCGGCGGCCGCACGGCCATCCAGAACGTCCACGCGCTGAACGCGAGGAGGACGGCGACGGCGACGAGCATCCAGACGAGCCCCTTCACCACGCGGCCATTGTAGAGTTGTGCCCACTCGCGCGTGGGAGGGTGGTCGATGTCGGTGTCGCGGTCGGTCGAGGGGGGCGTCCTGCTCGGGATGCGGAAGGTCGAGACCGTCGAGCAGATGCCGGGCGAGTACCGGCAGGTGGTGATGAAGCTGCTCTACGCGCTCGCCTCCACGGAGTTCGCGTCGGTCGAGCAGCACCAGCCCGGGATCAACCAGGCTCCAACGTCCCGTTCGAGCCGTGGGTCGACACCGTGACGTTCTGCTTCACGATGGACCTGGTCGCCTGGTACCACCCTCGACAAGTGGTACCCCCACGCGCTCGACACGTTCGGCAAGTCCCGGTCGACGTTCAGCGATCTGGCCGTCGCCTACGGGGTGCGGCGCTGGGGCAACGCCGAGCTGCGCGGGATGTACAAGGCGGACATCGACGCGCAGATCGCGAGGCTCGGCCTCCGGGTACCCTCCGCGGACCGCGGCCGGAGGATCTGGTAGCTCGGGTCGCGTGTTAAGATTCCGCCGCCTTTCCGCGGAGAAAGGCATGGACCAAGAGGAGGACCACCCGTGCAGAAAGTGACGCGTTCCCTCGGTTTCGCGCTCCTCGCGGCCCTGCTCGCCGTGAGCCCGGCGGCCGCGCAGGAAAAGGTCAAGATCGGCTTCATCACCACGCTGTCCGGCCCGCAGGGCGTCATCGGCGAGGACATGAAGAACTCGGTCGAGCTCGCGCTCGACCACCTCGGCCGCAAGGTCGGCGGCCTCGACGTCGAGATCATCTACGGCGACGACCAGGTCAAGCCCGACGTCGGCAAGCAGCTCGCGGACGAGATGCTGAAGAAGCACCGCGTGCACTTCGTGTCCGGCATCATCTGGTCGAACGTGATGCTGGCGGTCGCGCCCACGGTGACGGGCGCCGGCACGTTCATGATCGGCACCAACGCGGGTCCCCACGACCTCGCGGGGAAGCTGTGCCACGAGATGTTCTTCACGACGTCGTGGCAGAACGACCAGACGCCCGAGGCGATGGGCAAGCACATGCAGGACCAGGGGCTCACCGACGTGTACCTGATGGCCCCGAACTACGCGGCCGGCAAGGACATGCTCACGGGGTTCAAGCGGTACTTCAAGGGCCGCATCGTCGACGAGGTCTACACGAAGCTCGGCCAGACCGACTACCAGGCGGAGATCAGCCAGCTCCGCGCGAAGAACCCCAAGCACGTGTTCGTCTTCTACCCGGGCGGCATGGGCATCCAGTTCCTCAAGCAGTACGCGGAAGCGGGGCTGCGCAACCAGATCCCGCTCTACTCGGTCTACACGGTGGACGAGCTCTCGCTGCCCGCGGTGAAGGAAGCGGCGCTCGGCCAGTTCGAGACGCGCTACTGGAGCCCGGACCTCAAGAACGCCGCGAATGCGAAGTTCGTCGGCGACTACCGGAAGAAGCACAACGGCAAGACGCCCTCGTTCTACGGCGCGCAGAGCTACGACGGCATCCTCCTGATCGACTCCGCGATCAAGGCCGTGAAGGGTAACCTGAGCGACAAGAAGGGCATGATCGCCGCCATGCGCAAGGCGGACTACCCGTCGACGCGCGGGAAGTACACGTACAACGTGAACCACTTCCCGATCCAGAACTACTACCTGCTCAAGGCCGTCCAGGGCGCGACCGGCCTCGAGATGCAGATCCAGCGCACGGTGTTCGAGAACCACAAGGACTCGTACTCGCAGGAATGCGGGATGAAGTGGTAGGTCCCCGCTCGGGGAACCACGCAGGGGGCGCGGCGACCGCCGCGCCCCCTTTCGTTTACCTGCGCACGGGCTGATGCTCCTCGTCCTCGAACAGGCGCTCAACGGCCTGCAGTTCGGCGTGATGCTCTTCCTCATGGCCGCGGGCCTCACGCTCGTCTTCGGCATCATGAACATGGTCAACCTCGCCCACGGCTCGCTCTACATGATGGGCGCGTACTTCGCCGCCACGTTCCTCACGCACACCGGCAACTATCCGCTCGCCGTGCTGCTCGCGCTCGTCGCCACGCTGCTCGTCGGCGTCGTCACCGAGGTCGTCGCGCTGCGCACGCTCTACGAGCGCGATCACCTGGACCAGGTGCTGGCCACCTTCGGACTGATCCTGTTCTTCAACGAGCTCGTCGCGGTCTTCTGGGGCCGCGCGGCGCTCTACACGTCGCTGCCGACGTGGCTCGGCGGGCATCTCCAGATCCTCGGCATCCGGTACCCCGTCTACCGCGCGGTCGTCATCCTGGTCGGCGTCCTCGTCGCGCTGCTGCTGTGGGTGGTCGTGACGCGCACGCGGCTCGGCATGCTGATCCGCGCGGGCGCGACGAACCGCACGATGGTCGCGGCGCTCGGGGTGAACATCCGCCTGCTCTACACGGTCGTGTTCGGCTTCGGCGCCGCGCTCGCCGGGCTCGCGGGGCTGATGGCGGGGCCGATCTACGCGGTGCAGCCGGGCATGGGCGAGCAGATCCTCATCCAGGTCTTCGTGGTCATCGTGATCGGCGGGATCGGGTCGATCCGCGGCGCGCTCGTCGGCGCCCTGGTCGTCGGGATGGTGGACACGCTCGGCCGCGCGTTCCTGAAGCCGATGCTGGCGGCGGTGCTGTCGCCGACGGCCGCGCAGAACGCGGGCCCCGCGCTGGCCTCGATGCTGATCTACCTGCTGATGGCGGTCGTGCTCGCGTTCCGTCCCCAGGGCCTGTTCCCGACCGTGCGCTCGCGATGAGAGCGCGGACGATCGCGCTCGCGCTGGGACTCCTCGCGCTGGCGCTCGTGCCGCCGCTCGCCGGCGTCTTCAATCAGCCGTTCTACATCGACCTCTTCCGCCGCACGATGATCTTCGCGATCGCCGCCCTCAGCCTCGACCTCATCCTCGGCTACGGCGGGCTCGTCTCGTTCGGCCACGCCGCGTACCTGGGCATCGGCGCCTACGCCGTGGGCGTGCTCATGCACCACGGGGTCACCAACGGCTTCCTGCAGTGGACCGTCGCGATCGTGGGCTCCGCCGCGGTGGCGCTCGTCATCGGCGCCGTGTCGATTCGCGCGAGCGGCGTGTACTTCATCATGATCACGCTCGCGTTCACGCAGATGCTCTACTACCTCGGGCTCAGCATCGAGGAGTACGGCGCGGACGACGGCATGCGCCTCACGACGACGAGCCAGTTCGGGGGCCTGATCGACCTCAAGAACCCGGCGGCGTTCTACTACCTGGTCCTGGCGATCCTCGTGCTGTTCCTCTACGTCTCGCACCGCATGGTGAACGCGCGCTTCGGCCTGGTGCTCCGCGCGACGAAGGCCAACGAGCCGCGAGCG